>Ga0099364_10003981_pt1 | contig 22549 bp, 11 predicted proteins | sample TergutTh196P3_FD_73070 | JGI IMG/M metagenome (GOLD analysis project Ga0099364, IMG submission 73070) | Microcerotermes parvus P3 segment gut microbial communities from Pointe-Noire, Republic of the Congo - Th196 P3 | ecosystem: Host-associated > Arthropoda: Insects > Digestive system > Gut ...
AACTCTTATCTTTGTTGTAAAGGAAAACAGTGTCATTTTCAGGATTACACAAAAGAATTCCATCCTTACATTTTAACATGCGAGAAACTGGGCTAGGCCCTCTTTCATCCTGTAATTCTATATCATTATTAGGCACATCAATAATATCCAATACTTTACCGTCTGCTTTAGAAATACGGAAAAAAGGTTCATAAAAATCATTCTCTCCTCGTGTATTTTGATGCCAATATTTATCTCTATCTGATCTGAAATTGTACAGAATAAGAGACTCGTCATCAAAAGAAAAAAACCTGCCCTGAGTAAACGTTCCTAAAGGCAGGATAAGTGTTCGTTTATACTCACCCTTAGAAGAATAAACCTGAAGTATATCATTATTCCCTAAAAAACGAACAAATACATCGTCAGCAATTTCATCATAAACAATACTCATTATAAGTGCTCCATAATCTTGGGGACCTTGTCCTCGACGGTTAAAAAATGATTTTGGAGTTCCATCCTTTGAAAAAAACAGGATATTTCCTCCAGCCTGATCATGAATAACGATTGTGTGATTTGTCACACTGTTGATAACGCCTTTGTAAAGATAGTCGTTATTGTTAGTGCTTAAATGAACAAATGTGACGTTGGCAATATCAGTCAAAATAATCTCTTTTTCAGGATAGTTCTTCCTAGCATCTAAAAAAGCTATGCCATCTTTTGTTAGCTTGTCTGCTGAACAGCCTTTCATAAAAAACATTATTATAAGAAGGCAAATAAACAAATTCGATCGCATAATGAATATATTTTGATTTTCAACATTTTACAGAGTTGCGTTTAATACACGTTTACTTCATCTAAGAAGAACCATGCAGGGTTGCCGACGCCATAATGCCATGGCGGGCAAAGGCCTAAAGTTTCTACTTTTACTTTGATATAACGTGCTTTCAGTTTATTGTCGACCGAGATAGCTATCGGCACATATTTCACTTCCGCGCTCCGGTCTTCGGCAATGTCCTTATGTCCCAGGAGTTGAAAAGTTTCATTATCCGTCGAAGTCCAGCAAGTCATACTTTTAGGCAGCAGTATCCACGAACCTAATTTATGCAGGTAATCAGCTTCAACGGTCTGTATCTCTTTTTCTACGCCTAAGTCTATCACAAACTCGGCGTCTTTGCCTACCCAGCCTACCCAGCTTTCATTGAAAGTGGCGCCGCCATATAATCCGTCGGTCAGGGCTGTGCCGGATATCTTATCATAAGGCGGATCGGCTTGTTGCATATAGGTTATCTGAGCTCCATACGCCAAACTCTCGCGTGTGTTCGACAAATTACGTTCCACATATAAGTCGCAGTATTCCCGTACAGTGTTCCGTCGCTCATTCAGCGTTATGACATTGTATTCCTGCGCCCTGCTTCTGAATAAATCTAAAAGCGCCTTTACTTCATCGACGTTTTTTATCGGCTCGGTACGGGTAATCTCCAATTCGGCATACATGACGGGAAGGTGCGTCTCGCGGACCCTGGCCAGGAAGACAGGGTTATCGACAACGGCCTGTTCCGCCTTGTCAAACAATTCATTGTATCGCTTGATCATGGGTTTGTTTAACATGCCGTCTTTATGCGTTACCGGCGTATCATATATCCACAGACTTTTCCCGCTGCCGATGAGCGCTCCTTCGCGTAACTTAATATATTGGTACAGATAGGGGGCGGCCGGCGCTCCATAAAATTCATGCAGGAAGGTCTGCATGAGTGAATCGACGTCGGCGGAGGTGTTCCACATCAGTTTGGCTACCAGATATGCGCGCAGTTCGGCAAAATCGCCGCCCTTGACGCTGTTTATCTGGGAAAAGTGCATCGTTGCATGATTCTTACGAAACAGCTCCATGTTAGGTTGCAGTATGTGGAAGTTAGGGAAAGGAGAAACATAATTGTCGAAGTTGATGCCGTAGTCCCATACAAAGATATTATTTGATATGGCTGCCCATCCTTCCATGTCTTTCACGAATCGCTTCCCTGAAGCGTTTTCCGTCAAGGGGAGTTCGCGGTGACAGTCGATATCGCACAACATGATATTTACATTGGGTAAAGGTTTGACATGGCGCGGCGGCGTCACTGAATACAGATAGGCTAAGGTGGAAATTTCCTTGTCGGGAAAACGCTCGGCTAATTTGTTAACAAAGTGTATGATGGTTCCCGAAGGACTTCCTTCGTATTCATCAATGGCTTTACAGGCATCGCAGTAGCAATGGGTCTGGCTGTCGTTCTGGCTAACCGAAATAATGTGCCTGTTCGGATTGGATTTGAAAAGCGAATCAAGGCGGGCTGTGACAAGCTCAAGCACCTCCGGATTTGTCAGGCACCACTGGCTGGCGGTGCCCGGGCGCCTTTCTCCGTTGATAAACGAATAATATTCAGGATGAGATTCGCCATACCGCGAAGCCGGCAGTATCCGGTTGAAAGTATGTACCCACATGTTTTGGACAAACACATCGCCTGGCGATTCCAAGCGGTGCCAGTCTCTGTAATTAGGGTCCCTTGAACTGTTGGTTGCCACCTGGCGATAGCGAAATGAGGGGTTGTCAATACGGTCTATGCCGGACGGCACAGCCATATTGTTGTTTTTATGAAGAGTATAAGTGTTATCGGCTAAATAATGAATGCCGAAATAATCATCCAACAAGGTGACGACACCATAAAGGCTACCGTTTCCTTTCCCGTGTACAATACGGACATAACCGTCGTTTGTCGTCAGGGCGAACCCATCCTCCGTTATACTTTCGGTATTGATCCCATTCGCCGGCAGTTGAAAATTGCCGATTAAAATATCCCCTTTGTTCATTTTACCGTCGGCAGGTAGTATCTCCGGTTTTGCTCCTGTAATCTGTTCCGTGAAGTTCTGCAACAACTCGGCTGCCCTCAAATCAGTAGCGTTCGTTTTGTCTACTAAAATACGGGAGACGGCTTTCCCGTTTTTCACTATTTCAATTTGCGCTTGCCCATTTAAAAAGAAAACAAGCAAGCATAGGCCGACCGCCCCTATTCGGCGTATTTTCGTATTAATCTTCATCTTTATTTCACATTAAAAATTCCTTTTAAACGTATATCTTTGGAAGAACTTCCCAGCATCACCCTGAAATCTCCCGGTTCTACCATTCTTTTCATATTTAAGTCCAAATGGGAGAGCGCTTCCGGGGTCAGTTTAAACTGAACTTCTTTTGTCTCTCCCGGCGCAAGCGATATGCGTTGAAACCCTTTCAATTCATTGACCGGACGGGTAACATCGGTCGTCAACAAGTCGTGGAGGTATAACTGCACTACTTCATCGCCTGCTACTTTTCCCGTATTTTGCACCTTGCAGGTTACAAAGATACTTTCGGTTGGCGTGATAGTCGGCGATGAAAATTTCAAATCCGAATATTCAAATGATGTATAACTTAGCCCATGTCCAAACGGGAAAAGCGGTTCGCCGCTTAAATCTAAATACTGGTCGCCGCGTCCTGTCGGTTTATGGTTATAATTATAAGGTAATTGTCCTTCGCGTTGCGGAAAAGTCAAGGGTAACTTCCCGCCCGGATTATAATCACCGAATAATATGTCGGCCACAGCCAATCCGCCCACATCGCCGGGGTACCACACATCCACTATGGAGGGCACATCATCTATCCAGGCGTCCATTGTGATTGCGCTTCCTCCCACAAGAAGTACCACTACCGGCGTACCTGTTTCGGATACGCGCCGAATCAACTCTTCCTGTCTTCCGGGCAACTTCAGGAAAGCTCTGTCTCTAAATTCGGCCTCTTCTATTCCTACTACAACAATTGCTACCTCACTGTCACGGGCGGTCTCAACGGCTTGCTGTATTTTTTCATCCTCGCTTTGGACGCCTACATTCCAGATGAGATTAACTCGTCCGTTCCGGTAATTTTCGTAAAACTCCAAACGGATATCATACGTTTTGCCCTGCTCGAAAGTGAAAGGAACAACGCGTTGTGTATAAGATGTTTTGGTCGGTCGTTCGATCACTTTTTTGTTATCAATATACAAGGTATATCCGTCATTACCTTCAACGCCTATTTCATACGTTCCCGATACGGGTGGTTTAAGCTGTCCCGTCCATCTGACCGAGTACCAGTCAAAGGCAAGCAGGCGTCGGTCGGGGGAGTTAAGTGTCCATTGCATACGCATGTTCCTGTCTTGGCGCACTAATTTAGGTTCGCCTTCCCATCGTATATTATCGTAATACTCGCCTTTTAGTCCCATTTCTTCGCCGGCTGACAGGCAATTTGCGGGAATAGTCACGTACGATGGAGTAACCCTTCTACAGCCTTCCGAATAAACGACTTCCGTATCTTTTCCTACTTTTTCTTCTATCCCTTTACGGATACTTATCCGTTCAATGCCCGGACCGCTATAACCTCCTAATCTGCCTTGCGCTGCATCCTGCCCAATGAGGGCGATTCGTTTCAGGTTGCGGGACAAGGGAAGGGTGTTCTCTTCATTTTTCAGCAGTACGATAGACTTCTGCGCCGCTTTCAGGTTCAGGTCGCGATGCTCGGAAGAGGCGTTCCACTTGACCGCCTCTTCCGGATCGACATACGGATTTTCAAACAATCCCAACCTAAACTTTTCACGCAAAACCCGCCTGACGGCGTTATCAAGGTTTTCGCGTGTCACTAAACCTTTTTGACATGCGGCTAAATAGGGGATATGCATATCATACGTCACCTGGAATATGACATGCAATCCGTTATTGAGGGCGGCGGCTCCCGCTTCTTCAAAATCGGCAACGGTATGATGCAGGTAATACATGATATCTACTGCATTGGCGTCGGAGATGGTAAAACCCTCAAACCCCCATTCATCTATTAATTTATCTCTCAATAAAAACGAGCTTGCAGAGCATGGCACTCCGTCGAAGCTGTTATAAGCGGTCATCACCGAATGGGATCGACCTTCCGTAAAACAAGCCTTAAAAGGCACATAATAAGTTTCTTCCATGAAACGATCGGTAAAATGAGCCGGATGGCTGTCGCGTCCTCCATCCCCATGGTTGACCACAAAATGTTTGGGTGTTGTAATGACGTCCATACGCTCGAAACTACTGACAAAAGCTATCCCCATGCAAGCCGAGAGGTAAGGGTCTTCGCCATACGTTTCTTCCACCCGTCCCCAGCGCGGGTCGGTTGCCAGATTGACTACCGGCGACAAAATTTGACGTATACCTCTCGATTTGGTTTCGTTCGATATAGCCGTCGCTACTTGGCGCATCATCGTCGTATCGAAAGTGGCGGCCAAAGCGATGGATTGCGGAAAAATCGTTGCCCCGCGGCGTATTAATCCATGCAAGGCTTCATCAAAAGCAATCATCGGAATACCCAGACGTGTTTCCTCTACCAAAAACTTTTGTATTTCATTGATCTGTTCAGCGGTCGCTTTCGCTGTAGGCCCCGGCCCGTAATTAAGTATTTGCCTTCTTTCGTCGACATTATTGCTGTACGTACTCACCTGAAGCCCGAAAACGCCATATTGCAATCTATCTTTCCCGAGCGTCAGATCGCCGGGTAACATATACGTTTGCCAAAATTTCTCTTCCAGCGTCATCCGCGACAGCAGGTCTTCAACCCGCCTCTCTATCGGTAATTCAGGATTCTTATAAGGCGCTAAATTTCCTTGACTAAAAGTCAAAACGCTAATAAGCGTACAGATACCTAATGTAATAAAAAATCGTTTCATGGTTCATTTTATTTAAATTGTGAATAATTGAAATGCAAAAATACCTAATAAAAAAACATCAAACATCATTTAACTAAAAAAAATTATTTTCTCTTGGTATCCCGCTCTTCCCATCCACTTTTACCATCATCCATAAATATTTCCTGCAATGTTTTGGATACGCGGTCGTCAACCTCTTCTACGAGTTGGATACGCAATGGTTGTGTGAGTTGATTTTTCCACTTGATGACCTGGTCAAACGGGTCTGCCGGATTATCCATCTGATAGATCATATAAGCCCATTTCTCGGAGAACACATTTCCTTTCAACACAGGAACCACATGTTGCATATTCGCCGACAAAAAAGGATGTGATAAACCTCTCGCCCAATAGACCCACGGGCCGGTTGTCACATAAAAATACGGATTCAATAGCCGGGGGGAAGATTCTATTCCACTATTATCGTAACCTAACTGTATCCCTGCAAAAGCGACCTTACTATCATCATTATAGAGTACTATCCAAGGTACATCGGCTTCCATTTTCAAGTCGGTCAGATCAGGAATACTATTAACATCATATACGATGATCTCGTCGCGGATGATATCATACCAGGCGGCGTGTGTGATTAGTTCGCGTTTGAAAACCATTTCAGCATTCCGCAAGGCGAGGGCTTGAACAGTTTCATTGATCCGCATGGTGGTAGAGCCGATAAAATAGGGCGTATTCGGATAAAACTCATACCTGACGGAAGCATCCACTTGGGGTACGCCTCGCAGGTTATCCCAAAATTCGGTTTTCGTAATGACTGGGCCTGTAATTATTTTCATTCCTTTGGGATTCTTCCAGTCCGCCGAATGAGTCCATGCCGAGGGAGGGACATAGATATCCGGATTCCAATGGACTGCGCCATTCGTTTCCATTCGGTGATAAAAGGGAAAATCAGGTTTGCTTTTCAATGAAATCTGGTCTAAATGCCCCGAACCGGTGTGTAAAGCTATCGAATAGATACTGTTAGAAATATGAAGTCCGGGGGCGTCGCCTTGAACCCGCAAGTCGGAAAAATATGGTTCGGTCAACGCCTTAGCATTATTATAATAGATTAGAAACACACGGCTTGATTTTGCAGGCACATCGGCCAAAAAAGCTACACGTGCTGTGACGGTTGGATACCATAGCGGCACGTCGCGGGTAGTATTGCCATCTTCATCAAGCCCCAAGTCGTCTTCAACTAAGTAATCCATGATGTCGTAAACTTGCGAAACCACCTCTTTCACTTCACGCGTTTTGGTGTCTACCGAGACGACACGAATATCACGCGACAACTGTTCAGCTTCATTCGGATAGAACGTGAGCAGAACTTCAACCGGTTCATTTTTGCGATCAATACCCGCCGTTTCACTAAGGACAACGGATTTATAATTCTTCCAGCTTGCATCAAATGTAGCTGCTCCCTGCGGGGCTTTGACTTTTTTGGCGGCGCTGATGATCACATCATCATTTGCCGGTTTGACGTTTTTTTTCGTGCGTACGGCGATGTGAATATCATATTCCTGACCCGGTTGCCATTTCACCCATCCAATAACCGTAAATTTTTTGTAGTGCGTACCATCCAGCGATAGTCCATAGCCGGACGGAGACCGTTCGGTCTGCGGAGGATGATTTGCATCTCCCAACTCATTATCCCGCCGGATATCAACAGCCCGTAATACTTTATCATCCACAGTAGCTTCTACCTCCATGATGGATGATTCGGGTAATTCAATCGTAGCTGTAAAATGGTAATACGGTATCTGGGGATAGGGGTACTGCAGTTCAATATTTGTGACATTCAAATCTTTTCTTTCCTTCAATTTCTGTGCATTACCGGCAGTTATGGTAAACATGAATAAAAAGGTGAAAACTATAATACTCGTTTTTTTCATAAGAAAAAAATTTAAAGATTTAAAAATTGTTTTTTTCATAAACGCTTGGGTGTGATTAGAATAACATGAATGCCCGTCCTAATGAGTGACGGGAGAAGTTATCTTGATTGCACAGAGATTAAATTACGATTGCGGAGTTCCTGAACCCCTTTCTGCCATTCGCCTCCCATACCCCATATATAGTATGAAAAATACATGGTGCTTTTTTGATAGATGGGCGTCCAGGGTTGAAATTCTACATAGTAGTAATTGGCATCTCCATTTCTAGGATGATTCATCCACAAGTGTAAGAAAAGAGGTTCTGTCACAGGGAAGGCGCCGACAAACGAAATATCTTCCTCCGTATCATATCCGGCATTCCATCCTTCTCGCGGATATAAAACCCTGCCATAAGACCGATCCGGTTCCATGATAAACTCATCAAATCCTTCCTCTTTTCCCGGAACAGTAAATACATCCTCCGTCCAATGTTTTTCTCCTAATGCGATTATGGGTTGAGGTCCGAGAACATTGGCTTCAGGATTTTTGAAAGTAAGTGCAAACCTGATTTCCAAAAGGGGCGAATTGCCGTAAAGCGTAAAGATTTTCTCGATTTGATTTCCGTAGTAATCGGCAGTCATCTTTAGCTGAACATAGTCTCCTTTACTTTTGATAATTTCGGCTTGATATACTTTATGCGTTTCCATACTCCCCTGGCCTAGAAAATCTTCAAATCCTCCGTAAGGATAATAGGCTCTCTTCCTGTATGCACGACGGTCATCGGTTGGCTTTTCAGGCCACAGTTTAAACAGTACATTATCATTCCTCGATTTAACGATATATTCAATAACACGGGCTCCGGTTGTCAATAGCGTAACCATTACACTATCGTTTTCCATCCTGTATTCGTTTATACCATCGTTATTCAAATCCACTTCAGTCAGCACAGAAACGCCTTTTGCCGCTCCCACACCCAACTGACTCACATTTTCAATGCCCAAGGCTGTCACTTTTACGTTATAATTACCCGCTGGTACTTTTAAATTGAAAGTTAAATCCTGGAATGTGCCGGATGCGGCTTTACAAACCATCGAGCTTTTAAAAACTGTTTTTTTAGGATTGTCTTTACTCGATACTTCAATGTTTACAGGGAAAGATGATTGCTCCGAAAAATTATGAATCGTTACTGGAAAAGCGACCGTTGGCGCATGCCCATATAGCAATTGGTGGGCTGAAATGAAACGGGGCAGATTTAGCATGGTCAGCGTACTTTTTTTATGCGTATCCCATTCGTAATGTACGGCAACAGGATTGGCTTGATTCATAGCCGACGGTAGCGGCTGCAGATTGAATTTTAACACTCTCTCGCTATTCGCGGGCAGATTAACCGAAAGAGTCAACTCTTCTTTCATTTTCAACTCCGCCGGAAGCACGATTTCGAGTTTTCCTGAAACAGCTTGCCGGTAGGTATTGGCTATCACAACATGAAGCGTATAGTCTTCCGTAAAAGCATGTATTTTGATCCGGTCGCCAAAATATTCTTCTGTAAAAACACGGTCTAATAGTAACAAATCCAGTGTATGCCTGTATTCGTCGGAACCCAACATTTTCCCTTCGTCCAGGACGGCAACCGCTCGGCGATTCATGATGGCGTCCCACATATTTTTTTTAGTTAATGGCTCCTGTTTTTTCACAAACAGCACCATACTGGGTATTGCATCCTCGCGCATGTCGGTAGTAGGAGCGATAAAAGGAACATCTTCATTGTCTATTTGTTCTTTGTTCCCGTCAAGTCCGGTTGCTCCTCCCCGTGCAAATCCTCCGCCATATGCAATATATCCGTCGTACGGAAGGTTAGCCCTGGATGTATCCGCTACCGGTTTGAAGGCATAACCTCCCCTTTCGTGCGCGTACTCTATCCATTTTTCCCTTCCGTAATTGCCCTGTACCTGTAATCCGTCATAGTTCTCGCATCCATAGATAGGTGAAGTTCCTACATCGGCCACGACAGGGAGATTGACCCGTTTCACCCAGTCATCGAGTTCATCTTGTGCTAAAAAATCCATGTAACCGTCAAAAACAAACCAGTCGATTCCCTCACTCATCCCTTTTCCCATTACTTCCAAGTAATGGCCGGGTGTGATGGTCACACTTTTCATGAGTGTTTTGGCGCCAAACCAACCCTTATGAAGTTCGTATTTTTGGAGTACCTCTTTTGCTGAATTGATCAGTTTAATTAACCTGTTACGACTCTCAGGATCGGTTGACGAGACAACAAAAAGTTTCCGTTTTCCGTTTTCCAGCACAAAAGCATTGATCTCAACGAGGTCTATTGCCCCGTACTGATGACTTTTCAGGTTATCTTTCATTATCGCATGATAGGAAGAAATATTTTTTGTGACTTTTCTTCCCGTTTCGGAATCAGGATTCACTGTAATCAATACATCGCCTTTTGCCAATGCTTCTTCAAGCTGCTGAGGAGAGGGTTGATCCAGCAAGTTACAGGTCGTCGCCCAAAAATTGTTGAAAAAACCTTCCTCCAACGATAATCCGGGGAGTCCCATATCTTCGGCAATGTTCACCTTGCTTTGGATAATCGTTTTCTCCAGATTAGGAATAGCTACTTTAAAAAGATTGCCATAATGAATCCATTCGCGATAAATGTTATGCCAATAATTGGTATATCCATTAAACTGAAATGCCGAACGGACGATGTTTTCATTGACGTCCGTACTGCCCCTGAATGAAAAATCATCTAAGGACTGTGCAAATGATAATTGGCTTAACCAACAAAAAGCTAATAAAATGCTTATGAATTTAATTCTTGAAAATACCATAACTATTGTTTTTTATCTTCTAAAACCACCTTGAACAACACTTGTCCCTTTTACAATAATCTCGTCACTGAACATGAAAGCCGGGTCGCCTGCCTTCACATGCCATAACGGATTAGTTAAAATGCTTTCCGCATGTACTTTGATATATCGCGCCCTGCGACTTGTATACACTGTATAGGGCTGCACATAAATGTCTCTCGGCATATTATCTATTTCGACTTCCATCGGGTCAACCGGCGTCATCACTTTAATTTCATCACCGAAGTTTACGCCATCCGTAGAAAAAGAATAAATCACATATTTAGGCAAAGCCATCTGGTACCAGGTATCTTTCGCGTCATAAAAATCCATATTAATATACCGGATATTTTTTAACGAATCCAAATCAAGAATAAAAGTCATGTGATCTTTTGAGACGCTGACCCAGTTATCTAACATACCGTCGCGCCAGTTTTCGACCGAGCCGAACATGCCGTCCGTCAAGGCTTCCACTCCTTTGTGCCGACGGCTGAACTCCGAGATAGGAGTAATCTTTTTATTCAATGATATCGCATCCCGCGCAAATTCTGTTTTTTCAAATATGCGTTTATAGGCGGCAAGGTACTCATCCAACGGTATTTCGCGTTCCCTCAGTTGTCGAGTACCTGTCCGTCTTATCACGTCCATAAACGAATACAATGTCTCCGGAATTTCAGGATTAATAAAAAGCCTTCCATTTTCATCGTATTTATACAGACTTCGCGGGGTATTCACCTCTGTCCGGCTGGTTTGTATCTGCGCGTACATAATCGGCAAACGGGCGACCTTCACCCGCTCAAGCAGTTCCGGATCGTTTTGAACAGCCTTTTCCGCGTCATCGAAAAACTGCCTGTATTTTGCCATCAACTCCCCTGTCAGGTAGCTGTCTCTTGCCTCTTCGGGACTGCCGAAAATGTTTAAACTGAATCCGCTTTCCAACAAAGCGTCACGCATGGTATAAATGTATTTCTTGATATAAGGCCCTGCTTTGCCGTAATAACCGTTACAAAAATCATCAATAAGCATCTCCCAGTCGGCTTTCGGATTCCAAAGCAGTTTGCTGAGAAGATAGGATCTTAATTCGGCCATCTCATTTCCATAAGTACTCGTCGATTGCATAAAAAATGAATTGACGTTATTTTCGGTAAAGAAATCGAGGTTGGGGCCAATCACATGAAGGTTGGGGAAGGGGCTGACTTGGTTGCTGAACTGAATTTCATAATCCCATATAAGGATATCTTTTGCAAGTCTTCCCCAATTCGTTAAATGTCGTGTGAAAGCGGTATCTGCCTCATAAATAGGCCGGTGGCGCCGACTGTCAATATTGCAAAGCGCAATATTAAGATTGGGCTCGAGCGTTATATTATCGGGCGCCGGCAACGTATACCAGTACGCAGCCGTAGAAATCATTTTATCAGGGAACGCTTTCGCCACCTGATTGGCAAACCATACGTTAGAGCCGCTGTACCTGTGCTCGTCGCCTCCGTATTGTTTGTTTAATGCAAGGCAACCGGGGCATAAACAACATTTATCGTTATCTTCCTGGCTAACGGACCAGTAGGTTGCTCTTGGATTCCTTTCCATCGCTCTACGCACGTCTTCGATACAAATCCTCAGTACATCCGGATTCGATAAGCATAGCTGGGTCGGTAGACGTATTCCATTGCGCAAAGCAAAATATTCGGGATGCGATTGGAAGTGCTCCCTGGCAGAGACATAACTTCTAACATACGAATGTACATAACCGGTTCCCCAGTCTCCGCGACCGGATAATTTATGCCATTCGTTATACTCCCTGCTTCCAACGGGGTCTCTTCTATCGCCGGTAGCCGTAGTTCGTAAACGAACTGCAGGAACAAAAACAGTATTATCGGGAAGAGTTATCGCGTTCTTTTTGGGGATAAGCGTGGCATTCGAATAATATTTCCTGAATCCGAATGATTCTAACAAATCATAGACCCCGTAAAGCGTTCCGTTTTTTTCGCCGCCGATAACGACAAAGTCCTTCCCTACAGTCTGGAAGATATATCCTTCGCCTTTTAACTGGGCGATATTCAAATTCAATGCCTTGGCAAATGCCGTATTTCCAATATATATGGCATTATTACCGGTATAGTTACTTTCGGCAACGACCGGAAGTTCGGTCTTCGACATTTCAAACAGGTAATGCTGCAATTGTTCGGCAGCTCTCGTTTCGATAGAATCGGCTTGTGAGGGAATGACTATTTGATAGCCGGTAACGCCGTTGATTTTTAATCCCGAACCGCATCCAGATAATAACAGGACGGGTAATATCAAGATAAATAATGGTATTCGTTTCATAATATTTTATAAAATTTAAGATTTAATAAATTATTTATTCATCACTAATTTTGCAACACGAATAGAAGAAGCGTCTCCCTGAGCTGCCATCGCTGCCTGACCTGCCGCCTGTGCCGCCACTATCGACATCGCCAGTTCCGTAGCCGACATCTGGTTTACCGGCCTGCGTTGTTGCATCTGACCGAATCCCTGACCCGGCGGACGAGTTGTAAAGTTTGGAAGGAATATATCATTTTTTCCAACATATTTACCATTCGTGTTGGAATTGGATATCTCACCTAATCTGATTTCCGCCCCGGAGGCAAGAACTGAAGCGTTTTTTATTTTTCCTAACATGTCTCTGAGACAGTACTGTCCGATATTAAAATTGGTAATATGCGCATAAACCGTATCGCCCTTTTGCGTGTACCATCCCCATTCCGGTTTATCATACACAGCCGGACCGCAACCGTAAATGGATTCGTGGTTTGCCTCCATCCATTCCCCTACTTCTTCGAGGATTTCAACCGACCTTTTAGGAATAACACCCCTTTCATCCGGACCTACATTGAGCAACAAATTACCGTTTTTACTGACGCAATTTATCAGCGTATAAATAATATTGTGCGCAGACTTGTAATTGTAATCCGTCCGGTTGAAACCCCATGATCTGTTAAGGGTCAGACATAATTCCCAGGGGATAAGACGCCCCAAATCGTCTTTGATAACAGCGGGAGGCGTGATTTGCTCTGGCCCTCCGAAATCGCCGGCATAGAAGTCGGGCGGATTTTTAAACATATTCCCGCCTAAACGGTTATCAATGATAATTTCGGGTTGAAGACGTCTTACCATTTCAACTAACTTGGTCGCTTTCCATTTTTCACCCGATAATTCGCCCGCCGAATAATCTAACCAAAGAATATCGATTTTTCCGTAATTGGTCAGCAATTCTTCTACCTGTTTGTGCATATAGTCAATATATCTGTCCCACGCTACCTCATTACGGGGGTCTTTAAAGTCGGGTTGATACCAGTCGATTAACGAATAATAGAATCCGATTTTTATTCCTTCAGCCCTGAACGCATCCACAAATTCCTTTATCAAGTCGCGCTTGGCAGGTGTATTGGTTGCTTTATAATCCGTATATTTGCTGTCAAACAGACAAAAACCGTCATGATGTTTTGAGGTAATCACTGCATATCGCATACCTGCTTTTTTAGCTAATTTCGCCCATTCTTTGGGATTGTAATTGAACGGATCAAATGCATCAAAAAATTGTTGATAGTCTTCGGTTGAAATTCTCTCGCGATCTTTTACCCATTCACCCCGTGCCGGAATAGCATAAATACCCCAGTGGATAAACATGCCGAATCTTGCTTCACGAAACCATTCTGTGCGTTGTTGACGCGCTTCATAAGCATTTTGCCCAAACGCCATGGTTATGGACAAAACTAAAAAGATAAACACTTGTATATGTTTCATAATTAATTAAATGAATTATTGTATTTTCAAAAAAGGATGTGTCGAAAACAAGGTTTTCGACACATCCCAATAAGGTATTAAAATTGAATAACTATCAATGGAGAGTAATTATTCCTTACCGTTCCTACATTCGACACACTTGCCAACGCGCCAACCCGGAAATAGTAATTTCTGCCGGTGTACTTGAAAAATTCGTTGGTATTGCTTGGAATGTCAATGTTCAACGTATAGGTTGTCGATTCGTCAATTATTATTGCAGGACTGAATGTTTGATAAGCAGGACCTGTAATACTATACTTGACAATTTCACCCACATACATGTCTGAATAAGCGTATAGACGAACCGCACTAAGCCTCACTTCCGGTTTCCCTGCTTGAAGCCTGAAGGTAGCGACAATCTGATCGCCTTGTTTCGTAATAGAAGCATCTTTTATCCGGATATAGGGAGTTACCTGAAAATCATTGAGATTTTCTCCCTTTTTGATTACAAACTCGTCAATTTGAAAGGGGAAAAAGTTGCAATCATAAAAATCCAAACTGTAACGACCGGCAAAAACCATATCGTTTTGAAATTCACCACTCTGCTTAACTACCCAGGTCATGATGCCGCCTTCGGCCCAACCTAATTCTTTTGCGCGAATGGTTGAGCCGCTTTGAATATCCGTCCCAACCAATTCGCCAGTCAGTTCATCTTTAATTCCACCTTTCAACGAAGCATTAGGCGCTTCGAAGTTGTCTAACTTAAACATGTCGCATCCGGCTAATAAAAAAAGGGATGTCAATAGTAAAAATATTTTATGTACTTTCATTGTATAAAAATTTTAAAGATTAAAAACCCGGATTCTGAACTAAACGATTGGTTGCAATACCAGGAATCGACTCATAATAATTATTCGGATTGAATGTCCGTCCGCCGGCCTGTTCATCATGGAACTGATTGACGCGTACAAAAATGTATTTGGGCGTCTCTTCGCGAAGATCAATGATAGGAACCAATGAATGACGTCTTCCCGAAGTCCAGAATGTATGATACTCGCGACGGCGAAGCATATCATCATATCTCTTATGTTCAAAAGCCATTTCTACTCTTCTTTCTTTCAAAACGTTTTGAAGTGTCAAAGGTATTTCATCCGAATGACCGGCTCTTCTCCGCAACTGATTGATATAGTTCATAGCCAGCGTTGCATCTCCCTGACCGCTTTCTACCACTGCTTCCGCGTAATTCAGGTAAATCTCAGCCAGACGTAAATCAATCCAAGTCGTAGTAGATATTTGTGTACCTCCGGCGACGACAATATTACCAAATTCCTGCAAGTATTTACGGACGCAAAATCCGGTACAAGTATAGTTCGAGTTTTCCATACTTCCGCCTATATTATCGAAACCGGAATAATTAGCCGGACTTTCAGCGCCCCACGTGTAATACATATTTCCATCAAACCCCACTTCGTTACCGGCGGCATAGGCTACCACTTCGCCATTTTTACGAATCAGTCCGCCCTGGATTATAATCTTTGTAGTCTTGTACATGGCGCCGGGAACAATGATACTGGCGTGAAGACGTGCATCCTTACCTGCAAATGGTTCGAATAAATCATCGTATTTTTTGAACGGCACTGAAAGTTCCAGGTTATTCGGATTTGTATAATACAAATCTTCATTACCATCCTCGCGGGTTACAATTTTTGCGCTGGCGCCGGTGCCATCATCGGTATAGTCTTCGAATGCATCAACAATATCCAAAGTCACGCTGTAACGTCCGTGGCGAAGATAGCCAGGGTGGTTTTGAGAAGGACTGTACCATGCGTCATAACTGTGTCCCGATGAAGAGACTATCGTCCCGTCCAAGTTAGGTCTGCCATAAATGATCTCACTGTTTTCTGTCAAAAACAGTCTTTGAAAATTATCGGCTGCTACTTCCGGATTAGCAGGATTAGGCATATACAGGGAAAATTTCCCGCCATCAATTAGCGCTTTCGAAGCGCTGATACATTCCTGATAATAACGGTTTGCTTCGGAAGCTGGAATACCCACTAATCCCTTATCTACAGCCTCCCCTATCAATGGTGCATCGTTCCAATATTTTGCAATCGAAGCGGCATACAGTGCAACTCTTGATTTCAAGGCGTATGCAACCCACTTATCGACGCGATATTTACCCTCGGAATTCGTTTCCGGAAGATTGGCAATCGCCTTGTCCAAATCGCTCAGAATAAAATCCCATGATTCTTTTTCTGTACTGCGTGGTATATACAGGGGTTCATTATCCGTGTCGGGGATATAATCTCTGTCTAACGCATGATCAAGGATCACAACGCCTCCGTATCTTTTTACTAAACCAAAGTACATGTATGCACGCACAAAGTAAGCCTCAGCCTGTAATAATGTGTATTTTGCCTCTGATAGCACGCCGCCCCTTGTTCTGTCAAGGCTCTCTAAAAATAAATTACAATTGCGTATGCGAGGATAAGCATAAGCCCAATAAAAGTTAGTACTTGATGTCCCCAAAGGCTCTTGTCCGTCTGAACGAATGGCATTGTCACTGTACATATCGGGATATGCTGCATAGAAGGTAGCGCCCATAGCTCGATAATAGAATCCGGAGCCCGGGTGATAATTGAAATCTTCCATTGGCATACTGCTGTATAATTCCGCTAAAAGCGTAAGAACACCTTTCTCACTTGCTAATAATTGATCCCCGCTGACTTTAGTTAATGGTTTTACCTCGTCAAACCATTGATTACATCCGGAACTTAACGCCAACACAAAAAACATGAATACGATCAATATGTTATTATTTAATTTAAATTTATTATTTTTCATAACTTATTTTATATTAAAATGTTAAATTTAGTCCGAAATTGACTGCTTTCATTATCGGATAGGTTAAATTTGCTTGGTAATCTTTTTCCTGTTGTTCAGGGTCAATCTTTCCTAAGTCTTTACTGCAAATTGTAAAGAGATTGGTAGTATTTATAAATACCCGTAACCTTGATATACCCACGCTACTTAGTATGGAACGGGGAACAGTATAAGCGACTTCTAAATTTTTCAAACGCAGATAGTTACCCATCGGACGGAATACAGAAATAGCGTTATCGCTCGTAGTACCCGACCGCGGATAGGGGACTAATGGAGCGTAATAACCGGGAACCCATTGCGTAGTCGGAGCAAATGGATCATCCGTATCATTTAGCGTATGCCAACGATCTTCGTATCTTGTGATCATGGAAGGATACCGGCCGCCATATCCCCAGACATCATTCTGAGCAAAATTAACGGAATACAATGCAGAACCCTGAAGTAGCATAGTCAAACTGAAATCTTTATACGTACCCGATAAAGTTAAGCCATATTGCAAAGGCGGATTAACTTGTGTGGTACTTCCATCACCGGATGAATAACCTTCATCTCCGTATGTCCAATTAGTCCACATTCGATCGGAAGTATTGATTACACCGTCTCCATTCAGGTCTTTTATGCGAAATTCACCCGGTAACATTCTTGCATTTCCTTGAGCGCCCCCATGTAAAGGAGCTGTTTCCAATTCTACCAATGATTGATATTGTCCATCGAATTGATAAATTAATGAAGCCCCCAAATAACGGCCTGGAGCGGTTCTGGCATTCCATCGAGCCCATTGGCTCGTGTAAGGCGCCATTTCTACATATATACGTTTTTGACGCGCATACGTTGCATTCGCCGATACGTTATAAGTGAAATCTTTCCCTATTTTTCCGCTATGATACAAACTCAATTCTAAACCGATATTCATATCTGAGTTTAAATTTTCCTGTGGAAACGAAGCGCCGAAGAAATTAGGAACCGTTGCGGTAGGACTGGCTAACATTCCCGTGTTTTTACGATGGAAAAAATCAAACGTCCCCCCGAATTTCCTGTTATATAAATCAAAATCAACACCGATATCGGACATGATGGATGTTACCCACGACATTTCATTATTTACTACTCCCGGAGGATACATACCGACTGTTAACGTGCCGTCATTGAAAATAGTACCTCTGGCGGCGCTACTTGAATAACCCGGTATGTATTGAAACTCAGCTCCTGCATCACGTCCGGTCTTACCATAAGATGCTCTCAATTTCAAGTTAGACAGGAATATAAGGTTGTCTTTGATGAACGCTTCTTCCGACAAACGCCACCCTATACTTGCACTGGGGAAAAACGCCCATCGTTTTTCCGGCGAATACCGGTACGATCCATCATACCGCCCTACTACTTCAAGTAGAAATCTTCCTGCATAATCATAATTTAAACGTCCGATGTAAGCCGCTAATCTGCCAAAACTCCTCGACCCTGAATTGGTTGCTGTCGAAGCGGTAGCCTGGTCAAGGATAGGATTCGTAAACAAGTCTTCATAACGACGGTATCCACTCAGATTGTCATAACGAGTTCTGTAACCTTCCATCGTAGCCATAAGATTAAGTCCATGGTTACCTGCCTTTTTATTATAAATAGCCATCAGACGAAGATACCCCGTTCTATCCATCCTCATAGTGTTTGAATATGAGTCGCTATTGAAAGTCGAAACAGGCTGGTCGGTATAGTAATCGTATAATATGTAACTTTTGTACAGTTGCGAATTATTTGCATGTCTGATGTTGTAATCAACAGTGGACGAGAGTATTAAACCTTTTACAAAAGGAACGGTATAGCTCAATTCAGCTTGGGCCATTGCTTGAAGATTTTCATAAGTTCGATAACCATTTATATCCGGATCAAAAATCGCTTTCAGGTTTTTACCCTCCGGTTGATAATAGGTTAAATGATCAGGGTTTGCGATTGTATGCCAGTTTTTACCGCGTTCACTGCTATAAATTGCTTTCATGGCAGCCCAAAAATCTTCATTACTGTCACTGCGCTTATCAGAACGACCCGATACGCTTACATTCAACTTCAGGTCTTTCGATAATGCAGTCGTCACATTGCTCCTGAAATTATAACGTTCATAATACATTACATCAGTTTTTAAAAGCCCGTTCTGTCTTGTATAACCGACGCTGACAAAATACTGCGTTTGACTGTTACCTCCATTGATCGTCGCATTATGTTCCTGTGACATTTCTCCATTTTTCAAAGTCAAATCTCTTATGTTGCAATCTTGATAGCCTGGCTGATTCGTCCTGTATCTATCAATCATATCAATATCGAATGCAGCATATAGGCCTCTGCCACCGTTACGTTGCGTTTCATTGGCATATAACATGTAGTTGTACCAGTCTACGGTTTCTTGCCAGGCGTACGGCATTTCATAACCGATCCTTCCGTTATAGGAAACTCGCGCCTTGCCGTCTGTGGAGCCTCTCTTTGTCGTAACAAGCAAGACGCCATTGGCGGAATTCATACCATAAATAGCGGCTGATGCGTCTTTCAGAATCGATACGGATTCGATATCTTCCGATGCTAACTGTGCTAATTCACTGATTGCATCGGAGTTGTTTCTCGCGCCACGCCTTACGCCATCAATAATAATTAGTGGAGTACCATAACCACGGATACTTACTAAATCATCAAACATACCCGGCAATCCGGTTTGTTTACGAATCTGTAAACCGGCGACTTTTCCCTGAATATTGGATATGAAATTCTCCGTCTTCGTCGCTACGATTTCTTCTGATCTAATAGCTGAAACGGCGCCGGAAAGGGTCTCCTTTTTTTGCGTACCATATCCTACTACCACAACTTCCTCCAATAATTTAGTGTCGTCAACTAATTGGATGTTAATGTTAGTTCTGTTGCCAACGGCAACCTCTTGTGTGGCATACCCTATATAGCTTACCGATAAAATTGCATCGGAAGTTACCTGGTTGAGGATGAATGTTCCATCCGCTTCTGTAACAGTCCCTCTGGAAGTTCCGCTGATCATTATTGACACTCCGGGGAGGGGTTCACCGGTTTCATCGACTACCGTTCCGGTAATCGTTCGGGTTTGTTGAACGGATGGATAGATTGTTGAAATCGTATTCGACGGCGAATTTTTTGCCAGAACAATGTATTTGTTCTGAATTTCATAGCGTATATCCGTCCCGATAAAAATCTCATCCAACATGGTCGTTACTTTTCCTGATTTGTCTTTAAGATGAACTAAACGGTTTATATCAACATCATCATTACGATATAAAACCAGGAAATCTGTCTGACGTTCGATCTCAGTTATGAGCTCTTTAAGTGACAAATCGTTTTCATTAACCTCAATTGTAACATTTTGGATATCTAAATTGGTAGCTGTCATCTTAAAAACAACTACGAAAAGAAAAAGAAGTGTCATCCTCGTAATTTTTAAAAAAACTTTAAAAATATCCCTTTTTGGGGATAAATAATTGATAGTTGTGTTTTTTTTCATATCTTTGCAAATGTTAAGTGAATACTAAATTGTTTTTCTTGTGGTGTTTACCTAATTGTGACAGAAGTTACCGCTTCTGTCATTTTTTTCTCTCTTAATTGGTTTTTTCTTTTTTTTGGGCTAATCGGACTGTTTCATAGGCATAAAAAATTAAAGGGTTACACAATATTTTTATTTTATCTACTGACAATTACAGTATTGAGTTCTTCAATTTTCCGAACTTTTAAAGGATAAACCTTACAAAGTAGTCTCATTATTTCATCAATACCGTCTCGTTGGCGGAATTTGAGCGTGTATTTCCATTTTAGTATCACCGGGTCTTTCACCTCAAAGTTGATATCAAAATAGAGTTCTAACATCTTGAAAACGTTTTCTAATGGTTCATTTTCAAAACTGTATATCCCTTCTTTCCAAAGAAAGTAGTCCTGATTTCGGATTTTACCTACTTTCATGGTATGGTTTTTGATAGTCGCTTCATCCAGCGGATGAAGCGTAACCTTTTTATCTGATGAGGCTTGATCGTAGATTATTAGTTCGCCTTCTATTAGACTAATACGGTTCATGTTTTCTTTCGCATAGCTATATACGTTGAAAGAAGTTCCTAATACTTTAATATCTACTCCATTAGCAGAAACGATAAAGGGTTTGTCCACGTTTTTAGCCACTTCGAAAAACGCTTCTCCATCAATAGCTACACGTCTTTGATCGCCCACAAAAACCGAAGGATAAGTAAGTCGGCTTTGGGCGTTTAGCCAAACGGTTGTTCCGTCGGAAAGCGTCAGGGAGATACGTTGACCGGCCGGTACAAATAAAGAAGTCTCTGCAACAACCGGAGGCGGTTGATCCTGATAAAAATAGACATGATAGAAATGAACGGACAAAATCAGCAGTAAAACAACAGCGGCGCAAGTCGAAAAATATAAGGAGTATCCTTTCCACTTTTTTCGTCTCATACGACTAACAAAATGCTTATATTTGAGTTTAAGTTCGGATGAGTTGTTTTCGACGTCCGAAAATGCAAGTAATGCATCCGTATTTTTATAACGGTTGAATTCTGTTTGCATCTCTTTATCAAATGTCAATTTACGAAATAAACGAACTTTTTCCGCAGTATTCATTTTGTCCTGAAAATATTCTTCAATTTCAACATTCATAATCATTATGCTTTTATATATAACACCCGAAAAGAAAAATCCGCTAAACAAGAACGATTATTTTTGTGACTTTAACATTTATGAGCTTTCCCAATTTTTTATTGTATACCGATCAAAAGAAGAAAAAACAAGAAATTCTTTAGCGATTTTCTGAGGTATTGATATGCTATGCTCATTTGTGTTTCTACTGTATTCACTGATATTTGAAGTATGGAGGCAATGTCTTTTTGTTTTTTACCCTCAATTTTACTCATAATGAAAATCTGACGACATCGCTCAGGTAAGCAATCCAATGCGTTTTTTATCACTTCTTCCAAATTGATCGGTTTAGATAAAAAGCTCAGATCCAAAGCCTCTAATGAGTTAATGGAAGCTTGTAAAGTAAGTTCAAATTCTTCCTGTATTTTATTTTCCAAAGATTGAATAACTGACTGATGACGAAGGAAGTTAAGGCATTTATTTTTGGTTGAAACAAAAAGATACGATACAAGGTGTTCATACGCGAACAATTTATCTCGTTTTTCCCATAATTCGGTAAAAACATCCTGCACAATATTTTCGGATTCTTCTTCCGATAGCACATATACCTTTGCAAAATGCTTCAACTTCGGAAAATATTTATTATAAATATTTTCAAAGTTTGAAATATGATCTTCTTTATCCAAAATTTTGTAACTACTCAGGTTATAAAAATATTTTTTATTTTTTTATAAAAAACGAACCAAAACCTAAAATCAAAAAAAATCACAATATTTTGTTAAATTAAAATTGTTTCGTATCTTTGCCGCAAAAT
>Ga0099364_10003982_pt1 | contig 22547 bp, 14 predicted proteins | sample TergutTh196P3_FD_73070 | JGI IMG/M metagenome (GOLD analysis project Ga0099364, IMG submission 73070) | Microcerotermes parvus P3 segment gut microbial communities from Pointe-Noire, Republic of the Congo - Th196 P3 | ecosystem: Host-associated > Arthropoda: Insects > Digestive system > Gut ...
TTCGGCGCGTCGCAGGCGCAGCTTTTCCGCTGGATCAAGGAGGGCTATCCCGAGATATACGCCAAGCTGAAGGAGCTTGTGGCCCAGGGCCGCTTCGAGATCCAGGGCGCCACCTGGGTGGAGCCGGACTCCAACCTCATGGGCGGGGAATCCATGATCCGGCAGTTCTATTACGGAAAGCAATTCTTCCGGGAGGAATTCGGCTTCGACCCCGAAATCCTCTGGCTGGTGGACAGCTTCGGCTATTCGGCCTGCTTTCCGCAGGTATGCCAGCTGGCCGGCGTGCCCTATTTCCTTACGCAAAAGCTCAGCTGGAACACCGTGAACACCTTCCCTTACCATACCTATCACTGGAAGGGCCTGGATGGCAGCTCCTCCGTGCTGGCGCACATGCTGCCTGAGAACACCTACAACGCCTCCGTGCGGCCCGCGAGCCTGGCGAAGGGCGAAAAAGATTATAAAGAACGCAAGATCTCCCGCCGGGCGGCCTCTCTCTTCGGCATCGGCGACGGCGGCGGCGGCCCGGGCTACGAGCACTACGAGCGCGCCACCCGCGCGGCCGATATCAAGGGCCTGCCAAAATACACCCAGGAAAGCATGCATGGCTTCTTCCGCAAGCTCGCGGCGGAGGACGGCGGCAGCTACGCCTCCCACACCGGCGAGCTCTACCTGGAAAAACACCAGGGCTGCTACACCACACAGGCCCGCAGCAAAAAATACAACCGAAAATGTGAATTTCTCCTGCGCAATTACGAGCTGCTGGCCGCGCAGTCAAAGGGCGAGCTGCCCATTTCGCTGGATGAGCTGGACGAAATCTGGAAGGAGGTTCTGCTCTACCAGTTCCACGATATCCTGCCGGGCTCGTCCATCAACCGGGTATATGAGGAGTCCCAGGCCCGCTATGAAATTCTCCAGGCCCGCCTGGAGGAGGGGATCGCGGCGCTGCTCCAGCGTACGTACGGCGGCGGCGCGGCGGTGAACCTCAACAGCTTCGATTATAAGGGCTTAACGCAATATAACGGCGCCTGGTACCGTATGAACGTTCCGGCCTTCGGCGCGGCGGCCTTCGGCGACGCCCCCGAGGTAACGGAATTTCACACCAGGGCAGGGGATACCATGATCGAAAACGACCAGGCGAAAGTACTCTTCAAAAAAGGCGTGATTATTTCCTATATTCATAAAAGCACCGGCCGGGAGCTTGCCGAAGGCAGGCTGAATGTCTTTTCGCTGTACCGGGATATCGGCAACTGCTGGGACATCCATCCCCACGCCTACTACAAGCTGCCTCACCGCGAGGCGAAATGCGCGTCGTTTTCCACCGGAACGCAGGGCGCGAAGGCCTGGGCTAGGGTCGAATACCGGGTGGGGAAGGACGTCATCACCCAGGAGATCAGCCTGACCGACGGCTCGCCCACGCTGCGTTTTTCCACAAAGATCAAGCATTCCGGCAAAAAGGTGATGCTGCGCGTGCGCTTCGGCCTCCCCATGGGAAAAGAAGCCAGCTTTAATTTGCCCTTCGGGCATATCAAGCGCGCGACGACGGAGACCAATACCATCGACAAAGCGCAATTCGAGGTGAGCGGGCAGAAGTTTGTGGACCTCACGAAGGACAATTTCGGCGTTTCCCTGCTCAACGACTGCAAGTACGGCTTCCGCTGTAAAAACGGCGTGCTGGATATCAACCTCCTGCGTTCGCCCGCGCGCGGCCCCGGCACGCAGGTCGATTTCGGCGAGCACAGCCTGGAATACGCCCTCTATCCCCATGAGGGCCCCCTGGGCGCGGACACCTACCGCGAGGCCTACTTCCTCAACAACCCCATCGCCGTCACCGCCGGCTCCGCCCCGGCGACCACCGGGACGCCGTACATCGTTTCCACGAACCCGAACATCGTCGCCGAAAGCGTGAAGCTTCCCGCCGACGGCAGAGGCGTTCTAGTGCGTGTCTACAACAGCGCGGAAAGCGAACAGAGCGGCGAGCTTCGTGTCACGGGCTACCGCGCCGCCGAAAGCGCCGGCGTAATGGAGGAAGCCCTCGCGCCGGCGTCGGAGGCAATTACACTGCGGAGCTTTGAGCTGCGCATCGTTCGATATATTGCCGGAGCTTGATAGGGGCTTAGCCTGTCCAGTCTGACACTATTGTCATATTGTCGAGCGGCGAGAGCCGGTAAGTTCGTATAATCATTTGCATTTCCCGGAATTTTGTGATATAATGAAATTTAGTTTTGAAGCCTTGGCTTGAAAACTGAATTTACCGGAACAGGAGATGTAAGCATGGCGCAGCCGGCACTCATTGGTCAGGCAAAGGAAATGATCACGGATTTTACCGTACACTGGAGCAAGCCCGCAAAGGGCAATTACGTCCCTTATAAGGAGACCGTCGCGTTTTCCGTGGGCAAGTTCGGCTACATATGGGCCATCGCCCTGGTTTCTCAGATCTCCCTTGTGGCCTCCAACAAAATTGTCGCCCAGGCCCTGGGCGTGGACCCCATGCACGTGCAGGCGATGAACGTGCTTTCTATCATCATCTGCTTTTTCTTCACGATGATCCGCAGCAGCTGGGTGGATAATTCCCGCAGCAAGGACGGGCGGTTTCGCCCCTTCATGAAGGTCTACGGCATTCCCACGCTGCTGCTGGCCTTCGCTTTTGTCTGGTTCCCCTTCGACAAGCTCCCCAACGGCGGGCTCACAGGCACCGGTTACTGGATGAAGGTGGGCGTAATCTTCCTTTTGCATTTGGCCATTCAGTTCGTTTATCCCCTGTATACCCTGGGCTACGACAATCTGATCGCGGTCATGTCCCCCAACTCCCAGGAACGGCAAAACATATACGCCGTCTCCTCCGTGATCTACAGCCTGTCCTGGAGCATCTATATTCCCATCATCACCATCATCTCCGACCGCCTTCCCAACCGCGCGGTGGATATGAACCTCTACCGCTGGGCCTATATCCCGGTGTGCGTTTTGGGGCTGGGCCTAGGCTATTTCGGCTACTTCGGCACCAGGGAGCGCATCATACAGAGCCGTGAGCACGTCAACAAAATCAACATCGGGCAAACCCTTAAGGCCGTCGCCAAAAACCGGAATTTCTGGGTCATCTGCTTTTCCGCCTGGGCGGGCTTTTTGGAAAACAACTCCAATGACCTGCTGGATTGGTCCTACAACTACCAGCAGGCGATGAGCGGCGGCACGAAGGCCTTTATCGACCTGGTTGTCAACAACGCGGCCCTTTGGAGCATGCTGCTCACGCCCTTCCTGGTCAAGCGCTACGGCAAGCGCTTTATCCTCATCGGCGCGAACCTGCTCAACATCGTGCTGCTGGCTGTCACCTATAATACTTACAAAATCATTCCGATGCTGGCGCTGTTCCGCTTTATCAACTTCTTCTTTAATATTGTGCTGGAGACCATCCGTCCCGCCATCGACGCCGATATCCGCGATGCCCAGCAATATATGACCGGGGAGCGCATCGACGGCATGTTCGGCCTGGTGCGCTACGCGGACACCCTGATCACGATGGGCACCGGCTTCGTCACGCCGGCGCTGTGGAAGCGCTGCGGCATCTTTGAGGGCAACGGCGCGAAGGACAACTACGGCAACTCCAACATGTGGTTTGCCCTGGCGGATGAAAAAACATATGACCGCATGTCCAAAACCATGATTCTCACCGCCGTTGTGGGAGCCGCCGCCAACGTGGTCCCCATGTTCTTCTATAACCTCACCGAGGCCAAGCAGCGCGCCATGACCCGCGTGCTGAAGCTGCGCGCCATGCTGGAGGATTACGGCGCCGGAAACGCCAGCCCCGAGCAGATGGCCGAGGGCATTGAAATCATTCGCCAGGCCCGGGAGGACGAGTTCGCCAGTGAGCTCCCTCTCACCAAGGATATGGGCCGGAAGGAGCGCGCCCGCCAGCGCGAACGCAACCAGGATATTGGCGTGGCTTTTTATGTGCTGGATGAGCTGAAGAAATTCGAAACCCCTGAAATGCGGCTGAAGGTGGCGCTGGCCCGTCAGGTGTATGAAGCGGGCCTGGAGGGGCTCTACAGCTTTGCGCCCGCGCCGCTGCCGGAGGATAATAAGGCGCTGCGCGGTATCGTGAAGGCCCACAACAGCGAGCTGCGCCGTGCCGCGGGCGCCATCGCGCGCTGCTATCCGAATCATGACGCGCGGGAAACCACCCGGGAGCAGGCCGACGCCGTATATGACCTGCCGGAGGCCACCCGGGAGCAGGCCCGTGCCAAGACCGCGGCGATCAAGGTGCTTGAGGCGGAGCGCAGCAAGTTCCTGGGCAGCTGCAAGCCCTGGACAGACGCCCGCAAGCTCCTGCGCGAGCTGGAAAACCAGGCTAACCTGGAGGATATTCTGGCACAGTACGACGACTGCGTGGCCCAGGCCGCCGAAAACGAGCGCCTGAACAGCGAAAAGGCCCAGCTTGAGCGCGAGCAGAAGCGCTTCGAGCTGGAGCAGGCGAAGCTCCGGCGGAAAGCGGAGCAGGAGGCAAGAAAGCGATAACAGCTTGTAGGGGCGGCTAGCAAGCCGCCCGCGCAGCCGCCCGCAGGCCTTCACATCCAAAACAGCGTGCCCGCAATTCACAGAGAGGGAGTTGCGGGCATTTTCGCACGTTTGTTCAAATTTTTCTTGATTTTTTTCCGCCAATCGTATATAATAAATCGTATATAATAATCGTATCTAATAATAGACAGACAAAAGGTGGTGAGCCGTTGTCCTTCCACGATGAATTATTTTACGAGCTTGAGATCGAGGGCAGCGCCGCCGCGCCGCTTCAGACCCCGGCGCAAAAAATCGCGCCGCCCCCCAAAGATGAAATCAGGGAACGCTTCCATGCCATGCGCAAAATCGCCTGGGACTACCGCTCACCCTATGTGCGGCCCTCGAATTTCTACGACGAGACCGTCCGGCGGGACAACGCCAGAATCTTCTACAAGCAGGCCCGCTTCATGCGGGACTTTGAGGACAGCTTCGAAAGGCAGGTGCCGTTTTCGTCTTACTATCCCTATTACCAGCAGATGACCAACGAGCAGCTGCGCAGCTATTTCAGCTGGCGGACGAATGTCCGGAAAGGCCGCGTGGCGGCAGCCTCGCTGTCCTGCGCCTTCGTTTACATCTACGAGCTGCTGCACAACATCGGCGTGGAGCGGCCCCAGGAGGGCCTGGACAAGCTTCTTGATTTTCGCGAAGCTTTTCGGCTGCATGACAGCTCCATTGAAAAGTACATGGACCGCTGGGTAAAAGATTATAAAATCTACTACAACCTGCCCCTGGACGCGCAGTGCCAGATGGAAAGCTTTGACCTGCAGTGCGCCGTATTGAAATACGACATACGCAAATCGGCTTTTTATACGGAGGAGACCGCCCAGCTGCTTACGGACTGCTTCGCCTTTGTTACGGTCAGGCTCCGGCAGGCCTTTTCTGACGCGGGGCTCAGCTTCGACGAGATTGTCTGCCAGCCGACGAAGCGCATGTCCCGCTGGCAGCCCTTCCGGGACGCGCTGTTCTACCCCTGGATGAAGCAGCCGGACCGCTGCGTCGTGCTTTCGGAAAACGAGATCTACAACTGCCGCGACAACCAATGGACCTTCAGCACGCTGCTCTCCCTGGAAAGCGGCAGGCAGCTGCTGGGCTACGCCCTCAAGCGTATGGAGGCCGTTCTTCGGCAGGCCATGGGCTGCAAGCATAAGCTTACGGCGAAAACCGACGCGCTGAGCACCGGGCTTCTGCGAAAAATCCCTCTGGATGAAATCATCACAAGCGCCGCGCTGGAATTCTACCGGGAGGCGACGAAAATCGTGGTCACTGTGGACGAGGGCGCGCTGCGCAAAATACGGCTGGAGGCCCGGGAGACCCAGGAGAAGCTGGTTGTGCCCGAAGAAGAAAGCGTAAAAGAAATAAAAGAAGAAGAAAAAGCAAAAGAAATAAAAATAAAAAAAGAAGAAAGAGAAAAAGATATAAAAGAAGAAATAAAAATAAAAGAAAAATTTAAAGAAGATAAAAAAGAAAAATATTATGAAATAAGAGAAGAAAAAACGGATCACTGGAGCGCCCTGAAAAACGCGCTGAGCGTTATGGAGGTTCATGCGCTCGCTGTCGTTTTGCGCGAAGCCAATCTAAAGGAATTCGCGGACGGGAAGGGCGTGATGCTGGAGGTTCTCGCCGACGGGATCAACGAAAAGGCCGCCGATATCCTCGGCGACAGCCTGCTGGACGACGAGCTGCGTATCTATGACGACTACATCGAAAATATCAAAGAAATGTTGGAGTGAGCCAATTGAGTATGAGCAGTCAAGTGCCCCCTCGCATCGCCAATATCCTGCTGAACGCCCTGAAGGGCGGCGTGGTGCCCCGGGTGGGCCTGGAGTACATCACCGTGGGCCGCGCCAGGGAGATCGACGCCATTCTCCACGACATTGAGATGATCGGGGAGGGCAGCGCCTCCTTCCGGTTTATTGTGGGAAAGTACGGCAGCGGAAAAAGCTTTCTCCTGCAGACCATACGAAATTACGCCACCGCCTCTGGCTTCGCCGTGGTGGACGCCGACCTTTCGCCGGAGCGGCGCTTCGCCGGCACCAAGGGCCAGGGCCTGGCCACCTATAAAGAACTCATACAAAACCTCTCAACCAAATCCAAGCCGGACGGCGGGGCGCTGCCGCTGATTCTGGAGAAGTGGATCTCGGGCATCCAGGCCTCGGTGAAGGCGCGGTCCAGCGCGGAGGGGGAGGTCTTTGAGCAGCTGGTGGAGCGGGAAATCTACGCCGTGGCGGGCTCCCTGGAGGGCATGGTGAACGGCTTTGAGTTCGCCCGGGCCGTCATTCTTTATTGGAACGCCTACCGGGCCGACGACGCGGCGATGAAGTCCGGCGTGCTCAAATGGTTCCGGGGGGAATACCCCACACGGAAGGAAGCGAAGGCCGAGCTGGGCATCAACTTCACTGTGAACGACGAAACCTGGTACGATTTCCTGAAAATTCTGGCCTCGTTTTTGGTCGGGGCCGGATATCGAGGCTTATTGGTGATCATCGACGAGCTGGTGAATATCTTCAAGATTCCCAACTCCATCACCCGGGCGAACAATTACGAGAAAATTCTTACCATGTACAACGACGCGCTCCAGGGCAAGGCGAGGCATATCGGCTTTCTCATGGGCGGCACGCCCCAGTGCATCGAGGACAAATACAAAGGCGTTTTCAGCTACGAGGCGCTGCGCTCCCGCCTGGCGGAGGGTCACTTCAGCTCCGGCGGGCTCAAGGACCTGACGGCCCCCATCATCCGCCTGCAAATGCTCACGCAGGAGGAAATGTATATCTTAGTGGAAAAACTGCGCGGCCTGCACGCCCAGTTATATAAATACGAGCCTGCTTTAAGCCACGATGACCTGCTGTATTTTCTTACTGTGGAGTATAACCGCGTGGGGGCTGAAACGCATATCACCCCCCGGGAGATCATCCGGGATTTTATTGAGCTGACGAACATCCTGCACCAAAACCCGCAAAAAAGCGTCAGCGAGATACTGGGCTCCAACAGCTTCGAGATGGCCCGGGGCGGCTTGAGCGACGAGGAGATTCACAAAGATTTTCAGGAATTTGAGGTGTGAGAGGGTTTTGTTCAGACGATTTTTGCCAGGAGAATTTAGATGAAACAAGATTTGAACCAAAGAAAAAATATCCGTCTGGAAAGTCACGATTATAGCCGGGCTGGTTGCTATTTTATAACCATCTGTGTAATAGAAAAACATCCAATGCTGGGCAAGATTCTGCCTGTTCAACAAGAAATTGTTTTATCTGAAATAGGTTGGACAGTAAAAAATGAAATACGAAAGATTCCGGATTGTTATGAGGATGTCGCTATTGATAAGTACGTAGTCATGCCAAATCACATTCACATGATACTCACGACAGGCAATCGAACACAAATCGCTACTTCCGTATCGCGGATTATTAAGCAATTCAAAGGATCTATTACAAAGCAAATTGGATTCTCGCTCTGGCAGCGTTCGTTCTACGACCACGTTGTCCGCGATCAAAAAGACTATCGACGACTATGTCAATATATTGAAATGAATCCCTCCGCGTGGAAAGAGGATATGTTTTTCGTGCTGGACAGCGAGTAAGATCCTTCGTGATGGACTGATATCAAACCGGGGCAGAATTCATAGTAGGGGCGACCTGTGGTCGCCCGCTGGCAAAGAGCAAAAATCCCCCAGCGCAGAATGTTGCTCTCAAGCCTGTGGTCGCCCGCTGGCAAAAAGCAAAAATCCCCCAGCGCAGAATATTGCTCTCAAGCCTGTGGTCGCCCGCTGGCAAAAAATAAAAATCCCCCAGCGCAGAATTTTGCTCTCAAGCCTGTGGTCGCCCGCCGGCAAAAAATAAAAAATCCCCCAGCGCACGAATGTTGCTCTCAAGCCCAATTGATATTGGTGCCAGCGGGCGCACACAGTGCGCCCCTACTATGATCCTTCGTGATGGATTGATATCAAACTGGGACAGAATTCATAGTAGGGGCGACCTGTGGTCGCTCGCTGGCAAAAAGCAAAAATCCCCCAGCGCAGAATGTTGCTCTCAAGCCTGTGGTCGCCCGCTGGCAAAAAAATAAAAATCCCCCGCTGGCAAAAAGCAACCTGTTTCGCAAGAAGTCTATAACACTATCTTCCGGAAAGGAGCGCCCCCATGGACGCATTTTCCCGTCTGGCCCCCTTCATCCAGGACTTCATCTATCAGAGCAAATGGGAGGAGCTGCGTGGCATTCAGACCGCCGCCTGCGAGGTGATTTTCGACAGCGAGGACAACCTGCTGCTGTCCTCCGGCACGGCCTCGGGTAAGACGGAGGCCGCCTTTTTGCCTGTGCTCACGCGGCTGTGGCAAAAGCCCCCGCGCTCGGTGGGGGTGCTGTATATCTCACCCCTCAAGGCACTCATCAACGACCAGTTTATGCGCATGGAGCAGCTGCTCATCGACTCGAATATCCCGGTCACCAAATGGCACGGGGATGCTTCCGTTACGCAGAAGAACAAGCTCGTGAAGAACCCCGAGGGCATATTGCAGATCACGCCGGAATCCCTGGAAAGCCTGATCACCAACAAGCGCGGGGCCTGCCTGTCGCTGTTTTCCGACCTGCGCTTCGTGATCATCGACGAGGTGCATCATTTTATGCGGGATACGCGCGGCATGCAGCTGCTGTGCGTGCTGGAGCGCCTGCGGAGGCTCACGGGAGTGAATCCCCGGCGGATCGGGCTTTCCGCCACGCTGGGGGAGGTCTCTCTGGCGCGGGATTGGCTGAACACCGGCACGGACCGGGCCTGTGCCGCGCCGGTCACGGACGAGGGCAAAAAGCGCGTTCGCCTGCACGTGGAGCGCTTCGTGAACTACGCCGACAAGCGGGATTTCGAGGAGCTCGACAACGGCGGCAACGTGGTGGGCCTGAGCACCGGCGATATCGGCCACCGGGAGCACTACGACTATCTCTTTCGCATGACCCTGGATAAAAAAACCATTATCTTCACCAACAGCCGGGAGGAAACGGAGCTGGTGATCGCCCATCTGAAGGAGATCGCGAAAGCAAAAAAAGCCCCGGATATCTACCGGGTGCACCACGGCAATGTCTCGGCGCTGATTCGCGAAACGACGGAGGACGAGATGAAGTCCGCCGACGAGAAAATCGTCACCGGCGCGACGGTGACCCTGGAGCTGGGCATCGACATCGGCTCCCTGGATCAGGCGGTGCAGGTGGGCGCACCCATCAACGTATCCAGCTTCGCGCAGCGCCTGGGCCGCTGCGGCCGGCGCGGCCAGATTCCCCAGCTGCTGTTTACCTTTGTGGAGAGCATCAAAATCAACGCCGCAGATACCCTGGGACCCATCAACTGGGAATTCCTGCGCACGGTTGCCATTATAGAGCTTTACACAAAAGACCACTGGATGGAGCCTATTCCGCCGCTGAAGCACGCGTATAACCTGCTCTACCACCAGACCATGAGCTGTCTCAAGGGCAATGGCGAAATGTCTCCGGCGGCTCTGGCGCAGGCCGTGCTTGGCCTGGGCTGCTTCCGGGATATCCCCCAGGAGGACTATAAATATTTGCTGAGCTGCCTGATTGAAAGCGAGCAGCTCCAGCGCAGCGAGCGCGGCGGCCTGATCATCGGCAGGCAGGGCGAGAAGATTGTCAACAGCCACAAATTCCTTACGGTTTTCCAGGCGCCGGAATACCTGCTCGTCAAGGACGAAAACCGCACCATCGGCACGGTTGATAAAATATACCCCGTGGGCACCCGCTTCGCTCTGGCGGGCCTGACCTGGGAGACCGTGGATGTCAACGAGAAATCCAAGGTGCTCTTTGTCAAGCTGGTTCCGGGCATTTCCGTTGTGGACTGGGACGTGGATTTTGAGGTGGAGCTCCATACCGTTCTCGTGCGCAAAATCCGGGAGGTGCTGGCTTCGGATCGGGATTATCCCTATCTCAGCCAGCGCTGCGGGGAGCGCCTGGCCGAGATCCAATATATCGCCCGCAACAGCGGGATTCTTGAAAATCTGGTCACACAGCTCTCTGAGAAAAAATACGCTATTTTCCCCTGGGTGGGCACGCGGCAGCTGATGACCCTGCACTACGCGCTGCTCCACCGCAAAATCAAGAGCAGGCTGCTCTGGGTCACCTGCCTCTACCTGGAGGTGGCTTTTAACGGCAGGGCGGAGGAGCTGGAGACCATCCTCCGGGATATTCTTGATTCCGATCTGGATCCCCATGATTTTCCCCTGCCGGAGAAAGTGCAGATTCTGGGCAAATACAACGAATTTATCCCATTACCGCTGCTGCGCAAGCAGTTTGTGGAGGACTTTCTGGATTTCGAGGGCCTGCGGGAAGACATATCATCCGCAAATATCCCGGCAATCAAAAATAATTCAAAATAATCAAAAATTTACAAAAGGAGAATCGTTATGCAATATCGCGTCGACCCGAAATCAGGCAACAGGCTTTCCGCGCTGGGCTTTGGCTGCATGCGGCTGCCCCGGGGGCTTCCCGGGCAGGTGGATCTGGAGAAAACCGGCGCGCTTATCCAAAGCGCCGTGGAGCGCGGGGTAAATTACCTCGACACCGCCTATATCTATGGCGGAAGCGAGGCCGCGCTGGGGGAAGTCTTCCGGCGCTTTCCCGGCCTGCGGGAGAAGATTTTCCTTGCCACGAAGCTTCCGTTTTACATGTGCAAGCACGCGGAAGACTTTGACCGGCTGTTTGACAGCTCGCTGGAGCGCCTGGGCACGCGGCGCATTGATTACTACTTAATCCACAACCTCACCGCCCCGGCGGACTGGAAGGCCATGTGTGCCCTGGGAATCGAAGACTGGATCGCCAGGCAAAAGGCCGCCGGGCGCATCGGGCAGGCCGGCTTTTCCTTCCACGGCAGCCAGGGGGATTTTCTGCGGCTGCTGGAGCTGTATCCCTGGGATTTTACACAGATACAATACAATTATTCCGACGAGAATTATCAGGCCGGAAAAACAGGCCTGCAAAAAGCCGCGGCCATGGGCCTGCCGGTGATGGTCATGGAGCCCCTGCTGGGGGGCAGGCTGGCCACAGGCCTGCCCGGGAATGCCGGAGCCCTGCTGGAGCAGGCGGCGCCCGGACGCAGCCACGCCGCCTGGGCGCTGCGCTGGCTCTGGGACCAGCCGGAGGTGACGCTGGCGCTTTCGGGCATGAATGACATGGCCCAGCTGGACGACAACCTCCTCACCGCGGAAGCAGCCGCGCCCCACTGTCTCACAGACCTGGAGCGCGGCATATATCCCAAGGTGGTGGAGATTTTCCGGGCGTCCTACAGGATTCCCTGCACCGGCTGCAACTACTGCCTGCCCTGCCCGAAAAAGGTAAATATCCCAAACTGCTTCGCGGCCTACAACGCCAGCTACGCCGTGGATCTTTTCACGGGCTTCCAGCAGTACACCACCAGCTCCAGCGTGTCGCTTTCCCGGGAAAACAGCGGCGCGCGCAGCTGCGCGGCCTGCGGCGCCTGCGCGCGCAAATGCCCGCAGCAGATTGATATTCCGGCGCAGCTCAAGCGCGTGGCCCGCAGGCTGGAGCCCGCCCCCATGCGCTGGGGCGCGCGGCTGCACACAAAGATGCACGGGATCAAGTTTCTGGAGCGCTTCGCGAAGATGTAGAAGACGCGGGCTTTAGAACCGCATCCAAGCCCAGCCAAAGCAGACCCAGCGCAGGATGAATTGCAGTAAGGAAGGCAGCTTCTGCCACCATTTAAGCACGGTTACGGTGGACCGGCCCACCTCAGTGCCCGCCATATCGTGAAACACCAGTATGGAGATGCCAGCCTTTTTTGCGACAAGGTTCCCGTCCACGGCGTCGCCCTGCACGGTCACGCGCAGAAGGCCATAGGGCGGCAGAGATGCGAATACTTCATCGGCACGCACAACGGCTCCGACTTCGAGCTCAAGATTTTTCGCGTTTACATTGCCTCTGCCCGTGACGGATTCCGCCTTGAGAACAACAACGGGGAAGGTGGCTGGAACCGGCGCCGATGATGCCGTCAAAGCACGGATATTTACGCCGTAGGATTTGCCGCCTGTCAGATACAGGCACCTCATCCCGCTGTTTCTGCTGCCGTGCATTGCTCCGACGCCGACAGGCGTTCCGCTGCTATTGAGCAGTATGGGGTTCATCGCGCCCGTGTCCGGAGGGTTCACATCGGTGATAAGGCTGTTTTCATGCAGCTGCACCGTGAACGAGAGAAAAGCGGTCGCGTCCGGGGGCGTTCCCTCAAAAACGTACCAGCCGGTTTCCGCCGGATAAAACGCCAGATCCCCGGCCATACCCAAGAACGAGTCGGTCGTAATCTCCATGGGTGTGCCCAGCGCCATTTCCGGGGAGCCCAAGTCCTCCGCCGCCGCCGTGATGCTCCAGAATACGCAAAACCCTGCCATCATAGCCAGTGCCAGCAAAACGCTTGTCCATTTCTTCATGTTCAATCTCTCCGTTTCTTATGAAAATATGCGAAAAGGAGAGGAAGCAATCCCCCCCAAGAGTATGAAAAGCACAAAGGGAACTCCCCAAAAAAGAATAGCAAAGAGTTTTTCCCACCAAGCCATTCTCAGCTCGAGTGACATTTCTTCGCTTTCTATCGTAGTGGAAGCAGTTTTTTCTTCACCGAATTCGTCAGTATATGTGTTTGTTACCACTATGGTAATTCGCATCGTAGGGCGCGAATACCCTTCTCTCATTTCGTTTATAATGTCCAACTCAAGCTTTGGCCCTGTAGCGATGAGTCCGTAGGCACCGCGAGTACTGCCATAATTATACCATGCATAGCTCATTTCGCCCTCTACTCCGTCGGGTAATGCCGCTTCTACTTCCCATCTGATTGTGTCGCCGACATATACGACAGCAGGGAAGCTCGGCGCTTTGGTGATAATCGGCGCATAGGGGTCGGGGGGAGCGGCAGCCGCAGGCAGCATGAATACAGCAGACAGCATACACACGGCCAGAAATGCGCATAACAGTTTTTTCATTGGGAATCAACCTTTCAAGACTTATTCTGTTTCTAAAACCCGTCCCATATCAACGGAACCCCGCAATGCCGGAACGCCTCCGCCAGCGCCCGCGCTTCCTCCTCGGAGGAGATTTCCACGCCGGGGAGGCACCGCAGCGAAAGCGCGTTCCGCAGCTGCCCCGAAACCAGCAGAACCAGGGCCTCAGGGCTCAGCTTAACCCCATCTCCCACCGCGGGAAAGCCCTCCAGAACGCGCGCCGCGTCGTAGATACGAAGCATCGCGCCGTTCATCACCTGAACCCGGTTCTCGCAGTATTCGTTAAACAGCAGCGGCACGGGGCTTCCCATGGGCAGCGCGCAAAAACGCACGGTATCCGCCTTGGAGGCGTAGCCCCGCATAAAGCGCAGCATGCCCCGCAGCGCCGCCGGGCTGAGCCAGGCCAGCTCCCGTACCATCAGCACGCGATTTTCCGCGTCCAGCTCGCACTGCAGCATGCCCTCCGCCGCGCCGGAGGAGCCGTTCCGCCAAAGAAAGCAATAGCGGCAGTCCTCAAGAGGCTTTGTATAGAACCGGTCCGCGTGCTCCCGGCCGCGCCGCAGCATGAGGGGAATGCCCGCCGCGTAGGCGTTGTAGACGCGCAGCAGCTCCCCGGAAGCCTCGCCCTCCATGAGCTCCATTTGACCGGCGGCTTCGTTCGGGAGCTCCTTGGGCTGTGATTTCGCGAAATCGACGACAGCCCGCATGGGCACGTCGAGCTGGAGATACCGCGACGCGCGCTCGTAGCCGAACTGGCGGTAATAGCTGTCGCTGAAGGGATACAGCGCGCCAAAGGCCCAGCCCTCCTGCCGGGCGAGACGCTCCAGCTCCCCAAAGAGCATCCGCACCGCGCCGCCGTGCCGGTGATGGGGGAGCGAGGCCACGCCGCCCACGCAGACAATGGGGAGGGCCGCCTTTCCCCAGGCCGCCTCGCGGCGGGCATAGGTCAGCGCCGCCACCAGAACGCCTTCCTCGCTGAAGCAGCCCAGAACGGTTGCGTTTTTCGGGAGGGACGCCTCTTCGGGATTGCATTTGCAGTGGTAGGCCATGCTCATGACCCCGCAATGCGCCGGGAGATCGTTGTGGGTAAGCGAACGTATGGTCATGACACCCATCCTCTCATCTTTACCGCGTCTCTGACACGCTCAATCGCGATCATATACGCCGCGTCGCGCATCAAGACGCCTCTTTCCCCCGCGAGGCCATAAACCGCCGCGAAGGCCTTCGACATGGCGCTGCTGAGCTTTTCGAGCACCTCTTCGAGGCTCCAGAAATAATTCATGTTGCATTGCACCTGCTCCAGGTAGCTGCAGGTCACGCCGCCGGCGTTGCAAAGAAAATCGGGGATCAGCAAAATACCGCGCTCCAGCGCCAGGGGGTCGCAGTCAGGGGTGACGGGGCCGTTGGCGGCTTCGCAGATCACGCGCACACGCTTCGAAATGCTCCCAAAGACCGCGGGGGTAATCTGGTTTTCCAGCGCCGCGGGGATCAGGATGTCCGCCTCCTCGCAAAGCCAGGCGTCGCCCGGCAGAACCTCGTAGCCCATGGCCCGCGCCTTCGTCTTGTCGATACTGCCGAAATGATCCTTGATCTCCGCGAGGGCCGCGATATGGCAGCCCTCTTTTTTGCGGAAGGTATACGCCCTGCGGTCCGCCTGGTTCCAGCAGGAAACAGCGGTTACCGTGCCGCCCAGCTCGGTGTAGAGCCGCGCGGCGTGCTCGGCCACGTTGCCGAAGCCCTGCACGCTTGCCGTCGTCGCCTTGATGTCGATCCCCTCCGCCCGGAGCAGGTCGCGCAGGCAATACACCACGCCGAAGCCCGTGGCCCCATTGCGGCCCAGGGAGCCGCCCAGGGCCAGAGGCTTGCCGGTGACGACGCCGGGATACCGTCCGCCCATGAGAACCTCATACTCGTCCAGCATCCAGATCATGTGCTGGCTGCTGGTCATCATATCCGGCGCGGGCACGTCAACATTGGGGCCCAGCTGGTTGTATAGCTGGCGGACATAGCCCCGGCAAAGACGCTCCTGCTCTCCCGGGGACATCTCCCGGGGGTCGCAGATGACGCCGCCCTTGCCGCCGCCCAGGGGAACATCGACCACGGCGCACTTCCAGGTCATCCACATGGCCAGCGCGCGCACGGTGTCCGCGGTCTCGTGAGGATGAAAGCGGATGCCGCCCTTTGCCGGGCCGCGGGCGTCGTTGTGCTTGATGCGAAAGGCCTGGAATACCTCCGTGCCGCCGTCATCCATCTTTACGGGAATCGTGAAATGGAATTCCTTCATCGGCCTGCGCAGCAGCGCGCGGCTGCCCTGGTCCAGTCCAAGCTCCCGCGCGGCCTTATCAAACTGCGCCTGCGCGTTTTCGAATGGGTTATACTGCATGCGAAGCCTCCTTAAAAACAATCTGCAAATTTTACAAGCCGCGCTTTTATTTTTAATCGCCCGCATCATTATATCAACTTGCGGCGCCGCCGTCAAGGGACTTCAAATAAATGAGGGGGAAAGTGTAAATAAATGAGAGGAAAAGTGTAAATTGTTTTTATGCAATGCGTCATTTTTCTTCCGCGTATTGCTTTTTCTTTTCACGTTTGTTATAATATATTGTGCCCAATAAATGATAGGAGGAATGAAGATGAAAACGCTTTATGAAGGCAAGACGAAAAACCTGCTGCGCGACGAAGCCACCGGCGAAAGCTACCTGCTGTTCAAGGACAGCGCCACGGGGGAAAACGGCATGTTTGACCCGGGCTACAACACCGTGGGCGGCAGCGTTTCCGGCAAGGGCAAGATCGGCCTTGAGGTTTCCGCCTACTTTTTCGAGCTGATGGAGAAAAATGGCATCCCCACGCATTTTCTCGGCGCGGACATCGAAAAGGGCCTGATGAAGGTGCGCAGCGTCTCTGTTCCGCCCCTGGAATTCGTGCTTCGCTACTTCACGGCGGGCAGCATGTGCCGCCGCTTCACCCTGGCCTCCGGCATTGCCTTTGACCCGCCCTACCTGGAGGTCACCCTCAAGGACGACGCCCAGGGCGACCCTCTCATCAGCGAACGCCTTTGCCTCATGAAGGGCTTTCTGCAGCCCGGCGATTACGACCGCAGCCTTGCGCTGCTCGTAAAGGTCGGCGCGGTGCTGCGGTCGGAGCTGGCCAAGCTGAATCTGCGCCTCCTTGATTTCAAGATTGAGCTGGGCTTCGACGAAAACCGCAACATCGTCATCGCCGACGAGATCACGCCGGATATCTGGCGCGTGCAGGACGAGGCGGGCAACATTCCCAACCAGATCGACTGCGCGAAAATGATCCTGGAACGTATCCGGGCGTAGGCAGCCAAAAAAAACAACAAACAACATATATAGCGCAGCCGCCGGACATGCAGCCCGGCGGCTTTTTTTCGGCTGTGGTTTTTGTTTTTTCCCTGTTACGCGTAACAGGTTCTGTTGATAATTACCCGCTTCAGCTCATCGGAAAGCTCCTGGAAATAGGCGCAGTAGCCCGCCACGCGCACCATCAAATATTTATGCTTTTCCGGGTGCTCGTAGGCATCCAGCAGCAGCTCGCGGCTGACGATGTTGGGCTGCAGCTGGATTCCGCCCCTGGTTAAATAGGTCTTGAAGATCGCCGCCAGATTTTTAATGCCGCTTTTTCCGGGAAAAAGCGCCGCGTCAACGGTGAGCGTCGCGGTGGAGCCGTTGACGGCATAATCGCTGAAGTTCACCCGCGCCATGGAGTTCAGCGCGCTGAGCAGGTCGCCCTGCTCCATGCCGTAGTGCGGGGTGACGCTGTTGGCCAGGGGCACACCCTTGAGCCGCCCGGAGGGCAGCGCCTGGGTCCTCCGTCCATAGCGGTCACTGACATTGAGGGCGTAGTATCCCGCCGTGTAATTACCGTTCCGCGTGGCGTAGGGGCAGGTAGCCAGGGCCTTGTTATAGATTTCCATCACCTTGTTCACCCAGAAGACCGTTTCGTTGTCGCCGTCCTCCCCGAACTTCGGCACGGCGCGCAGCTCCGCGCGGATGCGCTGGTTCCTTTCGCCGGCAAAATTCGCGTCGATGGCCTCCAGAATTTCCTCCATTCGATACCGCCCCCGCCGGAACACCAGCTCGTCGATGGCGTAGAGGGAATCCGCCACATCCGTGACGCCCACGGCCTGGATGCCCGCGGTGTTGTAGTCCGTGCCGCCTTCATAGGCGTCCATGCCCCGGGCTACGCAGCCCTTATAGAGCGAGGAGCACAGCGGCGCCGGAAAATACCGCTGCAGCGTGCGCTCAATGCGCTGCTGATCGTCAAGAACGCTTTTTGCCAGGGCATTGAGCCTTCGCTGATAGCGCGAAAGCAGCTCCTCCATGCTTTGAGGCGGACGGTAGTCGTAACGGCCCCGCTTGATGTCCCGCTGTTTGATGATACGCTCCCTGCGGGCGATGGCCTCCGGGCCATGCGCCCTGTTCAGATGTACGCGCTCCACAAATTTTGTATACAGCTGCTCCGCCTGCTCCCGGAACCCGTAGTTCCACAGGTCATAGTCCTGGCCCTTGAGCGCCTGAAGAAAGGGGAGCGCGATGTTGATGTTGGCGGAATCCGTGTTGCCGAAGTGGTCGTCGCTGCAGTTTGGCTCCACGCAGCCCACAATGGAATAATTCCGCGCGTCCCGCTCAGTGATGCCAGGGTAGTGACGGCGCAGGGTTTCCAGATAGATATTGTCGGCGAAGAGCTCTGGCATGGGGCAGCCGTTGCGGTAAATCTCCGCCAGGCGTTCCATATAACGCTCCGGGCTGTTTTCATGGACCCGCGCCACCATGTTCACCGAAAGGGGCTGAAGCTCGCAGGCGTCGATGAGCATATAGGTGATGTCGTTGGTGGCGTCGGCGCCGTCTCTGTCCACCCCGCCGAAGGTCAGCGACTGGTCGGTGGAAAGGGTTTCAAAGTTCTGCGAAAGGCTCAGGAAGCCCGCGCCGTCATTGACCAGGATCACCTCGTCCATCTTGAGGATGAACAGGCAAAGCAGCTCCTTCGCCTCCTCATAGCTGATCAGGCCCGCCTCGGCGTCCCGCTTGTAGTAGGGGTACAGAATCTGATCCATGCGGCCATAGGAGATCGCGTTTTCATACTGCTCGATGCACAGGGCGATCTGCAAAAACAGCATGCTCTGCAGCGCCTCCCGGTAGGTACGGGCCGGATATTTTGGCACCCGCCGGCAGGTTTCCGCCATGGCGGCGAGCTCCTTTTTGCGCGCGGGCTCCGTTTCCCCCGCCGCCTCCGAGGCAAGCAGCGCCGCGTAGCGCCCGCCGAAGGCCTCCAAAGCCTCCAGGGCGAGGAGCATGCCCTGGTATTCCGCACAGTGGGGCCGTTCCTTTTGCTTTTCGTGGATCTCCTCGATCAGCCCGGAGGTGCCGTTTTCCAGAAAGCGCTCAAAGTTCACGACAAAATGCGCGATGGCGGCGAAGTTGTTGTTGAAGCCGGCCTTCATGTCCGCCAGCCGCGCGACCTGGGCGATGAATTCCTTCAGCGACGAATGAGCCTTCACGATCAGGCTGTGGCGAACCCAGTGGGGGAACACCTGGAAGTAAAACTGCATGCGCTCCCTGGCGGAGCACTGGAACTTCACCGGCTTTTGGCGGTTGATCTGGTAGAGGAAGGAGATATACAGCGCGCCGTACTGCTCCTCCCAGACCTGCCCGGCCACCCGCTTGGCGGTGAAGTTGCCCACCAGCAGCTCCCCGGGGTATACCTGAATGCTTTTGTTTTGCAGCACATATTTCAGCCGCTCCGAGCGATGGATGGGCGCGGGCTTTTTCCAGCCCTTATGCTTCTTATAATACGCGGTTTTGAGCAGGGCCGTCTCCATGCAAAGGGCGCGTCCCGCGGCGCGGATATCCTGCTGAATGGACAGAACCCGTTCGGTAAAAACAGCTTCGTCCCTGGGGGTGGAAAGCTCCGTATTGAAGGCTCGTATGCCCTGCTCTTCGAAATAAGCCATCACCCGCGCCAGGGCCTCGCGGCTCTCCCCGCCGCCGATATTGAGACGCGGGACATCCAGCCCCAGCTTTTCCGCTTTGTCCTCATACATGCTGTGATATTTCAGCAGCTCAATTTCGAAAAGGCCGTGGGATTTCAGCAGGGCCGACAGGGCTTTGATTTCACTCTCCTTGTCATTGTGGCCCGGCACGGCCACCATGCGCGGCGCGAGCTTCGCGCCCAGCTCCGTCAGCCGGCGGAGATTATCCAGAATCAGCGCGTTGCCCCGGCCCGTGAGCTTTTTGTGCAGGCTGTCCGAGGCGGCTTTAAAATCCACCAGGAACAGGTCGATATACCGCGCGGCGGCCTCCAGAGCGCTCCACGGGGCGTGCAGGCTGGTTTCGGCGCTGAGATGAATCCCCTCGCTTTTCAGGGCGGCCAGCAGCGCCAGCAGGCTGTCCTGGGCCTGCAAAAAGGGCTCGCCGCCACTGAGGGTTACGCCGCCCCCCGCGGCGTCGTAATAGGCCCGGTCCCGCAGCACGGTTTCCAGAATTCTGTCGATTTCCATGGGCGCCGCGGGCGCCGGGGCCAGGTTTTCGGGGTTCTGGCACCAAAGGCAGCGCAGGCCGCAGCCCCGGAAAAAAATCGTCGTGCGCAGGCCGGGGCCGTCCTGCACGCAGGTGCGCTGGAGCTTTGCCACGTTGAGCGTCCTGGCTTCCGTCGTCACCACAGCGTCTTCCCCCCATATTCTTCGATGAATTCCACAAAGGGCCCGTGGCTCATCACAGGCTTCAGGATTGCGGGCTCGATGGCCTTCAGGATTTCAGGCATACCCCTGCGCGCGATTTCACTGATCCGTGAAATCGCGTCGCGGCTGATTTTCTGGCTTTCTCTTCTTGCGGGGGGGTAGCCCTGTCCGGAGGGATCCAGAAACAGCTTCTCGAAAATGTAGCGCAGGTTGATGTCGCCCGCCCAGCCGAAGCCCTTGTTCAGCGCCAAAGAGACGCAGTTTCCACCGTTGATCTGGGAAAAAAGCCAAGCGTCCAGAGGGCTGGTGATGAGACCGCAAAACACCCCGGGGTACTGCATGGCTGAGATCGTAAAGCCCTGCCCCGTGCCGCAGCCGCCCACAACGAAATCCGCCGCGCCGCTGCGCAGCGCCATGCCCGCCATCAGCCCGGTGTGGACATAGGTCAGCTCCGGCCCCGGGCCGCTTTCGCTCATGCCAACATTAAAAATCTCCGCTTCGACGGGCTCCAGCGCCTTCAGAATCAGTGGGTTCTTGTCTCTTGCCGAAAACTCATTGATCACCGCGATTCTCATCTTGTTTTCCTCCTGTTGCTTAATAACGAGCCCAGCAGCCCGCGTTTTTTTTGCAAAGGCTTATCCTCATAGCTGTCCAGGTAAATCTCCCGCTTTTTCTCGGAGGACTCCACCGCCGCCAGCGCGAACTTGAGTACCTCGCGGCCGGCCTCACCGGACAGCACGGGCTCCCGGTCATTCTTGATGGCCTCCGCGAAATCCCGGGTCGAGGCCTCGAAGGAATCCGCCCAGTCGTGTTTAACATCCCAATATTCCGTGAGTCTGCCGTCGCGGTACATCACGACCGGGGCCTCCTCCGGGAGCATCGCCGCCGTGCAGCGGTTCACCCATATCACCCCCCGGGAGCCGGTGAGCTCCACGCGCTCGTCGCAGGTGTAGTATTTGCTCCGCACGTACATCTCGTCCGAGCTCATGATGTCCCACACGCCGTAGAGCGGCTTTTCCCCTTTGTGCTTCCACATGATCGTGGCGGGGGAGTCGTTGTAAATGCCGGGCAGAATCTGCGTACGGTCGATCCACGCGCAGACCTTTTCCGCTTCGCCGAGCAGATAAATGATAAGAGAGAATTTATGATAGCCGTCGTCAAACACCGTGGGCCCGCCGCCGGAAAGGGTTTCGTTAAAACGCCACAGCCAGCTTTTCGGGTCAATCTCCCAGCCGGTTTTTTGCACCAGCTCCCCCGCGGGCACGTCGCCGCGCCTGACCTTTTTGTCGATGGGCAGGTTGTTGGATGCCAGGCCCGCGTTGTTCATCTTCAGGCGGATGCCCTGAGGCGTGCCGATCTCGCCGCTGTCCAGCAGCTTCTTCGCCAGCCGGTAGGGGGGATAAAAGATAAAATTTTCAAATACTTTTAGCTTCACGCCGTGCTCCCGCGCGGCCTGGATCATCGCGTCGCATTCCTCGAGGTTCATCGCCATGGGCTTTTGCACCGAAACATGCTTGCCCGCCTCACAGGCCCTTACCGTGTACGCGCAGTGCAAATGATGGGGCAGCAGCAGCTCCACCGCGCAGACCCCGGGGTCCGCCAGAACCTCGTCGTAGCTCTCATATACTTTGGGCACGCCGTGCTCCCGGGCGAATTTCTTCGCCGCGCCCTGGTTGATATCACAAACGCCCCAGAGCTCGGCGTCCGGGTTGTTTTGGTAGCCCGCGACATGCAGCGTGGCGATTCTTCCGCAGCCGACGATGACGAATTTGAGCTTGTTCATTTCGTTATACCCACTCCTCCTTGATCTGCGCCTCGTATACGGCGCGCTTCTCTTCCATATAGGCCGGGATGGGCACGTCCCACCAGCCAAAGGCCTTGCCGCCGGAATTCGGGTGCTCCCTGCAAACGTCGATGTGGATCAGCGCCGGCTTGCCCGACGCGATGGCCTCCGCCAGCGCCGCTTTGATGCCTTCCGGCTCGTTTTCCCGGTAAGACTTGACGCCGAAGCTGTCCGCGATGGCGGCGAAGTCCGGGCTGTAAGGCTTGCCGCCAATGGTAAAGTCGTTGCCGAAGGCGGTTTCGTCCCCAAGGGCGTCGATCTGCAGGTCCTTGATTGCCATCCAGCCGCTGTTGTCCGCCAGGACGACGACCACAGGGATGTCATACTGCGCGATGGTGGAAAGCTCCTGCATGGTCATCATGAAGTCGCCGTCGCCCAGCAGGGCGATCACGGGCCGCTCCGGCGCGGCGAGCTTGGCGCCCATAGCCGCGGGCACCGCCCAGCCCATGGTGGAAAAGCCGCCGGT
>Ga0099364_10003983_pt1 | contig 22546 bp, 20 predicted proteins | sample TergutTh196P3_FD_73070 | JGI IMG/M metagenome (GOLD analysis project Ga0099364, IMG submission 73070) | Microcerotermes parvus P3 segment gut microbial communities from Pointe-Noire, Republic of the Congo - Th196 P3 | ecosystem: Host-associated > Arthropoda: Insects > Digestive system > Gut ...
ACAAAAACCCCTGACTTGCTCTTGAGCCGCTCTGTCATTTCGACGACGGTTTGCTGTTTTTCACTAAGCACTTTTGCATTTGGCATATTTTCTTTTCACCTCCATCTTGTTAAACTACATCCAAAAAATCTCCGCACAAAGACGGAGATAACAGTCAAAATTCAATATGACCGCCCTCGGTAGGATTTATATGTTTCACCTGCAACATCCTGCGGCTCGCTTGTAAAACACGGTGGCTTGCTTGCAAGACACAGTGGTTCGTTCACGAAACATGGTGGCTTGCTTGCTAAACATTACCTACTGTCTTTGGAACACAGAAACTATATCAAACAAAAACACGATTGTCAACGATTATTTTGCAGTATTATTGAGTATCAACTGTACAATAATATGATTTGAAAATCCTATAGATTAGATTACATGCAAACAGTTAAAATTCCGAGCAGGAAGTCAAGTTTCGTGTTCTATATTCACACTCTTTTTTCAAATAAGGCTCAATCACCCCATACAGCTTTTCGCTGTTGATAACATAACTCCCGTGACTTTCTCCCTCCAAAACATTCAAAATGCTCCCCTGTATATTCGCCGCAATCAGCCTTGTGTGCTCGTCCGTGCAAAACTCGTTGCTTGCGGCAATTACAACGGTCGGCGTGGTGATTTTATTCAAATCGGACAGCGGAATGTTCGGCTGTGTGAGCATGAGTTTGAGCTTGTTTCCCCGTGTGAAGAAATAAGAGAGCTTCATCAAGAACACCCATTTTTTCTTAACGCCGTCGGGGTTAATATTCGCGCCGCTGATTATGAGCTTGGATAGTATATCGGGGTATTTTATCGCCAACAAAAGCCCGATAATCCCGCCGTCGCTAAAACCGTAGAATATCGGCTGTTGAATGTCAAGCTCACGGATAAAGGCGGCGGTATCTTCCATCATGTCACTGTAATTCAACACCTTAACCTTACCGCTTTTCCCATGGTCGCGGCTGTCTATGGCATAAACGGTGTAACCCTCCGACAGCCGCTTTGTCAGCACGGCGAAAATGGTGTGGTCTTCGCCGTTTCCATGTAACAGAATAATCGGCTCACCCTGTCCTGTTTTTTGGTAGAAAAGTTCTGTGTCGTTGACGGTTATGTGCATTTCTTTGTTCCCCCGCTTAATTCTTCCTATACCTAACGCACCGTTTACAATTTGTAGCGCAATACCGCCCAACATCTGCACTACACCAAGATTTCAAATTCTATTTCGTCACGCAACGGTATGCCGTCCTCTCCGATAAGCGGAATTGACGGCTTTAATTGCCTTGCCGCTTCCATTGCCCCTAAGCGGAACTCGCGTATCGCAAACCCGCGTCGCTGATAAAACCGAAACGCATGGATATTATCGTTGCTCGTCTGCACGATAATTTTGCTAACACCATTTGTCTTAGCTGTCTGCTTGACTTGCTCTATGAGTGCAGTCGCAATTCCTATGTTCTGTACAACGCTTTCAAGCACCATAATCTCACATACTTCATCGTGAAACTCGTACAGCAAATAACCGACAACCGCATTTTCTCTTACTGCCGCATACCCCTGCATTATTCGGGAATCCCACAATTTTCCGTTAATAGCCAAGTACGGCGCACCCCATGTTTCATCAAGTATAGATTGGATTTTTTCGCGGAGGCTTGTATCAACTCGGCGTATTTCATAAGCTTTGTTCATCTGTCGTTCTCCCCCCTTTCCTCATAACCGCAAACCTCCGTTAACCATAATAACATTCTCATTGGCAGACCTTTACTTAAAACAGTTTCCTATCACCTAATATGTTGATTTCAAACTCTTTGGCAAGACTGTTTTGTTTGAACGGATTAACTTTTTGTACGACCCCGTCACGTTTGAAAAATGAGCCTGTGTTTTTGAACCAAAACGTGACCCCCGCGCTTACACATTGTTCACGTATATTCAAAACCCAATCATAATCACACTCGCGGGCTTCCCGTCCCGTTTCGCCGCCAACGCTGACGTGTTCGATTCCATGTATATATTTTGATAAATCAATCGCTCCGAGTAGCGGAGCACAGGCGACAAACCGCCGTTTAATCGGATAAGACAAAAAGAGCGGCAGTCTATAATCGGCTATTTCTTGATTTTCAACCGTGCAGCCGATGTTTACGTTGCCGTAGCCGTCGCCCCAATCGGTGGGTAATGATATATCGAAACGGTCAATGCGCTTGGTTAAAATCAAAAACTCAAGGTCTGAGCGTTGTTTTATCATCGCCCACGCTTCCGTGCGCCACTTGTCCGCTTCGGCAATAAAGAAGTCGCTTGCAAAGCAAGTGGCAACAATTTTTCCGCTTGTTATTTTTGGCGTTCCTTTTGAGGTTTTAGCGATTGGCTTATCAAATTCATCGGTTTTTGTGACGGCGTTTTGACCGTGCCTTTTGGAATACTGCCCGTAAAAATAACAGTAGTCACAACCGACACTCGTTTTATAACAGCCTGTCCACGGCTCCCAATTCATAAATTTTTCTCACCCCTTCGGCATTTGTTTTTGTTGTAACTTGGCTAAGATGCCCCCCGCCTCGTTATCTCAAGGTTATAACTACAATCTCCGGGCGGTTGAATATTCGCGGTATCGCTCCTGTTGATTCCCTCGCCAACCCACGGCTGACTATCATTGTTGTGTCGCCGAAAGAGTATTCGCCGTTTGTATATTTAGGAAAAAAACCTTGATTCGGAGAAAACAAACCATTTTCAAGCAGTACAGGCAATCGCCATTGACCGCCGTGGGCATGACCCGCCAAAATAAGGTCAGGGTTAAGCGGCAGAAGCTCCGCTATGCGTTCGGGACGGTGCGACAGCAGTACCGTGAACAGCCCGTCATCGCTCAACTCTTCTCTCAAACGGTCAATCTGCTCCGCATAGGATATAGAACGCCCCCCATACCTGTCGGGGTCGTCTACCCCGCTTATACGGATTCGAGTGTCGCCGATTTCCAATATCGCACTTGTTCCCTCCAAGACCGTGACACCGAATGATTCAAGAACATCCTTAAACTCGTCGGCTCTGCCGCTCCAAAACTCGTGATTGCCGGAAACGTAGTAACACGGGTACTTTCCCGAAATGTCCTTGATAAATTCTATCGTATTTTCAGGCGGCAATTCGTCGTCAAAAATATCCCCGCAGAGCAAAACCGCATCCGTGCGCTCCGTATCAATAACACTAATCAAATCCGCCTGCCCGCTACCGTAATCGCACGAGTGTAAGTCGGTTATAAGGGCTAATCTTACCTGCCCGTCAATTTTATCGGTGTCAATTTCATAATGACTGACCGACAGCCTTGAATCGAACACAAACACGATAATCACAACCTGAATGAGTATTATCAACGGTATGCCGACCATGAATTTTGCGCGACGCGTCTTATGCCGAACAGCAAGCATTGTAATCAGCATTGCCGCCGAGCCGCCAATTGCGGAAACACCGAGAAGTGTCCGCTCTTTCACCCTCCAACCGTTTTTCCGTGCGGCGTTCTTATCGCGGAGGGTGAGGATAACCGCAAGCAGGCTGACAGCGGCTATGTAAATTGTTGCGTATATGCTCACCGATTCCCTCCCTGTAGAATTTCTGCTAAATTCGCCCATTCTCTCTTATGATGCGCGTTCATCTCTTTGAAAAACGACTTGTTAAACACCATTCTTATGAATGGGTCAAGAATTTTCCCAAAGCCATTAAAGCCAATTCGGATTGTTTCTGTAAGTAGCAGACCTTCTGCCGTATCAGTAAAATTCAATTCCAAATACCCCGGCAAATTCACGCCGAGTTTACGCATTTGAAACACAATGCAGTCGGGCTTGTTCGCAATTCTTGTGATTGCGTGAAATTTAAGCCTGTGTTTCGGGCTTATGTGTTGGTCAAAGTAAATCAAATCGCCCACAGGGGTTTCTTTGCCGCGTTTTACAACGTGAAATTCGTGATGTTCGGCGGGCAACCAATGAGCATATACTTTCGGCGGCGGGGCGACCATGAAATCATAAAACTCTGCGGCGCGTGCGTTTGGCAGTTTGCTTTTCATAGTGTGATAGAGCATGGTTATACCATCCTTTCGACTAATCCTTCCACGGCTTTTTGCCGTCAAGCCAGCCGTTTTCTTTCCAATGCAGATAATCCTTCGTTCGTTCACGCCCTGCCTTGCGTTCGGATTTATCAATCATAGTTTGTGCCATTTTCATAATGAAAAATAAAAATCGGATTTTCAAGCGAGGTTTGATTGACTTTTTGGATTTTATCTTTTCCGCAACCCGCCCGCACTTCGCCTTTACCGCCGCTTTCGTTTTATCGCTGACAAGTTCCCATTTCGCTTGAAAAAGAGCTTGTTTAATAATGTATGTCCGGGCAATGCCCCAAAAATCAAGACTGTCCTTAATGTCTTTGGCAGTCTTTCCCATACCCTGACCGATTGCGTTTGTGATGATGACTGCCTGTTTTCGGAACATCGGTTTTTCGGGCGAGTGCGCCATCCATTTCGTGCCTAAATGGTCAAGCATGGCTTTCATTTGCCCTGTGGTGTGAAACACATACGTCGGGGATGTGAGTACGAGCAAATCCGCCGCTACAATGTTCTCCCAAATAGGTATTGTATACTGTGAATGAGGGCAAACGCTGATGTCGCGGAAAAAACACGCCTTACAGCCCGTACAAAATTCAGGGCAGTCACGGGGGAGGTAATACTCGGTTATGTTGTGACCATTGCCCAACGTCGATAAAAACACTTCTTTCATCGCAAATGTGCAACCTTTTTGCTCTGTACCGTTAATGACGGTTATATTCATATCTTTGCGCTCCATTCTCAGCGGTTCTCATTCGCTCAATTACAACAAATATACCATATTTCAAAATTATTACGCAACTTATACTTGCAATGATTGTGAATCTGTTGTAATATCTAACGAGTGGGTTTTTTGACACACTACACTCGGAGTATCCTTTCTTAATATGCGGGCGTCGTAAAGTGGTATTACTACAGCCTTCCAAGCTGTTATCGTGGGTCCGATTCCCATCGCCCGCTCCAATCTGCAACCTGCGCGGCAGCTCACGCTGCAATCTGCGCAACAGTCCGCACTACACCCTATACTGCAATCTTCGCGGTAACAAATAATCAAAAAGGGCAGGCACTTTGATAAATGGATAAGATTTATGTGGTTGTTTCGCACGGCGAGGTTGACTCTGCGTTTACTGACCTGATAAAAGCGAGTATGCACGTCGCTGACCTTTGCAAGCTCGAATTTGACAATGTTATGTATGATGCGAATGGGTTTGCCGAGTCCGAATGTGGTGCGGTCAAAATGGTCGCTGTCTATTTGCAATCGTAGTTTGCGCTCGTCATTTGGATGCTTGGATACGCCAAAAATTTTTCACCCTGAAAAAATCTTTTACCTTGTAAATATTTGTAACCACAATATATAAATATTATGATTGACATCTGCCACTATACCTTGTAGTATAGAGCAGATGATTTATTTTTGGCGACGTGTCAGAGCAACCCAAGCAAGCAAAACCCAAGCAAAACCTGAGCAAAACCTGAGCAAGCTCCGACACAACCAAAATAGAACACAAAAGAGGGCGGACGATTTATTTTAAGGGATTTATTTTAAGGAGGGTTATTTATTATGTCTTTTTTCTGGGAAAAAAATGAGCTTCGCGACCCGAGCGTAGGTATAGGCAAGACAACTGTGCTCGGACTGCAACACACGTTTACCATGTTTGGCGCAACCATTCTCGTGCCGATACTGACAGGGCTTGACATCTCCGTCGCCTTGTTCATGGCAGGTATCGGTACGCTTCTGTTTCACCTCATAACAAAGGGCGCAGTTCCCGTGTTTCTGGGGTCATCATTTGCGTTTATCGGCGCAATAATCGCCGCATCAGCAGCGTTTGGTATGCCATACGCGCTTGGCGGAATTTTCGTCGCAGGTTTGCTATATCTCCTGCTCGCTGTACTTGTGTATTTTCTCGGCGCAAAGCGGATTCTCAGCTTTTTCCCGCCGATTGTCACAGGCTCAGTCATAATGGTAATTGGTTTAACACTTGCACCCACAGCTATCAATATGGCAAGCGCAGGCGGCGGCGACCAAATTACCGCCACGAACTGGCTTTTGGCTTTGATGGCTTTTCTTATTGTAGCTTTAGTCAGCGTGTTTCTTAAAGGCTTCTTAAAAATGTTGCCCGTTTTAATAGGCTTAGTAGTCAGCTATTTTGTCGTGAGTATCTTAACCGTAACCGGCGTTGCACAGCTTGTTGATTTCGCTCCGATTAAGGAAGCCGCTTGGATTGGGCTTCCCGACTTTACCTTTGCGAAGTTCGACATCAGCGCGATTTTACTTGTCGCCCCCGTTGTCGTCTGTACTATGGTTGAGCATATCGGTGACATTATGGCGATTTCGTCAATCACAGGGCGCGATTACGTTAAAAACCCCGGCTTGCACCGCACCTTAATTGGTGACGGTCTTGCCACGAGCCTTTCCGCACTGTTCGGCGGACCTGCCAACACCACATATTCCGAAAACACAGGCGTACTTGCCTTGACAAAGCAATATAATCCAACAATAATGCGTATCGCTGCCTGTTTCGCAATCCTTTTGGGATTTTTCCCGAAGCTCGGCGCGATTATCGGCTCAATTCCCGTGCCAATCATCGGCGGAATTTCAATCGTACTTTTCGGTATGATTGCTTCGGTCGGAGCGCGTACATTAGTTGAAAACAAGGTAAACTTCCAAAAGTCACGTAACCTTATTATTGCCGCTGTCATTCTCGTTCTCGGTATCGGCGGTGCTGTGGTTTCATTTACAATTTCCGGGACTGAGATTAGCCTTCACGGTATGGCTCTTGCCGCTATCGTAGGTATCATACTCAACAAGGTTTTCCCCGATGCCGATGCCCCTGTCGATAACGACAAGGCAAAAACGGAGGGTGCTTAAATGCCTGTAACACTCATAACACACCCCCTCATTCAGCATAAATTGACCATACTCCGTGACATCGAAACAGGGGTAAAGGTTTTCCGCGAGGTCGTCAGCGAGATGGCAATGCTTATGTGCTATGAAGCAATGCGTGAGCTTCCGCTTGAGGACATAAAAATCATGACCCCCATTACGGAAGCCACCAGTAAGGTTCTCGCAGGAAAAAAACTCGCGCTTGTGCCCGTACTCCGCGCAGGATTGGGTATGGTTGAAGGAATTCTCAGTCTTGTGCCTTCGGCAAAGGTCGCGCACATTGGTCTTTACCGCAACCCCGACACACTACAGCCTGTCGAGTATTACTGTAAGTTTCCGAGCGACATTGCGCACCGTGATTGCTTTATTCTCGACCCCATGCTCGCAACGGGCGGTACTGCCGCCGCTGCGGCGCAATGCTTAAAAGATGCGGGAGCGAATAACATTAAGTTGCTCACGATTCTTTCCGCTCCCCCGGGAGTAGAGCTTATCGAAAAGAATCATCCCGATGTCGAGATTATTACCTGCGGCATTGACGGACATCTCAACGACCACGGTTATATTGTACCCGGTCTTGGTGATGCGGGCGACAGAATTTTCGGAACGAAGTAGCAAGTTAAGCACTCACACAATAGCAAGGCGCACTCACAGGCAGGCGAATAAGCGGAAGGGCACAAAACCTAAGGATTCACCATTTTTTGCAAAACACGATTGGCAATGGGGGCGGCTACTGCGGTACCGCCTCCGCCGTTTTCAACGATAACAACAAATGCGTATGGGTGGTTCGGGTTTGTGATGTAGCCGACATACCATGCGTGCGGCGATAAGCCGTCGCCGACTTGGGCTGTTCCCGACTTTGCGTGAATGGACAGTCCGGGGAAATTGCCGCGATTTTGAATTTCCATAATACTGCCAAGCTCACTTGCCGTTCGGCGTGGCATTAACTGCGTTGACTTGTTCGGTAACAGTGTAAAAATCCCCTTTTCCTTTAACAAACGAAGCTCTACGGCTTTTCCCTCGTTTGCTATCGCTCCCACGAAGCGAAGCATTGTCGCAGGGCAAACCATATCCATATATTGTCCGACACCCGACCACGCCAAATCCGCTGTGTCGGGCTCGGCTTTGTCGAAATTCCCGCGCATAGTGGTTATGCCGCCTACCTGAATACTGCCCGACAGGTCATATTTTTGTGCGTATCTTGCCAATGTGTCCGCTCCGAGTTCGACAGAAAGCTGTGCGAATACGATATTGCATGACTGTCGTAAGCCTTGCTCTATGTCCACAGTTCCGTGTACGCTACTGCACGTCACCGTGTCGTTTCCGAGTTCGATTTTTCCCGTGCAGACGAACTCACGGTCGTAGATGTCCGATATTTGCTCTATCGCCGCCGCCGCCGTGACGAGTTTGTATATAGAACCGGGCGTGTATGCTCCTTGTATGCCGCGATTCAGGTATATGCCCGTTTCTTCATCAACGGTTGCAGGCGGTTCTTTTGGGTCAAATGTCGGGCTTGACACCATACACAAAATTTCGCCTGTTTCGTAGTTGCTCACCATTACAACGCCGCGCCTGCCGTCAAGTGCCCTGTACGCTTCGACGTTAAAGCGCGAGTCAACCGTATGGGTTATGGTTCTGCCTGAGCTGTTGCCGCTCACGGTGTAAGAGCCTGTAATCAGATTGTACCCCATAAGCTCAGATGCGTAAACGGTAAGCGCGCCAGCTCCGACGTTGCCCTCTTTGTCCCCTACGGCGTGAAGTGTCGCTCTGCGCACCTCGCCGCTTTCCGCAAATACTCGTCTGCCGTCGGAAACGCCTGCGAGTAAAACTCCGTTTCGGTCGTTGATTGTACCGACGGTTAAAACTCCCGCTTTATATACTGTTTGGTTAAACGGAGCGCTCGCCCATGTACTGCCGTAGATTACGTATCTGACAACATAGAACCCCATACCAAGTACAACTATGGCAAGTAATATTAACAGCGATAACGACCTCTTGCTGACTCTGTACACTATTCCCCGTCCTCCTGAAATTGTAGGCTTTTCGCGGTTGAAGCATGCGCCTTGAAGATTTTTCGCTAGCACGGGTCTTGTCGCACCCTCTCAGAAAGTTCTGAGAGGTTACATACGCGAAAAATTCAATTCGCACGCTTCAACCGCTGTCATTTCCAACGTCAAATTCCCCATCCTCCTGAAAATCAATATCCACCTCAAAATCCTCCGCAGTAAAATCCTCCGCAGTATGGTACGAAATCGCACCCCCGCCTTTGTATGTCGGACGGGACGGTAATTTCACGGCGAAGCTCGCGTTTTGCCTTGTGTCCACAGCCTTAAAAAACGCAAGCATACACCAACACGCAACAAGGCTCGTTCCGCCCTGCGACACAAAGGGAAATGTAACACCCGTAAACGGAAAAATGTCCATTGACCCAAGCACATTCAACGCCATTTGAAACACCAAGACTGCCGCCGCCGCGCAAGCCGCTATCGTGTAAAAAGAACTGCGCGCCGTCCCCGACATATGCACCGAATATACGGCAAAAAAGACAATTACCGCAACCATTGTCAACGCAATAATCAGTCCCATTTCCTCGCTGACCATTGCGAACACTAAGTCCGAATCTGCGGCAAATATATGCCGAAACCAACCGTTACCCGCTCCGACGCCAAAGAGCCCGCCGCTTGCCGCCGCCGCCATACCTCTCGTTTGCTGATACCCGCCCAAGTCCGCAAACTCCCACGCTCGTCCCCATGTCGAGAATCTGCCCGCGATGTGCGGTCTGGAGGCTAAAGCCACAAGCCCCGCAAATCCCGCTCCTGCTATGCTGAATATCACCGTAGCAAAATCCCCTGAGCGCATATACGCAATAACCAAGAAAGCAACAAAGAAAATCAAGGCAGACCCGAAATCGGTCATCAGAGCTAAAAGCCCCATACAAGCACCCGCCATAACGATAAACCCTATTAGGTTTCTCCGTGCAAACAAGCGTTCCAACGTCGCCGCTCCCGCAAAGATTAAAGCTATCTTAACAAATTCCGACGGCTGTACCGACATACCGCCAATTATAATCCACCTTATCGCCCCGTAAGACCTCGTGCCGATAAGCAACGTCACGGCAAGCAACAGAGGACCTAACACAGATATTGGTCTGCGTAGTTTTTTTGCCCTGTCTAAGTCACGCAAAATCCACCCCAACGCGACAAACGCCGCTAATCCTATGAAAATGAAAACAATCTGTCTGGGAAGCTCCGCAGGAACGCTTGAAGCTGTTACCGCAAGCCCGATTGTTGTGAGCAAAAATCCGAGCGTTTCTATCTCAAAAGCCACTCTGCGAAACGCTTTCGTCATAAAAAAACAGCTCCATCCAAACACAATCAACGCCAAAAAACACAGCGGCAAAAGCATTGTGAATTTTTCGTCAGAGGCTATGCAAAGCTGCGCTCCGAGTAATATTTGAAACATCGTCAGATAGGCAAGTGTCGTACCCTGCTTAAACAGTTGACCGGGGCGCGTTCTGCTTCTCGCCTGCTCGTATTCATCGGTGTTGTCTGCCGCGATAAAGGTCAGCCCTGCACCGCCAAGGTCAATCCTATCCCCTGTTTTTATCGAAACACCGTCTTTATCCTCAACTTTTCTGCCGTTGATTATTACTCCGGTTTTCGATAATGTGTCATACACGCGCCAGTTTGCTTTATTATCACGCACAATTGCGGCGTGAGTACGCGACACAGTCGGAAAATCAATACGCACGTCAGAGGATTTTGACCTGCCTATCGCGTTCTCCCAGTAGTTTAAGTCAATCAAAACGCCGTTATCCATTCTGAGCTGCGCCCAAATCTCGCCCTCGCTTTTATCCTGCAAAAGTGATTTCGCACAGCGCAGAACAACAATAACAGCAAGCAGGGGTAGGATTAAACGTATAATCATCGTCGTAAACGAGGACAAATCTACGCTTAATCCCTGTACTACCTGTTGCAAGCTAATTTCGATATTTATAATGTAGTCAACCAAGTTAATCCCACTCGCTTCGCGGACACCCAACTCTTAATTGGATTCCGTTAAATACTTGGCATCTCCGATAATTTTTTCCTGCACGGGCATTGGAGCTTCCTGATAACGGTCAAACTTAATCGTGAAAGAACCTCTGCCCTGTGTCATCGAGCGTAAGTCAATCGCGTAGCTTGACATTTCACCCATCGGCACCTCTGCTTCCACAACCTGCATCCCCTCAGAGTTCATGTTCATTCCGAGCGGACTGCCGCGCCGTTTTGAAAGGTCGCTCATAATGTCGCCCATATAGGTATCGGGGATAGTTACGGACAAAACGCCTATCGGTTCGAGAATAACGGGGTTTGCCTGCGGTATGCCCTCTTTGTAAGCAAGCTGTGCGGCGAGCTTAAACGAAAGCTCATTGGAGTCAACGGAGTGATATGAACCGTCAACAAGTGTCGCCTTGAGGTGGACGAGCGGATAACCCGCAAGCACTCCGCGTTGTATGCTCTCGCGCAAGCCTTTTTCAACAGCGGGGAAAAAGTTCTTAGGCACGCTTCCGCCAAAGATTTTCTCCTCAAATGTTAAGTCCTCAGCTTCACCCGGTTCAAATTCCATTACGACATCACCGAACTGACCCGCGCCCCCCGACTGCTTCTTGTGGCGGCCGCGAACCGAAACCTTCTTACGAATTTTTTCACGATACGGCACACGCGCCGGAGATAGCTCGACCTCCACGCCGAACTTATCCTTGAGCTTACTGCACAATACGTCAAGCTGAATGTCCCCCGCTCCCGAAAGCACAAGCTGTCTTGTTTCGGCGTTGTTTACGAATGTGAAGGTTACATCCTCATCACCAAGTCTGGAAAGCCCTGTCGCAATTTTATCTTCCTGACCTTTTGTTTTCGGCGCGATTGCCATTGAGTAACACGGTGAGGTAAAGGCTATACGCTTTGCGGTAATTTTACTCTTTGCATCAGACAGCGTATCGTTTGTTTTTGTGTCGGACAGCTTAGACACCGCTCCGATGTCGCCGCAGATGACTTCTTTAGCTTCAACGTTCTTTTTGCCCTGCATATTGAAAAGATGCCCGATTTTTTCCATTCCTCCGCTACGGGAGTTGTAGAGCTGCATATCCGACGTAACCTTTCCTGAAAGCACCTTAAACATACTGAATCTGCCGTATTGGTCGGATAAAGTCTTGAACACTATAGCACATGTCGCGCCGTTTGCATCCGCTTTAATGGGCTCTCCGTCCTCAGTGGCATCGTCACTGCACATAGGCGACGGGAAAAAGTCCGCAATTGCATCAAGCAGCGATATTGTGCCGAGTCCTGTTGCCGCACAACCGCAGAATACAGGGAAAAGGGTCATGTCTTTAATGCCGATTTTAACGCCCTTGATTATTTCCTCAGTCGTGTATTCCTCGCCGTATTTCTCCATGAGCTCCTCGCAGGTTTCCGCGATACACTCATTAAACACCTCGTAAGTCGCTTCGAGCTTGTCCTTCATACTGTCAGGCACGGGGATTTCCTTTTGCTTTCCGCCCTCTATTGCGTAAGCCTTGCGGTAAACAAGGTCATACACACCCTCGACTTTTCCTGAAGCGTTCACCACAGGGATTGTCAGCGGACAGACAGATGTGCCGTATTTGTTCCTGAGAGCGTTTATAACATTGTCAGCGTTGCTGTTTTCTTCGTCTATTTTTGAGATAAACACAGCGCGAGGGAGCTTGCTTTTAGCGATAACCGACCAGCTCTTTTCAAATCCAACGCTGATACCGTCCTTTGCACTGCAAGCAATAATACCCGCATCGGCGACACGCAGAGCTTCAACGACCTCACCCGCGAAATCAAAGAATCCGGGTGTGTCAAGAATGTTGATTTTACAGCCCTTATGCTCTGTAAACAGTGCCGCAAGGTATATCGTTATCTGACGTTTAATTTCCTCAGAGTCAGAATCTCCGACTGTGTTTCCGTCCCCGACCTTGCCCGCTCGGTCAATCTTCTTTGTCATGTAAAGTATATTCTCGGCAAGGGTTGTCTTTCCGCTTCCTCCATGCCCAAGTATTGCGATATTGCGGATATTTTCTGTTGTGTACGGCATTTTTATGACCTGTCCTTTCTGTGTTCGCTTGTGCAGCTTGTAATTATATATTATGAGGGCGGGTTTTGTAAAGTGTTGATTTTCGGTTGCAGTGTTAGATTTTGTGTTTTTGGTGTCAGCGTTGATTTCAGCGTTTACGTTCTGATTTCACCGTCAGTGTTATTTTCAGCGTTAATGTCTGATTTCACCGTCAGCGTTAATTTTATCGTTTACGTTCACTTTCGTACTTTAACGTAACCGCAAACGATTAGTACCGCCGCAAGCATACTAAGCATGTACAAAATGAGATTTCCGGGGGTTGCGGATAAAAACGAGCCGTCCCACAGCATGATGAACATGAGAAATACTCCCAAACCCGCCGAAGCGACAGAGAGAATTGTCGCAAGCAGTGAAGCAGACCTGAGAAGTCTTGCGCCCGTGATAGCATGAGCATAAGGCCCAAGGCTTTCACGCACAAGAATTGCCGACATGCGCCCCTCTTTGCCTGAGTACGGGTCTGAAATAGCATACGAATCCTGTACGGGCATAAACACAAAGCTCTCAAACGGAACCTTAAATTTTTGACCGACCATTGACGGGGTGATATTAAAGTCGCGCATGGCAAAGAATAAATCTATACGCCATTTAATCATAGCAATTAAAGCGTTTTGCACGCCCGGTAGCGGCTTGTAATCTACTGTGAACATCGCAACAAGCCTACCGTTCACCGCTGTAAACAGCGCGTTTCTCATATTAGAATCGTCAGGCACACGTATTCCGATAAGGTTCATATGCGCCGCAGAACCTGTCGCGACCTTGTGCCCTTGTATGAGTGCGCTGATTCCGCTCTCGTGACATTCAAAGCTCGCAACGCGCAACGGGGTTATCCCCTGCTCCTTGATAGCCGATGCAAAAAGATTTGCAAGCCCTGAGCCTGATGCGATAATCAGACTGGCAGTATAGCAAAGCACATTGTTCGGAGCGGCTCCGTCAAAAACCTTTACGGCTGTGAGTGCGAGCGTACCCTGCGGGAACAAATCGTCGTCCGTTACGCATACGCCGTCCGTGTAGGTAATATCCTCTGCTCCGCCCCAGCCTGCCAACGCAACGCCGACCTTGCGTAATGCCTGTGTTACAATGTTAAACGGTATGGAAAACGAGAGCAATGCAGAAAACGAAGCGGCGGATGCAAGAAGCGCGGAAAGTATGTGCAGTGATTTTTCGATATTTTTATTGACAAGCACGTTGATAATTGTCATAAAGAGTACGGATGCAAGCAATACAGGCGTTGCGTATGCGTACATCATTTCGCCTATATCCTGTTGCACAAGATTGGTGTAATAGCCTTCTGTCCTGCAAAACGCCTTTTTCAGAACCGATTTGTCCATGTTTTCATGGTATTCCGCCTGCACCCCGTATGATTCCGCTGTGCTTATGGCGGTTTTTATCGAGTCCGTCATGGCGCGAAGCTGTGTTCGCTCCCCGTATGCGGCACACACAAGAGAAATCGCGGACACCGCACAAAACGGAAGCACGAGAGCCGCTCCGCTCAGAATCGTAAATGTCGCTGATATTATTGAAAATGCACAGGAAAATAATATCAACACCTCCGCGCCGAGGTTGCCGACAATCAAATAATTTACCCCCCTGTTTACAATAGGATAGCAAAGCATCATAACAATAAGCTGTAATATAATAAGCGTTCCCGCCGCGTATTCAAGGCTGTGCCCTATTCCAAAAGGCACAAGCATTCCCGCTTCATACACATATGTTATCAGAACCATGATTATTGTGATTACAGAAGCAGGGAGCAAGCGGAGGGAGGTGTAATTGCAAGCTCTCGAAAACTTAACCGCTTGGTCTTTCAAGCGCGGCTCTTCAAATACTTCGTCCTCGTCTTGGACAGCATCCTTGCCGAAATCCTCGTTTTCAGGCACGGTTGCTTGGTCAAAAAAGGCGTTGCGCTCAACATCTCCGCCATAGCTTGTTTGAGTGCCCTTGTAGCTGCCCTCGACACCGCTGTAATCACTCTTGACAACGGTATAGTGGTCGTCTAACGGAATATCCACAGACGGTAAATCTTCGGCAAACATCGGCCGTGAATGTCTTGATTGATTTGCTTGGGGGCTGTCCTCTCTGGGGGCAATAATCATCGGTATGTCTTTTGTATCGCCAAACTCAGGCTCAGATGCTTTTCTGAACACCTCAGGCTCATCATATCGCTCGTAAGCCTCATTTATCAGTCTGTCCGCCGCGGCTTCCGCGCTTTCAGGTGCAGGGGGTGGTGCTTGTACATGGGGTGTTTGCTGAATGGTCGGCGGGGCGGGTTGCGCGGGGGGCGCTGCTTGTGCAGGGGGCGCGGGTTGCACAGAGGGCGGGGTCGCTTGCGCGGGAAACACAACCTGCGCGGGATACGCAACTTGCGCGGGTTCGGGGATTTCCGACGCGGGTTGCACGGGCGGCACAGACGGCGCGGACTGCGGCGCAGATTGCACAGGCGGCGCGGACTGCGGCGCATGTGACACCACTTTCGGCGCAATAAAATCAACATCTCTTTCACGAGCCGCAGAGCCCAATGTGGCTTCGCTGAGAATACGTTCAGCCTCAGCCTCCAAGATGTGCGACGGCGTTTTTATGTCGCCCTCAATAAACGCAGAACCCTTAATCTCTGCCAGTATTGACTCTAACGATAAATTGTCTGACATTAACTCACCTTCTTTGTCGATAAGCCTCGTATAGAAGTATCGCCGCGGATACGGATGCGTTTAGTGATGAAAGTTTGCCAACCATTGGTATGTTTACCTTAAAATCGCAATTCTCGCTGACAAGCCTGCTTATGCCTTTTCCCTCTGAACCGATTACAATTGCCGTCGGAACGGTTAAATCTGTTTCCCAAAGTGCCGAATCACCGTCTGCCGCCGCTCCGAAAATCCATATACCAAGATTTTTGAGTTCTCGGATTGATGCGGTTATGTTGGGTACACGGGCGATTTTTGAATGAAACACCGCCCCGCTTGATGCCTTTGCCACCGTTGCGCCAAGCCCTGCGCTTCTTCGTTTTGGAACTATGATTCCATGAGCTCCGACGGCTTCGGCGGTTCTGATTATCGCTCCAAGATTGTGAGGGTCGGATATTTCGTCACAAATCACAATTAACGGCTGTTCATTTTTCTGCTTCGCACTGCTGAGTATTTCCTCGATTGTCGAGTATTCCGCTACTGCGGCTATTGCGACAACACCTTGATGAACACGTTGGTTATACCCTTCGGTTTCAGCATTATCAACATCTTTTGCGGCATCAATGCAAAGCGAGTCCAGCTTGCGTTTGTCCGCATCCACTACCACCGCTCCTGCGGCGCGTGCAGTTCCTGCTATGTGCCTTAATGCTTTGTCGGTGTCAGCTCCCGCGAGGAATACCTTGTCAATGCCTACCCCTGCGCGTAATGCCTCAATTACTGCATTTTTTCCGATAATATAATTCACAATCTATATTTCACTTCCCAAAACTTCTCACAGGTAGCTTTTCAGCGTTTCTACCATGTCGAGCTTTTCCCAAGGGAAGTTTTTATCCTCGCGCCCAAAGTGACCGTAGGATGCCGTGTCGCGGTATATCGGTCTGAGCAAATCGAGTTTTTGTATGATTTTCGACGGGCGAAAATCGAAGTTGTTAATTACTATGTCTGCAATTTTTTGGTCGGACATCACGCCCGTGCCCCTTGTGTCAACGTGAACCGATACGGGCTGTGCCACGCCAATTGCGTAAGCAAGCTCAATTTGACAGGCGGCAGCAAGTCCCGCCGCGACAATGTTTTTCGTGACATAACGAGCCATGTATGCCGCACTGCGGTCAACCTTCGACGGGTCTTTCCCTGAGAAGCAACCGCCCCCGTGACTGGCGTAACCGCCGTAGGTGTCCACGATTATCTTTCTGCCCGTAAGCCCCGAATCCCCCGCAGGACCTCCGATTACGAAACGCCCTGTGGGATTGACGAATATTTTTGTGTCTTTCGTTATCAGCTCCGACGGAATTACGGGCTTGATTACACATTCAATGATTGCTTCGCGTAGCTCTTCGATTTCTATATCGGGGTCATGCTGTGTTGAAACCACTATCGCAGGAATACCGACGACTTTTTTGTCGCTGTCATATTCGACCGTTACTTGGCTTTTTCCATCCGGTCTTACAAATGTAAGCTCCCCGTTTACCCTTACGGATGCGAGTTTTCTTGTGAGCGCGTGTGCAATCGAAAGCGGAGCAGGCATATATTCGGGGGTTTCGTTGCAGGCAAATCCAAACATCATGCCTTGGTCGCCCGCGCCTTTCTCGCCGCCGTCGTCGTGAGCGTTGTTTACGCCCATTGCTATATCGGAGCTTTGCTCGTCGATTGTAGTTATCACAGACGAGCCTTTCCAGTCAAATCCCAATTCGGGTCTTGTGTACCCAATGTCCTTTATTACCTCGCGCACGACCTTAGGGATGTCAACATAACAGTTTGTTGTTATCTCGCCCATAACGAGTACAAGCCCCGTTGTGCATATTGTTTCGCAAGCCACGCGTGAATACTTGTCGCCTGTCAGCATCGCATCAAGTATTGCGTCTGATACTTGGTCGCATACTTTGTCGGGATGCCCTTCTGTTACAGATTCTGATGTAAAAATTCTGTTTGACATGGTTTAGTTCTCCTTTTATAGTTGTCGATATTTTATTGCCGCTTATCGAGCGGAATGTATTCTTCGTCAAGTGCTATCGCTTTGTAGGCAGGGCGCATAATTTTGCCGCTTCCCCAGACCTCTTCCAATCTGTGGGCGCACCACCCCGGCATTCTTGCCACCGCAAAAATCGGAGTGAACAGCTCAGGAGGTATGCCGAGCATTTGATACACATAACCCGAATACATGTCCACATTCGCGCAAATTTTCTCTTTTCTGCCCTTTGTGCGTTCAAGCGAAATCGGAGCAAGCCTTTCTACAGCTTCCAGTAACGCAAGCTCCTCATACACACCTTTTTTCTCCGCAAGCGAACGCGCCAGATTCTTCAAAATGACTGTTCGCGGGTCGGAAATTGTATAAACAGCGTGACCCATGCCGTATATGAGCTTGTCGCCCATTGCGGCTTTTCCGAGAAGTATATTGTCGAGATAGCTTAAAATTTCGTCGTCGTCTTTCCAGTCCTTAACGTCTTTTTTAATGTGCTCAAACATTTCCATTGCCTTTGCGTTAGCTCCGCCGTGGCGCGGACCTTTGAGAGAACCGACAGCCGCAGAAATAGCCGAATATATGTCCGTGCCGCTTGATGTCAGCACTCGGCAGGCAAAGGTGGAGTTGTTGCCACCCCCGTGTTCCGCTTGCAAAACCATACAGAGGTCAAGCAGCTTCGCTTCCTCGTCGGTAAACGAGTTGTCGCGCCGTACAATATGCAGAAAATTTTCCGCCATAGAATAGCCGGGGCGTGAGCGGTGAAGATACAAGCCCTCGCCGTCAAAATAATGGCGTTTAGCCGCATATGCGTGAGCGACAATAACGGGACTTCCCGCGATTAAATGCAACGCTCTTGTCATTTCGCGCACAATATCATGCTCGTCAATTTCCGGCTGTGAGTCGTATGAGTAAAGCGCAAGGATACTGCGCGCAATTTTATTCATTATATTTATGCTCGGCGAGGCAAGAATCATGTTTTCCGTAAACCCGGAGGGTAACTCTCGAAATTCTTCGAGCATTTGCTTAAATGTTGCGAGTTCTTCGGTATTCGGCAGCTTTCCGAGAATGAGCAAAAACGCCGTTTCTTCAAATCCCGAACGTCCGTCCTTGAGAAATCCGTTCACTATGTCCTCAAGATTTATTCCGCGATAATACAGCTCGCCTTTCATTGCGACCCGTTCACCGTCGCGCATATAATAGCCCTGCGCGCTGCCGATACTGGATATGCCCGTCATAACACCCGTACCGTCAGCATTACGAAGCCCCTGCTTCACATCATGCAGACTCATTTGCGATTTGTCCGCTTTAATGCTTTCCAATAGCTTTACGGCATGTTTGTCAATAAAATCTGTATAGCCTTTCAGCTCCGACGACATCAAAATGTAAACAACTCCTACCACTTCTAAATCAAGTCATTATACACTCTTAGGGCAGATATGTCAAAGATATATTTACTCTTATTGCTTAGATTATTACTTAGAGAGTGACTCGACTTCCTCGCGAGTTAGGTTGGTCAGCTTTATTATCGTATCGGTATCCATACCCAAGCCTTTTGCGTTTCGGGCAATTTCCATTTCTCTTTTTTGCACTGCTCCGCTCATACCCGCCGCGTAATCACGCCGCCCCTTTTCTCGGCGTTCGAACATATCGCGGGCTTTTTCGTCTGCGGACAGCTCGCGTAGCTTGACAGCGGCGCGTTTTATCTGGGGATTTCTTTGTGCTACCATGTCCAACTCCTCCTCCGTTTCGGCGGCGATAAACTTCGCCCAATCATACTTCTTTGTTCCGTCAGGCTCTGCGGGGACTTTACTAAGCTCAAGTGTATAGATTTCCTCAAGGTCTGAAAACTCCACCATTGCTTCAAGGTCTGAAAATGCAAAGCGATGAAAATATCTATCGCTGTTCGGAACAATTCTTTCTTCCGTTATGACAATAGTAATGACCTTTTGAATTTTGTCATATTGGTCTTTCTCGCCGATTTGCTCGGTTATCAGTTTCGAGGTGTAGAACAATATTCTGTTCCGCATGGTCGGAGAAACTTTTAATTGAACTTCAATGTGGATAACCTTGCGGGTTTTGGTGTGCAGCTTAATGTCAATGACGGCATATTTATCGCCGACATAATCAGGCAGAAGATGCGGGTCAGCAATCTCAATGGACTGATATTCGTCGTCAGACAATCTCAATACGGACTTCAAGAAGTCAATTAAATCATCCTCGTTGCGCTCATCTGCAAAGAATAACCGAAAGATTACATCATACTTCATCGGCAGAAAAGGTCTGCTCTTTGCTGATATTTCTTTGTCCATGCTAATCAAGTCCTATCGCATTTGAATGTGTTTTACTGCAATTATTATATCATGGTGAAAGCGGCTTTACAATTATAACTTTTTGCTGTAGGTAACGTGAATCAAGACCTCATTTTACTGAATTACTAAAAATCTTCGTACCCTTGCGTGATACTACAAAGGTCACTGTCAATAATAAGTCTTCGTTCATTTTCAAGCCGTACAGTATTATCTTTCGCTTCTATAAGCAACAAGCGAACATTTTTGTCATAACAATGACTGTATAAACGCGATATGTCGCTTGTTGACAAAAAAGACTTTCCGAAAACAATAATAAACAATTTTAGTGGCTTTAAGTCGCAGATAAGGTTCACATACTCACAAAGACGTTCAAGTAAAATGCGTTTATTATCAGTAATTTTGAGTGAACAGACTTTCGCAAGATTGTTTGCGTTTACCGTAGTATCATAATCAATGTTCAGCCCCGATTTTAACCTGAATCCCTCTGCCAAATTAAGTATTGTACTTTCAAGATTTGAAAGCGGCTCTGCTTGTTCACCCAACCCCAAAAACTCCGCAAACTTCTTTGTCAGCAAGTTTGTGATAGATTTAGAGTTGAAATCTATGTCCGTAAAATCAAAAATCATTGAAACACTCTTGCTGATGATTAACTGCTTAAAATCAAGAGAAAGATTAAATCTGCCGTCATTTCCGTTTTCAACTTGATTTTTAAGCTCCATTAAAACATCATACAAAAATTCCTTGTTTTCAACAGAAAGTGTGAAAAAATTTGTTTCGGGAATTGTAATACTTGGCTCTATGCCAAATCGTGAAAGTGTTAGTGTCATCACGCCTCCTCATCGTAAACAGTAAGCCTGTCTGTCGTGTCAAGTATATTACTTTGCTTACTGCCTAATATCCATTTAATATCCGAGAATTGCTTTTCCGTTATCTCCATAACTGCGATATTACCCGATTTCGGTTTATTTTGCTCAAGACGACTTCGAACTTGTTTTGATACAGTTTTATTTATAGCAAGCTTAGTGTAAACCGAATATTGTAACATTATAAATCCGTCTTTAATTAGAAATTTGCGAAATCGTGCGTAGTTTTTCCTATCTTCCGCAGTTTCTGTCGGCAAATCAAAAAAAACGATTGTTCTCATAAACCGATAGCTCATTCTCCTTTCTCCGCTTCCGTCAAAATTTCTAAATCAAAAATGTTAAAGACTTCACCGCGCATAAATCGAAAAATCCGATGCAAATAAATTCTGACTGCCGGGACAAAGCTTTGATTCTCGCCGTTGATTCTGATTCGCGCATACATCAATCGGAGCATATAGCGTTTGTATTTTTCATACTCATCCTTAGGCATCATTATAACCAACCTGTCGGCAATTACACGGAATGGTTCCATTAAATCACATGCTAAATTAAATGCGTTTTCGGTCGCTCTGTGCCAAATGCCGAGTTCAGTCAAATAACCGCAAGCAGATATTTCTCGAGCAAAGGTTGCCATTATTAGCGTGTATCCGTAATTCAACGCATTGTTTTCAAAGCAAGCGTTGTTTCTGCTAAAGCTACTTCCAAACAACGCCCTGAAATAAACAGCCGCCGCTCTCGCTTCGAAATTCTCCAAGTCCCCATTAGTAACCTTGCTACTGTAATCAGCGAGCAACTCGCATTCTTCTATCTTAGCTAAATCAAGCAAATGCAATGACTGTTGGCGGATTTTCTCTTTTATGATTTGTCCCCAACATTCTGCCTTCAGTTCGCCGCACCAAGCAATCTGAGCTTTTATGTTTCTTGCAGTTGCATAATGAGCATGAACAGGAACAAATACAGATACGGGCAGATGTTTTCGGTCACAGAACACGATATTCGCTCCTGCTTCTGTTAAGTCGGCAACAAGCGCACTCGTTATGGCAACGGCGGTACTTTCGATTATAAGAGTTTCTATTTCATTTATATGAATCCGCTCTTCCGCTTCGGAGCGAATTACAAGCGAGCCTAACAACGAATCTAACTTGCAACGCTTGTTAATCACAATCGTACGAAATCCTGCCATGATGTCACTCCTTAATTAAACCCGTAAAGCTATAACTTTTCACGGCAAAAAATGCCGTAAAAACTACAACTTTTTTCACACTTTTTTCAAAAACTGCTTGATAAATAAAGAATTATCTGTTATACTTTTGTAAGAGTATCAAATTGTACGACGAGTTTAGATAAAGTTTTTCTACACCGCCCGCAAGGGCTTTCTGCGAGGAGCAGAAACTAACCAAGTCGCATTTCTGTGAAAAGAGGTGTGCAATTTCGGACAGGTCCCGAACCGTAAGTGTTTCTGTGAACGTAATCCCCCCGTCTGAGAGTCGTACAATTTTAGACACCTCTCTTTGAAGAATCACGAAAGTGGTTCTTTTTTGTTGATGACAATTTTGCTCTCAAACAGCCCCGTCACCGATTGGGTGATTAGGTAGATGTTGTTTGAAGTTATGTTTGGTATGCCGTCTTTTTT
>Ga0099364_10003984_pt1 | contig 22546 bp, 16 predicted proteins | sample TergutTh196P3_FD_73070 | JGI IMG/M metagenome (GOLD analysis project Ga0099364, IMG submission 73070) | Microcerotermes parvus P3 segment gut microbial communities from Pointe-Noire, Republic of the Congo - Th196 P3 | ecosystem: Host-associated > Arthropoda: Insects > Digestive system > Gut ...
TCTTGCGTTCGCTACAGATCCACGAGCCATACCGGCGATAATGCTTACGATATAAAGTATAATAAGCGTTATGAACAGAGAACCGCCGCTCCACGTCTCTATCCCGGATGTGAGCTTGATGCCGAGGCCGCTCGATGTGAACGTCGCGACAAGCAGACCTATAACCGCGCATATACAGCCAACCTGTGCGCCGGATATACCGCCGTCGATAAAACCCTTTATGAGGTCTTTAAATTTCGGGCGATACGATTTCGGCGTCAGAAAACTCATGACTATGACGGTAATGATTACACGGAACGCCACGTTCATGACTGAGTAACCCCGCGCAAACAGATAAATGATCATCGCAAAAGGCACGATAAAACTCAAGCCTCTGTATTTTATGATATCCATGTCCACATCGGGTCTCGTGAGTCTCTTTTTTTTCATCTCAGGGTGTTTTATTGCGTTAAGATGGCAGTACAGCGCCAAGCCTGCGTAGTACATAATCGCCGGTATTAGAGCCATTTTACATATCTGAATATACGGAATGCCGGAAAAACCCGCCATGGCAAACGCTATTATGCCCATGACCGGAGGGAGTATCTGCCCGCCGTTCGCGCCGGCCGATAATATGGCGGCGGCCTGTACGTTTGTATATCCGGATTTTTTCATACCTTCAAGACAATACGGGCCGGTTATCGAAACATTGGCAACGCCGCTGCCGACCACGCTTCCTACAAGCGCCGTGTTAAGAATGGTTATCTGGGCGCTGCCCGAGCGAAAACGGCCGACCAGTAATTTCCCGAATTCATAAAAGAACGACTGCACGCCGGTGGCTCCCAGGAGTCCGCCAAATACGGAAAAAAGAAAGACAAAGTCAGCCGATATTGCGATCGTCGGGTCGTAAAGCCCGGTCTTCAGGCCAATGGAAAGATTGGCTATGGTTATCTTCCAGGGATACGCCGTAGTGGTAAAGGGCTGGGGCATATTTCTGCCGAAGTTCGGATAAATGACGACTAACAGGACGAGTACGGGTATGAACCAACCATACCCGAGATACGACGCGTAAAACGCCAGAGCCAGCATAATGACGCCGATTACAAGATCCATATTGGTGCTGGACCACGAGCGCACACGGAGTATTTCAACGTTCGCGGCGATATAGACGGTGAATATCGCGCACAAAATAACAGCCGCAAGCAGGATTATCGTGTGAATTTTACTTTTTGTTTTCTGGATGGCCAGCATGAAAATAATCGCGAATGAAAATGACATGTGACATGTCAAATAAACTTCTCTGCTTAAAAAAAAGATTTGAGTATAAAGCAAATGAATGGCAACCATAGTAAGCGACGTTACGCCAAGCAATATCTTTACAGCCCTGTCGCTCAACAGGCCGTTTGTGCCGACGGTGCTTTTTAGAGTTTCTTCCATAGTTTCCAACACGCCCCTTTTTGATGGTACAAACTAAGCGCCCGGATGGGCGCTTAGTAATTATGGTTAAGTTAATCGACCAACAAGTAATTTTTATTTATTGACGCGGGCGTATCGGAATGCCTCTTTCATTATAGAACGCTTCAGCGGCCGGATGGATATACTCAGGCGTGTCGAGCATAGCCATAGTCTCCGGGGTTACGTAACCGCCGTTTGGCAGATAATCGACAAATCTGTGGGAGTTGTCGGCCATGACTCGTAGTATCTCCTGGATAACAAAATCAGGCATGTCTTTGTGCGTGCTCCATCCGAGATAGTCGCACATCAGATTTAGATCATAGTCGCAGGAAGCGTCATACTTACCGGCGGGAATGGTCAGCACGCCCGGCATCAGATCGTGTCCGAGTGACTTCTTTGCTTCCCAAAGGTATTCCACCGGATCGTAAGATATAAATGTGATTTCGTTACGGGCAAGCAGTTCCGCCATCGAAGGGTTTGGCGCCCATACGTCATAATCCGGGCTGTACGCGAAGCCCCCGCCGATTATGGCGTCAACCCTTCTGTCGGACAGGGCGGTAACGGCGTCGTTAAATGTGAGGTACTGAGCCCTTATGTTGATGCCCATAAGCCTGAACATTTCCTCCTGTATGTCGACGCGCGGCATATTTGGCCTTGTGCCGAGCGCGACGCGTTTGCCGTCGAGATCGTAAAGCGTCTTTATATCGGGATTATTCGTCATATATCCATTGGAGACGAGACCGTAGCTGGCGAATGTCCTGAAATCTTCGTACGGTCCGCTGAACGGAGGCAGGCCAAGCAGCGCGTCCTGAATGATGACGTAGGCAACCGTCTTTGTCCACATCTCCGGTCGATTCATTATCATCGACGCCGATTCGGTCGGCCCCGGCGACTCAAGCGCCGTTGCCCTGAGCCAGTCGCTGTGCTGGTTGATCAGATCGGCCAGCGCGACGCCCTGAATATACGTACTTGTGCCGTTGATGTTCGTGTAGATTTCAATTTCGTAAGGTTCTCTTTCGGCGGCAAAGACCATTGTACAAAAACTCATAAAAATCAGCGCGAACATGACGGTAATCATACTCTTTTTCATTATCTTATCCTCCATTTAATCGTGTATTTTTAAAATTAATCGTCAGATTAATTTTAAACATGCATTGCCTTGAGGTACAGGGCGCGCATTTCTTCGGGGCTTGTACTGCGAGGGCAGTGCAGCCATATTTTCGTCCGCTGGGCGTCTTTTACCATTGCGTCGAGATGTTCTTCACTCACTCCCATGGCCGCGAGATTCCTGGGAAGTCCCAGTTCAAGATTCAGTTTTCTGAGATACGCGATAAGCATGTCGGTGTGGAAATCATCCGCATAACGTCCGCCGTTTGACGTATTTAGTATGTTGTAAATTTTTTTGTATTTTCCCTTGTCAGCGAGAGCGTTAAATTCCATTGTCGTGGGAAACAGCATGGCGTTCGCGAGCCCGTGCGGTATGTTGTAATAACCGGTCAAAGGATGCGAGAGCGCGTGAGCCTGGTTGGGCAGACAAAGTGAAAGCGTGATTCCGGCCAGCGTGCTGCCCATCATCATGTCTCCGGCGGCGCACACGTCGGCGCGTTTCGCGATAAACCGGCGTATGCTGCGTCCGATGAGTTCCATTGCTTTTTCCGCCGTCGCATCGGAAAACGGAGTCGCCAGATCGCTCAAATAACATTCGACCGCGTGAATGAGCGCGTCCATACTCGTGGCGGCGGCGACGGAAGAGGGCAGAGTCGTGATGAGCTCAGGGTCGAGAATCGCTGTTTTAGGCAGGAGTTTATCGTTTAAGACAACCATTTTGTACTTGTCGTTATCCGTTATGACGGCGTTCCGGGTCACTTCACTGCCGCTTCCGGCGGTCGTCGGCACGCAGATGAACGGCGGTACTTCGTGCGGCACGGGAAGATAATACCCCGCGTAGTCGTTGACGCGCTTACCGCTGCGCCCCACAATGACGACGCCCTTTGCCGTGTCCATTGCGCTGCCGCCGCCAACCGCCACAACGGTATCCGCATTTTCCCGCTTGTACGCTTCCACGGCTTTTTCGACAATCCAACAACCCGGATCAGGATCGACGTCTGAGAAAACGGCGGACGCAACACCCCCGTCGTCAAGAATCTTCACTACTCTTTCGGCAAGTCCAATTTCGGCAAGCCCGGGATCCGTAACAAGCAGTATTTTTTTGCCGTTAAGTTTTTTAACCTGTTCCGCCAGCGCGTTTATACTTCCGTTGGCAAAAATAATATCCTGCTTTACGGAAAAACTCTGTAGATTCATGCAAACCCTCCCTTCGAATTAAGCGCAGACAGATTTTTTCGCGCTCGCAATAATCTCGATTTTTTACGTTTGAAGCCTGGTACCTGACACTCGCCTCACGATTTCCGGAACCGGCAACATCGCGGCATGTTTACCCCGCGCGCTTTTTCTCCGCCATTTTCGCCAACGAAGCCTTAATATCGGGAAACAGCAGAACTATTAAAAGCGTACAACCAGCGAGGTTTACCAAAAGACTCGTCGGCCAGAGAACAACTGTCGCGATAGCTATCAACAAAACCCTTCGCAATACCGAAACCGGCGCTTGCCAATATCCCGACAAGGCGATACATACCGCGAATATGGCAACAGCGAGCAGAGTCGTGTCTATTAAGGTAGTCAGAAACGGCCCTTCCAATATGATGGAAGGCTGGTAACAGAATACAAAGGGAACGATATACGCAGCGGCCGCTAAACGAAAGGCCGTAAAACCAACTTTATTCGGATTGGCTCCGGCCAGTGGCGCCGCGGCGAAACAGGAAACGGCGACTGGCGGCGTGATATTCGAGATCACTGCGAAATAGAACACAAACAGATGCACGGCCATTTTGGGTATTCCAAATTGCTCCAGAGACGGAGCAATCAGAATTGACACGAGCGAGTACGCGGCCACCGACGGCATTCCCATTCCTAAAATCAATGAGGCGATCGCCCCGCAAAACAACAGCAGAAATAAATTGTTCTGACCCAGGCGAACGAGGGTCAGGCTCATGTTAAACGCCAATCCAGTGGCATTGATGCTGCCAACAATCAGCCCCGCCGCTGCCATCACGATACCAATGCCCAGGATTAGTTCGCCGCATTCGCTAAACGCGCCGAGTAATTTTTTCCAAAATCCGGCTCTGTTCTCGGTTTTAATGAGCATGCACGGAATAGCTACAAATCCCGCTATTACGGCCGACATGGCCGCCGGAAGCATGATGCCGAACATGCAAAAAAGCAGCGCGCAGATCGGCGGTATTATGAACCAGCCCTCGCGTATGGCGAAGGAAGGTTTTGGCAGTTGTTCAACAGGTATCATTTTGAGATTGAGTTTCGCCGCGTCCATATGCACCTGAACGAATGTGGCGAAATAAAACAACGTGGCCGGAATCAGAGCTGCCAGAGCGACTTTGGCGTAAGGAACGCCGATGGTCTCGGCAATAATAAACGCTGCAATTCCCATTACGGGAGGCATTATCTGCCCCCCCGACGACGCCACGGCTTCGACGGCGCCCGCCATATGCGGAGGGTATCCGGCTTCTTTCATCATCGGAATTGTAACCGATCCGGTCAAAAGTACGTTTGACATAGGGGCTCCCGTAATGGTGCCGACGAGGCCGGAAGCGACCACGGCTGTTTTCGCGCTGCCGCCCTGCGATTTGCCGCAGAAAAGCAGCGCGAAATCAATAAAAGCTTTGCCTCCGCCATAGTGCAGTAAGATTTGACCGAAGAAAATAAACGCTATACCCACCGTTGCGCCGAAAGTCAGCATGTACATGAGGCTGTTCGGGTCAATATAAATATAGTTGACCATGCGCGGCAATGTAAATGGGCGCGATCTTAACATTCCAGGCAGGTACGAGCCGAACTTAACATATAAAAGAAACATGGAACATATGATCGGCAGAGCCAGCCCCATGGAACGTCGTAAAGCCTCAATGATCAGCAGAATAGCAAGCAGACCAAAAAAAGTGCGCTCGGGAGAAGGTCTTCCCATTTGCAGCACGATCGTTGGATATTTGATTGCTACATAAAGTCCCGCCATCAGAGACAGGATCGCCAGAATCAAATCAAGCGCGTTAAAATTGGCGCCCTTTTTGTACGGGGTTTTAAGAAACGTTCCGGCCAGCACCATCGCAAGATAGATACCCAGATATTGCTCCGTGTACATGGCATATTTAAAATATGCAGGCACGTCTATGATGATCATCAATCCGATGATCGCGATACACGGAAAGGCTGGTTTACGAAGCTTTTCGAAAAGTTCGTCGAAAAAAGCCTTCCGGCCGGACGTCTTACTATCCATTCTACAAATATCCCCTATATTTCCATACCTATATCAACAGAGCTTGCTGTGTCGCTTCGGCTGCGTCAGTCCACAAACCGACCTCCTTGTAAAATTTCACCGCGCCATCATGATAAGGTACCATGAAGTCCGAAACGACATAGTTTTCAGGAATCCAGCCTCTTCCCCAAACATGCGCGTCGGCCAGTTCTGCGTGATTATCGTGGATCGCTTTCATGATCGCATACACTTCATCTTCACTCAGCGCGGTTGTGACTGTCATTTGGATAGGATAAGCGGTCAAAACCGTTGGTACCTTGACCGTCCCGCCGGGAGGCGTAACTACCGCCGTGGCGCCCGGAACCAGGCGGTCATATGTGGCTTGAAGGCTCTCAGGAACTCCATTGGCTTCCAACTCTTCGGGGGTTAAATTGCCGATCGGAAGGATGAGAAGACCGACAGCTTCATCCAATTGCATCGAGGCCGGCGCTGTGTTGGCGCCGCTGAAAACGCAGTCCACCCGGCGTTCTTGCAGCGCCCGGAGTCCCGCGTTGAGGTCGGCGATTGGAATTATCTCGCAATCATCAATGGTCATGCCGACTGATTCAAGCGCGGCGTCAATCAGGAGAACGGTAAGTTGATTGCCGCCGTACTCGTAGCCCACGCGTTTTCCTCTGAGGTCTGTTATACTCGTAATCCCGGAACCGGCAAGAACTGTCATTGTACAGTGATTTGACCAGTTACCGCTCGCGAGCAGGCGTAATTCCTCGTGAGTCTCATCGTAATTTACGGTGCCTGTGTACGCCCAAACAAGATCCATGACCGCAATCATCGCCGCGTTTACGACTCCGTCCTTGACTTCGGGCATGAAGGCGTCAGCGCCGGAATACGGCAGCACTGTGGCGGAATAGGGCGTGTTTTCGGATATTATCTTTGCCATGCCCGCGCCAAGAGCGTAGTACGACGTACCTACCGCCTGTGTGGCGATGTATACCTGCGAAGCCCAAACCGGCGCGGAAACGGAAACAAGAAGAAACGCGGCTGCTAAAAAAACGTAAAGCGCTTTTCTTAAAACATTTTTCATTGAATTGACCTCCCTAATATTATTTTTTTCGCTCAGTAAAGTTTAAAACCACGCGCGTTATTGTCGTATCCCGCGAATCCCCCCTATTTATTACTAAAATAATTTATACTGGTACGTATCTCCGCCCTAATCACAACTGACAAAGGTATGGCGTTCTTACTGGAATTGCTGCGGCAAATGCAAAAAAACCCACGAGATTATAAGGAATCTACCAAATAATACCGAAGGTTTCAATTCATTTTATTGGTGTGATTAATGCAGATATGGAATAAATGCAATTCTCCGCCGCCCGCTCGCGGTGAGGTCAATTCGGTTTTACAGCAATTGCGCTTTTGAATTCGCCCGGCTTTCCGCCGACACGTTATAATATTCGAGAGCATAATCAAGAAATTTTCTGCTTGCTTTGCTTAATCTCTCATTGCGGGTTATAACCGCGGTGGTCAATATTGGTTTTTCATCAAGTCTGATTATTTTGAAACAATTATCCGATATTCTGTCAGCAACCCGCTTCATAAGCAGGGTGACTCCCTGACCCCGTACGACGAAATGTTTTATCGTGTTAAGCCGAAACTCAGAACCTGCCAGTCTCGGATAAAACCCGGATTTTACGCATTCGTCAACGCATGTTTTTAACATACAGGTGTTTTCCCCCAAAAGGAAAAACGTTTCATCCATTGCTTGCGAAAGACTGACTCTCTCATATTTTGCAAGCGGATGGTTTACGCCTGCCGCCAACACCATTTCGTCCATGATTATGGGAAAAATATTAAAATTGAACCCATTGATGTAACTTGTCCGTAAAATGCCGATATCCGCTTTGTGATCTTCAAGCTCTTTTATCGCATAGCGCGCGTCCTCTTCAAAAATAGTTACCTTGATATCGGAATTCCGTCTGGAAAAGCTTGTAATCATGTCGGTAAGCCCATAACAATCGAGTACCGGAATCGCCGCGATGGAAAGCGTCCGCGAACCGATCGGCAAAAATTCCTTTATGGACGCTTGCATCCTTATGTATTCTTCAACTATTTTTTCAGCGTGCAGATGAAGGGCGTTACCGGCGCTCGTCAGTTTAATGTTTCGCGTCGTGCGTTCAAAGAGCGTTGTTCCCAGCTCTTTTTCCAGAGATTTAACGTGTTTTGAAAGAGACGACTGAGATATACATAATTCCTCAGCCGCCGCTGAAAAATGAAGCGTTTTCGCAACAACGAGAAAAAATTGGAGCTGTTCGATATTCATGTAACACCTCCGCGACCTTTGTGAAGCGGCAACAATATATTCCTGCCGAGAATATATAAGTTAAAAAAACGAATTGAGTTTTCGGCAATTCGTATTTAATATTACATAATCATAGTGTATGCATAAAGCAGATTATAACATAAAAATTATAAAACCATTTGTTAAGGAAGCTAAAAATTTTTTCACCGCAGAGGTTGCACAAAATGGCAATCAAATTCTACCAAATGGACGTAATTGAGAGGTTACCGTCGAAGCTTACGATAGACAGCGGCGAAATCACAGTCTCGGAACTTATAGAGACGTTGTGCGAAACATATGGCGCGCATGTGAAGGATTCAATCCTGACGAAAGACGGAGAACTTGACGGCGAACTTATGATCGTTGTAAACGGAAGCATTTTAAAGCGCGACGGCATACTGTCTTTTATCATTCCCGACGGCAGTGACGTATTGCTCTCCGTGATCGTGGCGGGGGGATAAAAAGGAGGCGGTTTTATGGCTTATGGCAGCTATATGGGTAAAATATTGTTCGTAAATTTGTCGGACGGCGGCACGGAAGTGATGACGCCGGATGAGAGCTTTTACAAAGATTATATTGGCGGATACGGGCTTGGCGTCCGCGTTCTTTTCGAAAGAATAAAGCCCGGAACGGATCCTCTCGGTTCCGATAACATGATAGGTTTTGTGACCGGCGCGTTTGTCGGCACAAAAAGCCATGCGGCCGGCCGCTTTAACGTGGTATTTAAGTCCCCGCTTACGGGCGGCTGGGGCGACTCAAGCTGCGGAGGTCATTTTGGGCCAAAGCTGAAGCGCACAGGTTACGACGCCGTGTTCTTTACAGGAAAGGCTCCAAAACCGGTAGCCGTCGTTCTATGCGACGACGATATTGAAATCCGCGACGCCTCTCGCCTGTGGGGCAGGGACACAACGGAATCGGAAGATATATTGCTGGAAGAGCTGGGCAAAGGCTTCGGCGTGTGCTGCATAGGCCCCGCGGGCGAAAAGCTGAGCAAAATCGCAGCCGTAATGCACGATCACGGCCGTTGCGCCGCCCGTATGGGGCCCGGCGGAGTCATGGGCTCGAAAAATTTAAAAGCCTTCGCGGTCAAAGGCTCGCGTACAGTTGAAATCGGCGACGAACAGTCGTATAACGAAGCTCTTGAAATATTGAAAATCGGCGCGACGACGGATAAAACCAGAATGTTCGAGCGTATCAGCGTAAACGGCACTTGCGGAGTGTACGTAAACAATGTGGTGATACAAGACGCCCCGACTCAGAATTGGAAAGCCCTCTCCAAAGACGCGTACCCGTTGGAAGCGGCGGAAAAGGTCGGCGCGGCGGCTTATACGCCGTTAAAAAAGAGAGCCTATGCCTGCGCGCAGTGTCCGATCCACTGCGGCGCTATTCTGGAGGCGAAGGATGAGGACGGCAATACTTACGAAACGCATCGCCCGGAATACGAAACGATTTCATGCTTCGGAAGCCTGCTGGTAAACGACGACATAGACGTCGTCATGATTGCGAATGAAAAATGCAACCGGTACGGTATCGACACAATTTCAGCAGGCGGCACCATAGCGTTTGCGATGGAATGTTTTGAAAGAGGCATATTAACTCTTGAGGATACGGGAGGGCTAGACCTCTCGTGGGGAAACGGCAAATCCGTGCTCAAGATGCTTGACCTTATGGCGGAAAGGAGAGGAATAGGAGCCGTCTTTGCCGACGGAAGCAAAGCAGCGGCCGAAAAGCTGGGGGAGCGCGCAAACGGTCTCGCCATTCATACCGGCGGAGTGGAACTGGCCGCACACGACCCGCGATGCTGGCCGGGGTTTGGCTACGGGTACGTTTTTGACGCAACGCCGGGGCATCACTGCCAGGGCACGGTCGGCTTTATGGAGCACGGCTGGCTTGACCGCGATATTAACCCTATTTTGGACATCTCGAAGCTCGGCGAAAATAAATATGATTATTCCGGCAAAGGAAAACCTCTCGCCATGCTTAACAACTGGTTTCACTTCTTTAACGGAACCGGGTTGTGTATATTGGGTAAATTCGCCTACCACCGTTATCCCGTGCTGGAATTGCTGCGCGCCGTCACAGGCTGGGGCGACTTTTCAATGGAGGACGCACTGGAAGCGGGCGAGCGTATCAACACGCTTCGAAATATGTTCAATATCCGCGAAGGTTTAATAGCGCATAAGGATTTCGCGCTTCCGAAACGCGCGCAGGGCATACCGCCTTTTGAAGACGGACCCACGGCAGGCGTCACGCTTGATATCGATCGCGTTCGCAAAGACTATTACACAGAAATGGATTGGGACGTAGAGACAGGCATGCCGTCCGATGAAAAACTCAAAAAACTCAGGTTGTACGATATCGTCGAAAAAGGCGCCGGATTTTTATGGCGCGAGAGGAGTGAACAGCGAAATTGAAATATCCCGTAATTTTAGAAAAGACGAATAAATATCTGGCTGTGGCGTCAGGCGCTCTTATCTTCGCGATCAGTATCTTCGCGGTGATCGAGGTAATAATGCGCAATTTTATTAAACCTACCATCTGGACCGCCGACGTTAGTTGTTATCTCCTGATATGGGCGATTTTTATCGGCTCGGGGTACGCTTTTCAGGAGTTCGGCCATGTCAGGGTCGACCTGATCCTGAATCTAATGCCGCGCGGGATCCGTAAATTCGTGTCGGCTTTCTCCTATTGTGTGGCAATATTCTTTATGAGTATCCTTGGCTGGTACAGCTACAGATTTTTTTATGTATGTTTCAGCATGAGCAGAAGAACATATGCCATGATCCCGATACTTCAGTGGAAACTTGTAATCGCGATGGTTATCGGCTGCGGGATCATGCTTATAACGCTTATTTTCATCGTGTTGGATATTATGTCAAACGGTAAAAAATACGTTTAGACGCCTGAGAGGGGACTTAGATATATGGGTTTAATCATCTTCGTACTGGGAGGCGCGCTGATCGCCTTTATCATAATAGGCACTCCTATCTGCATGGCCCTCGGAGCCGCCGCTTCCGTAGGTATTCTGGCATTTATGAGAAACACGCAATTCAATCAATTGGTCAGTATTGCTTACGCGCAGTCAACCAGCATCAACCAACTGGTCGCTCCGCTTTTCGTTTTAATGGCGGAATTTCTGGCTCAAGGCGGCGTCGCCGGTGATATATTCAGTGTTCTGAGCAGAAAGTTCAGAGGTTTCAAAGCCGGTCTTGCAATCAGCGCCACGCTTACCTCCACCGTTTTCGCGGCCCTTTGCGGCTCCAGCGCGGCAACCACGGCGGCCATCGGCCGAATTTCCATTAAAGAGATGATAGACCGCGGTTACGACCCTGCTTTTACATGCGGCGTTGTCATGGCGGGCGGCACTTTGGGCATCATGATCCCGCCCAGTATGCCTTTTGTCCTGTACGGAATAATAACGGAAGCGTCCATAGCCAAACTGTTTATGGCCGGCGTTATCCCCGGTCTTATGCTAAGCGTCATGTTCTGTATTTTTGCCATTGTACGAATTAAACTCAACCCCGACCTGTGCAAGACCATAGAATCAAAAAAGGACTATAAACCCACAGATGAAGACGCCGCCGCCGTTATTGAAAAAATTGAAAGCCTGAAAAAGAAAAATGCCAAATATAGCAATGCCGATAAAAACCGAACCGAAGAAAACCTTTTATCGCAGCCGGAGGACACGGTCGGATTCCGTATCGTCTTTCCTTTTTTGCTGATAATTTTTGTCCTTGGGTCGATATATACCGGAATCGCGACGCCCACCGAAGCGGCGGGCGTCGGCGTGATGGGCTCGTTTATAATTGTTTTACTCACCCGCCGCATGAACATTCGAGTACTCACTCAGATTTTCGCGCAGGCTTCCAGAACCAGCGCAATGATCCTGATGCTCTCCATGTGCGGTCTTGGACTGACATATGTGGTCAGCTTCCTGGGTATCGCGTCCGCCATCTCCGAGGCGATCGCCGCCTCCGGATTGAGCCGGTGGTCCGTAATGATCCTCGTTTATATCATGTGGCTGATCCTTGGTTGCCTGATGGATCCGGGCAGCATGGTCGTGCTCACGGTTCCTTTCATTCTTCCGACTTTGAATGAACTGGGTTTTGACACGATATGGGTGGGAGTCGTCTCCACTTTGATGGTAGAGGTCGGTATGATCACTCCGCCGGTGGGCTTGAACTTGTTCGTTACGAAATCGCTGACCGAGGTACCGATGAAGGATATTATAAGAGGCGCTTTTCCGTATTTGCTTATTTTCGGGATCGCTCTTTTACTTCTATCCATGTTTCCTCAACTGGCTTTATGGCTGCCGGGCAGAATGTAACCGCGCTTGTTCGGTTTTAAGCCGCGTCTATATTACGTATATTGAAAGGGGAGATAATATTAAATAATAGCTGTAACCGCGCAAGTATGGTCTCAGGCGATGTTTGAACAACGTATTTTTAAAAGGAGAGAGATAAAAGTGAAAAAGAAAATTTTTATCAGTTTGCTGCTCGTTTTCGCGCTATGTCTGCCGGCCGCCGCTTCGCCCTTCGCCGGCGCCAGGACATACAACGATCTTAAGATCAGTCACTCCATGTCCAGCACCAGCTTCAGCCAAAAAGTTTACACCATGTTCGCCGACGCCGTACGCGAAGCTTCTGAAGGGACAATTAACATTACCGTATATCCCGCCAGTACGCTGGTAAGCGACGCTGAGGCTTATGACGCCGTTCTGATGGGCAACGTCGAATTTTCGCAGTTTCAGGTTTCGTACATCAGCGGAATTATGCCCGAGCTGACCGTTTTGGAAATACCCGGGATTTACAACGCCACCGAGTACCGGGCTTTCGCGGAAGTCGCGGGGCCGACGCTGGACGCTATATTTGCCAAATACGGCGTCAAATACCTCGCTCCATTCCCTTATTCCATGCTGGTGTTCGTCGGCGAAAGAGTCGTGACCGATCCTCTCGCCGAGTTGCAGGGTTCCAGAGTTCGAGTTTCCGGCTCCTGGGGCGGCAGGGCCGTTTCAGGTTGGGGGGCTTCTCCTATGTCCATTCCCATAGGAGATGTGCCGACCGCTTTGGAGCGTAAAACTATTAGTCTGGTGCTGACCAGTTGGATTGCCACGCAGGGATTCAAGCTTTATGAAACCGGTTCCCACATCACGCTGACCCAAATGCAGGAAATTCTCCCCGGCATCATCGTAAACCTTGACCTATGGAATGAATTCACTGAAGCACAGCAGGAAGCTGTTTACAAAGGCGTCGAGGTCTTTATGACCGACGGATACGCGCTGATGAAGAGCGAAGAAGCAGCCTTCCTGCAAGAGTGCGAGGAATTGAACGTCGAACTGTACTATACCACCACTGAAAACGACAAATTCTTCTATGATGAAGCGTGGAAGCTCGCTGATGAACTTGCCGCGACAACGAATGTAGGCGAATTGGGATTACAGTTAATCGAAGTTCTCAAATCTCCGCGCCTGGCGCCCTAACTAACCAAAGTTCGGTCGATACTCGGACGGAACGTAGAACGTTGGGGGAGGCCGCAAAATGAGCGCGCATCCCCCTTTTTTATTTTAAATATAAAAAAAGGACTGGTTGTAAATGCTGGATTTTGAATTTTATTGCCCATCAAGGGTATTATTTGGCAGAAACGCAATGGAATCACTGCCTGCAATGCTTAAAAAATACAACGCCACAAAGGTAATGCTGGCGCATTACGGGAACGACAGTATTCCGGCGCCGGTGGATCAAGCGAGGCAAGCTCTCGAAAGCAGCGCAATCCCCTTTGTGGAATTTACGGGAATCAAGGCAAATCCGATGCTTTCCCGCATACTTGAAGGAATTAAGGTATGCCGCGAAAGTGAGATCGATTTTCTGTTGGCGGTGGGCGGGGCAAGCGTAATTGACACCGTAAAGTCAATAGCCGCCGGTTCCATGCTGCCGGAAGGAGTTGACTTCTGGAAAGATTACGTCTTTCCCAAGAATCGCTTTTCTGAGGCGCTGCCGCTCGGTGTGGTGCTGACTATCCCGGCGGCGGGGAGCGAGACCTCTTTCGGCCTTTGTATTACCAACGACGAGACTCTGGCAAAACGCTATACCGGAGGAGAATGCCTGATTCCAAAATTTGCCGTAATGAATCCCGAATTCTCAATGACGCTTCCCCCTTATCAGACCGCGAGCGGAGTGGTGGATATAATTGCTCATCTGGCGGAGCGCTACTTTGTAAACTTTCCTGACGTCGATCTTTCCGACCGGTTGATCGAAGCTTGTATCCGCACTCTTTTGATAAACGGGCCGATCGTAATGAACGATCCCAACAATTACGCCGCCCGCGCCGAGATCATGTGGACAGGTTCGATTGCGCACAATAAAATCCTTGAAGCCGGCCGGACTCACGGCGATTGGGCAAGCCACGATATGAGTCATGAATTGGGCGGTTTTTACGATTTGACTCACGGAGCCGCGCTCGGAATTTTAATGCCTGCCTGGATGAAGTACGTCTATAAGAATAATCCCGAGAAATTTGAGCAATTCGCGCGGCGCGTTTTCGACGTGGACATTGCTTACGACAAAAGAGAAGACGCCATTCTCCAAATGATTTCACGCTTTGAAAACTTTGTCCGATCAATGGGACTTCCCGTTAAACTGAGCGACGCCGGAATAGACGACAGCCGGTTTGAAGAAATGTCCCGTTCCGCGATGGCGGGACGCAAACACCTCGGCACTGGAAACGGTATCGTCCTGCTTCGTGAAAAGGAATTTATAGATATTTTCCGCATGGCGCTGTAATTCTGTTTCCAAGTCATTATCAAAATACGCCCCCCGTCTTTGCCGGGGGGCGATGACTTTTACAAAATCCGGATACGTGCGTCAATATTTACCGTATTGCGATACCGCTTCAAATAATGCTTCAACATTCGCTCTGCAAATCGGATCGGCCATCGCGTAACTCAGACTGAACAGATATCCGCCGCCGGGCGCGGCAATATCCATCACTTCTTTAACTTTATCTTTAATTTGGCCCGGCGTGCCGTTCAGCAATAAATCATGGGGATATCCGCCCATAATACATGCTGTGCCGCCCAGGATTTTCTTCGCCTCTTTCAAATCAATTTTTTCAAAGTAATATACTACTTTGCCGGGCGGAACTTCGGTCAAATACGGCAGCCGTTTTGTGTATATGCCCTCACACCACAGCACCGGAACGCAGCCTTCTTCGATCAGCCCATGTATCCACCGTTTCAGATAAGGCCAATAGAATTCTTTAAAGTGCTCATCGCTTATGAATTCTTCCGATCCTTTGTGCAAATTGACCCACTGGTATTTTATTTTTGATTTTTTGAAATTCTCAAGGCTGTTCTTGATTTGTCTTTTTACAAACAATTCACAGCACTTGCGTATATACCCGGGATTATCGTAGATATCGGGCATAATGCCAAAAGTGCCTCTAAGCCCGTCTCCAAGCATATCAAACGCCGCGTTTGAGTTGCCTCCGTTAAACGAGGGGAACCCCATTTCCTTGAGAGTTTTATCACATTTTTCTATCGCCGCGTTATATCTATCCATTTCTTCACCGGCCGCCGTCATTTTTTTGTAAAAATCCCGCATCCCGGGACTCAGGAAAAATTTTAACGGGGCGCCCCACAAGCCGGTCGCAACGCCGACAAAATCCAATTCGGAAAGCGGTTCAAACGACTCGTATATCCGAGGTAAATATTTCCTGATACAAAAACCTGCCGTATCATTCAGAAACTCATCGTATTCATCATCAAGAAGCGTCGGATATTCAAGAAATTGATACGGAGAGTTTTCGTCCAACCCTTTTGGGTCACCGGGCCAACGGACGCATTTGGGCTCCAGAAGTTCAAATATCCTTGAAGGAAATAGTGAAGACAGAGAAATCGATCCCGCGATATCGGGCGCAAACTCTCTGTGATACTTGACATATGCTTCCGTGGCGGCTTCAAAATCAGAAGACGCGTCGGAAAGTTTCACGCCATACTCGAAGTAAGGGTATAAAGTCGCCCTGGTGCAATTAGGAACACGTTTGGGAATTTTCAATGCAACAGAATCTTCAATGATCTTAACTCTTTCATCGTACAATTGTTTTGCGCCGCTCATATGAATCACCTCCGCGCACAGACCGGCCTGACGGGCAGTCCGTCAGGCCGTGTCGCCTTAATTTAAATCAATCCGAGAAATTTCCACCACGGCAACTCCACGCACAATACTATGAAAAAAACCACCGCTGTCAGCGGAATACCCAGACGCAACGTTTCACGCTGCGTGTACATACCGTTTTCTTCGCCCAGGCCAACCAGTAAATTCAAATGATGGAAGGGCAGAAGATAGTGAGAGACAATTGCCGTGTAAACGATCAGCGACGTTACCAGCGGGTTTATCCCAATAGGCGCGGTAATGCTGAGCAGGGCCGGTATGGCGACTCCCATTACGGCGATAACGCTGCCGAGCACCATGTGCAGCGCGATCGAAATAAGCGTTATCAGCGCGGCAAGCAGCGCTATATTCTGAGGCAAATTGCCGGGCATTATTGTCTGCGCAATCCAGCCGTTCATGCCGGTGGCGGCTCCGACTCTTCCAATTGCCACGGCGCCTGTGATGAATATTAAAACCTGGATGGGAACCTCACCCCAGCTCCTGTCGACAAGCACCTCTCCAATAACCGGAAAACTCATCAGCATGGCGATTATCAGCGTTATCCATGCGATGTCAAAACCGTGTATCACATCTGTCACCCAGAACAGAATCGCGATAACGAGCCAGATCAGAACCCGAATTTCCTTCTCTTTAAGAGGGCCTGCTTCTCTCTGCTTTTGCAGGATAACGTCCCGATCGAAACGCACCTCGCCCTCAGGTTTAAACAGAAATAAAATCAGAGCGCAGGTAAGAATACTCGCGACAACAGCCGGTACGCCCATTACAGCTAACCATCCGATCCAACCCAGTTCCATTCCTGAGTGCTGAACAGCAAGAGGATTGATGGTGCTGTCGCCGGTCAGGAATATCAGAGAAACAGGCACCGACGACGCAAACACGGTCAAGCCTATTTTGACCGCGTCCTCACGGCAAATTCCGGCGCTTTTTATAACAACGGAAATTACCGACATGATCAGAAACGCCCTCGGCCACGGATGCGGAATGAGCAGGCTCAACACGGCGGTCAGAATAAAGATTGATATGATGATACTGCGGTATCCTTTTACAAACTTAAGCAGCATCCAGTACGCAATCCGTTCTCCCAGCCCTGACGATTTGACGGCGGACGCGATAAGAAACGCTCCCATGATCAGATATATGGTGGTGCCGCTCCAGGATGAGAACACCAACTCCGGCGGAGCAACGTTGAATACGATCAGAAGCATAAGGTACAGGGCGGCGGCAAATCCCGAGTGCGTGACCTGAAACGCCCAAAACGTCACGGTCATCAACGTCAGCGCAAGACAACGTCTTCCTTCCGTCTCAAGACCCTGAATAGGCAGATTCCATATGATCGCCGCTATTAAAACGCCAACGCACAATCCTATTGTTTTTTTATTTTTAACTTTTCCCATAGCACTACGGTCCCCCATTTAAATATCATTAAAATTCTTCTCCCTGCCTGAGCGGGGAGAAGAATTTTATTAATTGACCTTCTGTATGACTGATATGACTTTACAGATAAGGCTCGGCTTACTTCGCCTTCTCATCAACCGGTTCGTATATAATGGCGCCCTGTGCCTCCAGCGCGTCTTGCAACGGCTTGACGTCTTTCTCAAGCTCTCTTGGCGTTATATTCTTTTTGGCGCATATAGCCGCCGCGACGCCCGCCGCCTGACCGGTCACCATGGTCTGGTGCAGATAGCGGAGATACGCGGCGCGATCCGTCGACACGCATTTGCCCGCCGCCAGAAGGTTGTCGACGACCCTGGGAACCAAAATACGATAGGGAATATTGTAAGAGCCGTGATCTTTTGGGAATACGATATCTTCCTGAGCTTCCGATGTTATAGCAAGCGTGGTTGTACCGGCCACGTGATAACCGCCTGCTTTGAAAGAACTCAGCCCAATCGTGTCAGCAAAGCGCGCGCCTCTGCCGATGTCTTCCTTCGTGAATACATAGTCGCCTACAATCCGCGGACCCTCGCGCAAACGGATCTGCGTGCAAACCTTGGTAATGTATGCGTTTTTGAAGCCCGGTACGTATCTCTTGAAGAAGCGCCAGGCGATCTTGATCTGCTTGCGGCATTCCATCATGCATTGTGAAAGCTCCCATGCGTTGTTTGGAAGGACTTTGTCCACATGTGACGAATGCTGCATGTGCGCTTGAATGTGTCCGCCTTCTTTTGGAGTCAGGAAGAACCCCGCGCCGCTCATTCCATGCCACTCGTTGTTCTTGTCGGCATATTCGCGTAATTTATAGAAGCCCATGATCTCGCCCAGTTCTCTGATGTCATGACACTTACTGTACCAATCCATCACATCCTCTCGCGTTGTGTCGATACCCGGGAAAGTGAACTGCTTGAACGAGAATTGATCCGGGTTTGTACGAATGTACTGCAACAGAACATCCCAATCAACGCCGTCCACCGTGAAAGAAACAGTGTGAGGCTGTACTTCTTCTCTTGTCACACAGACCGTTTCACAACCGGCCTGAGTCGCTACGTAGCCTTCGCCGGTGCTGTCAATGACGATTTTGCCCTTAATCTCGTTGCGTCCGCAAGCGTTTTCAACCACGACGCCTTTAACGGCATTACCTTCTTTTACGACGCCGACTACCAGCGTGTCTAAAAGCAGGTCGACGCCTTCCTCTTCCAGCATGTCGAAAATCAGGAACGTCCACCAGTCCGGATCGACGAAGGCAAAGGTGTATGCGGCCTTCGCGCGGATGGGGTGGCGGAAGTGAGGTAATGCGTGACCTTCTTTATATAGCCGTTCATACGTTTCCTTTACAATACCGCCGACGTCACGCTGCCCCTGTGAGTTGTGCAGGCGCGCGTAAGCAAATCCGGGAGGGCCGGAAATGCTCATCTGTCCGCCAATGGTTCCAACGCGTTCGATAAGCAGAGTTTTTGCGCCTTCCCTAGCGGCGGCGATAGCCGCCGCTACTCCGGACGTGCCGCCGCCGCAGACAATAACATCGTATAGCGTGTTATAACTACCCATAGAACATAACCTCCTTATTTAAATGACAGGACTACTTTACTTTGAACTCCTCAATACTCATTGCCGCTTTTCCATCGGGAGTGGCAACGAGCTCCACGCATCCCTCGCTATGGAGCCCCCACGGCAGAATTACGCCGGAATGTCCGCCGCGTCCTCCGATTGTTACAACCTCTACATCTTCGGGGAAGCGGGTAACCGGCATTGGATGACGGTTTTTGAAGCTTTCCGGGCGCACCGGCACTAGACCTCTGTTACGAACCATCGGAACCTGATGGTAAGAGTAAGTGTGAATATGTTCCTGGATCATTCGTTTGGTATAGCCGGATTTTTTCAGCATTTTTGCGTGATCCGGCGTCAGACAAACAATCAACGGGCCAGGCATGTAAGCGTTGTTCGAACCAAGTGTTGTACAACAGGCTGTGATTGTATCCAGCAAATCGTAACCGTCAAGGCTGAGGAAGTCGATAATGTCATGCAGTGGCTCCGCTTTCAATACATAGACGGTGGTGGATTTGGAATCAAACCGATCCTCATTGATCATACTCCACTCCGCGAGCGACGGCTCTTCGGCGAAGCAGTAGGTGAATTCAGCCTGTGTGGCTATGCAGTCCAGATCGCAAACGCCCGGAACCGAGCGGTTAACGTTCATGATTACAAGGTTGACCGCGCGTCCGATGGTGGCGTTCACCGGCCAGCCCGGTCCCTGGCAGCCCTGTTTGCCGGAGACTCCGATCTCCTGCGCGATGGGGCCCGAGACGAGCACAAGATTGCCGCCCGGATGGGAGGTCGTAACCGACTGGTTGAAGTTGAATTTGGGACTGTTCAGAGCCTTGAAAGCTGCCACCAAAATCGGCATCGCCTGGGGTTTGCAACCGGCCATAACCGCGGCTATCGCGACGTCTCTGACTGTAATCGCGCGGCCGCTGGGCCCCGCCGGGTCAACCAACTGCATATCGGGATCAAATGGGCAGTAGGTCATCATGTTGTTGAAGCGGCGTACCGTCGGGGGAACAATGGGAAGTCCGTCGCTGATGTATTCGTCGTTGAAGTAATCATTGACTTCTTCCATGTAAGCGCCGGGCTCAGTCACGCGCTCCTCGTCGTATTTCAGTTCCAGAGGCAAGAAACCATCCTTGGCGGGGGGTACTTTGTCCATCTTTATGGGTATTGTGGCGGTTTCTTTTAATTTGTCGCCCGTAGCCGTAAGCGAGTTGATAATGTAATCCCATTTCAAGTCTACCTCGGCCGCCACTTCTTCTACTGTGCTGCCCTGGAAAATATCAACGGAACACATGCACAGGTTGCCGGCGCGGTATAGCGCGACACCCTCGGTGATGGCCGTGCCGGGAGGCGCAGTCATATAAACGGAAGGGACGCCGAGTTTTTCCAAGGCTATCGTCACAACCGTGGTGGAAGACGAGGTTCCCATATCGCCAAACGCCACGATTGCAGCAGTAGGCTTTTCTTTCGCCAGCATTGCGGCGTATTCGGCCAGTTGCTCGGCGTTTTTGCCGCGCACGGTCTCGCGGTAATCAACAAAGTTAGTGATTCCCATATCGCAAAGACGTTCTTTAATTCGGTCAAAAACCGTCATAAAGTTGCAAAAGCCCAGCTTTGTGTTGTCGTAAAAAAGTATTTTACCCTTCTTCAGATCCTCAATAGTAACACGCTCGGCCAGTTTGATGACTGTACGATCCTGAAAACCTCGTGGATCCAAAAGTCCGGCAAGATTCTTACTCATAACTTTTGTCACTCCTTTTAAATTGTTAATTTACAATCGGGATCAATATACATAATCGTAGTATACGAATTTTTTTTCACGAGAGCAATTCAGATTGTTTAGGGATTAATTCCCGTTCGGAATCAATTGCATGTTTTTTTAGAGAACATAATTTCAAATAACGCCTTCATGAATCGCCTCCGTGTATCTCCGGCGTCATCATTGCCTTATCGCGATATTTACCGATATTATTATAAGTAATAATATCGTGGCTGAATGAAATAAAAATCCTTATCCTTTCAATTGACGCTTTTTTAATCCATAACGCGAGAATTCTATATGCTGGGAGGTTTTTTGAATGTTGTGGAATCTTTCATACGAAACAGGCGTTGCAGCAATTGACAAACAGAATTTCGATCTCATGTCCCGACTTAACGCGATGGCTAACCCCGACACCAATAAAGCAAGGTTCGAGCAGTTGATAAAGTTCGAACAAACCGTCGCGAAATATTTCGAACAGGAGCAGGCTATACATAACGAGTGTAACTATCACGAAGCGGAAATGCACAGGTACGCTCACGCAAGCTACTTAAAACGTCTTCACAGGATTGGGCGCGATTACGTCAATAGGGGAGCGACGCTTGAAAACGAGATGTATTTCCTCAAGCATACAGTCGAATCCCTTAAGAATCACATAATGAATCAGGATAAATCTTTCGCCGATTTCTACATAAAAAAAATCGCCCAAAAAAATATCCAAATACCAAAGCCGCGTTTTGACTCCAAAAAAAAGAGCGTAAAGGAATATAAATTATTCAATATCGGTAAGCAATCGGTTCTTTGCTAAAGGTTTTAATAAATTCGTTGTCCGGTACGCGCGGACAAATTTTTTAAAATATTCTGCAAAGCTAATCTTTGCGTAATCACTTTGCCTTGAAAAATTACGCGCGGTATTATTGCGTGAGGCATTGAAATATGGTAGTATTTCTCCCGCTGTTGTTCGCCGATTGGCGGCTCGGCAAAATACGCACGCTGGATGATCGTCCTCTTGTCGCCGCGAGACGGCGGGCAGGCGCGAGTATGATTCCGGCGGAGGAAAAACAGGGAGGAATACATTTTGGGCGCGGTTAATATGAAACAACTGTTGGAATGCGGCGTTCACTTCGGACACCAGACACGCAGATGGAATCCGAAGATGAGGCCGTATATTTTTACGGAGAGAAACGGCATCTACATTATCGATCTTCAAAAAACCGTAAAAGGGCTTGAGCGGGCGTACGATTTCGTCCGTGAAGTCGCGAAAAACAACGGCAGTATGCTGTTCGTCGGAACAAAGCGACAGGCTCAGGATCCGATACGCGACGAGGCCCTCAGGTGCGGCCAGTTTTACATCAACCAGCGATGGCTCGGCGGGCTTCTCACGAACTTCGCGACGATCAGGAAACGCGTTAACCGTATGATTGAACTCGAAGTAATGGACGAGGACGGCTCCATCAATAAATACCCGAAAAAAGAGATTATCATGCTCCATAAGGAACGCGAAAAGCTCGAAAAATCGCTCTCCGGCATAAAAC
>Ga0099364_10003985_pt1 | contig 22542 bp, 6 predicted proteins | sample TergutTh196P3_FD_73070 | JGI IMG/M metagenome (GOLD analysis project Ga0099364, IMG submission 73070) | Microcerotermes parvus P3 segment gut microbial communities from Pointe-Noire, Republic of the Congo - Th196 P3 | ecosystem: Host-associated > Arthropoda: Insects > Digestive system > Gut ...
TCGAAAGGGGATTAATAATAATGCAAAATATCAGGCGTATCAAAAATGTGAAATTCTCAACCTTGATTGTTTTTTCTTTGCTTTTGGCAGGTGTATTCAGCGTTTTTGAGCCTCCTGCGGAAGCCGCGCCCTTTTCGGGAGGCGCCGGAACGGCAGGCGACCCGTATATCATAACAACGGCGGCGGAGCTTGACGATATTCGTAATTACTTATTCTATCATTTCAAACTGAATAACGACATTGACTTAACTGAATACCTTGATCCCGGCGGTGCGGGCTTCGCAAAATGGGGTGCGGAGGGATGGCTACCCATTGGAGCCAATAATGGAATTCCATTTATCGGCAGTTTTGACGGAAACGGGCATATGATTACTGGTTTATGGATTAACCAGCCTGACATGGATTATGTAGGGCTGTTTGGTAGATCGTGGACTGAGATAAAGAACCTCGGCGTGAAAATAGCCTCCGCTGGCGTTAATGGTAGAGATTTTGTCGGTGGGTTGCTGGGATATATGGTGTCTTGCAACATCACAAACAGCTTCGCAACAGGAGATATTAGCGGAAGACGTAATGTCGGTGGGCTGGTAGGAGGATATCAAGATCACAGCAGAATAACAAACAGCTACGCCACGGGCGCTGTCAGCGGTGATCAATATGTCGGCGGTCTGGTGGGGTATCATAATAGAAGCAGCATAGAAAACAGCTACGCCACCGGCGCTGTCAGCGGTATCAGCTCTGTCGGCGGTCTGGTGGGATATCAAAACTCAAACAGCAGCACAACAAACAGCTACGCCACGGGCGCTGTCAGCGGTATCAGCTCTGTCGGCGGTCTGGTGGGATATCAAGATCGCAGCAGCATAACAAACAGCTACGCCATGGGCGCTGTCAGCGGTATCAGCTCTGTCGGCGGTCTGGCGGGATATCAAGATCGCAGCAGCATAACAAACAGCTACGCCAAGGGAGCTGTAACGGGTGACGGTGACTATATCGGCGGTCTAGTGGGTCTTGTGGAATATGTATCCGAAGGCTCCAGCTTAGCCAACTGCTACGCCACAGGTGATGTCAGCAGTAGCGGCAACTATGTTGGAGGGTTGGTGGGATATGTATACCTTGCTGGTTCAATCGAAAATTGTTTCACTACGGGTAACATTATCGGCATCAACAATGTAGGCGGGTTATTAGGAGGTTATTATCTTAATGAACGCATAACTAACAGCTACCGCTATCAATTCGCCACAATTAACGGCGTAGTAAGTACGGAAAACGATCCAAATGGCATCCATGGCGGCATAGTGACCGTTGATCAGCTTATTACTCAAACAACATATACTAGCAACAGGTGGATATTCTCTTCAACTGATTGGCATTGGGACAGCAATTTTAGATACCCCAAATTAGGTTTTGGTCCTGAGGAATTTCCTTTTACTGGAATGATAAAACCGATAGCTACTCCTGCGTCAAGTATGATTGCATTTGGGGAAACTGTAACAATAAGACTTGAAAGCCCATACCCAGGCGCAACAATTCGATATACAAGCGACGGCTCTGAACCATCAGAAAACAATGGAGTTGTATATACGTTGCCAATAAGTATTACTGAGCCGACGACGATTAAGGCTAAAGCATTTGTATCAGGCATGGAGCAAAGCAGCACAGTTGAATTTACATATACAGTTAAATTAAACAAACCAACTTCAACCGCCTCCCTTAAAGATGGCGCCATATTTCTCGCTATTGTAGAAGATGGTGAAGAACATACCGTTCCTTTTGAAACTCAAGTTTCGCTTTCTTCAACCCCAGCGCCGATAGGAGTGGCTGTCAGATACACAATTGACAATTCTGAGCCACATGAAACAAATGGTGCAGTATATGCAACGCCAATTGTGATAATCGGTCCGACGCCAATAAAAGCAAAAGCGTATAGAGATGGTTATGAAGCAAGTGATACAGTATATTTTTTCTATGACAATAAAACACTTGATCCGAAGGCTGAGCCACGTAGCGGCGCATTCTTGGTAGATGGCGACACAATTTCGCTAACCTGCAATACAGGAGGCGCAACAATCAGATACACGACTAATGGCTCTGATCCAACAGAGAGCGACAACGAGTATGTATCGCCAATCCAGATCAGCGGCACTCCGGGGGCAGAAATAATAATAAAAGCAAAAGCGTTCAAAGACGGAGAGATACCCAGTAACACTGTTCCATTTGAATATACAATCGCGCGGAGAGTAGCTACGCCGACTGCCAGTCCCCTCACTAACAATTCATCTCCAACCACCATTAATGGCAATCAAAGAGTTACGCTCAGCAGCGAGTCTGGAGCAATGATTAAATACACAACCAACGGCGCCGAGCCGTCTTTATCAAGTGGGACTGTTTATACAGCGCCTATCATAATATCAGGCGCGAGAGAAACGACAACGATAAAAGCAAGAGCGTTCAAAGACGGTTTGTCTCCAAGCGAAATGCTTGAAGCCGTATATAAAGTTGGAACGCCAGAGACAAAACAGTTTGATCCTGGCTTGAATGGTATTGTTAAAGTGCCTCAAGGCGTGCCTTTTATAGGTGGGCATAATATTAATTTAGATTTAAAGGACTATTTTCCAGCAGTAATAAGATATGATGACGGAAAAATTGAGGTCATGATTGGTTATGATTTTGTAAAATTAAATAAAGATAAACCATTTGATCAATATAATATCAAAGAAATTTTTAAAGACATAAAGAAAGATTGGTTAGATTATAAAGATGCTTGGAATACAAGTAAATCAAAAGGTTGGCTATACACACAACCTTCGAAAGAACCGTTTTTAAAGAAAATGCATGTAAAAGCAATAGTTGGCGGTTATTTTGAAGGCGTTCTGCCGATAAATGGAAACTCGGCCTCTTTAAGCGGTCAGTTGCTGGTTGAGATAAGCGCTTTCTATAAAGACGAATGGCAGACCTTTATCTGGTTCATACCAGTTGTTTGGGGGTTTAGTGTTGGAACAGAAATTGAAGCTAGACTTGGTGGTATATGGGAATATCCACAATGGAAAGCTAAATGGGATGGTCTCATTAAATGGGTTGTACCTGAAATAGAGCTTCATGGCGGTGTAGGTATAAAAAAACTGGTAAGTGTTGGTGGATTTGGTAATGCCAAATTGAATATATTTATCTGGGATCCCAATGAAAAAGGATTATATGCAGTGTTTGAAGGCGCTTTAGGAGGGTATGCGCGAGTCTTGTTTTTTGAATATAAATGGACGCCAGTGAAAGGCACAATATGGGACAGCAGAGGTAAAGCAAGCAGTTTGTCGGCTTTTTCTACAGCAAATATTTATGATACTAACAATTACTCTATTGCGCAACGTAATTACTTAGAATCGCAGTCAACCTGGCTAGGCAATCAGAGTATGCGTATGTTCAGTACTATCGGAACTGAGCCAATCATCAACGGAGTAAATATATTGCAGGAATCAATATACCCTGATACTGCGCCCTTAATTGCAGAAGCTAACGGCAAGCGCGTAATGGTTTTTTTAGCTGACGATGGTTCAAGGGATGACTTTAACCGCACAAAGCTGATGTACTCATTGTATGACTCGGATATGAATACATGGAGTGAACCACAGGCAGTCAACGACAACGGCACAGCGGATTTCTATCCTAGTATCGCCGGTGACGGTAATGATATCTGGGTGACCTGGCATAGAAGCAAATCTGTATTTGGCAGCAATATCTCTTTTGACGAAATGTCAGATGAAGAAAAAGCAGAACTGTTAATGGATATGCTTTCTGCTTCTGAAATTGCCGTCGCGCGGTTTGACAACTCAACAGAGTCATTCATTGACTATAGAGTGTTGACCGACAACGACATACTTAATACGCAACCGGTGATTGCCGTCAACGGCAACGACGCGGTTGTAGCCTGGGTACAGAATACAGAAAACGATATTTTCGGCACAGTGGGCTTTAACAGCTCTCTTATTGCAAGGCAGTTCTCAAATGGTGTTTGGAGTCAGCCTGTCACATTAGTCAGCGGGTTAGGTACGGTGCTTGATATGGACGCAGCTTTCTATGACGGGAAATTTCAGGTTGCGTACATAACGGACGGCGATAATAACTTTGAAACGATTGACGACCGAAGTTTGACAATAATGGATTTATCCAAGGCAGGAATAAGGACGCCGGTGAGCGGGAAATTTGTATCCAGACCCCAATTTGTAAAAATCAACGGTGAACAGGTATTAAGCTGGCTGGAGGAAGAATCCGTCCGTTATATGACGCCTAATGGGCAAATTGTAACACTAACCGACAATGCGGGCATTACAACGGATAACTACAAGATTTTCAACAACAGTACCGATGATATTGCCGTAGTTTACCCCATCATAGAAGATGGAATAGGTTATTTTATGGCTCGACTGTATAAAGACGGAAAACTTGACAATCCGTTTAAACTCGCCAAGACAGGCGATTATGCCCGATTATTTGATGGTTTCATGGATGATAACGGTGAGTTTAACGTTTTATTCAATAATTCAAACATATCAATCATAGGTGAGGACGGCGAAGAAGAGCTTATAGAAAAAAACAACTTGTGTTCTTTAAGAGCTACTCCAATGGTGAACATCACCCTAAAAAACGTTGTTTATATTGATAGAGATATTCGTCTTGGTCAACCTCTACCAGTGGACCTTGAAATTGAGAATATTGGCGGAGTTCATGTACATAGTGTTGAAGTGAAAGTGAATGAATCAAGTATCGGTACATTCTCGTTCCCCGGAGGACTAAAGACAGGCGAAACGGCAACAGTTGAATTTCCATTGAATATACCTGCTAACATGGCTGAACAGACAGAATTTCTCATATGTGTTGAGCCCTGTGATCTTATAGATGCTGATATGAGCGACAATAGCCGAGTCGTAACGCTTGGTAAAAGCAATCTTATGTTGCTGTTGGAAAAGGAATATAATGATGACGATATTGTTACAGTTGTCGCTAAAATCAAAAACAAAAGTGATTATGACGTAAACGCTAAATTGCTTGTACGCGCTGATTCTATAAGTGAGGATATTATTAACATCGTTAATTTAGGTAAGATTATCGGGTGGGGCGAAGTATCAACTGAACTGACATTCGATCCCAAAAAGCTTGTTCCTGCTGGAAAAGAATATGAGGTGTTACATTTTGAACTTAATAATGATAAAACAAGCGACTCCGATTTTGTTTTAATATACGCCGTTGAAGAAGTTTTGGATATCAGACCAACTTCTGTAATGGGGACAGTAAAATCATACCATCCTGATATCCCAACAACAATCAAATTACTGCAAAAAGACGATGTAAAGTATTCAACTACGATTGCGCCTATGGGTGGCGAAGGACAGTATACACAGGTGTTTGTTTTCCGCGACGTGCAGCCCGGCGAATATACCCTTGAAATAACGAAAGACTTCCATTCAAGCTACATTTACCCGTCGTTAGAAGTTATTGAAGCGGATATAATGTTCGGCGAAGTCGAGCTAATCCCACTTGAAAGCATAACGATTACAACCCAACCCGCGCCAGACACAACAGTTATTGAAGGCAGCATTTCCGGTAGCCTGTCAGTTACCGCCAGCTCAACACAGGGCGCAGCGCTTTCTTATCAGTGGTATTCAAACGACATGCCCAACAATTCGGGCGGAGCTGTAATTGAGGGAGCAACGAAAGAAAGCTTTACAATAGACGCGACGCTAACGGCAGGGACTTACTATTACTACTGCTTAGTGAGCGCGGCAGGCGCGGTGCCTGTAACCACTAACGTGGCGACTGTTACGGTTAATCCCGCGATACCGACGGTTACAAGCGTAAATATTTCCCTTTCCAACGTATCAGTAAATAAAGGTTTTACGCAGGCGTTTTACGCAACAGTTAATGGTACAAACAACCCGCCTCAGACTGTAACATGGACAGTCGAAGGCGGTGTTGCCGGAACTTCGATAACGCAAAGCGGTATGCTTACGGTTGCAGCGGGAGAAACGGCAGCAGAATTGACCGTGGAAGCCAGGTCTACATATGACAATACTAAGTACGGTACTGCTACAGTGATGGTAACTCTCGACCCGAACAACCATGCTACTATAAACGGAATGGAGATAGGTCTTGCCGGAAACGCGAGCGGCGAGGGCTGGAGCTGGGACGCGAGCAGCAAAACTCTCTCAATAGCTGGAGACCTTGATATTGGAGAAATTGGCTTCGTTACGAATGACAACATCACTATAGCCATGACAGGAGATAGTACAACCGCAAGAAGCATCGTCAATACCGGAAACGGTAATCTAACGATTACTTGCGATTTAGGAAGTTCGCTGACGCTGAACGCCACTAACGGTCAAGCAATCAGCGCAAAAGGCGACATTGAGATAAACAGCGGCAACGTATACGCATCCACGACAACTGAGAACGCATCTGCGATAGAATCTGTAAACGGCTCCGTTACCATCAGCGGCACAGCGAGTGTCACCGCAGAAACAATTAGCGGCGAAGGTTCCGCTATCAGCGCTGCAGAGAATATAAACATATCTACGAGCAGGAATCTGAAAGCCACTGCCAACGCAGGTTATAGCTTAGAAGCTACAGCCATCAACATAACGAATGGAACTACAGAGCTTTTCTTTAATGAAGGCAACGGTGGCGACGCTTATAATGCAACTCCTGTTTTCAGTGGAGACGAAACTAAAGTCTTTGCGAACGAGATTCAAATTTACCCGTATGTCGCGCCGTCAGTAGTAGAATTCGTAAGGCTTGTCAGAGCTGATCTTTCAACAACGCCACCAACATACACGGAAATTCAAAATGATATTATCGGTTCAGCTTCAAATTTCACTCTTACGACAGTGGGAACAACTATCATCAATGCGAATCAGTTATCTAACAGAAACGCTGTTGAAGTAATGATTGATGGACTGACAGGGCAAACTGTTTACATAGCGCCGGTCAATAATCAGGGTGTTGAAGGCGCAAAAGTGCAAATGAGAGAGATACTTTCTGGGTCGGGCATTTATGCGCCAGTGCCTCTTGTGAGTTATAGTTGGAACGCAAGCGCTCTTTTCATCCCAACATATGCACTTCGTTTTTATACTGATAATACGCTTATTGGCACGCTTAATGTGACGGTAGTGTTGACGACGGATTCAGAGCCCGTTACCGGAGTGACGATTTATCCTAAGACGGCGTCTATAACAGTATACGGAACAGCAACCCTAACAGCAACTGTCCTTCCAGACAATGCAACGAATAAGGCTGTTACATGGGATAGCAGTAATGAGGCTGTTGCAAAAGTAACCAACGGTGTTGTAACAGGCGTTTCGACAGGAACGGCAACGATAACGGTAACAACAGTCGACGGTAATTTCACAGATACCTGCGAAGTTACGGTGACCGACAGTGAGGATAATCCTCCCGGAATATCCGGACCGGTCTACATGGAGCTTAATTCAGGATACGCAACGACCGCCTCAAGTATGTTCTCCATTACGGGTACTGAGCCGGTGACGGTGACAAAAACTTCCGGTCACGACAATATTACATGGGACAACGAGAACAAGAGACTTAACATTGCCGCCGGGCTCGCGCCTGGGAGCTATCCCGTCGTCCTGACGGCGAACAACGGTATAACGCCAAACGCAACGCATACATTTACTTTGACTGTTATTAATGTTCCTTCTGGAAGCTCCAAATTGTATTTCACGCCGGAGTTCATTACGGCTGGCCTGGACAGAACTTTCACAATAACTTTCAATGTGGATTCTCCACAATCGTATAACCAAGTGGAATGCGTGCTGGCATACGACCCCGAACTTCTCGCGCTTGAGGCAGTGACCCAAATACCGCCGTCTACCGATTGGCTGTTATTCAGCAATACCGGCTGGGGTACAGCGTCATTCGCATTAGTCCCGATGCTCGGAAGCTCTGCAATGCTAAGCGGCAATAACGCAATAACAACGCTCCGGTTCAAAGCTCTCCGGGAAACATCCGGTACGGATATCTCAATAATTCAACTTAATGGAAACGGAGCGGGGTCATCGAAACTGCAGCATCAGGTTGGAGGAATTACTGAGAATATCCCATTCACAACACAAGGTTGTATAGTTACTGTCGTTGACGGAGCGGCGACATTGAAAGCAAGCTTCCAGGGGCGTGTCATACAGGGCGCGGCGAATATAGAAAATCTTATGGTTAAGTGGATAAGCGGCGATGTTGTTATAGCGGAAGAAACGGTTACCACTGACCATAACGGCGAGGCTGGGATAATCATACCGTCGAAGAACCCCGGATTAATTATATGGGTAAAAGGAGAACGAATGCTTGCGGTGAGCCAGAATGTAGGAACAGTTGAGAACGGAAGCATAATTGATGTAGGAATTCTGTCCGGAGGCGACTCGAACGGGGACAACATGGTAGACCTTAACGACTTTAACAACTTTTTGATTAACTACGGCAGTAATTCAAGTTCCCCCGGATTCAATCGATTTGCGGATTTCAACAACGACGGAGTTGTTGACCTTAACGATTTCAACATATTTTTGAACAACTATGGCAAGACGGGAGCGCAGCTTCCGGCAGGTAATTTACTAACCGCTATGTCCATGATGTCCGAGATAAATGAGGAATCAGCGGAGGCGTCCGTCAACAATTCGGACTCCGACGGCGGTTGTAATGCGGGATGGGGTTTTGCAGCGTTTGCGCTGCTAGCGCTGATATTATTCAGAAAACGTCAAGGAGCGTGTTTATGGTTGAAAAAAATACTTTGTGTATTATTGACCGTGTTCTCAATATGCGCTATATCCGCTACGGGGTTTGCAGTCGAACATACGATGATGATCTCAACGGACAAGGATGTTTACGAGGTTGGAGAAAAGTTCAGCGTTTCAGTTATGGTAACGCTTGCCAACGACGAGACGATGTTTTCTTTATCTTCCGTGATAAGTTTTGACCAAACGGCGCTTTCGGTTGACAACGGCGGACTGGCTGTAAGTCAAGCGCTTCGACCGATTGAAATGCTTATGCTGCCGCTGCCACTTGATTCACATCAGAATCTAATCGGAGGCGCAGTAAGTATAATCAATTTTGCATCGCCCGATCCAGTGATTATCGCAAATACATATTTGACTTTTAGCGCGGAATTTGAAGCTGTCACGCCCGGTACATATGAATTAATTTTGCCGGAAGACGCAAGTTATCCGGGAGTAAACACCTCGTTTTTAGTGAAAAGGGGCAGTATAGGCAATCCGCCACCGCTCTTGCTGGTTCCATCAACAAAAATCAACAAGACGATAACAATAATACCGCCTATGTAGGAGTCGGCGTCTCGATGCTCCGTTCGGGGCGGGCGTGTGACGTTTTTCGTAGGAGGTCATCGCGCGTTCTGCCGCTTTCATTGGGGCTGTAACAGCATACAAATATAGACTAAAACGCTCCCCTTTACATTGTTTAAAGGGGAGCTACTGTTATAGTCATTAAAATATAGTTTTCTTGATTAGTAGCGTTGCCGTTACTGATTCCGCAGTGTCATAGAAGTATAGCATTTGATTATTAGAAAGAGAAAGTCCCCTGGGGGATGCCGCCTAACGGGGCGTCGAGACGCCGCCCCCTACGATTCTATGTAGCAATGGTAGGGGTTTATAGCGTCAGACGGCAGTAATATCAAGCATACAACACAATATATCAATGACTATGCTTAATAAAAGCGGTAGGGAAGGCATCCTGCCTCGCCTGCAGTTCTGTAACGCCCCGTTGGGGCTTATAGGATTATAGGATTATAGGATTCTCATACCTCCGCTTGACACCGGAGGTTATAGACATTACGCCCCTTCGGGGCTTCCGCGCCACATCAAGGTGGCAAAGAAAAAGCGGGCGAAAACGCCCGCTTTTTCTTTGTTTGCAAATACTATTCAGTTAAAATCAACCGAATTTATTTGCTTTTTTTCCTTAATGCGAAAGGAACCATGGCAAATGCCAATAGTCCTAAGCCAACGTTGCATCCGTTACCGTTGGATGAATTGGTCTTCTTGGCGGTCTCGGCGGTGGTATTCATTGCTTCACCGTTATTCGTTTCCACTATCGGATCGACCTTTTCAGCTATCCGGATAATCGCAAGCGGGTCAAAGACAACGCCGTCTTCTTTGCCGTCAAGGTCAAAGGCGCCGCCGTCCTTGATAAAGACTACCAGCTTGTAAGTATCAGCGGGAACAATGCTACCCGTGAAAATGTTATTGCTCGTATCACGGATGGTAAACGTCTTGTCGGCGTAATCGGCAGGATTGTTCACATACTTGACGAATTCGCCGTATTCTGACGAAATAACCTTAAGGAGCAGCACCTTTTCCGGCGCGTTAGCCAAAAGATCGGTTCCCTTCAGATCGAACGTTATTACCGCAATGTTGCCGGGAGCTTCAACGCTTGCTTCAAATATCGGCAATGTGAAGATTTCGTCAGCATCCACGCCAAGCAGGTTCTTAACGATTCCATTTACTATGGAATCCAGAACGGCTATTACCCCAAACTTATTCACATATAAATCTGTTGGCTTGAGACTTGGCATCTTAGCTGTAAGCATATTGATCGCCGTCGTCGCGTCAGTAGTATCCGCAGGGGTTATTATCAGCGGTTCAGCTACGTCAAACGCATTACCTATTGGAAGCGCGGCGCCTGACGTTGGCGATGGCGATGGCGAACTATTCGTGACAGTTACGGAGCAAGTACCGGTAACTCCGCTACCGTCAAGCGCAGCCACTGTAATCGTTGCGGTTCCTGCGCCGACACCTCTCAGTATACCTGCCTGATTAATTGTCGCCACAGCAGTGTTGCTGCTGCTCCACTGTATTGCAGGGCTGGCGTTGAATGGCTCAACAGTTGCTTCCAGCATATACATATCTCCTGACTCAATTGAAACTGTCGTCGGGTTCATAACAATTCTACTCACCGGAGTCGTTACGAGTACTTGGCACGTAGCGGAGAACCTTCCGTCTTCAGTCGTTACGGTTATGATTGCAGAGCCGGTTCCTACCGTCGTAACAAGTCCGTTCTGATCGACTGACGCCACAAACGGGCTGTCGCAAGTCCATGTAACGTTCTTGTTGCCGGCGTTGACCGGTAAGACTGTCTCCGTTAACTGAAGAGTCTGACCAAAGAGAATGCTTGCGGCTGTCCTATCCAGTATTACTCCGGTTACCAGCGAGACAACGCTTACTTCGCAAGATGCGGTTTTTCCGCCTTCAACGGTCGTTACGGTAATTGTCGCTATTCCCGGACCTACTGCTGTAACTACGCCGTTTGTTACCGTCGCAACACTTGTATTACTGCTACTCCATGTCACTCTCAAATCCGGAGCTGTATACGGAACAACCGTTGCTACGAGGGTCTCCGAATCTCCGTCATAAAGAGCAATGCTGTGTTTATCCAGAGTAACTCCAATATCTGACAGCGTGGCAAAAATAGCGCTTGGCGATGTGAAACGCGCGTTCCTGCTACCGTCGCCGAATACAAAGAAGCCTCTTTGCGTCTTGACGCTGCGCGCCGGGAATGGATCTGCGCCCGAGTACGCAGGGTTCAGTGAGTACAGGTCAGTCTTTGAATCTGTAATTATTGTACTCAAGCTCGTATCAGCGTCATCCTTTATTGCCGCGTGGACCGAAAGATAAAGCGTATCCGGGTCATACTGAGAAATCCTCTTATAGAAGAATTTACTCGGATTTTCTCCCACCGGAGTTGTCAAAGGCTCTACTGTGCTTCCATTCAATATGTTGAACGAGAACAAAGGAGCGATCGTATCAATATCTTCTTCCATAATAAACTTCCACGTTATGTCGCTCATGCCAGCCGGTTTCTTTGCCTTGAACTCAAGCCGCATCGGAAGGACGTATGTAGTCCCCGCCGGTAGGCTTGCCACGGGCAGATAAATTCCGCCTGAGCCATGACCAGCCGTAAATCCCGCGTCGGTTCGGTTCGCGGAGTTGCGTCCGCTGAACATCGGGATATCGAACGAAGTTGCCCCAAAGAATCTGTCGCCGACGTAGTACGACGGAAGAACGGCATTCTGCGCGTCCTTATACGTGCCTATCGTGACGTCAAGAAGGTCAAGATCGGCTCTGTCCGTATTAAGTCCTGGCATATCCGCCCACATGAGCTTCGCGCCTGCTGGTCCCGAATAACGGGCCATTTCCAACATTCCGTCCGCCATTAGTTTAGTCATCTGGACGATTGACGATATGGAAATTCTCTCATTTGCCGTATGCCACCAACGCTCGTTGCCGGGGATAATCGCGCCGAAAGCGGTCATCTTATTGAAGTAGTCCGTGGCAAGAGTGCCGCCGGTTGTCCCATGCGGGTATGTGACGCCGAGCAGGTGATAAAGATCGGCAAAAGCCGCCGGGTCATGATTCATTGATGCATTATAGCTTGCAAACTGTAGCGCGGTAAGCGGGTTGTTGTGCGACAGATACAGAGTAGGGTTGGAGAACGACGGCGCTGCGCCGATGGTGAACCCTTTGCCTATAAACGCGTTTCTAACGGGAGTAATAGCGGCGGTGAAGTTTGCAGAGTTAAAATGCATGCTTCTTATCTGCATAGGAATGCTCAAAGTAAATGAGCTTGCCGTATAGAAACTCATGGGATTCTCCGTGTTGATTCCGCCAAAGAACGGAATTGTCAAATTCGGAGCGCCGTTATTGGCATTACGAAGAAGGTTCGCGGGAATTCCCATATATGTTCCGATATAATCCTCAACTCCGCCTCTGAAGAATAAGTCCGCTATTCCTTCGGCGGCTTTCTTCAGTTGAAGGTCGGACGATCTGACTCCTTGTGCGCCAAGCGCCTCAGAAATCAGGTGCATTCCCCATACTATCGCGTTACTGCTGTACATAGGCGCGGGATACTCCATTGCTACGTCGGTGTTTATCGTAATGACCAGATTATCGCCGGAGGTAAGAACGTCTACCTTTGCAATATCCGTCGCGCTGTTTACTGTACTCCAGCCTTTTGCCGCAGCCGCAGCTTTTATGGTCTCGACAAAACTATCCTCGGACGCTGGAGAAGCGCTGCTCACGTCAATTGTAAACACTGCCCTTGAAGCTATCTGCGTAGCGGAGCCGTAAACGATATCTTTCAAAGTTACGTCTCCAGATCTTGCCGTAACTCCGGCCGTAGCCGCAAGAAGACGGAACGGTTTTCCGGCGTCGCTCGAAAGGATTATCGAGGGCGTGAGGGTTGCGGCGCCCGTGTTTCCTATGATTACGGGGAAGCGTGAATCCGACGTGTATCCGGCTATTGGCATTTCTTCCCTGTTGAGATATTTATACGTCCAGTTATCGTAAAAACTGCCGCCAGACGTGTAAAGAGGAATACTCATGAAATTTTGGGTGTTAGCTACGCTTGGCGTACCGGGACCGCCGTCCTCGTAAAGTCCCATCACTATGCGTATACGCCTGTCAAGTGGCAGACCAACGTCCATAAGCGCTTTCGCCGCCAAGAGGGTTGCCAATGTCGGGCCGCTGTCGTCCTGCACTCCGGCGCCGTATAGCCAGCCTTCGTGTACGTAGGGCGACTTATACTGATTTGGATAGTACGCCGACGCGGGACCTATCAACAAGTCCGGTCCTCTCCAGCGGTTATTCTGCGCGGCGGAGATGGAACCCGTTGGAGAGTCAAGGTGGCTGAGCGCCATAACCATTTCTGGCGCGTCGGGGTCGCCAAATTCCGCGTAAACGAATTTATCCGGCTGACGTCGTACGACTACGGGGAATCCAAGGCTCTGCGAAAGTTGCTCAACCCACGCCGACTTGGCTGTCTTTCTGTCGTACTCGTTTTGGTTAGTCGAAGTGTTGCTAACGGGGAACGGATAAGCCGTAGGGGCTGTTCCGCCTCTTGATATCGAGTCGTAAGTCGCTCCTACAAGCAACGCGCCGATAAGCGAGTTCGGATCGACCAACGCCGGGTTATACACGTTTCCAACATCTCCGGACAATTCTTCAACGCGTCTGTGGATTCTTGAGCGTTCGTTATCCTCGATTGTTGTATCGCCTACCTGGTTTTGTACGGATACGATGCAAGTAGCCGTGAATCCGCCTTCGACCGTCGTTACGGTTACAACTGTGGACCCCGGGCTCACTGCCGTTATCCTGCCATTTTGGTCGACAGTCGCAATTGACGCGTCGCCGATGCTCCACGTTACCGCTTTATTAGTAGCGTCTTCTGGAAGCACTGTCGCCGTCAGAATAGCGGAGTTGCCGACTTGAATGTGTAAAATCGACCTGCTCAGTTCAACGCCGGTTACATAAGATATGACATTAACTGTGCATGAAGCGGATATTCCGCTGTTGTCAGCCGCCGTTGCGGTTATCGTTGCGGTTCCGCCGCCGACTGCCGTTACAATACCTACCTGATTGACCGTTGCAACCGCAGTGTTGCTGCTTCTCCATACGATACCCGCGTTACTTACGTTAAACGGCTCTATCGTTGCAGTGAGCCAATATGTATCTCCAACGTCAATTGATACCGCCGTTGGGCTCAACGTTATGCTGGTAGCTCCTGTAGCTACATAAACATGACATGTGTCGGAGAATCCTCCATCCACCGTCGTTGCGGTTATGTACGCAGTACCCGGACCAACCGCCGTTACCAGTCCCGAACTGTTGACGATCGCCGTCCGCTCGTTGTCGCTTGACCATATTACGTCTTTGTTGTTCGAGGTTTCCGGCAGGACTGTCGCCGTTAACATTTCCGACGATCCGTTCAGAAGGAATATAGATTTTTTGTTTAAGGTTAAGCTCGTAGGCGCGTGTATATTTACAAGCAGATCGCGAGGATTATCCTTTTCAAAACGATAGTACGGATAGTCTCTGGTGGTAAGATCGTGATATATCAAAGCAAAGCCTTCTGAGCCGCTGACGGTTTGAGCGACCGATGAGTTGTAGCCGCCGCTGCCATCAGTATCAGGTTCAAATAGCATGGCTATGACCGCTCCTGAGACTTGATCCATCGGGATGACATAAGCGCCTTGATCAAAGCTCACTTCCGCCTCGGCGCGAAGATCCGCCCGGATAGTGGTTACCGTCGTAGTATTGCCGGTGTCGCTCCTGAAGTACTTACGCGCTAAAGCTCTTGATCCGGGCGCAATCTCGTAATAGTGAATGCCCTGCCATTTAAGGAGGTCAATCAGGTATTCGTAGTTGATTGCGTAGCCGTTCGCGGCTGTAATTGTGGTGATGCCGTCCGAAGTGCTTCTCGTTATGCCCTTGGGTATAATGTATGCCGTGGGGCGAGGTCTCGAACGGGTTATATTGTTGTAACGCGTGGCGTTACTGGTTACTGTTCTGGATACTTCCTCGCCTTTCATGTTGTGCGTAATACGATAGCCGGTGTACGGGATTATATTTTTACCTGGTCGTGTGGCGGTTGCCGCCGTTGATGTGCCGAAAGTAAGAGCAATCACGTCGTCCGGTTCGCCAAACACCTTGCCCTTGTCGATCATGGCCTGTCGCCCTTGGGCGATTAGCGTCTTGGTTCTTTCATGATCATTGTAAGCGGTTTCTAGCAGCGTCTTAGCCGTCAGATAATGGGAAAAAGTCCGTCGCTCGTAGTTAACAGGACCGGCGCCAAGCCCGCGAATCTCGACGACAAAGGATACCGAACCCATCAAGCCCATGTAAGCGCGCCCGATGGAGTTGTTCGACGTCTCGCCGTAGTGATAGATGCGAAGTCCCGAAGTGGTGGCTGTATTGTACACATTAACCCCATAGAGTTCCATCGCCAGATCGTTAACCTCCCATGAGGGGTTGTTCAAACTGGACGCGGGGGTGGTCTGCATGTCGTCGCCGTTCATACTTGAAGAACCGGATTTGTTATACATTGCCATTTGCGGAAGACCGGCAAGGTCTCTTGAATTTGCCGTCGCTCCCGTATTCGGGATGACCGTGCTTCGAGCGACTGAGAAGAAGTCGTACTCGTGTCCGTCGTCGCAAACGTGCGGCATCAGCTCTAAGTACGCTTTGTGGATCATACGGGTTTCAACAGTCTTCAGCCGCATGTGGTCCCGGTTCATGTCGATGTTTTGCGCGTTTGAACGTTGCCAGATATAGGAACCTTCAACGTTGTAACGCGGGATGCAGATGTAGTTCAATCTGTCGAGCTTTGTATCGCCATAAGGGCCGACCATATCAAGAAGCAACGCCATCGCGCCCTCGCCGCTTGACGTCTCGTTGGCGTGTATTTGCGCGTTATGCCAGAAGTTTAATTTACCGCTCTCGCGGACTATCTTTGCGGCTTGCTCAAATGTGGCGCCTGCCGGGATGTTTTCCGTTGTTACGATTATAATTGGAATATCGTACTGTAAGTACGGCGTCTTTCCAAATGGTTGCCCCGTGGCGTTATTAATGGCGTCGGAAAGCGTGAACCAATGCGCTTTCGGGGAGTTTGCCGCTATCTCTTTAGTGAAGTTTACCATCTCGTCTTGGGTTGCGGCTTGATACATAGCCCTTGGTTGGTTAACGAACACAGGAGTTCTAAAACCGCCTGCCGGGTAGCCAACGAGGTCGCCTGTTCCATAAATAGAATCCATTTCATCTGGAAGAAGACCTTGGATTCTGTCGCGGCTGTCAGTCTTGCCTGTGTAGTTATAAGGCATTTCGCCCAATCTTGGAAGGAATCTGTCCCATGTTGGCTCAAAGCCGTTCCTTGCCATTGGTCCCGTCTTAATTGGCATTCTCAGGGTTTTGGTTATGCTGCCATTTCCATATGTGGAAGCGCCGCCCGACCATTCTGTTGGGTCTATCCATATAACTTTAAGCACAGAGTAAACTCTTCCTTCGTCAAAGACCGTCGGGTTCGGAACCCTGGGTCTGACATAGTAACAATACGTGCCTGGCTGCTTGATTATCCACGTATTGCCATCAACTATCTCAGGTCGTATCCGCGTAATTGTCGCCGCATTCTCGAAAGCGGTTGGAAAACTTGATTCCTGGCTTCCGGAGCCTGTCGGCACTCCGGCGTAAAAATCAAGGGATACAATTGAGGGAGGAACATCGGGAGGATATTCCAAAATAAGCCTGATGTCCGCATAAGCGCCACTTGCAAGCGCCAGCAGGACAAAAATTGCCGCAAAAAGCGAAACTTGATGTTTATTGCGCATAAACATTTTAAACATATTATCACCCTTTCAATTTTTTAATGACATGGGCTGTCTGTTTTAAAACTAAGCAGTTTTAATAAAGCGTTTCGAGAATTTCAAGAATGTCGTCAAAACCGTATGTAGACTCCATAACTATGCCCAGATGACCAACTTGTCGGGTTCGTACTTCAGTAACGATTCCGTCATTCGTATATTTGAACTCGAAATCACCATTGCTGCTTTCCGCAGGGTCGCTTCCATGTAATAAACCAGCGACCATTTCCGCGAATGAGCGAGGATACAGCCCTTCCGAGCTGGCGTATAAAAACGTTATCGACTCGGATTTTCCCTCGCAGACGATAATGATTGATCCGTCCGGCGAATTGAAATCAAATATATTGCGAACCTTATCCTCTATCACCGTCCAGTCTTCAGGCGCGTTAAGAGAAAATCCATGAACAGCAAATTCCTTGAATTCGTACGCCGTTGCGCGCGCTACTGAGTAAAGCGCTGATATCACAATCGCTACCGATACTAATGCTAATAATATCTTTACTACTTCAGTTATCTCCTATATCTCCTTTCAGTATTATTTAGTTTTCCACCGTTGATCATTTAATATTTGATTCTATTTCACGACCATATTTTATTACATTGCCACATTAAATTCTACCGGATTAGTCAACATGCTTTAGTTCATCTATTTTTCAAATATTTTCTATCAATGCGTCGGAAAAATTGGACTACCCTTCGCAGGAAGGGAATTACTGATCCTTGCTCGTAAAATTTGATGCCGTCAAAAAACCTTTTGGACAAGCGAAAAGAAGCTGACGAACAGCGTCGTGAGTCTTTTTTCTTTGCTGTACACGATATTTGGTAGAATTATTTAACTTCACTGCACAGCTTTCTGACCATTTGCATCACATAATCCCAACTTATGTCGGAGGCGTATTCATAGTTTCGGATGATGATTTGCGCTTTCGTGCTATCGCCTTTTGATAGATTTCTAACCAATGCCTTTAGGTGGCGTGATGTGCGTATCATTATAAAAGGACCTCCAAATACTGCCGGATGATTTTTTCTACCGAAAATGATTTTGCGTAGCGCATAAGGAGTGGGATGTTCCTATCCTTCAATTTCATATATTCCTTAATTGCCATCTGCAAATCTTGAATCTCAATATTACTTCTGCTACGGAGCAAGTCACAGACCGTACGTTCAGGATTGTAGGTTCTTAGGTTATGACCGTATGGTGACTTTGCTTGTATAATCCCTTCGTTAAACAATACGGTTTTAATTTTATAAACCTTGACGCCGTTTTTTATTAGACCGGTACTATTCGTACCCGCCTTTAAGGTAACAGCGTATCGGACAGGGTTGCGCTCTGCAAGGTTTAGCAGATACAAAGCGGTTTCGTGCGAAAACACCGCATCGGGATATCGCGCTTGAATTACATACATTCCATCGTCCCAAACGTCCTGCGACATATACAGACCATGCGCAACGCGTTCAAGTCCACGCGTCTTAACGTATTCACCAAAATACGATCTGGAAACGCCAGCGCGGACAGCATCCAATGTTTTGATAAATCCATTATTTTCTTGTAGCAAAAAGTCAAGATTTTCGAATTTACTCAAATTAATCGCCTTACTTTCACGCCCTTATTATAAACCATTAGGGCGTGAAAGTAAGTATGATAAAAAATTTATCCGATGGCTAACCCGCTCTAATACCCCCGCTTCTATAGGCGGCGGGATAAGAACTGGTCAGGAGAAGAACCATTGCACATTGCCCTGCCTATTCAGGCAGGTCAGGTAGCCGGTTTGGCATAACGATTAAATAAGAGGGAGACCTCTGATGGGATTGATTTGGTGGACACTGAAGAATGAGAGGCGCCATTGTCCATGATCCTGCCTGCCTGCCGATATTCCGACAGGCAGGCAGACCGCCGCCCTCACAACTCGAAGGAACTGTCACACGCAGGCGCCGCCTGCCTTCGTGTAGCGCCTGCGTGTAAATCGACAACGCAGGCGCGGACAGACCCTAACTTAATTCCGGTCGCCGGCAATATATGAACTAATGTCTAACTCAGCCTGTACTTTGTCCCACAAACCTTTTGTACGGACTTGGCGATAGAAATTCCAAACGGTTGCATAGGGGGGGAAATCTCTGGGAAGCTGTCGCCATTTACAGCCTGTTCTTTCGACATATAGCACTCCATTCACCAGTTTCCTCTTATCATGCTTGCACAAATGTTCTCCCCGGGTTTTCATTTCAAAAACCCCTTTGATCCTATCCCATTGACGATCTGTCAAATCGCTTGAATAGTTCATCTTGCTCTACACCTCCATGTATAATGCTTGAATTTATATCGGCGGTCTTATGTGCTACATTGAGTATTAACTCAAATATTAGTATTATCGTATTAAAGGGTTGTAGCTAAATTTTAAGGGTTGACCCAAGCATGAAAGCATACGAACTCGGCGCTTTTGCCGCTGGACGAACGAAAGTAGCGGCTATTTTTTTTGCGTTATTTCTGTACTTTTTTGATTTCTCTAAACGTTCTTTTGCCAATTCTTCGGAATTTGGAGATTCTTTTTCTCTATCGGCAGGCTCTTCAAGTATTTTGGCTAACATACAAAATACCCGTACTACAACCGCGTTTTCTCCGGGAAAAGACTCTCTGTCTTCGCAAAGCTTTCTTTTTAATACTCTTTTATCCTTATCATCAGTCGCGAAAAAGCCTCCCGTATGTTTCTCATTATCAGCAAAGAGTTCTTCCGCCTTTGCTATAAGGCTTTCAGCAAACTTGAGCCAAATATCCTTTTTTGATGCGGATATAGCGTTTGTAGCCAAGTGGACTTCAATCGCCCCCCACATTAAGTAAGCTAAATCAATAAACTGGACGTCAGTGCTTGCTGTCTTTTCAATGTAACGTCTTCGCCAGTTCCCTTTTGGATCGGGAAACGTCTTTTGACAGAAAAGCAATGCGCGTTCCGCTGCAAGTATCCAATCCTTGTTTTCAAATACTCTCCCCGCGAAAGCGAGCGCAGCGATTGCAAGTCCGTTTAACGATAGAATTACCTGATTATTGAGTTTTAAACCCGAGCGTTTGTTTCTGGATTCCAGTAGGATTTGTCGGATTTCCAGGATTTTGCTTTCAAGTACTTCAGGTTTGCAGTAGAACTTTTCCGCCACAGTTTTAATATCCTCGTGCATATATAGAATATTGAGCCCCGATTTAAGACCCGAAAACTCATTTCTAAAATTTCCGCCCTGCATCACTGAAAATGTTTGCCCAAATACTGAGTAATCGTTTTGAGGTATGATTCCGCGAAGCTCGTCTTCTGTCCATAAATAGTAGGATTCATTCTCAGATATTGATGAAGCGCAGAAAACTGATTCCGGCGCCGCCATGCTGTTCAATATGAAATTTGCCACATCTTTAGCAAGAGTTAACTCAAATTCAGAGTCGTTCATGATATACGGATGAATATGTGAAAAACTTATCCTTGTCGTTCTCATTAAAGCTGCCGTATATAATACCAATGCCTGATCCGCGAGGTTTTTAACGAAATTTGGTATTATCCATCGCTCATCGGTAGCAAGTTCGAAAAACCCCCCGCTTATGTGGTCATGTATCCCCCCGAGCCACATTTTACGCAGAGTTTTTTCCACCATATTAAAAGCTTTAAGATTTTTCAGTTTTTCCGCAAAATCAAGCAGGAAAATCAATTTTGACCCAGAAACGCTCTTTTGGGCGCCGACTGAAGAAAAGCCTCCCCAATTATCATCATATTTATTACATAATTCATTAAAAGCCGCTTTGACCTGAATTGAACCTGGGATTCCTCCCGCTGCTGGGAGCGCATGTTTTTTTATTTCGTCAGTAAGGCTTTTAGCAGACCTGTAAACGTTCTCCCTCTGCGTTATCCAAAGCCATTTTGTCCGGGGCAAAACGTCTACAAGCCCTGGGATACTTGGAGTACTTCGCTTTGGCAACCATGTTGCGGCAAAAAACGGTTCTCCATCCGGGGTGAGAAATATATTCAGCGGTATCCCGGTTCCTCCATTTTGTATTTGACAAACATCGGAGAAATATCCGGCAATATCCGGGCGTTCGTCAGAATCCACAAGAATGCATACGCACGTTGAATTGATTAATTGCGCAACTTCCGTATCCTGAAAGCATTCTTTTTGCATATAATTACTCCATTTTGACGAGTAGTTTCCTATCGACAGATAAATAAACCTTTCAGTTTTTTGCGCGTACTGAAAAGCATCGTCACACCATGTCATCCAATTGACAAGATCGCTTGAATGCTTTTGCAAAAAAGGGCTTTTCTCATTCATTAATAGAGACATTCGGTAAGCTCCCATAGGTTATCTATGCTTTTCCAAGCTCCAGCCAGAAGAATTTCTTTGGAAGCGTAAATTCCGGTTGTCGCTCCAATCGCGCGCACATTAGCCGACACGGCGGTTTCAATGTCGATAAGGGTATCTCCAATATAAACTGTTTCGCTCGGATTTACGTTAAATCTTTCCATTAATACGTTCAGCATTTCTGGAGAAGGTTTGGGGGCAACGTTGTCACACAATCCAATAACGTCGTCAAAATACTGAATTAGTTTCGTTTTCTCAAGTATTTCTCTTGGTCTTTGCCTATTTGACGCAATTGCCAGTTTAAACCCTCTATTCTTAAGCTCTGTCAGAGTTGGAATTGTATCGTGAAACGGTTTTATCAGATCATATTCCAAATGTACTATGCTTTGCCGGTAATGATCTACCCATGACGGATCGCTTTTTCCCCATAAGTCATAAAATGCTTCGAGTAGCGGCAGCGCAATCCCTCTGTTAACTTCTTCCTTAGTAACTGATTTAAGTCCTTTTTCTTTCGCCAAAGCGTTCATTCCAGTCATTATCGCTTCGCTGCTGTCCACAATAGTCATGTCATAGTCGAAAATTACCAACTTTATACTATCCAAATCGTCACCTCTTTTTTAATAACCTCTGTAATTCGTTTAGTTGCATCCTGATACTTATTGTACATATTATAAACCACATATGAAAATCATTCGGATTCTCCTAATTATACGAAAATTTTATTATATTATCAATATCTATTTTTACCAAGATGCAATTTTATTTAATTTAAAACGGTGGATTTTATGATGTGCCTTAGGGTCTATTCCGTCCAAAGTATGTATTAACATCTTCGTCTCGTATTAGTCGAATTTCCTCTTCCGCGCTCTCCGCTTGGGAAAAGTGTTTTGATAAGTAAAATGAACTCCCAATAAGTGTGGTATAGGTCAATCAGCTAATAATCTCAATAGAAACGTTTAAGGAAGTGAGAATGTCTTTCAGAGGTTTTGTGAGATTGCAGACCTTCCACGAACCACTAGCCT
>Ga0099364_10003986_pt1 | contig 22531 bp, 22 predicted proteins | sample TergutTh196P3_FD_73070 | JGI IMG/M metagenome (GOLD analysis project Ga0099364, IMG submission 73070) | Microcerotermes parvus P3 segment gut microbial communities from Pointe-Noire, Republic of the Congo - Th196 P3 | ecosystem: Host-associated > Arthropoda: Insects > Digestive system > Gut ...
TTTATCGGCATCCTTGCAAAGCTCCCTGCGGCGCTCTTCCGTAGGCTGCGGGAATACCATGCGGATTACGTTGCCGTCGTTGTTTGGGTTTATGCCTATTTCGGATTTTTGGATCGCCCTTTCAATCCCGCGCAGGATGCTCTTGTCGTAGGGCTGGATCATCAGGATCCGCGCCTCTGCCACGGAAACGGACGCGATTTGCTGAATAGGCGTAGGCGTGCCGTAATAATCCACCATGACCTTGTCCAGCACCGCAGGGTTCGCCCTGCCCGCACGTATCCCCGCCAGCTCGCTTTGCAGCGCGGCGATTGTCTTGCCCATCTTTTCCTCGACTAATTTTACTTCGGGTTCCATTTACAAATCCTCCTTAACGATTGTTCCGATGCGCTCACCTTTTACGGCACGCACGATATTCATTGGGTCACTTAGGTTGAACACGAGAATCGGGAGATTGTTGTCGCGGCAAAGTGACGCCGCCGCCGCGTCCATTACCTTTAGGCCATCGGCGAGTATCTGCGTGTAGGATACCTGCCCAAAGAGCTTTGCGCCGCTTTCCTTGGGGTCCCTGTCATAAACGCCGTCGGTGTTTGTGGCCTTTAGGAAAATATCGGCGTCTATTTCAGCGGCGCGCAGTGCCGCCGCAGTGTCCGTGGTAAAGAAAGGGTTGCCCGTACCGCACCCGAAGATGACGACGCGGTTTTTTTCAAGGTGCCGGACAGCGCGGCTTCTAATATACGGCTCCGCGATCTGCTGCATCGCAATCGCGGTCTGCACTCTCACATCCACGCCCAGGGCCTCCAGCGCGTCCGCCAGCGCCAGCGAGTTCATGGCGGTCGCCAGCATACCGATATGGTCGGCGCGCGTGCGGTCCATGTCGCCGCTCGAACGCCCCCGCCAGAAGTTCCCGCCGCCTACCACGATGCCGGTTTGTACGCCAAGCTCCGTGCAGTGCTTGATGCTCTCGCAGATTTTAAGCACGAAATCATAATCCAAGCCTGTTTTTTTGGCGCCCGCAAGGGCTTCGCCGCTAAGCTTGAGCAGGACACGCTTGTATGCCGGTGACATCCGCAACCCTCCCGCAGCTAAAATATAAAATTATATCGTATTGGTACTATTTTACATGATCTTGTGTGCAATGTCAAAGGGGGGGCGCGCTTTGTTTACAATATTTTGACAATTGGGCAATTAGCATTTGACTTTATTTTACCGCGGGGATATACTTTTAGATGAGGCTTGTTACATAATTAAGCCGCGCCCCCTCATATATTTATGGGTAGAGGGGGGATCGCGTTGCGGTATGGTGTGTACAGGCTCAAAAAATGGGCAGCCTTGGCTGTTTGTATCGCCTTATTTTTTATTATATCTGTGGCTGTCAATACGGCAGGGGCGGTACCCGCGGCGTCACAGGCAGGGCGGCAGATCCCGATATACTCCGTTGAAACGCAGGAGATGAAGGTTTCGCTGGGTTTCAACTGTGCCTGGGACAATGCCGATATCCCCGAATTGATCGCCATTTTAGAGGAACACGGCGTGAAGGCGACATTTTTCATCTCAGGCGGCTGGTGCGAAAAGTATCCGGAATCCGTGAGGGCGCTAAGCGGCGCGGGGCATGAGATAGGGAGCCACTCGAACACACACGCCGACCTTGCGAAGCTTGGCAAAAAGGCAATAATCGAGGAGATTGTACTTTGCAACGAAAAAATCAAAGCGGCGACAGGCGCGTCCCCCACGCTATTCCGTATGCCGTCAGGCTCTTATAACAAGCTTGTCATCGAAACCCTGCGGGAACAGGGCATGATACCGATACAGTGGGATATCGACACTGTGGACTACAAAGACCCGCCCCCCGAGGAAATGCGCGCGAATATAAGAAAGAACCTGCGCAAAGGCTCAATCATCCTGCTGCACAGCGGCGCGAAAAATACGCCTGCCGCGCTTCCGGGCATACTCGCGGATATAAAAGCAGCAGGATATACAGCGGTGCCGGTGTCACAGCTGATTTTAGATGAACCGTACAGGCTGGACCACGAAGGCCGCCAGCACAGCATTGCAACCCGCTAAGAAACAGGTGAATAAATGTTTGGCTTAAAGAAAAAAAAAGAACAGCCCTTTGTCAGTGCGGTAATCGCGGCGGCAGGGGAGAGTACCCGAATGGACGGTATCGACAAACAGCTTGCCATGCTGATTGACGGTATGCCGGTTATCGCACACAGCATCCTGCAATTTCAAAACTGCCCCGGCATCTCCGAGATTATCGTGGTATGCCGCGCGGCGGACATCGCCGAATATTACCGCATTGTGCAGGATTTCGGGTTGGACAAGGTTGTAAGCGTAGTAGCCGGGGGAAAAGAAAGGCAGGATTCGGTTTCCTTGGGGATCGAAGCCTGTAGCCCCAACGCGGCGTATTACGCGATCCACGACGGCGCAAGGCCGCTGGTTACACCGGAGCTTATCGGGCAGTGCATAACAGACGCGATCGAACATGGGGCGGCGGCGCTCGGTGTGGAAGTAAAGGACACGGTAAAAACAGAAAAAGGCGGGTTTATCGCAGCTACGCTTGAGCGTTCATCGCTTAGGCTGATCCAAACGCCGCAGATTTTTGACGCCGCGCTGTACAGGCGCGCATTGGCGCAAGCAAAAAGCCACGGGCGCGTTTACACCGACGACTGCCGGCTTGTCGAACAAACAGGCGGAAAGGTGTTTATAACGCGGGGCAGCTTTGATAATATCAAGATAACAACACCGGGGGATATTATTCACGCCAACGCAATTTTGACTTACCGGGGCGGCATTGATATTTTCGGACAAGCCGAAGCAGGGGGATATTTATGAGGATTGGGCATGGCTACGACGCGCACAGGCTCACAGAAGGCAGGCGGCTGGTATTGGGCGGCGTGGAAATACCGTTCGGGAAGGGCCTGCTCGGCAACTCCGACGCGGATGTACTGGCACACGCCGTAATGGACAGCCTTCTCGGGGCGCTGGCGCTCGGGGATATCGGGGGTTATTTCCCGGACAATAACACAGACTACAAAGGCGCGGACAGCATGGTTTTACTGCGCCGCTGTTACGGTATGGTGCGGGAAAAAGGCTACAGGCTGTGTAACCTTGACGCAACGGTTATCGCGCAAAGCCCTAAGCTCGCGCCGTATATCCCGCAGATGCGCGCAAACCTCGCCGCGGCGCTGGATACACAGATAAGCGCAATCAGCGTAAAGGCTACAACGGAAGAGGGCATGGGGTTTACAGGGGCAGGGGAGGGGATATGCGCCCATTGTGTTTGCCTGTTGATTTGTGCGGATTAAAAACCTGCGGTCAATAACGCATATGCCCCCGCAAGGTTCTCCTCAAAGCTTTTGTCCGCGCGCAGGTTTGCCTCCACGCTGACTGTACCGTTGTACCCGCATTTTTTCAGCATATCGAAGAACGGGCGGACAGCTTCTTCATCGCCCGGCATGGGGTAAAGCCGTGAACCAGGCAGCGCAATATGCGTGTGCAAAAGTACATTCCTGCCTTCGTAAACCTGCGCGATTTCATCTGTAGAATGGCCGATATGATAATAATCGAAAACAAGCCCGCAGTTTGTGCGATCAATTTTCCGCACGGCGCTTACAGCTTCGCCGACCGTGGTCAGCAAATTTGTTTCCTTTGGGCTGAGATGCTCTAATGCGATTTTTATCCCATATTCACCGGCGGTTTCTGCCGCGAGTTTTGCGGCGGCGCAGAATTGGCAAAAGGCTTCATCGCGCGGAAATCCGTCAGGGACACGGCGCGAGCCGCCCGAACCCAGCACCAAAATCTCCGCGCCGATAGAAGCGAGCTTCGGCATAACAGAAGATAAATAGCCGCCGATTTCCGCCATGTCCGCTTCCGCGCCGACGATTTTCATTGTGCCGGGGAAAAGCACATTCGCGCATTTGCAAGCAATGCCGTGACGGCCAAGCGCAGACCGAACAGCCGCAATTTCGGCTTCGCTTGCGGAAGAAAGCGCCGCCGCGTTTGTTTCGACATATGTAAAGCCAGTAGACTTTACAGCCGCAAGCTTGTCCAATTCACCGGCGCGCAAAGCTTCCGCTAAATTAAGGCAAATACCGTATTGCATAACGCCGCCCGCCTTCCCTACAAATTTTTCCCCATGTTAATATGCGGGCAATGCTCGTCCATATATTGCCCGCCGAAAGCCGCATAGCCCAGCTTTTCGTAAAACTGCTTCGCCTGCATCTGCGAGCCTAAAACCGTGCGGGTGCCGCCCAGCGATTTCGCACATTCCTCCAGCTTTGCCATAAGCTTTATGCCAATGCCGCGGCCGCGGTATTTTTTAAGCACCGCGACCCTTCCGATATGATAGGTCTGCTTGTCCGAATTTTCGGGGAAAACGCGCCCCGTGGCGACAGGCTTCGCCCCGTCGAACATAACGATATGGTATGCAGACGGGTCTGTATCGTCGATTTCGATCTCAGCCGAAAATCCCTGCTCGTTGACAAAAACCGCCGTGCGGACAGCATAGGCGTCCGTCAGGTCGGAACCCGGGGGATAAAGCTTTGTAGCCGGCATAATTTTTCCGCCTTTTCACAGCGTTTTCATCGTCCCTGTCATAATATAGTATCATATCAGATTTTTCCTGTTAAATCAAATATAAAATAAGCATCGCCAAAACTCCCGGTATGCCAAGCACGCCGGAAACAGCCAAGGTCAGCGGCGTTACCGCCACCGGGACTGTAACCCACAGCCCCAAAAGCCATATTACCCCCAAAGCCCCAATACCGCCGAAAGCGGTATATAAAGCACAGCGCAGCAGCTTTCCGAGCCTTGCGTACAGGCTGAAAAGGATTACGCCCGATAAAATCACAGACAGCCAGATCCACGCCGATGCGGTCATGATTATAATCACCCCTTTTATAGAAAATTATAGGCTTGTACCATAATATATATGAAAACGCGGGCGGTTAAATTCCCGCTTTTATTATCGCTGGAAATATGCTATAATTACTCTGCGACTAAAATGGGCAACGGCACGGGGAATTTTTCCCGTGAGGAAAGTCCGGGCACCACAGGACAAGGATAGCTGCTAACGGCAGCCGGAGGCGACTCCAGGGCTAGTGCAACAGAAAATTACCGCCGTTATTACGGTAAGGATGAAAAGGCGAGGTAAAAGCTCACCGGGGGGCGGGAGACCGCCCTGCCGTTTAAACCCTATCCGGTGCAACACCGACAGAAGCGACAATGCGGTCCGCTATGCTTCGACGGGTGGCTTGACGTTTTGCGGCGACGCAAAGCGCAGACAGATCGTTGCCCGCGACAGAACCCGGCTTATAGTTTTAGTCGCAGCAAACCGCCCCCATCCAAAATAATTTTGGATGGGGGCGGTGTTGTAGGGGGCGCACACCTGGGCGCCCCGAATTTACCGAACAACAAAAATATTGCATCGTAGGGGCGGCAACCTGCCGCCCGCATTTACCAAAACACCCGCAATTCGTAGGGGCGACCCTTGCGGTCGCCCGAAGGGCAAAACACCCGTCACGAAACCGAATTTATTCGGTTTCGCGCCACCCTCTTTAAAAAAGAGGGTACGTCCTACGGTTGCTTTGTGATTTTTATGCGAAAGAATAAATCTTGTTGTAGCTTTACCCTCTTTTTTAAAGAGGGTGGATTCAAAGCGGTTACGCTTTGAAGACGGGTGTTTTGGTGTTCTGTTATACGCAGGGGGCGCATCTACCGCCTTCTCTTCCCCGGCTTCTGCCCGAACTGCCCCAGCAGCGCGGCGTATTTTTTTTCCAGCGCGCGGTAATTTTGCTGCATCCGCGCAAGCTCACACCGCAGGCGCACGCTCTCGGTTTCCTCGTCCGCGCCGGAATCCGTCGGGGCTTTTATGGGGTCTTCGCGCCCGGCTATCTCCGCCGCCGCCTTTTCCAGCAGGTTTTCCGTCCACACAGGGCTGTCGGGCCCCAGCTCATCCCATTGGTCCCCCAGGAAATCGCGTATTATTTTCATTTTATCTAAAGTCTTGTCCAACTGCGTCCCGCCCCTTTTCCGCGTGTTTTCCAGGGTATCAATGAGAAGCTTTTCCCATTGGTCATAAATAATGTCCCCGCCGTAGCGCGCCTGCAGTGTATCCCGCGCCTTAATGCCGATTTTCTCGCGGCCTTCCGGTGAAAGCTCCATGAGCGGGCGAAGCGCCGCGGCAAGGGTTTCGGGCGTGTCGCCGTCCGGCGTGGTTTCAGCCAGGGCGCCCATGCCCTCTTCGATCATTGAGCTTGCCGCCATGTTTGTCCGAAAACTCACCAGCGGCAGGGCAGCGGCGGCGGCTTCCACAAAAACTAAACCGAAGCCTTCAAAAATCCCCGAAGGCAGGCAGAAAATGTCGCTTTCCAAATAATGCGGGTTTGGGTCGGCGACAGAGCCTGTGAAATCCACGCGTTCTTTTATGCCCAGCTGCTTTGCCATTTCGTGGTAAAACCCCCAAAACGGTCCGTCTCCCACAAGCTTCAGCCGCCAATCGGGAAAATCCCCGCACAACTGCGCAAACGCGCGAATCAGCAGGGAAAAGCGCTTGTCCGCCTCGGAAAACCTGCCCACGCTGATTATCGTGCGGGTCTGCCTGCTTCTCCTCGCGGCAAAATCTACCTCGATAGGCGGTGGGGCGGGGTTGCCGATAGCGTGTGCGCGCGGGCGCAGAGCGGCGGGGTAAAACTGCGGGTAAACATCCATCAGAACGGTAAAAGCGTCGGCGGCATACAGTGCGCCGTAATTATGGTAAGGCTGTCCGCGCTCAAAAATATACACGCACGGGTTGCCCGGCTCGCCGATTACATACGGGATGCCGCTGCCCGAAAACAGCCGCGGCATATAGAGGAAATTGTCATCGCCAAGCGACGCCGCGCAGATATCCATCCCCGACGCCTTTATTTTTTCCTTTGCGGCTGTGCGGCCTTCCGCGCTCTCCAAATCCAGCGCAATCAGCTCATGCGGGTAATCACGCGGGGACACAGGCACCTTGCTCGATACCTTGCCCTCCTGCGCGATAATAATAACCTCATGCCCCTTGGCAATCATCCCAACCGCGAGCTGGTCGATCAGGGTTTGGATCCCTCCCCAGTCCCGTAAATGGTTAATGCTGAAAAACCCGATTTTCATGCCGCCATCCCCACTATTATTCCCGGTTTATCCAAAATAGTATTACGGCGTGTGCAATGAACCGTCCGGCAGGCGCGTCTGCGTCCAGGTGGTCACTTTGTTTTCACAGGGGTATTTCGCGGCCAATTCTTCGTTCAGGTCCATGCCCCAGCCGGGCTTGTCGTTCGCGTAGGCGTAGCCGTCTTTTAATTCGGGGCTGCCGGGGAAGACTTCGTGTAAAACATCGTTGATCCCCGCCCATTCCTGTATGCCGAAATTATGGCAAGCCAGGTCAAGATGCACATTGCCCATATGCCCAACCGGCGAAACATCGCCGGGGCCGTGCCAGGCAGTGCGCACGCCGAACGCCTCGCACAAAACAGCCAGCTTGCGCGCCGGTGTAACCCCGCCGATCTGCGTGATATGCACGCGGATAAAGTCGATCAGCCTGTTTGCGATAAGATAATCCCATTCCTTTGGGTTGTTGAAAAGCTCGCCCATCGCGATCGGCGTCGTGCAGTTTTTGCGGACCATCTCAAACCAGCTGCTCTGCTCGGGGGACAATATGTCCTCGAGGAAAAACAGGCGGAATTTTTCCATCTCCTTGGCGAGCTGTACGGCTTGGATTGCGGGGATGCGCTCGTGCGTGTCGTGCAGCAGCTCAATTTCGTCGCCGATGTTCGTGCGGATATGCTCCATCAGCTTTACAGTGTTGCGGACATATTGGTCCGGGCAGTAGTAAGAGCCTGCGGAAGATCCCGGAGGCGTGTTCAGGCCGCTCGCTTTGCCGCCGTACATACCCCATTGAACGCGGATATGGCGCACTTTTTGATCCATCCACTTGCGCACGCTCTCCTCGACTTCTTCAAGCGTGGAGCCGCTTGCGTGGCGGTAAACCGCCGCCGCTTGACGGCATTTCCCGCCCATCAGGTCATAAACCGGCATTTTTGCCATTTTGCCTTTTATGTCCCACAATGCCATGTCCACGCCGGATATGGCGTTGTTCTCCACCGGGCCGTTGCGCCAGTAGGAGTTGTTGTTCATAAGCTGCCAAAGCTCCTCGATATCGGCGGGGTCGCGGCCGACAAGCAGCGGGTCGAGGTAATCCTCCACCATGCATTTTACGGCAAGCTCGCGGTAGGCGAACGTCGCACAGCCAAGGCCGTACAGCTCCGGCTCGTTTGTTTCCACCTTGACGACGATCAGGTTGATGCCCGCCGGCGCGGTAAGTATGGCGCGTACTTTGCGGATGCGGATGTTTGACATTTAACAGCCCTCCATATAAAATAGATATAACGTGAGTATAGGTCAAAAATCCCAAAAAGTCAATCACGCCTGTTTGCATGGAACCATGCCACCGCCATAATATAGCCCATATAACCAAATCCGCAAAGCACGGCGGAGCAAACAGGCGCGGTGACTGATTTATGCCGGAAATCCTCGCGCGCGTAGATATTGGTCAGATGCACTTCCGCAACAGGTACGGCACAAGCGCTTATCGCGTCGCGTATTGCATAGCTGTAATGCGCGTATGCCCCGGGGTTGATGATTATGCCGTCTGTTTTGTCAATAACAGCTTGCTGCAGCCTTGTGATAATCTCCCCCTCACAGTTGCTTTGGAAAAACTCCGCGCCGATCCCCAGACGCCGCGCTTCAGCGAGGATGCGCCCGTTTATCTCATCCAAAGTCATCGTGCCGTAAATTTCCGGCTCGCGCGTACCGAGCATATTCAGATTCGGACCATGAATTACAAGTAACCGCATTTTTATTCTCCTTTTTATTTATATGATACGGAGGGCCGCCATGCAATACCACAGCACAAGAAACAGCAGTTTGCTTTATCCCGCAGAAGAAATACTTCTCGCACCGGCGGCACAGGACGGCGGATGCTTTGTCCCGCAGTCCATGCCGCGCCCCATGAAAGACGGCGACCTTGCGTCGCTGGCGTGGCTTTCCCACGCGCGGCGGCTTACTCATCTTATGGGGAAATTTTCCTGCGGGCCGCAGTTCGATGAGCTTGTAGGGCTTACGCAGTCGGTTTTCACTAAAGAAGCCTACGGCATCAACACGGTGCCGGTAGCAGTACGGGAAGGGCTGTATTATCTCGGGCTTTGTCATGGGCCGACAAACAGCCCCGACGATTTCATCCTGCCTGTGCTGTCAGGGCTTGGCGGCGGCGGTGAAAGCTGCTGGGCGGCGTTTTTGTGCCGCGCGGCTGTTTGGGTTTCGGGATACTGCGAGATGGTGCTGCGCAGGCACATCAGCTTCGGCAGTAAAATTGATGTGTGCGCAGGATCCCGCCGCGATTATTTAGCCGCCGCGCTCTTCGCGAGGTCGCTGGGGCTGCCGGTCGGTAAAATTATATACACAAGCGAAATATCCGCGCGCGAGATATCTCCCGGGCTTGAGCGGGCTTTCTATATGCTTTCGGGCGGGGACTGCGCCATTGTCGCCGAAGCCGCCCGCACATCTAAAATACCGGCAGGGCTTATCACGGCGATAGAAAACAGTATAGTGCAAGTAAGCTCTGTCCCGGAAGCATCGGATATTTCGGGGGATGGCGGCAAGCTGCTTATTATTGAATAACCCCCAAACTTACAAGTTTTCCCGCAGAAACTTCACAATCTCACTGCGCATATGCGCGGTTTCCATATGCCCGCAGTCGTCTATAACCATGCGCCAGTTATTGGGGACGCCGCAGCGGGCGTATTCTTCCTTCATGTCTTTGTCGATTTTGTACAGACCCTCAATCGGCGTAAGCTTGTCATATCTTCCGTTCAGGCTCAGTCGCTTGCGCGGGGCGATCAGCGCCATAATATCCGATGCCGAGAAATGCTTGAGCAGCGACGGTACATAATAATATATCCCATGCTCGTCAAGCCCGCGCGTGCGGATAAGCTCGTCGAAATCCGTCGCGCAGCAAAGGTCAACGGTTAGGGCTATGCGCTCATCCAGCGCCGCCAGCCACCAGGAGGCGGTACTGCCCAGCGAAAGCCCCATTGCGGCAAGCCTGCTTTCGTCCACATCACTGCGGCTGACAAGCCAGTCCACACTGCGCAGATAATCATACATCATCATGCCCCAAAGGACCCTGCCGTTCCAGAGCATTTCCTTGAAAAGCTCATCCTCCGTGCGGCCTGAACGGTCGCCGAAATTCCAAACGTCGATACAGGCGGCGATGTAACCGAGGCCCGTCAGTGTCTGCGCGTAAGGCTCATGGGAGCTGAAGGTCCCGTTTAAAATAAGCTCGTCCTTACCGAGCCGGTACTGCCCGCCGTGATAATGGTTGAACACCACGCATGGGAGTTTGCCATGCGCGTTTTTCGGCTTTGCGACATATGCAGGGACAGGTTCAATGCCATTTAGGTCAAGCAGGAGCGTTTCCAGGATATAGCCCCCGCAGTCCTTTTTATTCAGAAGCTCCGCGCTGATTGGGCGGCCGCGTTCGGGCAAATCGCCTAGAAGGGAATAGAGAAGCCCCCTGCTCTCCTGTTTGTCTTTGTGCATTGCCATTCGATAACCTCCGATTATTTGAATATATTTTTATTTTTAGGGATTGATATATATAACTTGTTGTAGCAGGAGGAGGCACAAATTAACCTTGCAGAAATCGAACGCGCCGCAATACGCCTCAGGGGCGTTGCCCGCCACATCCCGGTGGGGGAGAGCGCGACATTTTCACAGATGAGCGGCGCGCAAATCTATCTGAAATACGAAAACCAGCAAAAGACCGGGTCGTTTAAGATACGCGGCGCGTTCAACAAGCTGGCTTGTCTTACCGAGCGCGGCGAAATACCCGATACAGTGGTTGCCTCCAGCGCGGGGAACCATGCGCAGGGCGTGGCGTTTGCGGCGTCACTGCTTGGGGTCAGGGCAAGGATCGTGATGCCCAAAAACGCCCCGATCGCTAAAATATCCGCCACAGAGGGTTACGGCGCGCAGGTCCTGCTCCATGGCGGCGGCTACGACGATGCCTATCAAAAGGCGCTTGAAATCGCCGATGAGAGCGGTGCCGTGTTCATCCATGCCTTTGACGATGCTGATGTCATAGCGGGGCAGGGGACAGCAGGGCTGGAAATATTAAAAGACATCCCCGCAGTTGATACAGTTATCGTCCCGGCGGGGGGCGGGGGGCTGCTTGCGGGGGTTTCTTGCTGTATCAAGGAGATAAACCCGCGCGTGAAGATTATCGGCGTACAGGCAGAAGGCGCGGACGCGGTGGCGCGGTCGTTTGGGTCGCGCGGAGTAGCTTCCACAGAGCGCGCGGATACAATCGCCGACGGCATCGCGGTGAAATCCCCGGGCGCGCTGCCGCTTTCTTTGATCAACCGCTATGCGGATGATGTAGTCACGGTTTCGGACGGGGAAATCGCGGAGGCGATTTTGCTGTTGATCGAGCGTACAAAACAGGTCGTGGAGCCGGCTGGCGCGGCGTCCGTGGCGGCGGCGGTCAGCGGAAAGCTTGATTTAACCGGCAAGAAAGCCGTCTGTGTGATCTCGGGCGGAAACATTGACGTAAGCTTCATCCAAAAAATCGTGGAGCGCGGGCTTATAAGCCGCGGCAGGCAGATAAAACTGCTCGCGGTGGTGGCTGACGCCCCCGGCAGCCTGGAGAAATTCGCGCAGGTCACGGGGCGCCTTGGCGCGAATATCCTGTCTGTTACACAAAGCAGGCACAGCGCGGGGCTGCAGCTTGGCGAAGCTATGCTTCAGGCCGATTTAGAAGTAAGCGGGTTTGAGCATGGGCGACAAGTCACAGACGCACTGCGGGAAGCAGGATATACGATGGTCTGAGCGTAGCTCAGACAGGAATTACCGCCCACTCCGCCTTTTTCGCCGCGCCTTGCGTATCTTTTCAATAAGCCCGCGCGGGAAACCGCGCGGCGTTATTTCGGCAGTTGCCGCCTCTTTATGGAAAATCGAAATGACCGGAAGCAGGAACATTACAACAAACACCGCCGCGAAGCCGTTATTGTACAGGTTCAGCCCGCCGTTGAGGTCGCCGATATAGTTGGCGACATTTACGTGCAGGAATCCCGCGATAACCCCCCAGCCCCAGCCGAACATCCCCGCGAGCGGGGCAAGGCCGCTTGAAAACAGGATCGGTACAATATTTAAGCCGGCGGACGGGTCCCATGTGTTGACAAAGGCGGAAAGCACGGCGCCTGCAACAATCGGCACAACATTCCCCAAATGCTTGCCAAGGGAGCCGAAGCCCGTCATTGTGAGGATCCCGGCGACAACAGGACCGCTTAAATCAGCACCGAGCACAAGCACAAGCGTAGTTGCGAAAATACACAGCGCCGCCATATTGATAAATATACTGCCGCCGTACATTAGATAAAAATCCGTGACCAACCGCCCGTGGTGGCTGTGGATTTTACCGTAGGCGGACAGGCTGTTTTTCATGCGCGCACCGATGCCCCCGCCGCCTGTGCCGGAAAACAGCCCGGCAATTAACATGACTGCCGCGATTGAGTAAAGCAGGCAGGCAAGGAAAAAGTTATTGCCGCTGCTCCAAAAATCGGCGGGGATTACATCGATGCCCATGCTTTTCAGCACGACCGCCAGAATTGTCGCAACAATACCGCCCGCAACCCCCATGTTGTACAGGTTAAAGCCGCTGTGCAGCCTGACCGATTCGGCGGAAATAGCGGGGAATATAAACCCCACTAAAAACCCCAGCAAAATCCCGAAGAACATTTCGGCAAAGCGGCTGAACATCCCGAGGAATGCGATCTCGCTGATTGTCGGGCTGACTGTCGCCACAAGAAGCGCGGACAGGTAAAAATCGGAGAAAGGGCTTTTTACATATTTAGAGAACAGCCACACGCCGAATGTAAGCGGGATCATATTAAATACGTTTTTGCCGAAAAACGCAAACCCGATCGACAAAAACACCGCCATGACGTTCGCGCCGGTGGGCTTCTGCCCAAGCCGCAGCAGCATAAATACAGTGGATATCCCCACAACCGAAACATTCAGCAGTGCCGCCCCCATGCCCCCTATCGCGATGTAATCAGTAACCAAAATCGACCGCGATTGGATTATCCGCAAAAACCCCGCAAAAATCCCCCTCGGGCTGTCCACAGCGAAGGCCAGCGCCAAAAAGGCTACATTGACGCAGAGGATCAGCGTGAATGGCAGATACTCGCGGGTACGAAGGCGGCGAATAATTTTCATGATAATATAATCCCCGTCTGTTTTTACTTTCATTATACCGATCTATCGCGGGACAAGCAAGCGTAAATCGCGGGCAACGCCCAATTTTATGTAAAATCCGGTTTACATAAAAAAATATTATGGTATACTATTAACTGTTAACTGTCGCAAAATGATTTTTCATGGGGCTGTGCCGGAAAGCAAGCTCAATGGGGGTTCGCGGATGTCGGGCAAATCGCCGAATATAAAGATAAAAACAAAAAACTTAAACCTGCATTACGGTACCTTCCACGCGCTCGGGGATGTGACGATGGATATAAAGGAACGCAGCATCACGGCAATCATCGGACCGTCGGGCTGCGGGAAATCCACGCTGCTGCGCGTTTTTAACCGCATGAACGACCTTATCCCCTCGTGCAGGATCACGGGGGATGTCCTGCTGGACGGCGATAGCGTTTACGATAAATCCACGGATGTGGTAGAACTGCGCAAAAAAGTCGGCATGGTGTTCCAAAAGCCGAATATTTTCCCCATGAGCATTTATGACAATATCGCAATCGGCCCGAGGAGGCACGGTATTTCCCGAAAATCCCGCCTCAACGAAATCGTGGAGCGAAGCCTTACGCGTGTAGCATTATGGGATGAGATGAAGGATTCGCTGAATCGCCCGGGGCTTGAGCTTCCGGCGGGCGCACAGCAGCGCCTGTGCATTGCCCGTGCCGTGGCGGTAGAGCCTGATGTAATTCTAATGGATGAATCCTGCAGCGCGCTTGACCCGGAATCCACCATGAAGGTCGAGGAGCTGATGCTCAGCCTTGCGGAAAAGTATACTATTATTATTGTCACGCACAATATGGAACAGGCGCGGCGCGTATCGGATATGTCGGCGTTTATGATGCTCAACGAAAACAGGGTCGGAAGCCTGCACGAATACGGCCCGACGATAGAGCTGTTCACAAACCCGCAAAGCAAAGTTACAGAGGATTATATAACCGGGCGTTTCGGATAATGCGGAGGGATATATAATAAATGAAATTTATCGCAATATTACTGCTGGCGGTTTTGCTGTGTTCCTGCGGTCCCGGTACGCGCTCTGCGGTGGTCGTGGCGGGGTCAACATCGGTACAGCCATACGCGGAGGTTTTGGCCGAGGAATACGCAAAACGCTATCCCGGGCGTGATGTGGACATTCAGGGCGGCGGGTCGTCCGCGGGGATAAGGGCCGCGCAATCAGGCACGGCGGACATCGGGATGTCGTCGCGCGGGCTGTCCGGGGACGAGCTGCAGATGTGGAGCGCAGAAATAGCCAGGGACGGGCTTGCAATGATTGTCCACCCGAATAATGCGCTCGACAGCTTGACGCCCGAAGAAGTGCGCGCGGTCTATACCGGCAGGGTCACAAACTGGGGCGAGCTTGGCGGCCCCGAAGGCAGGATCCATGTAATAACCCGCGAAGAAGGCTCCGGTACACGCGGCGCGTTTGAAGATATGCTCATGGAAGGCCAGATGATAACGCTGAAAGCCATTGTGCAGAACACCAACGGCTCAGTGCGCCAGCTTGTCAGCAACGACGCAAGCTCTATCGGGTTTATCTCACTGGGGCTTGTGGACGATACGGTAAAGGCTTTGCAGCTGGACGGTGTGGAAGCTACAGGTGAAAATGTGACAAACGGCAGCTATATGCTGTTCAGGCCGTTTATCTTCGTTTCGGAAGGCGAACCGGACGGTTCTGTCATGCAGTTCATAGAGTTTACCATGTCGCCGGAGGGGCAGGCGATACTGGCAGGCGAGGGCCTTGTGTCAAGCGGGGAGGTGGCGCGGCGGTGAAAAACGGCTTCAAGGACAAGCTTTCGGAGCGTGTGTTTTTAGCGCTCGCGCTGTCGTCAATTTCGGCGATTGCGCTGATTACCGTGTTTATCGTCATACAGGGCGCGCCTATAATCGGCAAGGTCGGCCTGCGCGATTTTATCTTCGGCATGACATGGGCGCCGAGCCAGGGCAAGTTCGGTATCTTCCCGATGATTATAGGCTCTCTTTCCGTCACACTGGGCGCGGTGGTTTTAGGCGTACCTGTAGGCATCTGCGGCGCGGTGTTTCTTGCGGAATTCGCGCCCGCCGCTGTGCGCAACCTGTTCCGCCCGGCGATCCAGCTTCTGGCGGGTATACCGTCGGTTGTTTACGGTTTTTGGGGGCTTATTTTCATTGTCCCGTTTATCCGCGACAATTTAGGCGGGCCGGGCCTGAGCATTTTAGCGGGTTCGATCGTCCTTGCGATTATGATTTTGCCTACTATCATCACAATATCGGAGGTCCAGATTCTTGCACTGCCCCGCCAATACAAAGAAGGCGCGCTCGCCCTGGGCATGACGCATTGGCAGGCGATTTACAGTGTGCAGCTCCCCGCGGCAAAATCCGGGATCGTGGCGGCTGTAGTACTTGGGATCGGCCGCGCGATGGGCGAGACCATGGCGGTAATTATGGTTTTAGGCAACGCCCCCGGGATACCTACATCAATTCTCGACCCTGTCAGGACGCTTACCACAAACATCGGCATTGAGATGGGGTATGCGGCGGGGGACCACCGCCAGGCGCTGTTCGCAACAGGGATCGTGCTGTTTGTCATCATCATGATTTTAAATATAACCGCCCAATTCATCACAAGGAAGAAATGAGCCGTTGACCAATGAAAATTAGCGCGCGCACAAGTGAAAAGATCGCTAAAACACTTATATGGACAGCCGCTGTTTTTGTGCTGGCGGTATTGATGTTTATCATTCTATATATACTTGTAAAGGGCCTGCCTGTAATAAATTGGGGCTTTTTGACGCAGGTGCCGCGCAGTATGGGGCGCGAGGGCGGCGTTTCGTCCACTATTGTCGGTACGCTGATGGTCACGTCGGTTGCGGTCCTGATCGCCGCGCCGTTCGGAATAGGCACAGCATTCTACCTTGCCGAATACACCAAAGGCGGCTTTATAACCCGCGTAATCCGGTTCAGCGCGGAATCCTTGGCGGGGATCCCGTCCATTGTTTACGGGCTGTTCGGCTTTATCTTTTTTGTCATTTATCTCGACCTCGGCTGGTCGGTGCTTTCAGGCGGGCTTACGCTTGCGTTTATGATTTTACCCACGATCATACGCACATCGGAGGAGGCGATCCGCTCGGTGCCGAAAATTTACCGCGAGGTAAGCTTTTCGCTGAGCGCAACAAAAACGCAGACAATTTTTAAAGTCGTGCTTCCGTCGGCACTGCGCGGGATCGCTAACGGGATAATACTGAGCATCGGGCGCTGTATCGCGGAAACCGCCGCAGTAATGCTCACCGCCGGGTCGGCACTGCGGATGTCGCGCTCCCTGTTCGACCCGACAAGGACCATGGCGGTGCATTTCTATATCTTAGCGGTAGAAGGCATATCTATGGAAAACGCCTACGGTACAGCCGCGCTTTTGATAATTATCATTTTCTTGATAAACGTCGTCGCGAACACGCTCGTCAACCGTTTTGTGAGGTAGGTAAAATGCCGGATAAATTTAAGATTGAAAAATTGAGCTTTTACTTTAAAGACAAGCGGGTCATCAACTCACTTGATTTGAGCATCCGCGCCAATGAAATTTTGTCGGTGCTGGGCCCCGCAAACAGCGGGATCACGACTCTGCTGCGGACGCTCAACCGCCTTTGCGACACAGACCATGACGTGCGTATTGAAGGCGACATACTAATGGACGGCAAAAGCATTTTCGCACCAGATATAAGCGTCACAGAACTGCGCCGTAAAGTAGGCATGGTGTTCGAGGTACCGACGCCGCTGCCGCTTTCCATCTTCGACAACATTGCCTACGGGTTGAGGGTCGGGGGCAGGATCGGCAAAAAAGAGGCCGCCGAGCGGGTGGAATACGCACTGCGCACGGCGGCGCTGTGGGACGAGGTAAAGGACAGGCAGCACATCCCCGCAATGAGCCTTTCGGGCGGACAGCAGCAGCGTATGTGTATTGCCCGGGTAATAGCAATGGACCCGCAGGTCATACTAATAGACAGGTCATGCTCCGGGCTGGATCCGATATCCACGGCGAAAATCGAGGAATCGCTGTCACAGCTCAAAGAACGGTTCACAATCATACTCGCGCCGCATAATGTACAGCAGGCAATCCGTGTTTCCGACCGCGTGGCGTTCATGCTGATGGGCAGCTTGGTGGAGGAAGGCACGGGCGAAAAAGTTTTCGGGGACCCGGATGACCGGCGCACCAGCGACTATATTACAGGAAGATTTGGATAGGGGGATTAGATATGAGGATGAGAAGCAGGTTCGACGACCAGCTAAAGGACCTTAACAACGCGCTGATTGAAATGGGCGCGATGGTAGAAAACGCCATATCGGAGGCTTGCAAGGCGCTCATCGAGCAGGACACCACGCTCGCCGGGCAGGTCATCGACAACGACGACGAGATCGACAACATGGAGGAAACAATAGAAACCATGTGCAGCAGGATTATTTTACAGCAGCAGCCGGTCGCGGGCGACCTGCGGCTGGTTATGGCTGTGTCCAAAATCGTCACCGACCTGGAGCGCATCGGCGACCATGCCTCCGATATCTCGGAGCTTGCCATATTCCTCGCAGGCAAGCCGTATGTAAGAAAGCTCGAGCACATCCCGCAAATGGCAAAGGCGACAACAAAAATGGTCACAAAGGCAATCAACGCCTATGTCCGCAAAGACTTGGAGCTTGCTATGGAGGTCATAACCTACGACGATATTGTAGACGAGCTTTTCAGCCTCGTAAAAGACGACCTTGTCGGGCTGATAAAGGAAAACAAGGACGACAGCGACAGGGCGATTGATTTAATCATGGTTGCGAAGTATTTCGAGCGCATCGGCGACCACGCCACGAATGTGGCGGAGTGGGTGGTGTTTTCTTTGACCGGGGAGCATCGTCACAGCATACGGGGCGAGTAGATTTATATTTGCCCGGAGAGATTGCATATCACAATTAAATTTGATATAATGCATATATATGAAAGGGGTGGTGACGCATCGGGGAAATAACAGGCATGGTCTTTGGGGTACAGCACTTCTCCATCCATGACGGGAACGGCGTAAGGACCAATGTTTTTCTTATGGGCTGCCCGCTGCGCTGTTTATGGTGCCATAATCCCGAGGGCATATTGAAAACGCCTTCGCTGTCCTTTTCCGCGGACAGGTGTACAGGCTGCGGGGCGTGTTTTTCACTTTGCCCCGAAGTACATCAGACAGAAGGCGAAGCGCACATATTAAAACGGGAAAACTGCCGCGGCTGCTTTGAATGTGTAGCCGTGTGCAAGGGTCACGCGCTCGAACAGGTGGGGCGCGAAATGACACTCAGTGAAGTCATGGACGATGTAATGCGCGATAAGCGCTATTACGATGCAAGCGGCGGCGGCGTCACGCTTTCGGGCGGGGAGCCTATGTCGCAGTTTGAGTTTACAAAAGCGGTCCTGGAATCGTGCAGGGAAGCGGGCATAAATACCGCGATGGAAACCTGCGGAGTTGCCCCGCAAGCTAATTACGCACAGATACTCCCTTTGGTGGACACGTTCCTTTACGACATCAAAGAATCCGACCCCGCACTGCACCGGCAGTACACCGGGGCGGACAACGCTTTAATTTTAAGCAACCTTGCGTTTTTGTCTGAGAGCGGCGCCAGGATTATTTTGCGTTGCCCGATTATACCCGGGCTTAATGACCGCCCCGCCCACTTTGAGTTTATCGCCGCGCTTTCAAAAAAACACCCGGGGGTGGAGGGTATTGAGCTTATGCCTTATCACAAGCTCGGGGTTTCAAAAACCTCGCGCATGGGGCTGGACAGGCAGGAAAGCTACGAAGCGCCATCTGACGAAACTGCGGCGCACTGGAACGAAGCGGTCCTGGCGGCGGGCGGAAAAATCGTTGAGTATTAGACTTTATAAATAAGGAGAGGTTTAGCATGATTACTACTTTGGACAGCAGGGTCGCACGTTTGCGCACGCATACAGACACCATCAATAACGCGGGGCTGTACCGTTCGGCCGCCTACGGCTTTATCGGGGACAGCCTGCGTGCAAGCGTGGGCCAGCCCATCCAGCTGCGCCGCGCAAGGGGCATCGCGAACATACTCGATAATGTCGAGCAAATCGTGTTCCCGGACGAGCCTATTGTAGGTTCAATGATGGGCCTGTGGACGCTTGAAACGGAGGTCCCGAGCTACGAGGATCAGAAAAAAACCGCAATCGCCGCTGTTGAGGATTATTTAAGGCGCAGGGCGGAAAGCGAAGCCGCAAAGGCGAAAAACCCCGAGGAGGAGGTTTTCAAAAGGCCGGCGCGCTGGTCGCTTATGTCCCGTGTCCACCATGACGCCAGCCTGACCTACAGCGATTACCAAAAAATGCTCGCGGATATGGAGGAGCATTTCTCCGGCGAAGACATAAAGCGGTATGAGATCGGCAGCGCGCTGGAGCCTGTCCTGCGCATCCGCCACAACGAAGAGGACCGCAAGCTAATGGACGCCCTGCCCTGGAGCCCCTGCAACCATGTTGGGCTGGATTACAACGCGGCGCTGGTCAAAGGGCTTGGGCGTATGCGCGATGAGATAAACGCGTACCGTGCCGCAACCGATGACGCGGACAAAATCGAGTTCTATGATTCCGCCGATATCGTTATCCGCGCGATGATCGCTTTTATTAAGCGGTATGCGCAGACTGTGCGCAAAGCCGCAGAGTCCGGCGATGACGATTTTGAACGCAAGCAGGAGCTTGAAATGATGGCGGACATCTTGGACAAGGTAAGCGAGTCCCCGCCGGAAACCTTCCGCGAGGCACTGCAGGCTTTGTGGATGTTGCATATTATGTCAAACCTTGTGGGCGGCACGGCAATGTCCTTTTCGCGCTTCGACCAGTATATGCTGCCCTTCTATGAGCGCGATATGGAAAACGGCGTGGCCCGTGAAGAAATCGCCGAGCTGCTCTGCTGCTTCTGGCTGAAAATCAACGAGCCTAAGATCCGCACGGTTCAAAGTATGACAGTGGGCGGCACACGCCCGGACGGCGGCAGCGGCGACACTGATTTTACAAAGCTTTGCCTTGAGGTTGCCGGGGAAATGAAGCTCCCGTATCCCAACATAGCCGCGCGCGTGTCGAAGAAAACCCCGGATTGGCTGTACGACTCTATCGTCGAAACCATCAAAGCCGGATGCGGCCAGCCGATGATCCTGAACGACGATGTATTTGCCGAAAACTATAAGAAGCTCGGGTATTCCGACGACTTTGCCTACGACTACTTCAATATGGGCTGTGTCGAGATGATGATCCAGGGCAAAACACCGCTTTGGGCAGGCGGCGGCGGCGCGGGCTACATGAAGTGCCTGACAGAAGTTTTGGCGGAGTGCAACAAAGGCGAGCTGGCGGCCGACAGTTTCGAGGAGTTCATGGGGCATATACTGGCGAAAATACGCGAGGCTCTCAAACGCAGCCGCGAAGGCGCGCAAAAACGCAAGAAGTCCCTGGAGAATGTCTACGACCCGCTTTGCTCCATACTCATGCAGGACTGCATAGCGCGCGGCAAGGATATGTTCCACGGCGGCAGCGCAGGGCCGATCCACATGACCATGGGCGCGTCGAGCATCGGGACCATGGCGGATTCCCTTGCGGCGATCAAGAAATTCATCTATGATGAAAAAAGGCTTACGCTGTCTCGGCTCATGGAAGCGATGGACGCGAACTTTGAAGGCTACGAGGACATCCTTGTGATGCTGGACCGCGAGAACCAGTGCTTCGGCAACGACATAGACGAAACCGACGAAATCGCAAACCGCGTTTTCCAAGAGGTCACAAACACGATATTTGAGCTTAACAGCCTTGGGGACGAGGACAAGTATGTTTCAACATTTTTCAGCTATTTCACCCATGTGCTGACGGGCGAAGCCACAAAGGCCACGCCGAACGGGCGGCTTGCGGGCAAATCCCTTTCCGACAGCATGGCGCCCAGCCAGGGGAAAGACGTCAGCGGGCCGACCGGCTACCTGAATTCCGCGCTGAAGCTGGACCCGGCGCTGGTCACGGGGGGATACGCGCTTAACTTTAAAATCAACCCGTCCCTCACAAAGGGCGCCCAGGGCTCGAAGGCGCTCAAGGGTTTGCTGAAGGCATTTTTCATGAGCGGCGGCCCGCAGATTCAAGTAAACTTTGTCGACGCCGACGCTTTGCGCGCGGCCCAGGCCGACCCCGAAAAGCACCGCAACCTGGTGGTGCGCGTGGGCGGCTACTGCGAATACTTTGTAAACCTTGACAGGGCGCTCCAGAACGAAATTATCGAGCGTACCGCGCATGACGCGTAATCTTAATCCGTTTAAAGAAAGGGGACACACAGCATGAGAGTAAAAGCGGCCCGCCTGTACGGCAAAAATGATCTGCGGCTGGACGAATTCGATTTCCGTGAGATCAAACCGGACGAGGTCCTGGCAAAAATCATCTGCGACGGCGTATGTATGTCCAGCTACAAAACGCTCCAGAGGGGCAAGCTGAGGTCTGTCTATCCGCCGGGCAACGAAGCCGCGCCCACAATCATCGGGCATGAGATGGCGGCAGAGATCGTGCAGGTCGGCGAAGCCGTCGCCGGCAAATATAAAATCGGCGACCGTTTCGGCATCCAAGCCGCCACGCCCTGGGGCGCGCCCGGGTATTCGTTCGCGGAATTCGGCGGCGCGTCAACACATATGATCGTCCCGCCGCATATCCTGCCGTCGGAATATGTGATCTGGTTCGACAAGGATATGCCGTTCTATTACGCCGCGCTGGGTGAGCCTTATGCCTGTATAATCTTTGCGCTTTACAGCAATTTCCATACAAAAAGGCTTACACGCGGCATCACCATGGGCATACAGGAAGGCGGGAACATGGCGATTATGGGCGGCTGCGGGCCGATGGGCTTCGGCGGGGTCGAGCTTGTTTTAGGCATGGAAAAACGCCCCGCCACGCTGATTGTCACCGATGTAGACCAGGCGCGGATTGACCAGGCGGCGAAGGTAATCCCGCCCGAATACGCCGCCCAAAAAGGCGTAAAGCTGATGTATGTGAACACCGCGGAAATGGCGGACCCTGTCGCCGGACTGCGGGAGCTTACCGGGGGCGAGGGCTTCCACGATATCTTTATTATGTGCCCGATCAAGGAAGTCATCGAGCTTGCGGACGCTGTGTGCGCCTATTCCTGCTGTATCAACTTTTTCTCCGGCCCCGTAGATACAGAACTGAAAG
>Ga0099364_10003987_pt1 | contig 22526 bp, 18 predicted proteins | sample TergutTh196P3_FD_73070 | JGI IMG/M metagenome (GOLD analysis project Ga0099364, IMG submission 73070) | Microcerotermes parvus P3 segment gut microbial communities from Pointe-Noire, Republic of the Congo - Th196 P3 | ecosystem: Host-associated > Arthropoda: Insects > Digestive system > Gut ...
AAACTGGGCGTTCAAAGCAAGCACAAGGGGTTTCAACGATATGCCCTTTAAAGGATTTTTAGGCCCTTCCTGGTAGACGGCAGATCTGACTAGGATACTGCGCCGCTGTCGCAATAGTAGTATATTATCAAAATAAAATACAATACTCAATAGGTAATAAAAAATTTTCAGTTTTCCCTATCAGAGAGCATGTTGGCGAGGTACATGAGAAAACCGGGGTTATCAAAAGCGCCTTTGAGGGCCGTAACCGCCTCAAATGTCTTCGCTTCGATGAGCCGCTCACAGGCCGGCAGCCCCATCAGCCCTGCGAATGTGGTTTTATTGCTTGCCATGTCTGACCCTGCGGGTTTTCCGAGTTTTTCAGAGCACGAGACAATATCCAGCACATCATCACGCACTTGAAAGGCCAGACCGACCGCAAGCGCGTATTCCTCAGCGGCCTTGAGCTGCTTTTCCGTCCCGCCCGCCGCCGTTACCCCGATACGGGCTGAAGCCGATATAAGTGCTGCTGTTTTCAAGCTGTGTATTTCGGTCAGCTCTTGAGCTGTGAGAGGCTTATCTTCCCCGTTAAGATCCAGAAACTGCCCCCCGCAGATGCCGTGTATCCCCGCCGCTTCTGCCAATATGCGCGCCATCTCTATAACAACAGCGGGCGGCAGGCCGGAAGCCAGCAGAGTTTCAAATGCAGCCGCCTGCAGCGCGTCGCCCGCAAGCGTTGCTGTAAACTCTCCGAATGTAATATGATTTGAAGGATTTCCCCTGCGCATTCCGCTGTTGTCCATGCAGGGCAGGTCATCGTGTATCAGGGAGTAGGTGTGCAGCATCTCGATAGCACATGCGGCATCAAGCGCGTTTTCTGCTGTACCCCCTGCCGCCTCGCAGAATTTAATGCAGATAACAGCCCTGATCCGCTTTCCTCCCGAGAGCAGGCTGTAGCGCATAGATTCTTTGAGTTTCGCGTAACCCCCGGCATGTTTATCTTCGAAGAACCCGCTTAATCTCTGCTCAATTGCAGCTTGGCAATGCATAAACTCTTGGCGCATATTGCGGCTGTCAGTTTTCTTCATCGAATGGAATCTCCTCGGGAGCATAATCTATGCCGCTGCCTTTTTGCAGACGGACGACTGTCTGCTCTGCATCGTCGAGCATTTTCCCGCAGGTTTTTATCAGCATCGCACCCTCTTCAAAAAGCGCAAGCGACTTATCCAGCGGGGCATCGCCTCTTTCGAGCATCTTTACGATTTCGTCGATCCGGGCGGCGGCTTGTTCGAAGGTTAGCTTAGCGGCTGTTTCCATAATTATTCTCCATTTCGTTTACAACACATTGAATTTCATCCGTTTTCAGCCGTACTGTGATGCGGTCGCCGGACGATATATCCGACGCGGATTTAATGATACGGCCATCTTCGCGGCGGGCTATCGCATAACCTCTGCCGAGAACCTTTAGCGGGCTCATCGCATCGAGGGCGGCTGCGAGCCTCGCGTAACTCTCGCGGTTTCTTGAAATCTTCATTTTCAGCGCCGAATGTAATCTATCGTGCGAATGGTCAAGCATCAGCCGTTTGTCATCAACATAATGCTTAGGGCTTTGCAAAACGCGCTTTGAAGAAAGCGCCTCAATCCGCTGCCGGCGTGATTTTAGAGCTCTCTCGATTGACTGCCTTGCGCGGACATCCATTCCTAGCAGCATGCCGCGCATCTCGTTTTGATCGGGAACCGCAAGCTCTGCGGCATTTGAGGGAGTAGAAGCCTTCACATCCGCGACAGAATCCGCAATAGTGACATCCGGCTCATGGCCCACGGCAGAAATAACGGGTATTGTGGAATTAAATATTGCCCTGGCGACGCGTTCGTCGTTAAACGCCCACAAATCCTCCAGCGAACCGCCGCCGCGCCCGGTGATTATAACATCGGCGGCATTGTGCGCGTTGGCATACGCAATCGCTTCGGCTATCTCCGGCGGGGCTTCGGCGCCTTGCACGCGCACCGGTATTACGATAACCTTTGACATAGGCCACCGGACTCTGAGTATTTTAATAATATCACGCACTGCGGCGCCTGCGGGGGATGTAATCACAGCGATTCTTCCGGGGTTACGCGGCAGAGGCTTTTTATGCCGGTCGTCAAACAAACCTTCTTTTTCCAGTTTTGCATACAGCTGTTGAAACGCAATATGCAAATCGCCGACGCCTTCAGGGTTCATATCGCTTACATACAGCTGGTACGCCCCATCGCGCGGATAGACTGTGACATTGCCAAAAGCGACAACGCTCATGCCGTTTTGCGGGCTATATCTAAGTTTCGATGCGCTGCCTCTGAACATGACGCAGCGCAGCGAACACTCGGTGTCCTTCATCGTGAAATAGTGGTGGCCTGACGGGTATATCTTATAATTAGAAAGCTCACCGCGGACGCGCACGCCGCCCGTGAGCAGATTATCGTTTTCCAGCAGGCTTTTTATGTGATTGTTCAGATCGCTGACTGATAATGTCCTATCTGTAATGTCCATCAAACCTCTACCGCCTCGCTCCGGGAAAACCCTCCCAGCACGCCGTTCATAAACGACACTGTTTCAGGGGTGTCGTATTTTTTTGCCAGTTCTATTGCCTCGTTGATGGCGGCTCTGTCCGGCACATCGGGCATATATAATACCTCATACATCGCTACCCGCATAATAGCAACGGCTGTTTTGGATATTCTGCCGAATCTCCAGCCGACGGAGTATTTGTCTATATAGCCATCCAGCTCCGCCGCATGATTTGAGATGCCTGTTACAAGGCGGGTTATGTAATCAAGCTGTATTGCATCCGGCTGATTACTGTATAGCTTATCCTCTTGCGCCAATGAGGAAAAATACTCATCTTCAAATACATGGGCAAGCAGCTCCTGCGTGTCTGTCGGGTTTTCCGAAACGCTAAAGCACAGCCTGACGGCAATTTCCCTAGCGGCGCTTCTGGTCATAACAACGGTCATTCCTTTCGGCTCTGGTCAGGGTTTATCCGGCGCAGCGGGCTTGCGTTTTAGCGCGATGCCGCATATGTGGACGTTTACGGCAGTTACGGCTATTCCTGCTGTATCGTCAACAGCGGACATAACGGCTTTTTGGATTTCCACGCCTACTTCGCTCACGGAATGGTTTTTTGCTATCAGGACATAAACATCTACAGATATATAGTCACCGTCAATTGTGAGTTTGACACTGCGGGCGATTTCTTTTTTGCTAATCGCCTGAGTTGCTTCTTTGCTCGGCGAGTAGTACAAACTATGGACGCCTTCGACCTCGGCGGCAGCCGTTGCCACGATGGCGGAAATCACATCCTCTGAAATACTGATACTGCCGTTTTCATCTACAGTCCTGATATATCCTTTATAATCTCCCATAGTAGCCGCTCCTCTACATAATAATTACCCCGTCCGTCTGCTCCCCGAGCCATTGCAGACATACGCCGCATGAGGCATTGTATCACATTGAAGTCCGAAATAAAAGAGGAATTTTTTATCGTCAATATGTGTTTATTTAATTGCTTTATTTGTATTATCTTGCTATAATGCTTTCGTTAACCCAAGATATGAAGCTCATAAGCCGGTGCTTGCGGTCTGGGAGTGGGAAGGGGATATTTATGGATTATCCGAAAATCGGCATCAGGCCGGCTATTGACGGACGTTGGGGAGGCGTGAGGGAAGGCCTTGAAACGCAGACAATGAATATGGCAAGGGCTGCACAGAGGCTCATAAGCGAGAATCTGTTTTATGCCGATGGGATGCCGGTGCAGTGCGTGGTTGCGGATTCCACTATCGGCGGCGGCGCTGAGGCCGGAGCTTGCGCCGCTAAGTTCGCGCGGGAGAATGTCATAGGTACGCTGACCGTCACGCCGTGCTGGTGCTACGGCAGCGAGACAATGGATATTTCCTCTGACACCGTGAAGGCTGTCTGGGGCTTCAACGGCACCGAACGGCCGGGCGCTGTGTATCTTGCCGCTGTGATGGCGGCCCATGCCCAGAGGGGGCTTCCGGCGTTCGCAATCTATGGGCGCGACGTTCAAGATTCGGGCGATGCGGAAGTACCAGACGATGTGCGTGAGAAGATTCTCCGCTTTGCGCGTGCTGCGGTTGCCGTAGGGCAGATGAAGAACAAGGCATATGTCGGTATCGGTTCTGTATCAATGGGTATTGCAGGTTCGTTCTGCGATCCGTCGTTTTTCCGTAATTATCTGGGCATACGGGCGGAATGGGTTGATATGACCGAGATTCTGCGGCGCATCGACCTTGGGATTTTTGACCGCGATGAGTTTAATAAAGCGCTTGCATGGGCAAAAGACAACTGCAAGGAGGGATTCGATCCTAACGACCTTGATAAACAGTTCACGGCGGAGGAGAAAGCGGAGCAGTGGGAGTTTGTCGTTAAGATGACCCTTATCTGCAAGGATATACTGATGGGCAACCCAAAGCTCGCCGAGATGGGCTACTGTGAGGAAGCGCTCGGGCGCAACGCCATAGCAGGAGGGTTTCAGGGGCAACGCATGTGGACGGATTATAAGCCGAACGGAGATTTTACCGAGGCCATCCTTACATCCACGTTCGACTGGAACGGCAAGAAACGCCCCACAATCCTCGCAACCGAGAATGACAGCCTGAACGCTGTTTCCATGCTCTTTACGCATCTGATGGACGGGGCGGCTTCTGTGTTTGCCGATGTCCGCACATACTGGAGCCCCGAAGCGGTGGAGCGGGTGACAGGGTGGAAGCCAGAGGGGCTGGCGAAGGACGGTTTCATCCACCTGATAAACTCAGGGGCTGCCGCGCTCGACGGAAGCGGCGGCGCAAAGGACGATTGCGGGCATAGCACTATGAAGCCTTGGTGGGAAATGAGCGTGAATGATATCAAGTCCTGCCTTGCGAAAACACAGTGGTGCCCTGCTAATAACGGTTATTTCCGGGGTGGCGGATTCTCGTCGAAGTTTGAGACCGAGGGCATCATGCCGATCACAATGGTTCGCATGAACCTGATAGATGGTCTGGGGCCTGTTATGCAGATTGCGGAGGGGTATACGGTGGATTTGCCCCCTGACGTAAACGAGACACTGCTGCGCCGCACGGACTTTACATGGCCATCCACATGGTTTGCGCCTGTGCTCACGGGCGAGAGCGCGTTTACCGATGTGTACAGCGTAATGGCGAACTGGGGGGCGAATCATGGGGCTTTCTGCTACGGACATAAGGGGGCTGACCTGATTACGCTATGCTCGATGCTGAGAATCCCTGTTTCTATGCATAACGTAAGCGACGACAGGATTTTCCGCCCGCACGCATGGTCTGCATTCGGTACAGCCGACAAGGAAGGCGCAGACTACAGAGCCTGCGCGAACTACGGGCCGCTATATTAATTCATAATGCATTACACATTGGGGGTTGCTATGGAGTATTATTTAGCTATTGACATTGGGGCTTCCAGCGGGAGGCATATTCTGGGGTGGATTGATGATGGGGTTATAAGACTCGAGGAGGTTCACCGCTTTCCGAATGGAATGGAGAACCGTGACGGAAGCCTCTGCTGGGATGCCGACGGTCTTTTTGCCGAGGTCATCAGCGGCATGAAAAAGTGCGCGGAAATGGGAAAAATCCCCGTCAGCGTGGGGATTGACACATGGGGAGTGGATTTTGTGCTGATTGACGAGGACGGAAATCCTACCGCTCCCGCAATAGCATACCGCGACAGCCGCACCGAGGGTATGCAGGAGGAGGTTTTCAAGCTGATATCCGAAGCGGAGCTATATTCGCGCGCCGGTATTCAGAATCTGGTGTTTAACTCGATTTACCAGCTTATGGCGATTAAGTCCAAGGCGCCTCATTACTTTATCAATGCATCTCATATGCTTTTCATACCGGATTATCTGCATTTCCGGCTTTGCGGCGTGAGAAAAACAGAGTATACGATCGCATCGACGACAGGGCTTGTCAATGCAGTCACAAAAACATGGGATGATGATGTTATTGCCGCTTGCGGGTTTCCGCGCGGGATTTTCTGCGATATCGTGCCTGCGGGAACGCGCTTAGGCGGCTTGACTGAGGAAATCAGGAATGCGGTTGGTTATGATTGCATGGTTGCTTTACCGCCGACACATGACACGGGCAGCGCGTTTCTGGCGGTTCCCGCAAAATCGCAGGACTCAGTCTATATCTCCAGCGGCACATGGAGCCTTATGGGCGTTGAGCTTGATATCCCCATTACCACAGAGGCGAGCCGGGCGGCGAATTTTACCAATGAGGGCGGCTTTGAGTACCGGTACCGTTATTTGAAGAATATCATGGGGCTTTGGATGATTCAGTCTGTCCACAAAGAGCTTGGCGGCGGCATGGGATTCGGCGAGCTGGTGGAATTGGCTAGGGAATCGGAGTACCCCGGGACTGTCGATGTTGACGACAACCGGTTTTTCGCGCCCGAGAGCATGGCGGATGCCGTCCGCGAAGTATGCGCAGAAAACGGTTACGCCCCCCCGGAAACGCTAGGGGATCTGGCAAGGTGCATCTGCCGCAGTCTCGCGCTCTGCTACGCAAAAACTGTCAAGAGCTTGGAAAACCTCACAGGGAAAAAGTTTGACAGCATCAATATAATCGGGGGCGGCAGCAAAAACACTTTTCTGAACGAGCTGACAGCGGAGGTCTGCGGCTTACCCGTATATGCAGGTCCATCAGAGGGGACGGCATTAGGCAACATCGTCTCGCAGATGATTTCGTCCGGTGCGCTCTCAAGCGTAGAAGAAGCCAGAAAAGCAATAAGCCGCAGTTTTGAAATAGAAGAAATAAAGAATTAGCAATTATGCATTATGCATTATGAATTTATATGTTTGGGGGTTTTTTTATGAGTATGTATCAGTTGGCTAAGGAGCAGTATGCGGGGATTGGGGTGGATACGGAGGCGGCTATTGAGGCGCTTGATGTCATCCCTGTTTCCATGCACTGCTGGCAGGGGGATGATGTCAGGGGGTTTGAAGGCAGCGGGGATTTGACCGGGGGGATTCAGAGCACGGGCAACCATCCTGGGGCTGCATCGAATGCCGATGAGCTGCGCGCGATGATCGACAAAGCATTGTCGCTGATCCCGGGGACAAGCCGCATTAATCTTCATGCGATTTACGGCGATGTTGCGGGCGTGGAGCGCGACCGTATCGAGCCTGCGCATTTTCAGGCGTGGATGGACTGGGCAGGCGAGCGTAAGATTGCGCTTGACTTCAACCCGACATTGTTTTCGCACCCTAAGTCCGCGCAGGGCATGACGCTCTCGCATCCCGATAAGGGCGTGCGCGATTTTTGGATCGAGCATTGCAAGCGCTCGCGGGATATCGCGGAGTGTTTCTCTAAAGCTCAAGGCAGCCTTTCGGTGATGAACCTTTGGATTGCCGATGGGTTTAAGGATATCCCGGCGGATACGCTTACGCCGCGTAAACGTCTGGTTGAGGCGCTTGATGAGATTTACGCCGACAAAAAGCAGGTTGTTGATGCAGTGGAGAGCAAGCTCTTTGGCATCGGAGTAGAGAGCTACACGGTCGGCAGCCATGAGTTTTACATGGGCTACGCTGCGAAGAACGGGCTGGCTCTTTGCTTAGACGCGGGGCATTTCCACCCGACTGAGGTGATAAGCGCGAAAATTTCCGCTGTTTCCTTATTTGTTGAGAGCCTACTGCTTCATGTCTCGCGCCCGGTCCGCTGGGACAGCGACCATGTGATAATGCTCGATGATGAGCTTGTTACTATCGCCAAAGAGATAATCAGAGGGAAGCTGCTTGACCGCGTGTATATCGGACTTGACTTTTTCGATGGTTCCATCGACAGAGTGACGGCATGGGCGGTCGGTATGCGTAATATGCGAAAGGCGCTGCTCGTTGCGCTGCTTGAGCCGTTTGAAATGCTCAAGGCTGCTGAAGCGGAGTTCGATTTTACCAAGCGGCTGATTTTGCATGAGGAACTGAAAACAATGCCATGGCAAGCCGTCTGGAACGAATACTGCCTGCGCTCATCCAAGCCTAGTAACTTAGCGACTTGAAACATAAACAATAAACAAGATAATTGCAGTCGCTAAGTTACAATTGAGAATTGAGAAAGGAGAATTGAGAATTAGGACGGAGAACGGTTATGAGATAATGACGTATTAATCTTTGTTTTCGCAAATTAAAGTTGATTGCTAAACTATAGCAAAATCCTCGTAACCAAATTCTCCATTCTCAACTCTCAACTCTCAATTGCGCTCCGCAGAGCGCTGTAGGAAGGAATTATAGATGAAGTTTGAGCTATTGCACCCTGCTGACCAGCTTGTTTTGATTATGAACCGCATATATCAAGGCGGGATGACGACTACATCGGGGGGGAATCTGTCCATACTGGACGATAACGGCGATATATGGATTACTCCGTCCGGTGTGGATAAGGGCACATTGACCCGCAGCGATATGTGCCGGGTAACGCCCGAGGGGACGGTTTTCGGGCCTCACAAGCCGTCTGTTGAGCTGCCGATTCATGGCTCGATATATAAGCGCCGCCCGGATTTACGCGCCGTGCTTCATGCGCACCCGCCTTCGCTTGTGGCATTTTCGCTTACGCGGGTCATGCCGAATACCCGCTTGGTTGCCAATGCTTACCGCACTTTAGGCAACATCTCACTGGCGCCTTATGCTGTGCCCGGCTCTGCGAGGCTCGGGGATAACATTGCAATAGAGTTCGAAAAAGGGTTTGACATTGTAGTGATGGAGAACCATGGTGTTGTCATCGGAGCGGAGGACTTGTTTCATGCGTTTATGAAGTTCGAGACGCTTGAGCTTACAGCAAGGCTGGAGATTAACGCACGAAAACTGGGTGTACCTAAGGGCTTGTCGGAGGGTGATATGAACCTCACGGCTACGCGTGACCATTTAGTTATGGATGAGTTTATGCTTAACTCGCATAGCTCGGAAGAGTGCGAGGCCAGACGCGACATGATTAAGCTTATTCACCGCTCGTATAGCCAGAAGCTCTTCGGCAGTACGCAGGGTACTTACTCTGTAAGGCTTAGCGACGGTAGTTTTCTCGTTACTCCGTATGGGGCGGACAGGGCTTATTTGCGCGAAAGCGATTTAGTAATGATTAGAAACGGCATGAGAGAGCAGGGGAAGGTACCTTCGCGCTCCGTCAGCCTCCATAAGAAGATTTACGAGAAGCATCCAGGGATACGCTCGGTTCTTGGCGCGAATCCGACACACGCGATGGCGTTCGCTGTCACGGATGCCGATTTTGACCCGCGCACCATCCCGGAGAGCTATATCATGCTCAGGCGTGTGCAGAAGGTGCCGTTTAGCTCTGTTTATCTCAAACATGACGAGATTTCGGAGATGTTTTCTGCTACGACACCTGTTATTATCTGCTGCAACAATCAGATTATCACTACGGGAGAGAGCTTGCTTACCGCGTTTGACCGCCTTGAGGTCACAGAAGCTACAGCTCATTCCATTATTGCGGCGCAGGGTATCGGCACGTTGATGAAAATTACCGACGAAGAGGTTAAAGAAATCGAAATAGCATTCAATTTGAGTTAGGAGGATATATGTATTTAAACGATCTTTTGCTAATGTCTCATAAATACGGGACCGATGAGGAGTATGTTCTTGCGGGGGGTGGGAACACCTCGTTCAAAGATGGCGGCGTTATGTATGTGAAGGGCTCGGGCACGCAATTATCGTGCATCGAGGCAGACCAGTTTGTCTGTATGGATGTGGCTGGGCTTTGCGCGCTTGCCGAACGCTCTTTTCCGGAAGGGATGAGCGATGAGGACAGGGAAGAGGAGGCGCTTCGTGATATGATGGCGGCAAAGCTGCCGGGTAATGAGGCGAAGCGGCCCAGCGTGGAGGCGATTCTTCACGCGATATTCCCATATAAATATGTGCTGCATGTGCATCCCGCCCTAGTGAACGGCCTGACGTGCGGGCAGAGGGGCGAAGCGATATGCCGTGAGCTTTTTGGCGATGAGGCTGTTTGGATTGGCCTTACCAAGCCGGGGATAGTTTTGTCGCGTGCCTGCAAAAAGGCATTCGATGAATACAGCGCGAAGACCGGGAAGTTTCCGCAACTTATACTGCTGCAAAACCACGGCGTATTCGCGGCGGCGGATACAACGGCGGAGATAGATGGCATAATGTCGGATATGTGGGGTAAGCTGCAAAGCCGCGTGGTAGAAAAGCCAGATTTTAGCGGCTTATATCAAGTCTGTGCGGACGGTGAGCAGGCGAGCTGCCCGCAACCGGCACAGCCCTCCGCGCTTAACGGTGGTAGCCTTTCGGCACTCAACACGCAATCTGCGGCAGAAATGCGCTCTGCAGCGTGTAGTATAGCCCCCGCGCTCAGAATGCTCTACTCTCAGGATGGTATGGCAGTCTGCGTGTTTTGCGCGAATAAACAAGTCTTGGGTTTCGTTGCCGATGAAAAGTCTTTTGAGCCGCTTGTAAAGCCCTTTACACCGGACCATATCGTATATTATAAAGACGAACCATTATATATCAAGCAAGGCGCGGATTTTACCGAGGCGTTCGCTGCATACGAAAAGAGAAAGGGATACAAGCCGAAAATCGTTGGCGTGCAGGGGCTTGGTTTTTTTACTCTCGGTAAGACAAAGAAAGAAGCTGAGCAAGCGCGGATTTTATTCTTGGATGCGGTGAAAATCGCCGTATACGCAAAGTCTTTCGGGGGGATACGCCCTCTCACGGATGAGTTCACGGATTTCATTCTCAATTGGGAAGTCGAGAACTACCGCAGCAAGGTATCGACGGCGGGAGCCGCGGGAGGAAGGCTACAAGGGCGCATTGCGCTGATAACAGGCGGGGCGCAAGGTTTTGGTAAGGGCATAGCAGAGTTTATGGCAGCGGAGGGCGCTTATATAGTCGTAGCCGATTTGAACCTTGACGGAGCGGCAGGCTGCGCCCGTGAGCTGTGCGCGGCGGCCAATGACCCGTATAAAGCGGTAGCTGCGGCTGCGGATGTCTCTGATGACGCATCTGTTGGGAACATGATCCGCGAAGCCGTGCTCGCTTATGGCGGGCTTGACGTGCTGGTGTCGAACGCCGGGGTTTTGATTGCGGGGAGCTTATCGGATATGACGGCAAGGAACTTCGACTTTGTGACGGCGGTCAACTACAAAGGCTACTTCCTGTGCGCGAAATATGCCTCCGAGGTTATGAAAATCCAGCATGAATATGCTTCCGGGCATATGACGGATATTATCGAGATCAACTCAAAGTCCGGTTTGGAAGGCAGCAACAAGAATTTTGCATACTCCGGGAGCAAGTTCGGCGGGATCGGTCTTACGCAGAGTTTCGCTATGGAGCTTGTGGAATACGGTATCAAGGTAAACGCAATCTGCCCGGGTAATCTTCTGGACGGACCGCTGTGGTCAGACCCCGAGCGGGGGCTTTTCCGCCAGTATCTGGATTCCGGGAAGGTTCCGGGCGCGAAGACGATTGCCGATGTGCGGAGGTTCTATGAGGACAGAGTGCCTTTGAAGAGGGGCTGCACGGTGGAGGATGTAGCGCGCGCGATTTTCTATGTTATTGAGCAGAAGTACGAGACAGGCCAGGCGGTGCCGGTTACAGGCGGGCAGGTTATGTTGAATTAGGAATGAGGTGGCTATTTACGCGGTATTGAAGTTTGTACCGTGCCTTGCGCTCGGACGGCTATTTCTGTGCCCCTTGTAGCTCAATGAAACATCCTGTTTCAATTCGCGAACGCTCCACCATCCATGGTTGCGCTCTGCGGGGCACATAAACAGCCATCCTCACCGGCAGTGGTAATATCCTGTACCCCGTGAATAGCAATTGTATTAGGAATGAGGAATTGGGAATGAGGAACGGATTAGTTGAGAGGTTAAATGGGGGTACTAAGGATGAGAGGCTGGGGGCTTTGCGGGAGCTTGCGGGGCTTTATGAGTCCGGGGAGCTGACGAGGCCTGTTACGGGGGTTAATGTTAATAATCATATTCATACCACCTTCTCCTTTTCTCCTTATTCGCCTGCTAAGGCTGTTTATTTGGCTTGGGAGAGCGGGCTTGCCACTGCGGGGATTATGGACCATGACAGCGTTGGCGGAGCGGAGGAGTTTATCGAAGCGGCGGGGATTATCGGGCTACCCATAACAGTCGGGTTTGAGTGCCGCTGTAGCGTTGCGGGTACGCAGTTTGAGGGGAAGAGGATCAACAACCCTGACCAGAAGTCTGTGGCATATGTCGCTATGCACGCCATCCCGCATCAGATGCTGGGTGAGGCGGAGCGTTTCTTGGCTCCGTACCGCGAGAAACGGAATGAGCGCAACCGCAGGATGGTTGATAAGCTGAATGCGAAGATAGCTCCTTATGGGTTATCGCTGGACTTTGACCGCGATGTGCTGCCGTTGTCGCAGCATTCATCGGGAGGGTCTGTAACGGAGAGGCATATTTTATACGCATTGTGCGCGGCGCTTTCCGAGAGGGAAATGTCCCGGCATTTTCTGCTGGGCGTGTTTAAGAGCCATCTGATTGAGAGTATTTATGAGGATGCAGGTGATGAGCTGCCGCATATTACGGACTTTGTAGAGTTGGCGCACAGGCTCGGGGCGATACCCGCGTATGCGTATCTTGGTGATGTCGGACAATCCGTTACCGGCGATAAGAGAACACAGGCGTTCGAGGATTCATATATCGAGGATCTGCTTATATATCTGAAGTCTATAGGGATGAAGGCAGTGACATATATGCCTGCCAGAAACAGCGATATGCAGCTAAAGCGTATCATCGCGCTGTGCGAAAAGCATGAGTTGTTTCAAATCTCGGGGGAGGACATAAATTCACCTTTACAGAAGTTTATCTGCGAGAAGATAGAAACGCCCGAATGCCGGCATCTCATAGATTCCGCATGGGCGCTCATCGGGCACGAGAGGGCTTGCGCGGACGGCTTATCATACGGGATGTTCTCGCCTGAAACTATCGCACGGATGCCTGTGCTTACTGATAGGGTAAGGCATTTTAGGGGATTAGTAACTTAACGGCTGAAAGCGAAATAATAACAAGATAATTGCAGCCGCAAAGTTACAATTCATAATGCATTATTTAGACGGTGGAACGGATTTGGGTTGTTGGTGCAGCTCGCTTTAGAGTATTGAAAGGACGGTAATATTATGAATAACTTTACTTATTGGGCTCCTACAAAGGTTATCTTCGGCAAGGGCACGGCAGCGCTTACGGGGGGTGAAGTCAAGAGCTTCAACGGTTCACGGGCCTTGATTATTTACGGAGGCGGAAGCGTGGTTAAGAGCGGGCTGCTTGATACAGTCCGGCTATCACTCGAAGATAGCGGTGTAGTCTGTTATTGCATCGGAGGTGTACAGCCAAATCCGCTGGTGGAATTTGCTCAGGAGATTGCTGACGGGCACAAAGCCAAGAATATTGATTTCGTCCTTGCTGTAGGGGGCGGAAGCGTTATTGACACTGCAAAAGCAGTAGCGCATGGGCTTGCCTCACCCGATACGCAAATATGGGATTTTATCACACAGAAAGAACCGCTGGTCAAATCTTTACCTATCGGCGTTGTGCTTACTATTGCCGCTGCGGGCAGCGAAACAAGCATGTCGTCTGTTCTCACCAGCAAGGCTACAGGCATAAAGCGTGGGTTAAACACACAGTTTAACCGCCCGGTTTTCGCAATAATGGATCCGGTTCTGACTTATACTACGCCGCGCCGCCATACAGCTTGCGGGATTGTCGATATAATAATGCATACGCTGGACCGCTACTTTGCGCCGGATGCCGGAAATGCGGTCACTGATGCTTTTGCTGAGGCGCTTATGAGAGTTGTAATAGAAAATGGGCGAATTGCGCTCGGAGAGCCGGAGGATTATTATGCCCGTTCTGAGCTTCTTTGGGCGGGAAGCCTATCGCACAACGGGCTTACAGGCCTCGGGCAGACACTGGATTTTACGGTTCATCAGCTTGGTCACGCGCTATCAGCGAAATATGATATACCGCATGGTGAGAGTTTATCTGCTTCATGGCCTGTTTGGGCAAGATATGTTTACCGTGATGATGTCGGGCGTTTTGCGAAGTATGCGAGGAATGTTTGGAGCGTAGCTGAAAGTGACGATGAAGAAGCAGCGGTTGCAGGAATTGAAGCGACTATAAAGTATTTCCGGGATATCGGCGTCCCTGTGACACTGACCGAGGCTGTTGGCGCTTGTTCTGATGCTGATATAGATGAACTGGTCGATATATGCACATTCCGCGGTACGCGCGCTATAGGGGCGTTTAAGTCACTATGCGCTGATGATATACGGGCGATTTATCGTTCATCGTTGTAATCTTTCAAAGAGTGGTTTTGGTTTATTGCTCACAGTCAACCGCGGGATGAAATTCATAATATATATGATAAAATGTAGAAACAAACGATTATTTACAAATGCGTTTTTGCAGTCTATAATTAGTTTAAGTCGTTCATACTGCCCGGAGGACGTGCATATCTTTGCATTTCGTGCAGAACCCGTACGGCGATATAAACCTATTTACCTGATTGGAGGCTTTTTCAATGAGCAACGAAGAAAAAATTCTGGAAATACTTGGTCAAATTCAAATCGACATTTCCGGTTTGAAAGAAGGGCAGAAGTTACTGGAGCAAAGACAAACAGCAATGGAGCAAAGGCTAACAGCAATAGAGCAAAGGCTAACAGCACTGGAGCAAGGGCTAAAAGCTGTGAAAACAGATATAGCTTATTTAAAGGAAAGCCTGGAAACCACCAGAGCATCAGTAATAAACATCGAGCTTAAAGAGCTGCCGAGAATCCAAGCTGCGCTAGATGGTGCAGCCAGTGCAATAGAAAGAGGCATGGATAATGAAAGACGCATAACCAGAATTGAGAAGAGAATGGAGAGTTTAGGTGTCGCTTGTTTATAAAGAAAGCAGGGTGATAGCACCATCACCCTGCTTAAAAAATTTATTTGTCCAATGCTCATTAGAATAAAATGTGTAATAGTTGTATAATTTAAATCTTTTCAAACCGCCTGAAATGCGGTTGTGCACAACGGATGCAAATATAGCGGTACTGTTGCCGGACTTATACCCCAATCCATACAATAGCCTTGAATAAATCGCCGTCGATAGATATTCTAAATTCCCCGCCCTGCGCCGCGACGAAGCTTTGCACAATAGACAGACCAAGACCGCTGCCGCCGTCGGTACGCGAGTTGTCGCCGCGCTTGAAGCGGTCTGTCAGCTCGTTCGGGTCGATGTTAAGCTCGGCAGCTGAGATGTTTTTCAGCTCAATGCGGACGCAGTAGTTTTTGCGCCACTCATTGTGGTGGGTTTCAGATGCAGCATCATTGCGGTTAGCATGGACATCAATAGGTTGTGTAACATGATTTGCGGAAGCCATAATTGGATTCGCAACATGGTTAGCGTGGTTTGCGGGAGGCACTGCAACCGATTGCACGGAAAGATAAGCGCGAGACCCGGGATATGCGTATTTAAACACGTTTGAAAGCAGGTTCTCCAGCACGCGCCACATCAGCTTACCGTCCGCTGTTACCATCAGACTATCCGGCATTTCCACACGCAGGTCAATCCCGGATGACTTTACCGCGCCATCCAGCTCACCAAGCACTTGGTTTACTAGCGAAACTATGTCGAGGTCTGTAAGCGAGACCTCAATATTGCCTGTTGCGGCTTTCGCGGCCTCAAAAAGCTCATCGGTCAACGTTTTTAACCGCAGCGATTTCTGAATCAGTATATCGAGATACTCCCCGGCCTTTTCGCAGCCCAGACCCTCGTTTTTAAGCAAATCGGTGTATGTGATTATTGAGGTCAGCGGTGTCCTGATATCATGCGAGACATTCGTAATGAGCTCTGTTTTAAGCCGTTCGCTTCTCATGCGCTGTTCGACCGCCGTGCTTATCCCGGCGGATATATTGTTCACGGAGTCCGCGATTCTGCCCAGCTCACCGCCGCCCGCGCTGATACGCTCATTATATGCTCCCGCGCTTATATTGCGTACATCCCGCTCCAGCTTATATATCCTGTGGGCATATCTCAGCAGAAAAACAACGGCCACACCGGTCAAGAACATTGCGCACATAGCCACAACTATTAAATTACCGCCGTGTAAATTTAGGGAAAGTCCAATAAAACCAACAATGAGCATTAGAATAAACGAAGCAAGCGAGATTATCAATACTTTACCCGTAAGCCTAAATCCGGCCCACATCAGCCCGGCATGATGCTTTACGAAACGAAATAGCCTGCTGGGAACGAAGTATATCAGGGTATGCCTCCAGAAACGCCCGGCCTTGATGCGTTTTACGAAGCTAAGTAACCATAACAGGGCAGGCGTGGCGATAATTATCGCCGAGAGATTAATAAACGTGTTCATCGCCGGGATATTCTGATAATGCCACACAACCTCTCCGATTACGAAAAATAAATAAATCATAAATCCGACCCAAGCTAAGACAAAGGCTAAACCGACATCAAGGAAAGGTCTGTCTATAACCGCGAAATGCACAGCACCGCGACTGCCGCCATTGGCGTAGCATCCGGTTTCTCCGGCGTTGATGGAGCTGCCGGAGGTATTTGTGTCCACGGAGCCGTAAGCATCTCCAAGGAGGTTGATATCGCTGACTGTACCCAATTCGCCGTTTTTACTGAGTGTGCCAAAACTTCCGCCGCTGCCAAACTTCCGCCCCGCACCGAGTAAGAGAATGACCAGCAGTGCAATCAGCGCAGCACCCGCGCCGGCGATAATGCGTAAGTCGTTTATATATGCTTCGCGTGTTTCGAGATATGCATCCCTGTGTACGCTAACAACATCATGTGTAAAAGCAAGATACAGCGTGATATCATCGTCTGGAAATGGCAGGGAAAAACCGCCGCCGAAATAATATGCCCATGTCCTGCCGGCATTGTAGTCATGCGAGGTTTGCAATAAATAATCGGAATCCATGATCAGATAGACAGGCTGGGTCATAAAATACGCGGATGAACCGTCAGTGCCAAGAGCAGTCTCAGCCCCGCGCCGGAGGTAGTAGATCAAGCCATCGGTATTGTTTAGATAACGTTCTGAGTAGCGGAAATGATCGAGCTGCATACGGATGGCATTTTGCTCCGCTGAAAGGCGTGCTTCGGATATGCTGTGGCTGTCACTGATGTCAAGTTCATAACTGTGCTCAAATATAGTCTGAGGAAACAAAGGATAGTCAACCGGCGGAATGAGTTCATCCCGGTTTTCGGGGATGTCGAGGCCCAGAGCCGGGAATAAATTATCCCAGTCCACGGGTACAGGATGCCCCAGTGAATCGAAGTATTCCTGCCAGCTATCCGGGACAGGGATACCTTGATTCAAAAAGTAATCATGCCAGGCTTCGGAGATAGGTAGGCTTTGCCATGCGAATAACTCACTTAAGTCAATCGGGGAAGTTGGTACAGAGAAACTGCTATCAGTAAAAACATCACTCCGATCATGAAAGCTGCTATCTGCGAAAATATCCATCCAGTTCTCAGGCCAGTAAAAATCTGCATCATCCCAGTTGCCAAATAGCATTTCCCGGTAATCAATCCATGCGTAATCGAAACGGTTGTCCGGTGTGGTGAGGGTGTATCCGCTGCCACTCGGTTGCCACCGCAGATGCCGGCCCTCGTGAATCGCATCCTCGCTGCCGTAGTACAGCACTTGCATGGCATGGTAATGCGCGTTGCCTATATACATATCAAAGAAATGCCGTTCCGGGGATTGATTTGACAGCACGACCTCCGGGGATATCGCGGTATCGTTGTATCTAATGAAAATACTGCTTATCATGATAAGGATCAGCGCTATCATCGTGAGCGCCAAAATGAAGCTGATTATTTTTACGGCAAGCAACGCCGTCCATTTTCTATGTTTTTTATCCAAGATAATCTATCCTTTCTCAATTTTGTACCCTATTCCCCATACGACTTTAAGGTATCTGGGGTTTTTCGGGTCGAATTCGATTTTTTCCCTTATGCGTCTTATGTGCACGGCGACGGTGTTGTCGGCGCAGAATGCGTCCTCGCCCCATACACGCTCGTATATTTCGTCGATTGAGTAGACCCTGCCGGGGGATCGGATCAGCAGCAGCGTGATTTTGTACTCTAACGGTGTGAGCTTGACATCCGTGCCGTCAACCGTTACGGTTTTGCGGTTGTCGTCGATTTCCAGCCCGCCGACGGAGAATATGCCATCCTCTGCTTTCGGAAGACTGCCGAGCACGGTGTACCTGCGGAGCTGGCTCTTTACCCGCGCAATGAGTTCAAGCGGGTTAAACGGTTTTGTTACATAGTCGTCGGCACCGACGGATAGACCCATGACTTTATCCGTATCCTCGCTTTTCGCCGACAGCATTATGATTGGTATGTTGCGTTCTTTGCGTATCGCCATAGTGGCGCGCAGCCCGTCAAGCTCCGGCATCATGATGTCCATGATAATAAGCCGGATGTCATTGTCTTCAAGAACCGCAAGCGCTTCCCGTCCGTTATACGCAAGATGCGTTGTATACCCTTCGTTTTCGAGGTATATCGCTATAGCCGCTGCAATCTCTTTGTCGTCATCGCAAATAAGTATGGCAGACATAAACCGTACTCCTTTTAATTAATCACTACGGTCGCAGACCGCGGTATCATTGCATGTCCCCACATCCTTTCCGCTGCATTATGCTAATGTGAGGATAAAGCTTGAATCTTACGAACAATGCAATACAATTCTTAAAATATTATTAAGATTATACCACTCATAAGAAAAATGCAACTTATAATTGAACAAACTGTGAATAAACTGTCAAGGTAGCTGGTTGCTATACATAGAGGGCTTATGGGGTAGATGATTCCATGTGGATTGCTGTTTTGCAAAACTGTGTAATATATAGAATGATATTACATGAATTTGATGAATTAATACACAAATGCGAAATGTGTAACATTTTGCTTGACGAAGCGAATGGTGATGCTGTAAAATACGTTAAGCTGAAACGCATTATGATAAATTACTTGCGGCGCATGTCGGATAGGGTGATGGCGAAATGCTAAACGAAATGACTTTTACGCGGGAAGTATATGAAGGTTATGCTGTAATAATAATCCGCTTTGCTTACAGTCCCCGGCTCGTAGAGGAAGTTAAGAAACTACCGGGCAGCAATTGGAGCGATATGCTCAAGCATTGGTGTGTGCCTGACACGCGCGAGAACCGGATTCGCTATGGGATATCTATAAACGCTGACCTTTCCCCAAACTATTTTATTCCATATGCAAAGGAGAGCAGAACATGTTATGAGATAACTAGGTCTGCCGATGCTTTGCCTGCGCATGATTTGCTGCGTTCACACGAGAACACTGCCGGCAAAGAACAATCGCCCCCTGTCAGCTTGCCCCGCAGGCAGGAGCTTATAAAAGTCGGGGAAATAAACAAACCCGCGCTAAACGCGCTCAGAGAAAAGCTGATATTAAAAGGATACAGCAAAAACACGCAACGTACATATTATTATGAGTTTGCGCAGTTTCTTTATGTTTTGGGCAATCACGATGTAAGGGCGATGGATGAAGCAAAAGTAAGGAGTTATTTTCTTTATTGCGCGCAGGTGCTGCAAAACAGCGAACAGCAAATCAACAGCCGATACAACGCTGTGAAATTTTATTATGAGCAGGTTTTGGGAAGGGCAAGGTTTTTCATCAATCTGCCGCGGCCTAAGATGCCGTCTCAGCTGCCAAAGCATATCAGCCAGCGCGATATAAAGAAATTGTTTGCCGCTGTCACAAATACTAAGCACTCTGTTATGTTAAAACTCTGTTATGGCATGGGCCTGAGGGTTTCGGAAATCGTTAATATAAAAGTTACTGACATTGACAGCGGAAATATGCAGGTTTTGATTCAGCAGGCAAAAGGCAAGAAAGATCGTTATGTCAACCTCCCGGTTAGCATTCTCGAAGAGTTGCGCAGTTATTTCAAAGAGTACCGGCCCGGTGTATACTTATTTGAAGGCCAGGGCGGCGGTCAGTATAGCATCCGCAGCGTACAGCATGTTTTCAAGAATGCAATGACAAAGGCGAAAATTAACAAAGACATAGGTGTACACGGACTCCGCCACAGTTTTGCCACTCATCTATTGGAAAACGGCACAGATATGACTTTCATCCAGCAATTATTAGGCCATAATGATATTAAAACAACCATGAAATACGCTAAAGTAGCGCAAAAAACCCTTAAAAACGTCCAAAGCCCGCTTGACAATTTGTAAGGAATGAAGTATGGTATGTCATAGTTCCCGGTAGTAACGCATGTTAAATAGAATCCAAAAAATAGAAGTTTTCGCATTTTATGTAGATGATTTCAATTTACCAAGGCATCACAGGGGTTCAACTATGCATTCCCTTTTAACAATGTGTCGTGTATAGGTGTAGTTATACGACATGCTACATGATACCTTCTTGTTGAATTCTAGTTTAAGACGACACATTAAGTCGAGTATTGCGAAGGTGTCTTTGCAGATGGTTTTCAATTTCTGTCCTGCGGGTTAAACAGTGATTGAAATAGGTGGGGTGTTTTTGCTATACTGATCACAGGAGTTTTCTGCGAAGGTCGTGTTTTTGTCAAATACACGGCAGTATATTAGCGGAGGTAGTAAAGAATGTCTGAGAAAACAATGAAGTTACAGATCGAGGATGTTATCAAAGATGTACTCAATGGCGATACTTTAAAGAACGCAATAGATTTTATTGCTTATCTGAAAGCTAACAAGATAAACCCTCAATGGTCAGCCACGAATGTTTGGAAAATCAGCTATAAATCGTACAGCGTGTGCTTTATAAGGTTGTATGGTGCAGCGGACTATCATGGCTTGAAATCAGGCTCATGGCATATAGTACCTTTTATAGGCGAATACGAGGCTTCTTCTCTGTCCGATGAGTTAAAGGAAATCGTTTGGGCGAACCAAAAAACTTGCCGAGGATGCGGACAATGCGCTTTGAAGCTCAACAAGGTATTTGGGAAAGAATTTGGGTATGCCTGCGAAAAATCTATTGTTTTCGATAACCCCGACGCTAAGGACATGGAATGTGTTGAAAGGCTGATAGAGTTGAGGAGAAGCGAAATAAAAGAAGGGAAAGCGAAAAAGCACAAATACATACCTGTGAAGGAGCGCTACTGAGAGTTTTTACATAGGTAACTTTTAAACGCCAGGACAAACGCCCTTTGCAGAGCACACACGCTTGGTAGAACGAAAACATTGAGCAAAACACCATTGGTTTTAAGGTCAGTCAAGTGCTACACTTCATGCTGTCCGAAATCGTTATTGAAAAGGAAACAGACTAAGACATCCGCACGTCGTATAACAAGCGGTTTAGCGAAATGGCGGTCGGAGTGGAAAGCGGAAGCCTTCTGCTCCCCTAAACCTCTGTGATAGTACAGACTGCGGCGCACCCCATCCGCCACTTCGCCAAGCCGCCGGGCGTTATGTGCAATGCTCTTGCGGTTGCGTTTTGGCAACTGCGGGTGAATTGAGAGTGCGGGCTAAACTTGAAGATCAATTGGCAAAACGGGAATGTTAAGCAGAAAATCGTTCGCATCGTAACGGTCATAGGAAAAGCCTGCCCCGCTATTCATGGAACTACCGCCAAACTGGATATTCAAGCTAAGCAGGAGGGGCGACCGAGCCGCAAGCGACTATGCTTGCAGACAAAATTCGGAAGTGTAGATTTAGCAAGCTGTAAGAAAGAAGCCTATCGCGCTATTTGAGGGAACTGCCGCCAAACTGGATATTCAAGCTAAGCCGGGGAGGCGACCGAGCCGCAAGTGACTAGGCTTACAGACAAAATTAGGAAGTGTAGATTTAGCAAGCTGTAAGAAAAGAGCCTGTCTCACTCTTGATGGGAACTGCCGCCAAGCTGGAAGTTAAAGCAAGACGTAAAACTATCCGAGCCGTAAGTGACCAGGCTTGCGGAAGTAATCAGAAAGTGGAGTCTATGCAAGCTGATAGATGAGGCCTGCCGCGCTTGTTCGGGGAGCTACCGCCTATTTCAAACGTTGTGCAATGCCTATTGACTTGAAGTTAGGTCAAGCATTACAATTTATGTTGGTTGAACTCGCTACAGAAAAAATTGAGCAAACCATCCGCACTGCACATAACAAGCGGTTTAGCGAAATGGCGGTTGGTGTGGAAACTGGAAGTTTTCTGCTCCCCATGACACTTTGTGGTAGCTCGGGTTGCGGCGCGCCCCATCCGCCACTTCGCCAAGCCGCCGGGCGTTATGCGACATACTCGTGGAGTTTACGGGGGAACAAGCACACGAGGAAACAAGAGATTATATGGACAAGTGGAGTATTCATTTTTAAGCAAAACTCATATGGGGAACCTCTCCAAGCAGCGTATTGATTGTAATGCGGTGGAAACTAGCACAAAGGGGTTGCGGTGCGTTATCAGATGATAACATCGATGCAAAACCCGGTGATAAGCGAAGCCGCAAGAGACCGTGCATGAAGACAGGCGGAAA
>Ga0099364_10003988_pt1 | contig 22526 bp, 15 predicted proteins | sample TergutTh196P3_FD_73070 | JGI IMG/M metagenome (GOLD analysis project Ga0099364, IMG submission 73070) | Microcerotermes parvus P3 segment gut microbial communities from Pointe-Noire, Republic of the Congo - Th196 P3 | ecosystem: Host-associated > Arthropoda: Insects > Digestive system > Gut ...
AATGGGGAACTTCTCGCGAGAGGAGACGAAAGCACTATGGATACAGCACACGGAGGAAACCGGGCAAACATTCGACGAGGCCATCTTCCCCGAGCTTTGGGAAGACACATACGGCCAGCCCTGGCTCGTGAACGCGCTAGGCTACGAGATAACATGGAATCTGCGCAAATGCCGCGACCGCACACGCCCGATAACGCTATCAGACTACAAAGAAGCGCGGGAAGCCCTCATCGAGTCCCGCGCAACGCACCTAGACCAACTGACCGACAAACTCAAAGAGCCGCGTGTGCATCGGGTCATCAGCAAGCTGCTTGCCTCCGAAGAAGATGCCGTCAATGCCCCGCCTGCGGATATAGAGTACGTGGCCGACCTAGGCCTGATACGCACAAGGCCGCAGATTAGCATCAGCAACAGCATTTATCGCGAAGTAATCCCACGCGAGCTCACATGGGCAAAGCAGGTGATGATACCAAATCAGGAGACTGAGTGGTACGTAACCTCTGAAAACAAGCTGGATAGCCATAAGCTGCTCACTGCATTCCAGCAGTTTTTCCGCGAGAACGCGGACATTTGGATAGAACGGTTCGACTACAAGGAAGCCGGTCCCCAGCTCTTGATGCAAGCGTTCCTACAACGGGTCGTGAACGGAGGCGGGCACATAACCCGCGAATACGGCCTAGGCTTGGGGCGGACAGACCTGCTCATAGAATGGCCGCTGGACGAAGACCAAGGCATGCACGGCCCGCTCCAGCGCATAGTTGTAGAGCTAAAGCTGCTCCGAGGCGCTTTGGAGACTGTTATCGCGAAAGGCCTAACGCAAACGGCCGATTATGCCCGGCGTGTGGGAGCGGATGATGTACATCTGATGATATTCGACCGCAATCCGAATCGGACATGGGATATGCGGATATGGCGCCGCGAAGAGCGAATCGGCGAGCTTGCCGTGACTGTTTGGGGAGCTTGACCCGCTACTTCGCCGTGCGCTTTTTTCAAAACTGCACTTCTGCCAAGGATAAAATCATATCATCGGAACACTATCTCGCCCAATAAAGAATAACGCTTGATTTTATTCCGAAACAAGAGTATAATACGTAGCGAGGTGAAGTCGTGGAATATACAAGTGTAAAACAAATTGCTGAAAAATGGGGGCTTTCGGATCGTAGAGTCCGCTTGCTTTGTGAACAAGGGAAGATTGAAGGAGCAAAAAAAGAAGGGCGCTCCTATCTCATTCCCGCCGATACTGTGAAGCCGGCTGATGCTCGTAGTTTGCGTGGCAAAAATATTCCGCAGGAGTATTTGGCTTTATTTACGCACGTGGACGCACTTAAATCAGAGTTGAGTAAGCGACGGCCATTGACGCAGGGTGAATTAAGACGACTGCAAGAGGAATTTTTAATTGAATTCACATATAATTCCAACGCTATTGAAGGCAATACTTTAACACTGAAAGAAACCGCGCTAGCGCTAGAGGGCTTGACTATTAACCAAAAACCTTTGAAAGACCATTTAGAAGCAGTTGGTCATCGTGACGCTTTCCTATATGTGCAAAAGCTTATTGAAGAAAAAACTTCGTTTTCAGAAAAGGTTATAAAAGAGATACATTCTCTTGTGTTAATGGACAGGCCGGAAGATAGAGGTGTTTACCGGCAAATTCCTGTACGAATCATGGGCGCATACCTTGAACCGCCGCAACCTTATTTGGTTCCGATCAAAATGGAGCAACTCATGCTCGAACAAAAAAATACAAGGCGCCATTCAATTGAAAATGCCGCCTTGTTCCATTTGGATTTTGAGGGGATACATCCTTTCATTGACGGTAATGGCCGAACCGGCAGATTAATAATGAATTTTATGCTTTTGCGGGATGGTTATCCGCCTATCAATGTTAAATTTACGGACAGGCAACGGTACTATGACTGCTTCGACAGCCATTACAGGGATAAAGCCGCCGCGCCGATGGTAGAAATGGTGGCGGAATATTTGGAAGAACAGTTGCGGAGATATTTGTCGATTCTCGAAAAAAATTGTGACGTATAAGAAACACTGTATTTATCGTTCGTAAGCATACCGATATATACGATCTATACGGTACACATCGCATCCATGAATTTCATATAACGGGGAGCTGTGAATGAATCAAAGCGCTTTTATGCCTCGCATTCCATGCTTCGGTCGCCATTATTTTTACATCCCCTCCATCCAATCAAAATATTCGTCTTCCGTAATCTCTCCGTTCCTCCGCTTAAGGCGCATATCCAGCTGCTCTATCCCCTGCGCCATCTCTGCCTTGCGCTCTTCCTCCGCCATTCGTTCGCGTCGCTGTGCTATCACGCGTGCCCGAGATGGTGGCCATGCGTATAGGCGGGAGGCTAACCGCCTAACATTTATGGCAACGCCACGAATAAGTCAAATTTGCGGTACATATATATTTTTGCCGCAGGCTTGGCTTATTAATTTATTTTGAATTTATTTTGAATTGCATAGCTTAGGTGCTTGTGGTAAAATGCGGCTAGTGATACTATCAGAGACGACTTATTAGGAGAATTCCTTATGAAAGATATCCGGTTCACGACTTTGGCTAAAATAATAATACCACTTTTTTTGTTTTTTGCTGTCGTGATTATTTTTAGCTTTGTCTTTTATCAATCAGCGATACAAGAAGAAAGTGAGTTTCTTAATGCTACCATAGAGAGCTTTGGTGTAACACTGGCTCCGCATGTAAATACCAGATTAGCCGATGTTCAATATAGGTCTTCCGCGCTTCATGTAGTACTTACGTGTGTAATCGGGGTTTTTGTATTAATTGCGCTTCTCTCTTTGCTTATGATTACATACAAATTAATACCAATACGAAAACTTGTTAGCATGGCTACCGAATTGTCAAAAGGAGATATCGAGAAAAATGATTTGAAAATCCCAGATGATGAACTGGGTGACCTTACTAAAAAACTCGCATATAAGATAAAGGTCACTGATGAGAACTTGAGCATACTTGAGTCTGCTCTGGAAAAGGCGAACGCCGCGAGCAAGGCAAAGGGTGAATTTCTGTCAAATATGAGTCATGAGATACGGACGCCAATGAATGCGATTATAGGTATGACAAATATTGCCAAATCAGCGCAAAACATTGAAAGGAAGGACTACGCTTTAGGTAGAATAGGGGATGCGTCCAATCATCTTCTCAGCATAATCAACGATATACTGGATATGTCAAAAATTGAAGCCGACAAACTGGAGTTGCATCAGGAGGCGTTCATCTTTGAAGATATGCTTAAAAAAGTTATTAATATAATTAATTTCCGAGTTGTTGAAAAGCATCAAAAGCTCACGGTGTATGTTGATGACAGAATTCCGCGCACGATAATAGCCGACGACCAAAGGCTCTCGCAGGTACTGACAAACCTGCTATCCAACGCCGGGAAATTTACACAGGAAAATGGCGCGATAAGCGTTAATACGAAATTGCTGGAAGAAGATGAGTGCGGCTGCGAAATTCAATTTGACATAATTGACAATGGAGTAGGGATCAGCGAAGAGCAACAGGCAAAGTTGTTTAAGCCATTTGAGCAAGCTGAGAGCAGTACGACGCGGAAATATGGCGGAACTGGACTGGGCCTTACCATAGCAAAAAGAATAGTAGAATTGATGGAGGGCGAAATATCAGTGTCCTCCGTAGTCGGTGAAGGCTCTACGTTCACTTTCAATATCAAAGCACAAAAAGTGATAGAAGCGGAAAAAAGCTTTCTCCCGAAAGAGACCATGGATATTAATAACATGCGGATTTTGATAATAGACGATGATGAGGATATACGGGAATACTTCGTTGACATTGCAAGACGATTCAACATCGCATGCGATGCGGTCGCAAGCGGAGAAGAAGCCATCGAGCTTATGAAACGCGAAAAATACGATATGAGTTTTATTGATTGGAAGATGCCTGGTATGGACGGCATGGAACTCACACGCCGAATTAAAGAAATGGATAGTGACAAATCAGTGACTATTATGATTTCATCTGCCGAATGGCAGGACATTGCGGAGGAAGCCAAAGGTGCGGGGGTTGATAAGTTCCTGCCAAAGCCGATTTTCCCTTCCACGTTTATTGAATGTATAAATCAATATTTATGCGTCGATTTGTTAGGCGAGGAGAAAAAAGATAAATCAGAAAATGTTGACCGCTTCGAGGGATACCGGGTATTGTTGGCCGAAGATATGGATATCAACCGTGAAATCGTAATGGCGTTGCTTGAGCCAACCCTTCTAGAAATAGACTGCGCCGAAAACGGAGTCGAGGCTGTCCGCATGTTCATCGAAGCGCCTGATAAATACAATATCATTTTCATGGATTTGCAGATGCCTGAAATGGACGGCTTTGACGCGGCGAAAAGTATCCGGGCGCTTGATATTGCTAGAGCTAAGTCCATACCAATAATCGCAATGACCGCAAACGTGTTCAAAGAAGATGTCGAGAACTGCCTTGCCGCAGGAATGAACGATCATATCGGAAAGCCGTTGGATTTTGACAAGGTGCTGCATATTCTCAGACGCTATTTATTCCGGCAAAAACCAGCGAAAGAGCGGCGTAAAACGGAGCGGAGGCAAGGGGAGCATGACAGAAGGCAAGTAAAAGACAGGCGGGTAGGCGATAGAAGGAAGAAATAACTTCTGATCGCAAGGCACTGAACAGATTTCACGGGGTAGCCGGAAACAGGCGTGTTGTGCGGCTGCCGTGAGGGAATTCCGGTTTTATCCCGGAACTGACCGAACAAAAGGCGCATAATACGTCTGTTTCCGGCGGGGGGGGCAACAGTAACACTAGATGGAGTTGTTTGGGCATCCTGAAAATTGTTTGACTTGACCTGCACCATAAGCACTAGTATAATGAAGCGAGGTAAGGAGGAAAAATAAAATTATGAAAAGATTACTTACTGCTTTCTTGATTCTGGTTATTAATGTTTCGCTGCTTGCGGCTTGTTCCGGCACGCCTGCTTCCCAAGATGCATCTTCTTCGCCTGAGGTGCCATCGCCGACGGATCTGACGACCGGTGGCAGCCCGGCAAATGGTGCTGCTGACGACTTTGAAAATATTGCAACAATTGACATTGTGATTGAAGCCTTGCAAAATCCCGATGAATGGGTCGTTATTGACGTGAGAACTGCCGAGGAATATGATGGCAAGAGCTGGTTGCCGAACGCTTTTGGTTCAGGTAGGCTTAAGGGTTCAGTGAATGTGGATAGGGAGCTGGTTTTTGACTCTGATGGTGAGCTTCTCCCGCACGATGAGCTCGCTTCGCTCTACGAGTTCATAGGCGACAGAAAAGCTATCGTATATTGTCATGGGGGCCTACGCTCTGCCTTTATACGGGATATTTTGGTGGATCTGGGGTTTGATACCTGGCATTATAGCGGTTCGTGGGTCGATTGGTCTTGGGCAGCCTCAATCGCAAGCGACTATCCAAGCGATGTTGTTCTTAGCCTCACGGAAGAGTGGACAGATAACGAAGGCGAGATTTGATTTGTCACGCGTTAAGAGCCTACCGACCTTGCCGAAATAGGGCTATTTTGTAACTGCCCCATTCCGGGAAAGGTCCTGACAGGAGTAACGTTAAAAGACCGCAAATGATGCCAAAAAAAGAATAGACAAATAGTAGCAACCATGATATAGTGTCTGGCGTATATAAATATGCTATATATTGTGGGAGGCAATGATGGTCGAAATAAAAGTAACTGGCGGAGAACTGCCGCAAGACGAAGTTGATGCGTATGTCGCGTATATACAGCATAAATACCCGGATAAACGCCTATCCAGTCTTGAAATAGCGGTTGACGGAGATGATGTTGGCTTAACGTATCACTGGGAGCCGGTACCGTTTACGCGGATAAGGCGGGTTACCGGGTATCTTGTCGGGACGCTGGACAGGTTCAATGATGCAAAGAGGTCTGAAGAAGCCGACAGGATTAAGCATCTGTAGTTGATATTGGCATAAAGAAAGGGGAGAGAGTTATGGCACATCTCACGCCAAAGGAGAACCTACTGCGGCTCATGTCCGGCGAAATACCTGAGTGGGTTCCCTCGTACTCGTATTATGGGCCGCACCCGGGCGTTGATGAGGATCCGCCAAATATGGGCGTGCGAAACAGCTATGTAATGGGGGACAGGCCTCCTCCAGGAAGCGGAGTCAAGGAGTTCACGGATATCTGGGGAGTTCCATACGAATCGGTTGAGCTGGTGGGCGGGTTTCCGCTGCCGAAGCCGGGGCATTTTATCCTAGACGACATCAGAAATTGGCGCGACGTGATAAAAGCGCCGGATGTTTCCGGCGTCGACTGGGGAAAAGTTGCGAAAGCAGATTTGGAAAAGCTGGAATATAGCCGTGATAATGTTGCGCTGTTCTACGGGCCGGGCGGCGGCTATTTTCAACAGCTTATGGCGTTTATGGGGTTTAATGAAGGTCTGTGCGCTATGTCTGAGGAGCCTGAAGAAGTTAAAGCCCTGTTTGACTATCTGCACGAGTTTTATTTAGGCATCGCTGTCAAGTACATAGAATACGTACAGCCTGACGTCCTATCGCTTGCCGACGATACCGCGTCGGAGCGAGCGCCGTTTGTCTCACCGGAGATGTTCAGGGAATTGTTGCTTCCATATTATGACGATTTTGCGCGTCTTGGCCGAAACAGGGGAATACCAATAAATTTCCATAACTGCGGAAAAAGCGGCGTGTTTTTCAACGATCTTGTGAGGATTGGTGTTACCTCATGGGAGCCTGTGCAGTTGAGCAACGACATACTGGAAATTCAGAAGAAATTTGGGCGCCACCTTGTAATTGGCGGTGGTTGGGAGGGGCGTGGGCGGCTTCTTAGCCCCGATGTGACGGATGAGGAAGTCAGAGAGTCCGTTCGGGTTGCCATTGATACCTACGCGCCAAACGGCGGATTTATGTTCGCAGGGGCATTTACGCCCGGTTCCACAAGCGACGAGAGAACGAAACACTTAAATGAGGTTTTACAAAAAGAGGTCTACGATTACGGACACCGGTTCTACAAAAAATAAGCTGAAGACTTTCAGTGCAGCGAATTTATCACTATCTCAAGGTTTTTCTTCTTAAACTGGCATGATGAGATTTCGTTTTTAACAACGTATGATACGCTGGAAATTTCTATTTTTGCGCCCTCGTAAATGCTTCCTTCGATAACAATTTTTCCCGCGTCGCTCTTTTCAATCGATGATTTTCTCATTGCGTACGACTCTGACAGTTGCTCTATCTCATTTTCAAGCCCGGCAAGCCGTCCGGGCAGGACTTCCATCAGTTTTTTATGATCCGCTTGAAGAGACTCGCCTTTTTCCATTTTCTTGGTAATAAAGCTTAGTGACTGAAGCATTTTTGTCCGCTCCGCGAACCTTGCGGCAAGTGATGATTCCAACTTGTGAAAGATCTCTTCTTCGTCAGGGTCGGCCCCCACCGTCAATTGCACATTGGCGCCTGTGCGGGCCGATCCGACTGTTTTTATTGCTATCAATGAACCGGCGCGCAGTTCTCCGCCTTTGACTAGTCCTTTACCCGATGTGACAATGATGCTGTTCAATGCGGTGACATTACTGTACAAAATGCTTCCGGAGTTAACGCTACCCCCCGCTGTTATCACACTTTCCTGAATGAAATTTGCGGTTACATTTTTGCCGGCGGAGATTATAGCTTTTGCGTTTCCGTGAACTCCGTTGGCGAGAACAATATCGCCGTCTGCAGTCAAAACAGCGCCCTCAACAACGCCGTATACGTAAATATTAGCCGTTGCCTTGACCGAATACCCCGTGAGAACATCACCCGAAATACTTACGATTCCGTCATAATCAATATCTCCCGTAGCGGTTGCTACGTTACCTTTGACGGTGTACACATTGTGGACGATCACTTTTTCCCTATCCAGTTCGGCATGCCCACCGACCTGAGATATAAGAGTGAGTCCATCTTCGGATAACGCTACATTTTTGCCGTATTTCAATGTTTTTAATACAGGTTTTCTTGACGGCAGACTTACGCCGTTTACATTCATCCCCGGTTTGCCGTGATAAGCCGGAGTCAGGACGGCTAACTCATCTCCCTTGACGACACTGTTTAGAAGGGTAAGCTGGTGAAAGTCAACATTTCCGTCTTCCGTGATAGTAGGACGAATTTCCAAGTTTATATCAAATTTATACTCAAGGATTGCATCAATGCTCTCCTCCGGCGCAAAGCCTTCTGCAATCAGAAAGTTGGTGCAGTATATTCTGTTTTCAAGCCAATAATCTATTCTGGCATCGAAGATTCCATATGTTACGCCGGCTGCTGTCAAGTTAGCGACAATTTCATTTCTGCTAAGCTTAGGGCCATCGTCGGACGCTGCATAAAACCTTGCGACCGCAGTCATTTTATCATCTGATACCGACACAATGACGGCCTCGCCGACAGGCAAAATCGGTTCCTCACAAAGCTTGATTTCATTCATTTCATGTTGTTCGGCCAAAGCTTGAATAAGCGTAGTCCTATCATACTCACCTAGTTGGATTAGCTCAAAGTACTGTCTCATATCGGAAAGAGTCAAAGCATCTGCTCCGCCTGAAGGAGGATAAAGAACCAAATAGACTCCGTCGTCTTTTGTTTTTATTTGAAAGTAAGCATTTCTAAACATCGAATTCACCCCCTCCGGCCCCTAAAATTTCTACGCAAAATGGAAATTAGTCCGTAAAGACTTGCGACCAGTATAGTCTGCCATTTGAATCCATTTCGACGCCAGTACCGAGAGTTCCAAGGTTTGAGTTGAGGATATTTGCCCTGTGGCCCGGAGAATTCATCCAGCCGGCCACAACTTCAGCTGGAGTTGTCTGGCCATATGCAATGTTTTCAGCGGCCCTAGAAAAACTTACTCCGTTTTCTGTGAAAGCACTGAAACAATCCCTCCCGTCGGGGCGCGTATGTGAAAAGAGTTCAATACTTTCCGCAGCTCTCACAGCAGCCGTCGCGGTCAACGCGCTGTTTTGCGAAAAATCATCCAATCCATTATTTTGGCGTTCAATGTTCGTTAGCCGAAAAACTTCCGCTGCAAATTGCCCGAGATCTACTATGTTTATTTCTCTTGATCCTGAGACACCATTAGAAGCAGTGGCGGTTATCGTCACCCTTCCGTCCGAAATGCATGTTATCGAGTTGCCGCCTGCATCTTCTGCATTGGAATTGCTAAAGCTGATGGTATATGTTTTATCGGTTGCATCCTCAGGGAAAACACTGACGGTAAAACTGCATAATTCACCGACTCGAAAGACGCTTTTATTTGTCGATACACTAATGCCGGTGACGGGAATCACAACTGTGATGCTAACGGACGCGCGCGCATCACCCGAAACAGAGACACAATGTATGACAACAGTTCCTGCGCCAACTGCGCGTACGACGCCGCCGTTTGTAACCGTGGCTACGCTGCTGTCGCTGGTTTCAAAGTAAACGGTCTTATCGGTTGCATCTGCGGGGAAAATCGTATGGACGATCCTTAGCTCGCCAGATGCGTCAATCGCTGCGCTCGTAATATCAAGAGATATGGATTCCACAGGTATGAACGGAGGAACCGATACAGGAGGAGGATCCGACGCGGACGGCTGAGCTGCCTCAGGCGGCGTTTCCGGAGATTGAGGAGCTACCCCTGCTTCGGGCGTTTGCACAATTGTTCCCAAACCCGGTGTGGAACTACTTTCGGGCTTCAATTGCGACGGTTCATCCCCGGCACCTTCCGTAATTTGTTGGGGTGGGGGCTCTGTATTATCACCGGTAAAGCTTTCAATGAATGCTTCAGGCATGAAGCCGCCGCTGCATCCCATGATGAAAAATGTCATCAGCAGCGCTAAGATAAGCATAGATGCTCTGTATCGTTTATTGTTCATCAATACTCCTCCTACCAGGCTTCGTGTACGCTATCCTACTTGCACGACTATGATCGTGATATTATCATTTCCTCCGTTTTCCAATGCCTGCATAAAAAGGGCTTCTGCCTTTTCTACAACCGTATCCGAAATTCTTAGTATTCTTAATATGCTGTCATCATCTATCATGTCACTGAGTCCGTCACTGCAAAGTAAGAAAACATCACCTCTGAGCACATCTGATTGCACAGTGTATGGCTCAATGATGGTTTCAAAGGGAAATACTCCCAAATGTTGAGTGAGAGTGTGCCGATCACGATGTGTGCGGGCAGCTTCTTTAGTTATTAAGCCCATTTCAACCATTTGCCTGATGACAGTATGATCACGGCTTAGCTGTGTGAGTATACCGGCGCGAAAAAGATATACCTTGCTATCGCCGATATTTACGATTGCCGCGCTGTTTTTATTAATGTAAAGCCCCGCAAATGTGGACCCCATACGTTTGCCGCCATTTTTGTTTATCAAATCACATATGACGGCGTTTCTTTCAATCAAATACCGGGCCCATTCTTCATTTTTCTTGAAGAAATCTTTATTTGTCATTGTCTGAACAGCCGTGAGCGATGCAAGTTCGCCGTGGCTTTCGCCGCCCATTCCATCAGCAACTGCGTACAGACCGCGTTTTTTGGTTTTATCTTCGTGCCTGAATACCGTGTTGTCAGATACATCGTTACGGTAAACGCCGTTTATATACAGGTTATCCTGATTATCTGTCCTGACTAGACCGATATCGCTAATAGCATAGCAGGCAAGTTTCATAACAATCACCTTTGGGTATATATAATAATATCAAGATTCCATCAGAACCGTATACAGCGATCCAAGGACGCTTAGAACATGCCCGTATGTCGCGATTGCGTCCGGGTCAGAAAAGTGGGGAAGAATGCTATTGCTAAGGATTCCCCGCTCGATCAAGTAACTCTCGACTTCATTTGCATCGGTATCATTAGCATCGGTAAATATCTCTCCACGCGAAGCGCACTGCGCCACTGTAAGTAATAGTTGGCTTACCGTAACTACGTCCGAATCCAGATTTGCTTCCCATATGGGTACCCGGTTCTGCCCCCGATAGGCAGTCCGCTCATTGATGATTTTCATCATATCATTGATTCTATTCTGCAAAGCCCAGCGGCTTGGCACCTCGGCATCAAGTCGGTAATCGTTGGTGTAGCCGCCCGCCGCCATTCCAAATTCCCTCATCACAGCCATTCCGGGATATGCCCAGTGATCCATAACGGCCACCCGGGGCGGCTCATATTCGACGAGATAAGCGCCTTGGCTTATCAATCTGTTTTGCAGCCATTGTATTGCGTCTGTATCATGACCCATTTGCCTGAAAGTAACGCCATGTTCGACGATGTATGCAACGGCGGCTCCGCCGGCTTCACCGGACACCATTCCCACGGGGATGACCCTTGTGCTGCCATGGGGCAGGGAGTCATAGGAAGCGCTGCGGCTTGTTATCAAAAGTTGGTCGATTTCCAGAGGTATCAAGCAACGGAATGGGATGCTATAGATATCAGGTACGCCAATGACATTGCCTGTTTCACCGGGAGAAGTCGCCTGAACATCCACGGGGTAGCTTCCATGGCCTATCCTGTCCCAATGATCCCTGTTTTCTAAAACATCGGTAATGGTCAGCCTGTACTCGCCGATGAAATGCCGTGTCTCCCTGACATATAGCCTGGGGGCATGTTGTACAAAAACAGCGTTTTCAAACCCTGGGAAGTTCCTCCGCATGTATTCGATTATGTGGGGTATCTCCCGCTGCCCCCTTGCTATGCCCTCAGCATAGGAATCAGGGTCATGGGCATCGACTCCGAAGATGATCAAGCCGTTTAACAACAGGTTGCCATTTGTCAGCCTTGCAATATTTGGCGCCCTGTAACGCATGTTGCTGTCTGTGGGGGTGAAGTCCCGGACTTCCTCGTTGTACCCCCAAGCAGCATTCCCGCTAACACCGGTGTTGGGATTGCCATCGTTATTGATATGATTGGCAAGAACACTCCAGTCGACGCCGGATACTTCAAAAACCAGCGTAACGCCCTGCTTGTATCCGTGGGCACCGCGATCCTCGCCCCCCACGGTATAAGGGGCGCCCGCCGCCGCTGCGATATCACCGTCTGCGGTGGCATCGATGACCGTAAGACTGCGGATGACCTGTGGCGCTGAAGCGCCTTTCTGCATTATCTCCAGTCCGGAAATCGTATTTCCGACCAGCACGGGCGCCACGATTTCGGTGTTCAGCATCACAGTCAGGTTTGGTTCATCATTGCATTTTTCCAGAAACCACTCTTTAGCTTCATCTATGTCAAAAGCATTGCCTAGTGATTCGTAAAATTCCAGAAAAATACCCCGTGTAAGCAATTCACCTTCAGGCCCGTGGTTTTGGTCAAGGAAATTCAGCATACCCAAAGTCATTAAGCCTCCCAAAGCGTCGCTTTCTTCCACCAGCAGCGCTCTGACGCCGTTTCTCGCAGCTGACAGCGCGGCGGCGACGCCTTCCGGCTCGCCTCCGGCGATTATGACATGGTAGCCTTCTTCACCATCTATGATTGGTCCTTGCACAGGGTTATTGTCTTGCGAGCTTGAGCCGCACCCTGCAAGCATCCCGGAGGTAATGAGAAACAGCGCAGCGGCTAAACCCAGCGCGGTCGCCTTGCTAATCAATGTTTTTATCGGAACATAAATAGCTTTTCTCATTATCATGCGTTGCAGCTCTCCTGAAAGAATTTGTTAATACTATAATTATACATTAAGCTATGGTAAAGGTAAACACAAATTTAAACTGTTCAGGAACTGTTAACACGCTGTTGTTACAGGTCAGAGCCTCCGTCATTGCGGGCTTGACCCGCAATCCCCCACGGAATGCGAAAGATTTACCAGCTGGAATCCATAAATTCGCTTATACCCGCAGGGGATTGCGGCTCGGAGGCCGCAATGACGAGGTGCTTAGCTACCCTGTGACTAGTAACACGCTGTTAACACGAACGAGGAGATAGAAATTCCGGCTTTGAAAACTTAAAAATTTAGTAATAATTTTTCTTGACATAAGCCGGCAGTTTCTATATAGTGTCAGTCAATGCAGTCTTGGAGGTTCCTTGATGAACGACCGTAAACGTATACTTAACAGCCTTATTAACAGCGAAGCAAACGATGCTTCGATTATAGGGCTGCTTATTATTATGCGGTCGGTTGCCGATGGGAATGCGCTGAGGATGTAGATAAGCGGCAAAGTGCGCGCCCGTGGCAATCGACAGCGATTGCGGCGGGCGTTTTTCTTTAGCCCAATATGGCGGCACGATGCGGCGATGCAATATTGAATTCGCGGCACGTCACCCCAAAGGAGGATATCAAAACATGAAATCGGACTCAAATGCAAAAAAAGGCATCTACCCTGTCCTCGCAACGATTGCAATCCAACTCACCCTCGGCGTAGCCTACATCTGGAGCGTGTTTCAAACCGGCGTCGCAAATAGTATATTCGGCGGCGATAATGCAGCCGCGGGACTTACATTCTCTGTTTTACTTGCGATACTGACCATAGGAAGCGTGATTGGCGGGAAGCTGGCGGCAAAGTCTTCCACCCGCATCGTCGTTTTCATTGGAGGCATAATACTTAGCGCAGGATTTATATTAGCGTCATTCGTGACGGAAAACGTCAAAGAACTGTTATGGATATCTTATGGCGCAATGGGCGGATTGGGTATGGGATTTACATACTCCACGACCATTGCCGTAGCACAGAAATGGTATCCGCATAAAAAAGGCCTCGTTACGGGAATCATAGTATCGGCGCTCGGATTCGGAGGAGTCGTGTTTACACCTATCGTGGAGCAGATTATTAAAGCATTTGACGGTGAAGCTGTCAGAGTGATAAGGGACAGACTTGCCGAGAATGTTATTGGTGTAGCCGAAGCCAATGCAGAGATGATGGCAGTAGGAGACGTAAGTCAATTCGGGGAATACAAAGCATTTTTGGTGCTTGGCGTGATATTCTTGATAGTGTGTACTGTGGGCTGCTTGTTCCTTAAGAATCCTCCCGACGGCTACAAGATGGACGCCGCATCCACAAACTCCGCAGCAGTGAAGGTCACGCAGGACTATACGTCGCTTGAAATGCTAAAAACCCTGCGGTTTTACCTAGTATTTGTCAGCTATATGCTTGCATGCATGGGCGGGCTTATGATGATAGGTTTTGCAAAACCCATCGCCGAAGCAAAAGGACTCGCAGACACAGCCACGGTCGGTGTTCTTGCAATTTCGATGTTCAACTCGCTTGGCAGGCTGCTTTGCGGCATTATATCGGATAAACTGGGGCGGATCAACACGATCGTCATACTCCTTTTAGGCGGGGCTGTCCTCTCGCTGTTTGTAAACGCGGTAAACGGTTATTGGGTATACGTGCTCATCGCGCTGATCGGGTTCTTCTACGGCGGACTTATAAGCAACTTCCCATCTCTGACTGCCGATATTTTCGGAGCAAAGCATCTGGCGACAAACTATGGCTTTGTGCTGCTGGGTTTTGGCGTTGGTGCGATCTTATCCTCGCAAATCGCCGGCCATTTCAGGAATGTGGCCGCAGAAAATATCAGTCTCATGTTCCCCGCCTTTGTGATAGCGTCATGCTGCGCCGCAGTCGGTGTTGTGATGATGTTCGCGCTGAAGAAGCTAAGCAAGGCACACGCCGCCGGCGCGGAGACTTAAATTCGCAGCACAGGGAGTTACAGGTCACACCCCTTTCGTCATTGCGGGCTTGCCCCGCAATCCCCCTCGGAATGCGGCAGGTCTGCCGACCTAAACCGTAATTTCGCTAAAACCCTCAGGGGATTGCGGCTCGGAGGCCGCAATGACGTGTGTTTTTGATGGGGCGTGACATGTAACGTACAGGGATACCCTCTGAGCAGCTATGGTGATGCTTTGTTTGACGCAGCTTGGCCTGTGCGGTATAATAGCCCCAAAGTATAAAGCGAAAGGGGCATGAATCATATGATTAACCGGAAGTACCCGCACTTATTCACTCCCATAACACTGGCAGGGACATTGTTCCGCAACCGGATATTTGCATCGCCGACAGGGACGGCATATATGTCGTCCCAACATTTCCCGATTCAAGAAACAAACGCATACTACGAGCGCAAGGCGATTGGCGGCGCCGCATCGGTCTGTGTCGGCGACGCGGTCGTCTGCTCGAAGCACGGAAGATTCAACAACGCACATCTCGCCCTCGACGACCCCGGAGGCGCGGCCTCGCTGAGCAGGCTGGCTGACTCCATATCCCGGCACGGGGCAGTGGCGTCAATAGAACTATCGCACAGCGGCAGCCATGCACATTCGTCAGCAAGAGCGGGCAATCAGCTATACGGGCCTATGGAATACGTTACAGAGGCCGGATACCGCGTCGAAGCGATGACAGAAGAAAAAATCTATGAAGTCATCGAGCAGCACGCCAAAGCAGCGCAGCTTGCGAAGCAGTGCGGTTTTGGCATGGTTACGATCCACGGAGGGCATGGATGGCTGCTGACTGAGTTTATGTCGCCGAAGTCGAACCAACGAACCGATAAGTGGGGAGGTTCCCCCGAAAACCGCTGCAGGCTTGCCGTTGAGATATGCAAGGCGGTTCGCCGCGCTGTCGGACCATATTTTCCAATAGAAATGCGCATCTCAGGCTCTGAGTGCAACCCAGCGGGATATGATATCGATGAAGGAATTGCGATCGCGAAGCAGCTTGACGGTCATCTCGATTTAATCCATGTCTCGGCTGGAAGCCATGAAGTATGGGATGTATTCACTGTGACGCACCCGGATATGTTCCTGCCGCACGGAGTTAACGTGAAATACGCCGCAGAAATCAAGAAACATGTTAAGACCGCTGTCGCTACGGTGGGAGCGCTGACGGAACCTGAGCTGATGGAGGAAATAATAGCCTCAGGACAGGCAGATGTCGTGGAGCTCGCTCGCGCGCTTATTTCTGATCCGGATCTGCCGCTCAAAGCTAGGACAGGCAGGGATGCAGAGATAAACAAATGTATGCGCTGCTTTACATGTTTTTCAAGCCATATGACAAAAGGACAGTTCGCATGCGCCATAAATCCGATCATTGGACAGGAAATAGAGAACAAATGGCCGATCCAACCCGCATCAAAGAAAAAAATACTCGTAGCAGGCGGGGGGATCGGAGGCATGCAGGCGGCCATTACCGCAGCACAGCGCGGACACGATGTCATCCTGTGCGAAAAGACTGATAAGCTTGGTGGGGTGCTCAACTGCGAGCACGATGTGCCGTTTAAGAAACCTCTGACAGAATATCTTGAGCGCCAGGCGCGCATTCTTAAAGACGCCGGCGTGGATATAAGGCTCAGCACAGATGCGACACCGGAGCTTGCGGAATCACTTAAACCGGACGTGATTATCGCGTCGCTTGGCTCGCGGCCTATGGTGCCTGATATTCCCGGTATCGACGGAGCTAACGTATTCAGTGCGGAGGAGATATACTACGACCCAAGCAAAGCCGGACAGCGTGTCGTGATACTTGGCGGAGGCCTTGTTGGTACGGAGCTTGCGATATACCTCGCAGGACTGGGGCGCGAGGTTTCGGTCGTTGAAATGGCGCCGACGCCGGGCGATGGCGGAAACAGACTTCAGGGGCTCGCCACGCGTCTGGAGTTGGCTCGTAAAAACGTGATAGTCAATCTATCTGTGACAGCAAAGGAAATAAACGAGAAAGGACTGATCGGAGAAGGCCCGGACGGTAAAAAACTCTTTGAAGCCGATACTGTCATATACGCCGCCGGACAAGTGCCGCTGCGCGCACAGGCAGATGCTCTGCGATTATCAGCACCCGAATTTCATCAGATCGGAGACTGCGTGACACCGAAAAACATTTACGACGCCACACGACTAGCGTATAATATAGCGCGCGACATCGGTAGATTTTAAGTTATAGTTAACGTGGAAGCGTGGAAGGAGTCATACTCTTTTCGCGCTTCCTGTTGCGCGTTTTTTCTTACTTCATTGATATGCAAGAAATTTTTATTTGCAAGTTCCACAATACTGCTATCAAGCCCGCCGCTGTTTACCATATTCTGAAGAACATTTTTAGCTCGGTCTTTGTTCATTCCGGAACGGTATGGTCTGTCCTCGGTCAACGCGGTCACCACATCCGCAACTGCCATTATTCGTGACAGCTTGGAAAAATCCCCACCTTTGACGTGGAACGGGTATCCGTTTCCATCCGGCCTTTCATGGTGATGCGCAGCCCATACCGCGATGTGCTCAAGGCCCCTGATTTTATTCAAGATTGCATAAGTGTAGTAGGTGTGCTTACGGACTATGTTAAACTCCGTGTCGCTAAGTGCGCCGTTTTTTTCCAAAATTTCGTTTGGGACACTCAGTTTTCCCAAATCATGCAGGAAGCCCGCTATTTCCATCATTTTGCATTCTCTGTCGGAAAATCCGGAGAGCTTGGAAAGCTCCATGGCGACTGCTGCCACGCCGCTAGAGTGCGTGGAGGTGAACCTGTTTCTAAAGTCGATGATCTGCGCAAGGGTTTTTGCAAAATCCCTGAGTGTTTCCATATCAATGATTTCTCTTGAGAGATGTATTCTTCGCAGCACGCTTGAAGTGATTTCGGATGAAAAGGCTTCTATCCAAAAGTATTCCATCTTAGCGAGCTTATCCAGCACGGCAAGCGCGTCCGGATGGAAAGCATCACGCTGTGCATGAATCGCTGACATCATCTCAGGAGCTTGGTCCAATCCCTCGCGTTCCCGGTCGAACAGTATCGCCAACCGGTCCGCCAAGTGAATTATATAGCTGCCAACAGGGATGTAGTCGACTGACGCGATGTAACGCTCGTGGTGATATCTTATCAGCTCAGCTGCCCTTGAAAGTGGTTCGAAGTCTTTTAGTAGTTCGTATCCTACAATTGCATGATGATCCAACCCTTTATCCTCATCTTCAAAAGATAAAAGCTTTACCCATTCCTCCTTGGAAAACACTCCAATATCGTGAAGCATCGACGCTAGCATGATGTTATGTATTTCTCTATTCGGTAGTCCCATTTCCTGAGCTATGCTGGTTGCTATGTAGGTTACTTTGTTATGATGATTGTTTAATATGGGAGATATCAGATCGACGGCCTCCGATATTGCCCATACAAAATCTATAATCAGGATATCATTTTCTATAAGCATTATAGTCCCTCCATCTGATGGTTTTGGCTGTATATATAATTATACATAAAAAATCGTTCATTGGAATACCAATATGGAATAAAATAATCGCAAAATATATCTTGTTTTTTTACATGTCAGACTTATTTGGAAAAGGTGGTATTTGTGCGATCCGATAAGCGGAGTATGGATGCGGAGCGCGCGAATAGGCGCATGGAAGCGCCTTTGAGCGCAAAGGAGCGCATAAGTACCACCTTTTCCTAGCTACGCACCAAAAGTTTACACACACTGTGACCAGCAACCCTGTTTTATCGTCCGAATCCAAACTTTCTATTGCATAAACACACTGCAAGATATACAATTAACTATAGAAAAATGAATTCTGCACTTACTGCTGCAGACTGCGACAGGAGAACATTATGATAAAAAAACACAATGCGCGTTGGTTGATTTGCATATTGCTGATGCTTTCGCTATGCTTCGGGCTGCTTGCCGGATGCGAAGAAGCAGTGCCGACGGTTAATGAAGACCCGCCGCCGGACATAACGGAAATAGAATCAACACCGCAGAGCGGAGATAGATTTGACCAACTGCTCGATGAGCTGTTCGCTGAAATAGCTGTATCCGACAGCATAACACTGAACTATTTTATTGCCAACCCGTCCCGTTTTGGCATTGAGGGTATAGCCCCGACATTCGGAGAGGTGACATCGCCCGAGACCATCATTAGAGATCGCGAAGAAAACCGGACACTTTTCGAAAGACTAATGGAGTTCCAATACGGGGATTTGCGAGCCGACCAGAAGATCATCTACGATATCCTTATAAGAAATCTTGGATTAATAGAATTGATGGATGGAAAAGACGACTATTCCTATTACCTCAGCGCTATAAGACCAACAACCGGCATTCAAGCGCAGCTGCCGATTTTGCTTGCCGAATTTAACTTCCGCACCGCCGGGGATATCGAGATATATCTTCAGCTGTTGGGAGATACGCAGCGGTATTTCGGGGAACTGATTGAGTTTGAGCGTGAGCGCTCAAGGCTCGGTTTTTTCATGAGCGAGGCAAATACCGATGAAGTAATTGCTAATTGCGAAAGCTTTTTGGAAAATCGCGATGATAATCTACTGATAACGATTTTTAACGATATAATAGATAGCTTTGACGGACTCTCCTCTGAGCAGCGCGAGCAGTTCAAAGAAAGAAATCATGACCTAGTCTTGAATAATGTATTGACCGCATATGACATGCTCCTTGCTGCTATGCGGGAGCTTCGCGGGCAAGGAGCGAATCAGGGAGGGCTTGCGAGCCTGCCGGACGGCGGAGAACTTGCGGCGGCGTATCTTAGGCATAAAACCGGCTCCGACAGAACACCGGAACAAGTAGAAATCCTCTTGCAAGAAGAGATGGACAAGGTGCTTGGAACGATGAGGGCATTTTTTGAAAACCCCATGCTCCTGGAGGGCTACTTTTCCGGCACATTGGGAGCCATTCCCGATGCAAAACCCATAATCTTTTTGAGGATACTTGAGAGGAATATCGAGCGCGATTTTCCCTCGATCGGGACGGTGGGATACATGGTTCGCGAAGTGAATGAGAGCCTTCAGGAGTTCGTAAGTCCGGCGTTTTATCTTGTACCCGCACTAGATAGTTTTCTAGACAATGTGATTTACATAAATCCGGCAAAAATCTCGGACAACCTGTCATTGTACACGACCCTTGCACACGAGGGATTTCCCGGACATTTATATCAAAGGGTATTCTTTTTGCAACAGTCGCCGCATCCTCTGCGAACGCTGCTGAGCCACACGGGATATACAGAGGGGTGGGCGACATATGTAGAGATGATAAGTTATTTCTATGCAGGTCTTGAAGAGGATGAAGCAAGACTGATGCAGTATTCGCAAAAGTATAACATATTGCTGATAACTCAAATTGATCTTGGTGTAAACGCTCTTGGATGGGACATCAGTCAGGTAATTTCATATTTAAGGCAGCTCGGCATAGAGGATTCGTCAGTGGGCGCAGAAATATTCCAAATGGTTACAAGAGACCCGTTGTCATACTTACCATACTGTTTAGGCTATATCGAGTTTGAACTGATGCGCGAAGAGGCCGAGCGCGCTTTAGGGAATAGATTCATACCAATGGAATTCCACCGCTTTCTCCTTGAAATCGGTCCTGCGCCATTTTCTCTGATACGTGAGCATATGCAAGTTTGGATCCAAACGCAGTAGAAATTACCGCTCATTGTAACTACTCAGAACCGGTGAGGGTGGCTGTATCTGTTCACGCAAAACGTAACCAAGGACGGTGGAGTGCTCGCGAATTGGCGCATGGATGCGCCGCTGAGCGATTGCGGGAACAGATACAGCCATTCGAGCGCAAGGTACTGAATAGTTATATTTTTTCATGGATATTTTCAGAGGTTATATCGATAAAATGGTCAAGTGCCATCTCTCCTATATCGCCTTCGGCGCGTTTGCGCACCGTTACAAGGCCATTTTCAGCCTCCTTATCGCCCAATACTAACATATATGGTATTTTATGCAGCTGCGCTTCTCGTATTTTATACCCGATTTTTTCGCTTCGGAAATCCGTTTCGACCCGTAATCCCGCATCGCTCAGTTTATCGGCTACTGATTGCGCGTAGTCGCGCGTACGGTCTGTGATTGGCATGACGACTACCTGCACCGGCGCAAGCCAGAGCGGAAACGCACCGGCGTAGTGCTCTGTTAGTATTGCAATGAATCGCTCCAGCGCTCCGAATACCACGCGGTGTATCATGACCGGGCGGTGTTTCTCGCCGTCCGGCCCGACATATTCAAGGTCAAACCTCTCAGGCATCTGAAAATCAAGCTGAATTGTGGCGCACTGCCATGTGCGTCCAATTGCATCGCTCACATGGAAGTCGATCTTCGGGCCGTAGAAAGCGCCATCGCCGGGATTGATGCTGTACTTGAGTTTTTTCTCTATGAGGATATCCTCTAAGGCTTTTTCAGCCATATCCCATGTTGCGATCTCTCCCATAAAGTCGTCCGGGCGGGTTGACAACTCTACCCGGTACTCAAAGCCGAAGACCTTGTACATTTTGTCAACCAGCTCTATGACTCCGGCTATCTCAGCAGGCACTTGCTCCGGCGTCATGTATAGATGAGCGTCGTCCTGCGTGAAGCAGCGCACACGCATAAGCCCGTGAAGCGCACCGGATAGTTCATGCCTGTGTACTACGCCCAGCTCCGCCATACGGACAGGCAGCTCGCGATAGCTCCACATGCGGCGTTTATATGCCAGCATTCCGCCGGGGCAGTTCATCGGCTTTATAGCATAATCGCCCTCGTCGATTTTTGTGAAATACATATTATTTTTATAGTGATCCCAGTGTCCGGAGCGATGCCATAAATCTTCGTTTAGAATCAGTGGCGTGCTTATCTCCTCGTACCCCGCGCGTTTATGTTCCTCGCGCCAGAATGCCAGAAGCTCGTTGCGAAGGATCATGCCTTTAGGGAAGAAGAACGGAAAGCCGGGACCCTCGTCGTACAGCGCGAACAAGTCTAGCTCGCGCCCCAGCTTCCTATGGTCGCGCAGCTTTGCTTCTTCAATACGCTTGAGATAGGCATCAAGCTCATCCTTGCTCATAAAGCAAGTACCGTAGACCCTCTGGAGCATCTTATTATTTGCATCGCCCCGCCAGTATGCGCCGGTGCAGCTTGTAAGCTTCATGGCATTTGCCTTTATCCTGCCGGTCGTATCAACATGAGGTCCCGCGCATAGGTCTGTAAATTCACCCTGTTTATAAAAACTTATCACCGCGTCTTCAGGCAAGTCGCGTATTAGCTCAATCTTGTATGGTTCGCATTGTTCTTCCGCAAACTTCAGCGCGTCCGCACGTGAGAGCTCAAAACGCTCAAGCGGAAGTTTTTCTTTGAATATTTTACGCATTTCGCCCTCTATCAGTTCCAGCGTTTCGGGCGTGAATGCCTCCGACGTGTCAAAGTCGTAATAGAACCCATCCGCAATCGACGGCCCGATCGCAAGCTTAACGTCAGGGAACAATCGCTTGACCGCCTGCGCAAGCACATGCGAGGTAGTATGGCGATATGCGTCCTTATATTCCTCATTTTCAAATGTGTATTGATTATCCGACATAAAAACATCTCCTCACATACGGACGGGAGCGCCCTGTCTTTCTTTTGGAGACTACCACGATTATCCCGTTATGTCAAGAGTGAGAAGAAAACGCGGAGACGAGGGGACGGGGGTTTTGTCTCCTGTCCCTCACTAGGGTGAAGATATTTTTTGCTGGTAAATGTCGTTTCAGCCCCTGCCCTCTTTAGATAAAGAGGGTGGCCCCGCAGGGCCGGGTGATTTGATTGCGGCGCAATTGCTGATTGCATTAT
>Ga0099364_10003989_pt1 | contig 22514 bp, 16 predicted proteins | sample TergutTh196P3_FD_73070 | JGI IMG/M metagenome (GOLD analysis project Ga0099364, IMG submission 73070) | Microcerotermes parvus P3 segment gut microbial communities from Pointe-Noire, Republic of the Congo - Th196 P3 | ecosystem: Host-associated > Arthropoda: Insects > Digestive system > Gut ...
TGATATGCAAATTTTGTTTTATCCATAAAAACCTCACGTCAACAAAAATTGTCTAACATCTATCATCTAAAATCTAATTTGTCTAATCGGTGAAATATCTGATTCCTGCTTCGAATATTCTTAAGTTAGGGTAACGTTTCCCGTCTTTTGCAGATGGGACATTTTTTGCTATGTCTGTGCCTATGCGTTCCGGGTGAGTTGATTTTCCTAAAATCCGCCCATCGGGAGAAGATAGGCCTTCTATTGCGAAAACAGATTGTGCAGGGTTGAAATTTATGTCCATTGTTGGATTGCCGTAAAAATCGACGTATTGTGTTGCGATTTGTCCGTTCTTAATAAATCTTTTTATTGCGGCATCATCCGCCATAAAACGCCCCTCTCCATATGAAACAGGAACAGTGTTTATATATCCTACATCACTGAGAGCGAGCCATGGGGAAAGATTGGAAACTACTTTGGTATTTACTATTTTTGACTGATGTCTGCCTATGGGATTAAGAGTGAGAAAAGCATCGTTTTCTTTGTTTGTGATTTTTCCGTTTTCCAATAATCCTAATTTTAATAAAGCTTGGAAACCGCTGTTTATTCCCAAAATCAATCCGTCATTGCGATATAAAAGCTGGTCTATTTGTTCTGCGATAGATGAATTTTTTAAAAATGCCGCCATAAATTTCCCGGAATTGTCCGGTTCTTCTCCGCCTCCAAATCCTCCCGGAAGTATAAGTATTTGAGAGCCTGCTATAGCAGACGCCATTTCTGCTGCACTTTGGGTTATATCTTGTGGCTTTCTGTTTTTTATAATAAATATTTTCGGAGAACCGCCTGCTTTTTGCACAGCTTTTGCTATATCATATTCTGAATTTGTCCCCGGGAAAATTGGAATCAAAACTCTGGGTTTTGCGTTCATTCCGCCGGTGCGAATTGTTTTTAACCCTTCAGAATATACAATATTTATATCATCATGAGCAGGCATAACTATTTTTGATTTTTGCATATCGACTTTTGTAGGGAATACTTCTTCTAATTTATTAGTAAACGAATTTTCCATGTCAAATAGAGGATAAATGACACCGTCGGTATTTTCTATTTGATATTCGCTTATTGTTTCACCTATTTGCATTTCTGTTGTGACATTTTCGTTTAATTCTATTAAAAACGAACCGTATACAGGGTTAAATAAAATATCATTGTCAATCTTGCGAGTGAAACGAAAACCTATTTTATTTCCAAAACACATTTTTGATAATGCTTCAGAGATTCCGCCGAAACCAATCGGATATACAGCGGCGGCTTTTTTTGTATTTATAAGACTTTCTACCGCATCGAATACAGCTTTTACTTTTTTGAAATCCGGTTGGTCATAAATTTTTTGTTTATTATTGTTAACATAAGGTGACAGTAATATAACTTTCGAGCCTGCTTTTTTAAATTCGTTAGAAACTATTTTATCAGCTTTGGCAGTTGATACCGCAAAAGATACAAGAGTCGGCGGTACATCTATGTCTTCGAAAGTACCGCTCATGGAATCTTTTCCGCCGATAGAGCCGCATTTAAACGCCATTTGTGCTTCTAACGTGCCCAGCAACGCCGAAAAAGGTTTGCCCCAACGCAATGGGTCGCTACCCAAACGCTCGTAATATTCTTGGAAAGTTAACCAACATTGACTTAAACTTCCCCCTGCGGCTATTATTCTTGCAATGCTTTCTATTACCGACAATTTTGCCGCAAGATATGGTGATTGTTGTGCTAAATATGGGTTGTAACCCCATCCCATTAATGCTGTTGTGTTGGTTTCTTTGTTTTGCACAGGAATTTTCACAGCAAGAGTGGACGAGGGTGTTAATTGTCTTGCGCCGCCCAATGGCATTAATACTGTAGACGCTCCGGCACTTGCATCAAAATATTCAACAAGTCCTTTTTGAGAACATATATTCAAATCAGAAAGATGTTCTTTCCAATTATCTATAGTATTTTCTCTTGTGAAATAAGGTTCGCAAGTTAATTGTTTTACGTTAATATCATTAAACTTTTTCGCTCCGTTTGAATTTAAAAATTTACGTGAAAGATTTACGACGACTTTGTCGTCTTTTTCAATCACCATATATGGATTGCTTGTGACGACGGCGACTTTTACCGCGTTCAAATTTTCATTATCGGCAAGTTTGATAAATTCATACATATCGGCGGCTTCTACAACCACCGCCATTCTTTCTTGAGATTCGCTTATTGCTAATTCTGTCGCATCAAGTCCTTTATATTTTGTGGGCACTGCATCTAAATTTATTTTTAAACCGTCCGCTAATTCTCCGATTGCAACCGATACACCGCCTGCTCCAAAATCGTTACAGCGTTTAATTTTTCGTGTAGCATCGGGGTTGCGGAATAGTCTTACAATTCTGCGTTCAAGGGGTGGGTCGCCTTTTTGCACTTCGGCGGAACAAGCGGTCAAAGAAGAAACTGTATGAGATTTTGAAGAACCTGTCGCTCCGCCGCAACCGTCACGCCCTGTTTCTCCGCCTAATAATATAACTATATCGCCTGGGGCCGGTGTTTCACGCCGTACATATTCTTCTTTTACCGCCGCCAAAACTGCACCCAGTTCCATACGTTTTGCGGCATATCCTGCATGATAAAGTTCTGTCACATGACCTGTTGTCGCGCCAATTTGATTGCCGTATGAACTGTATCCTGCCGCAGCTGTACGCGTTATTTTATATTGCGGTAATTTTCCTTTTAAAGTTTTGTCAAAAGGTGTCAACGGGTCACTCGCTCCTGTAATACGCATTGCCGCGAAAACATAAGAACGCCCTGAAAGAGGGTCGCGAATCGCTCCGCCCAAGCAAGTTGAAGCTCCGCCGAAAGGTTCGATTTCTGTAGGATGATTATGTGTTTCATTCTTGAACATCAACAACCAATCTTCGTCCTTGCCGTCAACATCCACTTTGATTTTAACACTGCAAGCGTTTACTTCGTCGGATTTATCCAACGAATCAAGATAACCGTCTTGTTGTAATTTTTTTGCTCCTATGGTAGCTATATCCATCAAAGTAACAGGTTTTTCTTTGTTATTATATAATTCATCACGAATTTTTAAGTAATTTTCATAACTTTTCTTTACGTTTTCGTCTTTGATTTCGATATTTTTAAGGTTAGTTAAAAATGTGGTATGCCTGCAATGGTCTGACCAATATGTGTCAATAACTCTGATTTCTGTAATGGTAGGAGGACGATTTTCGGATTTAAAATAATCCTGGCAAAATTTCAAATCGTTATAGTCCATAGCAAGAGAATATTCATCTAAAAATTCATTTAACCTAGCTTTGTCCAATTCGTTAAACTCTGTCAAAGTTTCGGGGAATGAAGGCGTTTCGTAATCTATTTTTAGTGTATTATATTTATCTAAAGTAACTTCGGTATTTTCAACAGGATTAATTAAATATTTTTTTACAGCGTTCAAATCATCATCGGAAATATCATTTGTTATGATATAAACTTTTGCATATTTTACTTTTGGGCGTTCTGCGCCGGTCATCATTTGAATACATTCTGCACAAGAATGTGCTCTTTGGTCAAATTGTCCTTCGACTAAAGATATTGCAAAAACTTTTTGATTTTCTCGCAAATTCGGCAATTCATTATAAGTATTATCAACAGACGGTTCACAAAAAACCGTGTTAACAGCTCTTTCAAAAGCTGTTTTAGCAATACCTTCAATGTCATAACGGTGTATGATTCTGATTCCTTCAATGTTTTTAAGTCCCAATTTATTATGCAAATCATGTAAAACTCCTGCTGATTCTACTGAAAATCCTTCTTTTTTTTCTACATAAATTCTTTTAACTTCCAAAAATCCCATCCCCTTTTTAAAATAATAGTATTTGTTTCTGTATGTTTTTATCGCCTAACGAATTTGTGCAAATCTGCGGGCGAACGGAGTTCGCCCCTACAAAAACGCCGTTCAAAATCCGTCGGCAATGTCAACAATTTAAAAATTGAATTTGTAGGTACTAACTCTGTTTACCCGACGAATTTGTGTAAATCTGCGAGCCAAGATTGCCGCCCTTGCAAAAAAACTGTTCGAAATCTGTCGGCGAGTGTAGATAAACTGAAACTACTATATCATTATAATTTATATAATAAATTATGTCAACTTTTATGGATTAATGTTTGTGTCAAGTAAAAGTGGGCAAGAAATATGTTAATTTTTTATTAACAAAAAAGCAGTAAAATATTACTAATAATCCAACACATACAATCATTGAAAATCAAGATTTTCAATGATTGTATGTGTTTCTGATAAACACAAAAGTTCACATGATTTTTGATATATTTAAAGAGATTGGATAGCTCCCATATTTCTCAACCACTTGTAATTAGAAGTTGATGGTGCAGAAGTTTTGTGATAACCATCGAAACCTTTACCAACAGATTTAACAATTTTTGAAGAAGATAATTTAACTATAATTTCATCTGCATATTTTTCAGGCAAGGTAACTGTTGTTAAATTTTGCATAACATCAGCGAGTTTGCCAGTATGTTTCAAACATAAAAGTCTTGCAAGATTATTACCGCCATTCAAGCTCCAACAAGCTCGGCGGCCTTTCATGCGGTTACCGATAATTGTAAATATATTGCTTTCCATACACCCCATATTTCGGTATTCTTTACCATCTGGTGGTTCACAGATTTTGATTTTACGCTGATTAAACGGCACTAAACCATCTTTATTGTTAGTAAAATATTTTAATAATTCAAGTAAATTTTGTTTTTCTTCTCCGCCGTTTTCCTCATCAGTTTCAACACTATTTGAAAGAGCTTCTATATATACGAGTAAATTATCAATGTCATTATTATGCAGCATTTCCATAATGTTCTCTTGCATCTCAGGATTTTTCACATAAGTTTTAACAGCTTTATTGCGATGGAATGGGTCTAATTGGAAATGCACAGTATCGTCAACAATGCTGTTCTTTATCCAATTTGCACCGTCACCATTTAGAAAACGCATTTCAATCTCATTAACATTGTATACATTGGCAATTATTCCCTCTTTGCGTTTTTGGAAGTTTTTAACATTCTCAAAATTAGCACAAGCTACTTTGTTTGTCAATTTATATCGCTTCTTTTTTGCCTTGCTTTTTACATATGTTTCTTCTGCTCCGTCATATGCAATTCCAACTTTCATTTCTTTACTTTTGCCGTACTTTTTTCTGTCCTCGCCTTGTAAATTTATATATATTCCGTCTTGTTCTTCAAACAATACTTTTGTTCCAATTTCACCTTTACCACTGTTATTTTCAGCAAGTTTTGCTTTTTCATTTTCTTGTTTTTCTATGTGGTTGCCTACTTCTTGTGCAACATTCCATGCCGCAGTGTGACTAATAGTTTGTCCTGTTAATTCACTTATCGAACGTGCCGCTTCTCGATAAGGACTTTCACAAACTGCTTTAGTTATCATATTTGAAAACAATTCGCTCATATGTCCGCTTCCTTTAATTCCCATTGCTTCATCGAGAAGATAAAGCCGTTTGATTGTTCCGTCTTCGCTTTTTATTTCATACATTGTGCGAAAATATTCCACTTCTCCCATAATAGTTTTTATAACTGTTTTTCGCTTTCCTTTGTTGCGATAAATGGCTTTATCACGGGCTTGGCATAATTCTTTGTCCCATTTTTCAAGGACGCTTTTTATTTCTTCACAACCTATTTTAAAACATAGTTTTAAAATTTCTTTTTCTAAATTATTGAAATTCATTTCATTATTTGTTATACTCATTTTACATACACCCCAGTTAAATGTTTTCTTGACAATTTCATTTTACTGGATTTTTGTATGTAAGGGAAGTGATTTTTATCATTTCCCTTTTATTTTTGCCTATTTTAATTTTACACTAAGGAAAAAAATAGTTTTTTGCGGTAAATTGCAAAAAATTACAACTTACTCTTGACATTTCACGATATTACTAATATAATTACAGTATTAGTTACCTAAATTGTAAAAAAGGATATATAAATGAATAAAGATATAAAAATTATTGAAAACAATAAAATCTACACTCTTGAGCAACTGTGTGACTTTTTAGAAATCGAAATTCCCGATGAATATGAAAACATAAAAACATCTTATGTAACAGATACAACTTTATTTGATAAATTAGAAAACAAAGATGAACTTATTGCGAAAATAAAAACAATAAGCGAATCTGATTGCCAATATAATAATTTTGCAAACAACAAAAATTATGCTGATACAAAAAAAAGAGCAAATACATTTAAAGGATTATATTTGTGCCATAAAGGTGCAGGAATCACACATACTGACTGCGAACTTGTCCAATTGTTTGTCCAATATTTATATTGTTTTAAACCGCTCGGATATTCTGTTTCTAATTATTTTTCATATGAATTGTTTCGCCGCACACTATCACAAGCCAATACATTTGCAAGCAATGATTACAGAAAATTGGTATTTAAGGTATGCAACGATATTAAATTTTGCAAATATTTGAGTAATAAAGTCTTATTCAACAGAGTTTACAGTAAATATGTCAAGCGTGATTGGTTATATACAAGAATTTGTTCGCTAAATGAATTTAAAGAATTCATAAAAAAACACCCCGAATCTTTTGCAAAACCGATTAAAGAATCTATGGGTAAGGGTGCCCATATTCTATATGCAAATGAGCATGATGACATCGAAAAATTATTCCATGTTTGTTATAAAAAAGATTTAATGGTTGAAGAAATAATTAAAAACGAGCACAGTATAAATGAATTTAATGAATCTTCAGTAAATACGATACGTTTATACACACTGTTACCTGTTAATAACGAACCCATCGTTATTTGTGCAGTAATGCGTATAGGACGGGAAGGGGAAATTGTCGATAATCACAGAAGCAGCATTATCGAAAACAACAGAAAAGGCGGATTAGTTACATCAGTTGATGTAAAAACCGGAATAATTAAATCTGACGGTATTGACAACAGAAATATTGAATATAAAGAACACCCCGATTCATCAAAAACTATTAAAGGCTTTCAAATTCCCCAATGGGATGAAATTATAAGACTTTGCAAAGAAGCGGCTTTGGTAGTTCCTCAGTTACGGTATATTTCTTGGGATGTAGCCGTGAGAGATGATAATACAGTTGAATTTATAGAAGGTAACAGTTATGGAAATATAAACATGGCACAAAAAATAGACCAAACAGGTAAAAAACATTTATTTGAACAGCATATTAAAGAATTACAAGCTTTGAAATCACAAACAAATAATAAAAGCACAAACAAGAAACCGATAAAAAAATCATCGCCTAAAAAGCCAAAAACACCTACCGATAAAAAAATGAAAATTCTCGGAGAAAACCGTGTTTTTACCATTAATGAAATATGTGATTTATTAGAAATAAATACCCCAAAAGAATATGAATCTATCAAAAATAAAAATGTAACAACCACATTATTAAAACTACCGGAAGTTAGCGAATAGTTTGAATAAATTCAAACTTTGTAGGGGCGAATTCTATTCGCCCGCAGATATATAGAAAACACCTTAGATTATTAACATTTTCGGCGGCGAGTATAGCACTAACATATTGAGAGGAAAATAAATGATTAAGAAGTTAAAAAGAAAAGTCAAGAAAACTTTTAAGAAAATTAAGAAAAAATTTAATAAAAAGATTAGAAAAATTAAAAGAAGAATAAAAAGAATTAATAATAAATTATTTAATAAAAATATTAAAATAATAAAATTATCTAAAAATGCTGCTCCTGTAGATTTATTTTCAAAAATCAATGCGCTAAAAGACCAAGAAAATTTCTCAGATGATTATTATACAAAAATCAAAAACATGGCGCTTGAATTTAAAAAAAGATATTATAATAAAATGAAAACAAAACATACCGACACAGAATTATTGCAATTATTTGTAGAATATTTATATACATTTAATCATTTTGATTATTGTATTAAAAGTTACTTTCTTTTCGGGTTGTTTTCCAAAGAAATATCCTATTCTGAAGCGTTTTTCACTAAAAAATATCGAAAAGCTGTTAATAAATCGTTTGCTGTAAATATATATTATAAATATTTTAATGATAGAGTTCTTTTTTACAAAACTTTCGATAAATATATAAAACGCGACTGGTTATATATTCAAGCAAGCACGATTGATGAATATAAGAGTTTTGCCGAAAAACATCATGTTTTTCATGCCAAAAAGGTGTTAACCGATTCACAAAATAATGTTTCTGTAATGAAATATTATAACAATCCAATAACACAATTCACCATATGTTATCAAAACAATTTCATAGTTGAAGAAATTGTCGCAAATACTTATGGTACAAATGATGAGGATAGCATCTCATATACCGTTTGTGTGATAACTTCAATAAAAACCGATAGCTCCCCCACGATATTATCGAAAGCCGATAATGAAATTGACATATTATCGGCTGGAATAAAAATCGAACAAAAAGAAATCGACAGTAAAAATATAAATTTCAAAATAGCCGCATTACTCGATATAAAAACAGGGGGAATAATTGAAAATACAGATTCAAAATTCCCCGATTCCTCAAAATTCCCCCCAGATTTTCAAATGCCGCAATGGAACGAAATTGTAAAATTATCTAAAGAAGCCGCAAAAGTAATTCCGCAAGCAGAACTCGTTGCATGGAGTATTGCTGTGAAAAGCAACGGTGAACCTGAACTTATAGAAGGAAATACTTTTTCTTAGTACGCAACATCGCCCTTGCCGTCTGTAAAAAATTTTATATGTCACGGATGGCAGATTGGGTTTTGCAAATTTTTTCATTTACCGCGGGCGGCAGATTGCCGCCCCTACAAAAACACCGTTTAAAATCTTTAATATGCAATATACCCCACCCGCCAGCGGCGGGTGGGGTATATAAAATTTACTTACAAATCCTTCTAATTACAGATATAAAATAATCTATATCATATGTTTTATTGTATATTCCGGGGGAAACTCGGGCTATTCCGTTTTCGAGTGTTCCTAAAAATTGATGAGTCAAGGGAGCGCATTGCAAGCCGCCGCGTATTGCGATATTCATTTTATTTAGTTTTGCCGCGGTTTCGTCTGAATGTAGACCTTCGATATTAAACGGTAATACAGGGACTTTTTTGTTTATTATATATTCATTGTCATATAAAATTACCTTGCCGATACGTTTCAATCGTATGAAACAATCATGAATTAAGCTAAATTCTTTTTTGTAGATTTTGTCTACGCCTTTTTTTTGAATATGTTTAATGCTTTCACCCAGAGCATATATACCTGCTGTGTTTATTGTGCCTGTTTCGAATCTGTCGGGAGAAAATTCGGGTTGTTCAAATTCAATAGAGTTTGAGCCCGTTCCGCCTTGAATTAAAGTTGATAATTTTGTGTCGTCGTTCCTTAAAATCATCAGTCCTGTTCCCGATGGCCCATACAAACCTTTATGTCCCGCACAACATAATACGTCAATCCCCATTTCGTCGATGTTTATGGGCAAAATCCCTGCCGTTTGTGCCGTGTCTACTATTAAATTTATACCGTAATGTTTCGCAACTTCTGATATTTCTTTTATTGGTAAAATATCCCCTGTAACATTTGAAGCGTGTGTGCAAATAATCGCACGCGTGTTTTTGCGTATCAATCTCTCGAAAGAAGCGGCGGTTTTCTCGGCACTGCGCGGATTTACAACAGCTATTGAATATGTAGCCCGCCCGCTTAATGATAAAGCATGGACGGGTCGAAGTACGGAATTATGTTCGAAGTTTGAAATAATTAAATGGTCACCCTGTGAAACGATTCCTTTTATAGCAAGATTAAGCGCGTGTGTACAATTAAGTGTGAATACAATATTTTCGGGCGAAGATGCAAACATTTTTGCCGCAAGGTTGCGGACATCATATACCATTTCAGCTGTTTTCATTGATATTTTATGACCGCCGCGCCCGGGGTTTCCACCATATGTTTTAATGGATTTTGTAAACGAGTTAATCATTACCGACGGTTTCGGATAAGAAGTCGCCGCATTATCTAAATAAATCATAATTTATGGTCACGCATAAAACAAAAATAAAAAGCATGACCTCGTTCCACCTCTCCGTTTCTTAATTTATATATTAATGAATTGTGTTCACACAATTTATTATTTATAAATTCTGATCACTGACCACTGGTCATTGATCAATGATTATTAATTATTCAAACATTTTTTACTCCTAAAATTTCAATTTTGTCTCTTTCTAAAATATCTATAGCCTCATTAACCTTATTTTTAAGTTCCAGTGAATAACTGCACCCCGGAACTCCTACATCTCTCGGGGTTCTGATGACATTTGAAGATATACCCTTTTGTTTTAAAACATTCTTTGCCTTATGTGCATAGGTTACAGAGGTTAAGATAATTAATGTCATAAAAATCACCAACCCTCTTTCAGGGGTAGGGAATTAACAAATAATAAATAAAAAATAATAAAGCAAAAATAAAAAATATTTTGGAACTTATTATTAAGATTCAAGAATTTAGGGTCTAAATCTAAAATCTAAAATCTAAAATCTAATCCCCCCCTGTTAAAGTATTATATGCTAAAACAATATTTATGTTAAATAAATTAAATACCCCTCGCCGACGGCGAGGGGTATTACTTATATTATTCACTATTACTTATTCAATATTATCACTGACCGCTAACAACGCATTAACTGCGGCGTCGAATGCGGCTCTTTGTGAGGGATATTCGAATTTTTTCACATTTTTGTTGTCTTTTTCCAATTCTGAAAATCCGCTGAATACCGAAAGGTGCGGTTCTATCGTTAAAACTTTGCCGCCGATTTTTTTATACCGCTTAATGACTTCGGGTAATTGCCCTTCTCCGAAACCTGCTGGGACAACAGTGCCGTCATCTTTCGCATCTTTTACATGAATATATTCAATGTACGGTTCAAGCATTTCCCATGCAGGGATTACTTCTTGCTGTGATTGTACAAAATTCGCAGGGTCGAAAACCGCTTTGATTTCCGGTATGGATTTATGTATATCCAAACATTCTTCGACTTTTTCTCCATATATGTCTTTTTCGTTTTCGTGGCAGAGAACAATACCGCTCCCTTTTGCCGTTTCTGCTAATATAGCAAGACGTTCCATAACAATATCACGTTCCGCCGCTCTGTTTTGACAGAAAAAACTGAACATACGGTAACGTTGTGCTCCTAAGATTTGTGAAAGTTCCAACATATGCTTAAATTGTTCTTTGTGTGGTGTAAAATCATCGGTAATATTAATTTTACCTGTAGGAGAGCCTGTCGCCCACACTTTAATATTTGAATCATCCAAAGTACGGCGTATTTTTTTTGCCTTTTCGGCACTTATTACCGATATGTTTTCGCCGTCCACACCGCGAATTTCTAACATGGAAATATTATTTTCCTGCATGGCATCAATCTGCCCTGTCAAACTTTCTGCCGCTTCATCTGCAAAAGCAGATAATATGAAATCATTCATTTTTACATTCATTTCCTTTCTATTATAGGTGACTTTATCCAATGCACTGGATTTGCACAAAACATTATAAATAAATTCTGTCCACTGATCATTGACCACTGACCACTAATTATTTATACTTTCTTCTTTCAAATATCCGTCTAAGATATTTACTGTTCTTTTTCCGCGTTTTGCTATGTTTATATCGTGGGTTATCATGATAATTGTGTGACCGTCACCGTTCAATTCTTCAAAAAGATTTAGTATTTCCATCCCTGTTTTTTGGTCCAACGCTCCGGTCGGTTCATCTGCAAGTAATATTGTAGGCTCTGTTACCATAGCGCGGGCTATTGCTACGCGTTGCTGCTGTCCTCCCGAAAGTTGTGTCGGTAGATTCCGCAATTTATCTGACAACCCAACTCTATCCAAAATATCTTTCGCTTTTTTTCTGCGTTTTGACGGCGAAACAAGGGAATATATCAAGGGTAGTTCTACATTTTGTAAAGCACTAAGCCGTGGGAGAAGCTGGAAGTTTTGAAAGATAAATCCTACTTCTTTGTTGCGTACCCTGGCAAGTTCTTTTTCGTCGCAATTTTGAATATCTTCCCCCGAAAGATAATATTTACCCGAAGTCGGCGTGTCCAAACACCCGATAATATTCATCATAGTAGATTTACCGGAGCCAGACGGTCCTAATATAGATAAAAATTCGCCCGAATTTATTGTCAAATCAACATCATGTAAAACTTCTAATTCATCTTCACCGATATAATAGCTTTTACATATTTTTTGCATATTCAATATTTCTTTCATTGTAACCTTATTTCCTTGATTATAAAAATTTTTCGCGTCTGCTTGCCTACACTAACGATGTAAAAATATACATTTTCGCATCTGCTTATCCTTACCAACGGCGTAGGAACAAATATTTTCGCGTCTGTTTACCCCCGCCAGCGGCGGGGGTAAACAGACATATAAATTTTATCTTCTTCCCGGTCCAAATCTCATTTGTTGTGCATCTTGATTGTTAGGGTAATATATTGTTTCTCCGTTTTGGATTCCTTCTTTTATTTCCGCTATTGTTCCGTCGTTTATCCCTACTGTGATTTTAACGTCATAATATGCGTCGTTATCATCTTTTTTCATAACATAAGGATTGTCTTCGTTGTCAAATTGTATTGCTGCCATGGGTAAGGTAACCACATTTTCCGCTTTTTCATGGAGAATTTTAATTTCGGTATTCATTCCTATTTTTATTTGTGAATCTCTTTTTATGTCAATAATTGCGTTAAAATATGTTACACCGTCCGGTTCTGGAATTCCTACATTTGACACTTTGGAAACTTTGCCTTTAATTTCTTTATCAATCGCATTTATCAGAATATCAGCATTATTGCCTTTTTTTACTGACTTTAAATCATATTCATCGACTCGTGCGGTGATTTGTAAATTATTAAAATCAATGATTTGCATTACAAGCGTGCCGGGGGCAATAATTTCATCTTCTTGTACGTTAATGCTGTCTATAGTGCCGTCAATATCGGCTTCGACTTCCTGCCCTGTAGATGTTTCGTATAAAACGTCGCCTTCTTTAACTTTGCTTCCCTCTTTGACTTTAAGTTCGGATATTTGCGTTAAGCTGTCTGTAATAACATTCTGCGAATTTTTGGGTTCTACATTTCCGCCGAAAGAATAATATGTAAAAATATCCCGTATTTCTGCTTGTTCGCTTTTCATATTTATAACATTAGGACGTGTGAAAAACCACACCACCGCTCCTGCTATTGAAATTAATATAATAAATATTATAATTCGTTTTAAAATTTTTGTTTTTCTTTTTTTCATAAAAAAATGTTCCTTTTTTATTTTTTTGCGTGCGTTTTTACCCCACCAGATGAATTTGCGTAAATCTGCGAGCGAACGGAGTTCTCCCCTACAAAAACGAATTTGCGTAAATCTGCGGGCGAACGGAGTTCTCCCCTACAAAAAAATTCGCGTGCATTTTCTCCCTACCGGAGGTAGGGAGAAAACGTACATCATCCTTCTGGGTTATCCGTTAACCCCAGACTGTCTAAAAGTTCTTTGGCGGCGTTATGTCCTAATTTTTTTTGGCGGCTGTTCATCGCGGCTACTTCTAATATTATTGCTAAATTCCGTCCCGGTTTTACTGGTATTGTTATTTCGGGAATTTTTATGCCCAAAATAGAAGTGTATAGAGTTTCCATGCCCATTCTGTCATATGCTTTTTCTTGGTCCCAATTTTCAAGATTAACGACCAAGTCTATTTTTTCTGTAAGTTTTACCGACCCCATACCGAATAATCGCATAACACTTATAATTCCTATGCCGCGAAGTTCCACAAAATGACGAATGTTTTCGGGTGATGAACCTACTATTGTACGGTTAGAAACACGCCGCATTTCTACAGCATCATCTGCAATAAGTCTATGTCCTCTTTTGACAAGTTCAATTGCGGTTTCGCTTTTACCGACGCCGCTTTCTCCTACAATCAACATTCCCTCACCGTAAATTTCAACTAAAACACCATGCCGAGTTATGCGCGGTGCTAATTCTACATTTAAAAAGCTAATTAATCCTGCCATAAAAGTCGATGTGTTGTCGCTTGTTTTTAATAAAGGAACTTTATGAAGTGTAGCCGATTCCACAAATTCAATAGGCGGTGTAGGCGAACTCGCAGTAATTATCACCGCAGGAACATTATGTGCGAAAAGCGAATCTATTTGTTTTGCCCTGGTTTCATCGTCAAGGCTTTTCAAGAAAGCCATTTCCATGTTGCCGATACATTGTATTCGAGAAGGTTGGAAATATTCATAAAATCCCGACAAATACAACCCCGGACGGTTTACTTCAGATGTAGATATAAAAATATCATCCTCAGATTCATGTAAAAATACCGGTTCTAAATCAAACTCTTTTATCAATTTCGCTAAACTTACTTTATACTTTTCTACCATAATAATCACTCCTATGATATTGCCTTTAATGATTTTATTACATTTTCAAGGCGTTTGTTTGCGGTTTCGAGTTTTTGTTTTTCTGTGTCTATTAATTTTTGCGGAGCTTTGTTTATAAATCCTTGGTTGTTTAGTTTCTTTTGTAAAAACGCTATGTCATTTTCACAAGTTGATTTTTCTTTTTCGAGTCTTATGCGTTCTTTTTCAATGTCCACAAGCTGTCCCATCGGGATAAAATAACGTGCGGAAGATGTGTCTACTGATATAACGCCTTTGTTTGTTACCGCTTTTGTTGTTTCCTGCGAAATTGTATTGTTTTGTGCGTTGGACTCCAAAGTTTGGCTTTCAAATTTTACTTCGGACGCTCCTGCTAACCGTATGAACATACCGACAAATTTTTGAAATAAATCTTTTTCGTTTGTGTTTATTACAAGCGCGGCTTTTTTTGATAGCGGTACATTTATTTTTGCTCTTGCCGTGCGGATTGCTTTTATCCCCTGCATGATTTTTTCAAAATCTGCCGATTGTTTTTCGAAAACATATTCTTGATTATAAGTAGGAAATTCGCTTACCATAATCGAATTTTTTTCTTGTCTTTCTGAAAGAATACCAACAAACAACGCTTGCCATAATTCTTCGGTAACAAAAGGCATAAAAGGATGCAAAAGTTTTAATATCCCACGCATGATATAACATAAAATATTACGTACATCGTCGGCAGTATCTTCGTTTTGCAATCTTATTTTGGCAATTTCGATATACCAATCACAAAAATCATCCCATGTAAAGCTTACAGTTTTTTCCAATGCAAGTCCGAATTCATAATTGTCGATATTATCGGTACATTCTTTCACAAGACGGTTGAATTTCGTTAAAATCCACATATCTTCGGGAGTGAGTTTTGCCGGAATTTGCGGATTTGGGATTATATCATCTAAATTCATCATTATAAAACGTGATGCGTTCCATATTTTGTTGATAAAATTCCGCCCTGCTTTGCATTTATCATAAGAAATACGCATATCATTCCCGGGATTTGTTCCTATACATACCATATACCTCAAAACATCAGCGCCGTATTCATCTATTATATCAATAGGATCAACGCCGTTGCCAAGAGATTTTGACATCTTGCGTCCTTTTTCATCACGCATCAAGCCGTGGATAAACACCGTATCATAAGGCAATTCTCCTGTATGATGAAACCCTGAAAATATCATTCGCGCTACCCAAAAAAAGATAATATCATATGATGTTACTAATGTATTTGTTGGATAAAAATACTTAAAATCTTCGGTTTGCTCCGGCCATCCCATTGTTGAAAAAGGCCATAATGCCGACGAAAACCATGTGTCGAGAGTGTCTTCGTCTTGTTTTAGCTTTCCGCCGCAAATTCCATTTTCGGTATTGTGTTCACATTTTTCGGCGGCAATTTCACTTACTGTAATTTCACCGCATTTTTCGCAGTAATATGCAGGAATCCTGTGCCCCCACCATAGTTGACGGGAAATACACCAATCTTTAACATTATCCATCCAATGAAAATATAATTTTTCAAAACGTTCGGGAACAAATTTTACCCCTTTTGTTGTTTGTTCAGATTTATCCGCTTGTTGTTTTCTTCGAACGGCATTGTTTGAAGATTCTGCCAATTGTTCCATTTTCACAAACCATTGCATAGAAACACGCGGTTCTACTACTGTTGAACAACGATAACATTCACCTACGTTGTGCGTATGTGCTTCTGTTTTTACCAAGAGCCCTGTTTCATCAAGTTTTTTAACAATTTCACGGCGCGCTTTATATCTATCCATTCCCGCAAATTCGCCGCCGTTTTGGTTGATTACCGCATTTTCATCCATAACATTAATTATAGGCAATTTATGCCGCAATCCAACTTCAAAATCGTTAGGGTCATGAGCAGGGGTGATTTTTACCGCTCCTGTTCCAAATTCCGAATCTACATAATCATCTGCTATTATCGGTATTTCACGGTTAACAAGCGGTAAAATCAAAGTTTTTCCTACTAAATTTTTGTATTTATCATCATTCGGGTTAACAGCAACCGCCGTATCTCCCAACATAGTTTCAGGGCGTGTAGTCGCAACTTGTATGAATCCGCTTCCGTCTTTTAGAGGATATTTTATGTGCCAAAAATTACCGTCTTTTTCGCAATGCTCCACTTCGGCATCGGAAATAGAAGTTTTACAAGTCGGACACCAATTTATAATACGCTCTCCGCGGTAAATTAACCCTTCGTTATATAGCTTCACAAATACTTTTATAACAGCGTTAGACAGCCTTTCGTCCATAGTGAACCGCAACCGTGACCAATCACATGAACAACCCAAAAGTTTTAATTGTTCGATAATTCTGCCGCCGTAAGTTTCGTTCCATTCCCATGCGCGTTTCAAAAATCCTTCTCGTCCTAAATCTTCTTTTGTTATGCCTTCTTCATTCATTTTTTCCACAATTTTTGCTTCAGTAGCAATAGCGGCATGGTCTGTCCCCGGAAGCCACAACGCAGAATATCCCTGCATACGGCGTGTTCTTATCAAAATGTCTTGATAAGTTTCATCTAAAGCATGACCCATATGAAGTTGTCCTGTAATATTAGGCGGCGGCATTACAATGGTATACGGTTTTTTATTTTCATCAACATATGCAGTAAACCAACCGCCGTCTAACCAATATTTATATATACGATTTTCAAAATTTTTAGGATTATAAGTTTTTTCAAGCTCTTTTTTCATCTTTTTTATACTCCTTAGTCCAGAAACGATAAATAACAAATAAAAAATAATAAATATTTGGGGATTTTTATTTTGTTTTATTATTTATGGTTTATTATTCATGTTTTCTATTATAATATTTATATCTATTCATGTCAACCTACTAATCTGCAATATTTTCGCAAATATTTTTTTATTCGCATATATCCTTTTAAACGATATTTCCGCAAGTATTTTTTATTCGCATATATCCTTGCAAACGATATTTCCGCAAGTATTTTTTCTTTACAGCTATCCACCCGCCAGCGGCGGGTGGATAGCTGTAAAGAAAAAATATTTAAACAACATTTTTTCTTCATATTCAATATAAAAATATCGTTTGAAATGAAAAACTATATTTTTTTATTTATATTGATTTATTCGGTGAAATCCTTTTGTCGCATAAGCTTTTATTCGGCATATTATATAGTTAAGTGGGTAATGGCGTGATTTTGACAGTGATAAGTGACGGATTTTCCGTCCGCAGGGGAGCTTACACTATGTAGTATTTGTAGGTTTCCAAAGGTCACCTGCAATACTACTAAAAAATTGTGTTTTATCTGCTTATATATAAAACAACTTCTAAGAAGTAGTTATATTTAATTTAAAATTGCAAAAATTTGCAATTTGATTTTACCAACATAAAATAAATAGAAGTTGTAATAAAAGCAGGAGGGAATACTCTCCTGCTTTTTATTGTGATTACTTTTTAATAGACTTCCTCGGAAACTGTGTAGTGCAAGGCAGACGACCGCCGCTGTATGCGATACTGCAAGGGAGGATAATACCAATATCCAATAAAAGTGTCGATAAAAAATCTGCGTAAAAATCATATATCAGAATTTTCACTTGATTTTTCATAAACTTTTTAATTGGATATTGGTATAACGACGCAATGTGCAGTTTCCGAGGAAGTCTAATTTCTTTCCGCTTGTGGTTTTCTTAAATAGTATGGCAGTAAATCTTCCCCTTGTACTATTTCGCCGTTGCTTTTCGCTGCTCTTGCGACGCTTACCGCTTTTGCTAAACGCAAATTCGGTGGTGCAATGGTTAGCTTACCGTTAAATGAATCATATAATTCGTTGTAAACTAATTCCGCTCCGTCGCCTACAAGAATTATTTCATCATCAAAAGTTAACAATTCATCTTTTAATTCTAATATTGTAACGGCACGGTCATAACAGCAACGTGTTAAAACTCCGTTTTCTGTTTTGAAAACAGCGTTATAAACTTGTGAACAACGTGCATCCATCACCGGACAAATAATAGACCTCTTCGGAAATTGTTCAGTGCAAGGCAGAAGTCTAATCTTTTTGTGAAAAATATCCAAATTATACGCCAATGAAAGCAATGAAGATACTCCTATACAAGGTATACCGCTCGCATCGCAAATACCTTTTACCGCTGATACTCCAATCCTCACTCCGGTAAAAGAACCGGGTCCTGTAGTAACAGCAAACGCATCAAAATCCTGCGGTTTCATCGAAAGTGCGGTTAACATATTTTGTATTAAAGGTAAAAGAGTGCGTGAATGAGGAGAACCTGCATTTAAATTAAATTCTCCTAAAATATTATAATTTGTATTATCGTCATAAATAAAATCCACAACGGCAACCGAAACAGCTTTTGCCGTTGTATCAAGGGCAAGTATTTTCATGAAAATCCTTTCGTTTTTTCGCACCGTTGTACAAACGCAACGACGATACGGAGTTTGTGTTCCTCATAATCCCAAAATTTTTGTTTGCGTTGTCTAAAATCTAACAGCTTATATCTACCGTCTGATCTTTATTCCTCGTGTATTTTCGTTTATAATTTCAAGTTCTATTTTTATGATATTTCTTGGTAAATAATTTTTTATGTTTTCGCTCCATTCTATTATTATAATGCCGTTTTCTTCGAGATAATCGTGAAATCCTGTGGATGCGAAATCGTCATATCCGTTAATACGGTACATATCAAAATGATATAGATTTTTTATTGAAGACGTTTCGTTTTCGGTTTGGTAATGATTTATGAGTGTGAAAGTAGGGCTGGTAACAGAATCTTCTATTCCCAATCCTTTTGCAATTCCTTTTGTGAAATGAGTTTTCCCTGCGCCTAAACCGCCTTCGAAAGCGACTATATCGCCGTTTTTTAATGTTTGTGCAAAATCTTGGGCTATTTTATATGTGCTATCGACGCTTTCGGATACAAATATTTTTATATTTTCCATAATGATATTGTAACATATTAGAATTAATTACGCAAATTTTTATTGGATATTGGTATTAGGCAAAGTCAATAACACTTTCTGCGGCTCTTATTATTCTATTATAAACTGCGAGTCCTATTCTTTCGGGTTTTGGGCAGCGGATAAAGATTTTTTCGCCTTTTTTGTCGTCGATTTCACGTAATATATTATATAATAAATTCGCTTGGGTTAAAGGCTCTGTTTGTTTCCCGAAAAATAATAGACCCCGTCGGAAACTGCACATTGCGTCGTTATCCTTCCTTGCAGTATCTTCATACAGCGGCGGTCGTCTGCCTTGCACTGCACAGTTTCCGATGAGGTCTATTGTTTGGAAGTTTTTTATGTAAGTTTCTTCGCCTTCAAAAACTACAGCGTAAATTCCATTGCCTTTTTGTTTGTTCACATAATCGGCAAAATCCTCTATACTTCCTTTTATTGCAATTACGGTTGCTTTTGGGGAATAATGCTTATATTTTGTGCCGGGGGAAACAGGCTGAGAAACGTTACTTGTTTTGCTTGTTACAGATTTATCAAGAATAACATTTATATTTAAATTTTGTATCATTTCAACGGTTATCCCTCCGGGACGGAGGATAATAACGTTGTCATTTTCGATTTTTACTACAGTAGATTCAATGCCTATTTCGCAATTTCCGCCGTCAATGATAAGAGGGATTTTTCCTTGCAAATCGTTGTAAACGTGCTCGGCAGAAGTTGGGCTTGGATATCCTGAACTGTTTGCGGAAGGTGCGGCAAGAGGAACACCCGATTGTTCAATAATCGCCAGAGCTGTAGGATTTGAAGGCATTCTAACTGCTACACTGTCTAGTCCTGCTGTGACTATTTTGGAAATTTTTTCAGATTTTGGGAATATTATCGAAAGGGGTCCATGCCAAAAAGCTTCCATAAGGCGTAACGCTGTATCTGAAATATTGTTTGTGATTTGTTCCAGCATTTTTATAGAACTTATATGCACGATTAAAGGATTGTCCTGCGGTCTGTTTTTGACCTTGAAAATATTATTTAAAGCAGAATCATCAAAAATATTTGCGGCAAGTCCGTAAACAGTTTCAGTGGGAATTGCAACTAAATTTCCATTTAACAATAAATCCGCGGCATATTTTATATTATTTATATTAGGCGGGAGAATTTGTGTTTTCAAGTTTATCGTTCATTCCTTTCATAAATAAATAAAAAATAATAAATAATAAATAAAAAATATTTTGGAATTTTTATTTTAAATTAAAAATATAGGGTTTTTAGAAATTGCCTTTACACATTTCGATTGTTTTTTTTACTAATAAGTCATAATTATCGTAATCGTCCACATAAAGCCAATTTGTATTTTTATTACGCCGAAACCATGTAAGTTGCCGTTTTGCATAATTTCGCGTATTTTGTTTGATGTTTTCAATAACATTTTCTAATGTATCCATACCTTTAAAATACAACTCAAATTCTTTATACCCAATCGCTTGAAAAAAAGTATTCCGACAGCAAGCGATTTTCGCTTGAAAGGCTGTATTCCTATGACAAGCGATTTTCGCTTGAAAGGCAGTATTTTCTTGTAATGTAGTTGTATTCTGTAATATATTTTCATTTTGTGCAAACTCTTTTGAATTTATATTATAAACCATTTTTGCTTCTTCAACAAGTCCTTGTTCAAACATTTTATCTACCCTTAAATTAATGCGTTGATATAGTTTTTCCCGTGAACGAAAATCTAAACCTATCATAAACACATCATATGGGGATTTTATTGTTTTAGATTGCGCGGCTTGTTCAGTAGGAGTTATGCCCGTGAGTTTGTACATTTCCAAACTGCGAACTATTCTTTTCACATTGTTTGGATGCAATTTTTTTGCATAAATAGGGTCAATAGTTACAAGTTCATTATATAAATCTTGTTTATCTCTTGCAAAAAGTTCTTCTCGCAATTTTTCGTCAATTCCCGCTTTTGAAAAAGCTATATTTTGCAATAACGAATCTATATATAACCCTGTTCCGCCCACAACTAAAGGCAATTTACCGCGTTCATGAACATCAGAAATAACCTCGGCGGCTTGCGTTACATAATCTTGCACATTAAAATTTTGAGAGGGTTCTATTATGTCAATCATGTGATGGCGAATTTTTGATAATTCATCCAAAGAAGGTTTTGCAGTTGCGATATTTAAAGTTTTATATACCTGCATAGAATCCCCGGAAATTATTTCGGCATTAAATTTTTCCGCTAATTCCAACGAAAGTGCAGTTTTTGATGAAGCAGTAGGCCCTACGATTGCAAGTATTGGTATTTTATTATTCATATTTATGCCCATGCACGGAGTTGCACAAAACGGTAATTAAAATAGCATTATCCGTGCCGACCGCAATCCTTTGCGAAGGGGAACGGCACATTTTGCCCGTTCGGTAGTTGCTCCGCATCCTTTCTTATTATTATTCATACTTATGCCCATGCACTGGGTTTGTACAAAACGCAAGTATGAATAGCATGGGCCCGTTCGGTAGTCGCTCCGCGTTTTTATTTCTTATTATTATTCATACTTATGCCCATGCACGGAGTTTGCACAAAACGGTAATTAAAATAGCATGGGCCCGTCGGTAGCCGCTGTTTTCGTACTCTTTCACCCATTTGTTGATACTGCTTTTCGTCAAAGAGTATTTTTTTACCAAATCGCTTGTTCTCTTTCCGTTTCTTTTTAATTCCACTATTTTTTCTTTAAATTCATCTGTATAATATTTGCTCATTTTTTTGCCTCCATTATTTTTTATTTTATTATAATGGTAAAGCAAAAATTTGTCTAATACCAATATCCAATTAAAAAGTTTATAAAAAATCAAGTAAAAATTCTAATATATGATTTTTACGCCGATTTTTTATCAACACTTTTATTGGATATTGGTATAACTTATTATAGCCTATCCAGATACAAAATGTCTTGCGATGCAAGCCATCACGTATTGCCTTAAATTTTTGTATTGTATGACAAAAAAATTGCTCTTGATTTTTGTAAATCTTTGTTTTTCAACACCCCC
>Ga0099364_10003990_pt1 | contig 22510 bp, 5 predicted proteins | sample TergutTh196P3_FD_73070 | JGI IMG/M metagenome (GOLD analysis project Ga0099364, IMG submission 73070) | Microcerotermes parvus P3 segment gut microbial communities from Pointe-Noire, Republic of the Congo - Th196 P3 | ecosystem: Host-associated > Arthropoda: Insects > Digestive system > Gut ...
TACCGCTACTGACCTCACGACCACTGCCATCTAGACCATGCCATACTACTGTATGTTCACCGGCTTCTTTGTGGCTGTTCAAGAGAGTGGCTATTTTTTGTCCTCTGACATTGTAGATATCAATCACGACATTGCCTGCTTGAGCTACATTGTATCTGATTGTCGTATCTGGGTTAAACGGATTAGGATAGTTACTGACCAATTCATTGACTACTGGTAACTCTGTCCAATCATCATCGGGCACGCGGATAATTACGCTCGTTGTAGCTGCTGTTGAGTCACCGCCCCAATAAACAGTTTTTACTTCATAGAAATATTCTCCATCGTTCAATCCAGAATCTACATACATAGTTTCTTCGATGATACCTGATATGTCTTGAGAATTACGAAGAATCCTAAATCCTCTGAAAATGTTTTCAGGTGCTGTCCAATTCAGAACTACATTGTTACCACCAACTACTTGATGTGACAAATCTGTTGGAGGAAGCATATTTTCCCTTGGTTGTAAGGTGATTTCGTTTGTAGGGATAGACACACCTTCAGGGTTTGCATATAGTGCTACTACATGGTATAAATAGTCAAGGTAATTTTCCACATCTGTATCAGTTAAGGTTGTGATATTGAATGGGATGATATTTTCCATTGCTATAGTATTCTTAAATACCCTATAACCAAGCAATACGCCATGTTTTTGAGTCTCTGGCGCTGTCCAATTGATGGTTATGGTCACATCACCTGCCACACCTTCCAATTTAGTTGGTGGGTTAAATCTTGGAACATGGACTTCCGTTTTGACTTCTGTTGATATTCCAAACGGATTCGTATAGATAGTTACTATACCATATTCATATATCTCATCGTTAGGCAATAAACCATCTGTAAAGATAGTTATACCTGCGTTGGTTGCTCCTATGACAGTTCCATTGCGACTGATTCTAAAGGATTCTATTTGTCCAAACACCGTGTTGGCTGGTGATGTCCATGTCAAGACTACACGACCTTCGCTATTCACTATACCGGTTAAATCACTTATAGGTGAAAATCTTGGAACTATCACAGTATTGGAGGTCACTATCTCGGATGCTTGATCTTCGATGATGCCAGCAAAGTTGTAGATAACTTGAACAGTGTAGTAGTATTCGGAATCTGTCTCTACAGTGCCATCTATAAAGTTAGTCTCACCTTCTGCTAAAGCTGTCAGAGGAGTTGGGTCATCATTCCTTCTTATCAGAATATGACTGATTGTTCCTAAGTTTTGTGCTTCAGGAGATACCCAGTTTAACTCGACTAAACCAGTTTCTGTAACATATTGCGCTGTTAAATTTCTGATAGGATTAGCTTTCGGCAACAATACATTGGTTGAAATCTCGCTAGACTCGCCCCACAATTGTCCATTTAAGTCATTGTATTGGACTGCTACGCTATATTCATAATACATATCGATTTGAATATTATCCGTAAAAGTAAGGTTCGGTGCTAAAACTATACCCATTACTACATTGTTACGAGTAACTTTGTAGCCTCTCACAGTTCCAAAGGTTTGAGCGGCTGGAACTGTCCAGCTCAACACTACCTCTCCATGTTCATTGAAATCAAGGTTCAGAACTGATAATGGAGTAAATTTAGGAACGACCACCGCATTCGATGCAGCTTCTTCTGAGTAATGACCACCACCCTCAAAGACATAAACCACTTGAACTGTATAAATATATTGAGTGTCCTCAGTTATATTATGGTCAGTAAAGGTTGTTGTTCCGGGCATTACATTTCCGATAGGTGCTGTTACACCATTGCGTCTGATAAAGAATTGATGAACAGGGCTTAAATCAAGATCAGGAGGTGATACCCAGGTCAATGTCACATAGCCACTACCCACTGTGTGAGTTGCCACTACATTTGTTGCAGGAGCATAGTATTGGACAAGAACTGATATTTCTACAGGATCTGACTCACCGCTATCATAAAGCGCTGTCACTCCATAAACATAAAGCATATCGAGTTGCGTGTTCATATCCATAAAAGTCAAGGCTGGCGTTGGAGTTACAGTCAATCGTATATTATTTCGATAAACATGATAGCCGAGGAAAGCACGACCACCACCCTCTGTTTCTCTGCCGCGATTTATTTGGTTACTGCGAGTTGCCTCTGATGGCTCTTCCCAGCTCAAAAGGACTTGTATTCCTTCAAAGCTATAGGTAAGGTTGCGTGGCATCAAAATATTGTCTTCGGGACGACCTACAACTGTATTTGATGGTAGAGAGACTCCATTCAGCTCTGGATAATCTGCAAAGCTATAAAGTGCTATGACATTAAATTCATAATTCACTGCATTATTTAAACCTGTCGCAGTGTAGTTGAGTTGAGTAGCAGGTATATCTCCAGATATAGCGACAAAGGTTTGACCTGTATCAGCAAGCCTACTATATACTCTATAACCAGAAACTAAACCATAATTTTGTGTGAAAGGTTCTTCCCATGAAAGTGGAACAATCGCATCAAGTCCATTTTCAGAAACCAAATTTCTCGGTGGATAATATACTGGCACGAGGATACTTCCTGATACTGCCTCTGATTGACCAGTTATTTCCCCTACATAATGTGCGATTACATGATATTCATAAATAGCATCTATTGCTACATTATTATCTGTATATGTAGTTGCAGTTGGTGGAAGCATCGGTAAATGCTGAGTTCCACGAATTATCTCGATACCCTGTAGAGTTCCATAATTTTGTGGAGCTGGTGAAGTCCATGTCAAAACTACATTCACATCTACCAATGCCAATGATAGATTAGTTATTGGGGTATAAACAGGAACTACAATTGTCTCTACAGCTGGGAAAGAGATGATAAAATCATCAAACACTGCTACTACTTCATAAGTGAGGATTATATCGAGCGTGAGACCATCATCGAGATATTGAGTTTCTTCGATTTCGGTTGCTATCTGAACACCATCACGATAAACATTGTAGCCTCTAAAACCTGTATTTCTTTGACGATTGGCTACATCATTGCCTCTGCCAGGTATAGTTACTGGTGACCACTGCAATAAAACACTCGTTTCATCGATGATAGTCAAAGTCAATCCCTGTGGAACAGACTCTGCTGATGGAGTCAAAGTCAATGAGGAACTCGATATTGAATCCCCAGATATTTCTCCGCCCCAGATCACCACTATATGATAGGTATAGGTTGTGCCATTCACTACTGAAGTATCTGTAAATACAAGATCCTGCGTTACAGTCCGCACTATTCCATTGCGATAGATTCTATATCCTGTTATCGTTCCATAATTTTGTGGAACAGGTGCGAACCAGCTCAATTCTACTATTGCATCCCCGATTTGGGCATATAAATCTGTAACTGGGTTAAACTGCGGAACTATGATATCCAAAGTAGCAGGAACAGATTCTCTATCTACTCCGCCAAAGAAATCATATACGACTGTTACAGCATAGTTATACTCAATATCAAGAGTAAGCCCATAATCTGTATAAGTCAAGGTATTTACAGCGATGAGAGTCGTATTTAAAAGCTCTCCGTCACGATATATTCTGTAACCTAATGGCTCGCCTACATTTTGTGCAGCTGGTGCTGTCCAAGTCAAGACTACATTTTCTGAATCTGAGACTTGCGCTGCGAGATTCGTTACTGGTGTAAATCTTGGGACAAATACTGGTTGTGACAGAGATACTTCAGCAGAATTTATCTCTGGGTTTCTATAGGTTACTATGATTGAATAGATGTGAGAAGCATCACTAGGTGCTAAAACATCTTCGTAGTAGAGAGCAGTTACTTCAGCTATTTCTACTCCATTTCTGAATACTTGATAATATGGTTGAATGCCTTCTAAATGTAACACTGGTGCATCCCATGCCAATCTGACATATTCTTCATCAACATCTGTGACTACTAAATTCGTGATAGGAGTTACTCCTAAAGTCGTATTTATCATCACATTGTCGACATGAATTATATTGTCTGCATTAAACACTGTCGATTCTGCATAGAATGCGAGTTTGAAGTTTACAGTTGTGGCTGGAGGAACTACATTTGTGAAATCATAGCCAGATAAATTAACATTCATCCGCTCACCTGTTCCAGAGACATTGTTGAGAACTCTATTACTGCCTTGATTGTCCCAAACATCTATTTGAGTCCAGCTTACGCCATTGTTTTCTGAAATCAAGACGATAAATCTATCATCAAAACCATTGGGTTGTGCTGAACCTGTTCTTGATGTCAATGCCATATCAAATGCCAGATAGAAGAAATCTGGATCGGTTACTTCGGCTAAATCCATCACGATTGTTGGAGTTACCAGCCAATTGTTCATCTGACCAAAGAGATTTACTCTTGCAGATTGTCCATTTTGATGATTTGCATTATTCGCAAAATTACCAAGATGCCAGTTTGAGCCAGCTCCCCAGTTGCCTGTGAATGGTGTCAAAGAACCGCCAACCATTCCCGTAAATCTTGTCCAATGTACTGGAGTTGGCAATGAGAAGTTTTCGACAAATGGCACTACAACTGAATCATCCATAGATTGACCATTGAGTTGAACTAGATAATCTTCTCCAAGTTCGTCAGTTATTACCATTGTTGCATTTTTTATTCCCAATGTCAATGGTGTAAACGCTATGTCAAAATCCAATGTTGTTGGTGGATTTAGCGATACTATGTATGGGAAGACTATACTTGTAGGATCTACGATAGCAAAATAATCTGCATCTTCTCCCGTTATTTCTATACCAGCTATCACCAAATCAACTGGACTTGGATTGCTGATACTAAAGGATTGAGTTGCTGTCAAACCGATTCCGACCAAACCGAATTCACCTTCGGTTGGTGTGATGACGAATAATGGAGCAACATAATCTGTTTCGATTCTGAAATTGTCTATCCTCAGATTGCCAGCACCAGTATTTCCATGATGCCTGATAGCTATATTGATGGACTCACCTAAATAGTCACTCAGACTGATTTGTCTTTGAGTCCAAGTTGTTGAATTGATGTTCCGAGTTTCTAAAATCTCAAAATCTTCTTCTGCTACTCCTGTTGTCGAGATCAAGATACTATAGTTCTGAGAAGTGCTTGAAGATACATGGTAGTTCAAGACAAAGTTTTGTTGTTCTGGTGGATCTAACAATGCAAATTTGGGTGAAATCAACCAGTGATCTGTATTAGCACCCACAGATTCACTTTGCATAAATCCTATCCCAGAAAACGCTTGCTGAGCACTTACTACTCGACTCCATGCTTGATTACGATTGCGCCAACCACTCAAAATAGCTGTTTCAAAACCTTCCACATAAGGGAATGTTTCTACTAATCTTTCGATATTTGTTATGGTCTGACTCAAGGTCACTGGCAAGGACTCGCCACCATCACTATAAACTGCTGATACGCCAAAGGTGTTCGGACCAGCATTCAGGACTTCTACTACATAATTCTGCGATGTGCTTGAACCTACTAAATTACCGTTCAGATAAACATTGTAGTATTCAAAGGCTCTTTCACCGCCTCTATCAGTAGTTACATCTTCATGTTGTCCAATCGCTGCACTATTTCTTCCATTTCCATTCATTGTGAGTTCAGGAAGATCGATTGTGTATAATTCAGGATCTATTGCACCGATTGTTATTGCTCTTCCACTTGGAGTAGTTGCAAAAGCTCTAATAAAGGTATTTGCTGACCCATTGGGAGTAGAAATATTATAATACTGACCTATTGTTCCCCATGGATAACCACTTATAGTGATTATGTCTCCAAAACCTATTAAACCTGGACCTCCATCTCTACATACTGGGTGAGTTCCTCCAGCATGCGTTATCTCAAATCCTATCCAGAGTTCTGCAGCACTTGTTATAGGGACTGGATTATTCAAGGTATAATCTCTCCAACCTCCAACACTGTTGGAGCCAAGAGTTTGTCTGTATATTTCCGTGCCAGGATTTATCGGGCTTATTGTGCCACCTGTCCAGATTACAACAGTCCAGATAGCAGCAGGATCATTGGTTCTAAAGCCGACTTGTGAAATGACTCCACCTACGACGCCGAGTTCTAAAAGCATTGCTGGAGTATATCTATGAGCTATAGCCATAAAGGTTGTTGTTGCTGTTCCACCTAAACCACCTACATAAACCTCATCATTGTGATTAAACCAGCCTTCATTGATTCCCGGCACATCCCAATTCAGACTTATTTCACTATAGTTTTGAGTAAAACTGAGATTGCGAGGTTGTAATAATGCTTCACCTACAGGAGTTACTGTGATTACATTTGATGCTCCTGATTCATGATTTGGGATTGTGGTAGCATATACTGCACGAACATCAAACGAATAGGTCACACCATTGGTCAAGCCTGTCGCTGTAAATACTGTGCCTGTTACTATATCAGATACTGGTTCGCCATTTCGATATATACGATAACCATTTATGGATATTCCGGGTGAAACTGGAGCTACCCATGATAGATCTGCCTTTCCGCTACCGGGAACCGCTGTCAAGCCTGTAGGAGCGTTGAGACCCAATTTTAGTAAAGCTGACACTGGATCGGATTCGCCTGCGGCATAGACACTCGTTACTTCATAGAGGTAAGCATCTACTACAAGGTTTGTATTTGTGTATGTGGTTGCAGTAATAGGAGTTGGAGTCATCAATACATTGTTTCTATAAACATTGAAGCCAGTCACACTACGCTCAAAGATTTCTCTGTTCCGACCAAAGCTTGTTTGTGGTGAGGATTCTACCATTGTGATATGGCTTGATTCTCTATTATATACGGGTGGTTCTATTTCGATGTGATTGTTGCTTCTTTCTATAGCTACAGTTCCTGTTGCTGTTTCTGCAAAACCTTTTATACACCAGTTATAACCAGGTATTCCTACAGCACCGAGATTATTCCATGGATTCGTTGCCCATTGGATTAATGCTCCAAAATTGGTGATTTCAGGTCCATTATCACGAACTAAAGGATAACCACCGGAGGTTACAGCTCTATATCCTATCCATAATTCTTGATTTGAAGGTATCAGGACTGGAGTTGTGAGTTCATAATTAAGCCAAGTATTTATTGCAAGATTTGTGCCGATAGGTTGTTGATGGATAACATTGCCTGGGGAGAATGTAGTTCCTACAAGACTTCCTCCAGACCAGACCATCAGAGTATAGGTCGCATTCGCTTGACCTACCATGATGGCTAACCTTGTTAATTCTTTACCAGCTACTCCCATCGCTGTGAGTTGAGCTGCTGTAAAGCGTTGGGCTGCAAGTAAATCCGCAGCTGCTGTCTCTCCAAGACCTACACCGCCTACTGTTGAATCATCCTGAGTATGAGTAAACCAACCAGTCTCAGGCGCTTCCCAAGTCAAGGTCGCTGTTGTGCCTACTAAATTTGCAGCAAAATTTACCGGTGGAATTAAATTTTCACCAACTGGAGTGACGGTCACTGTATTTGAAGGAACTGATTCACCTTCTGCAAACATTGCAGTCACATAATATGTAACCTCTACAGTATGCAAGAGATCGCGATCGCGATAACTCATTTCTGTGATTACATCTGTGATTGGCATTCCACCACGATAGACACGATAACCATAAGGAACTGCATCGGCAGGTGCTCCCCACTCTAAATCGACCATTCCAAACTTAGGCATAGCTATTAGGTTTTGTGGTGGTGGAATATAAGGTGCTATATTTATTGATACATCATCGATTCGTAACATAAACCAATCTGGACTTAGATGATGCCTAAAGGCAAGATATATATCCTGACCTGCATAAGCGTCAAGGTTGATAGTTTTTAGAGCATAAGTTGCTGAATTCAAGGTCTCAGTATGAATAGCTGTGAAACTACTTTGAGCTGTATCTGTTGTGGATATCAAGACTGAATAATGCTCTTGATTATAGCTTGGATCGAGACCGGCTACAAAATAACTCAGATTGATTAAATAGTTTGGAATATCTGGTAAAGACAATTTCGGTGTGATCAACCAGTTGTCTGGAGTGACTGCATCAAAGCCATTTCTAAATGACTCACTCGCAGCGTTGAAACCACCCGTATTAGCTATAAAACCTCTATTCCAATTGAATCCAAGTGGATTGTTTGTAAAAGATGTCCAGCCCCTTGGTGGGAACAATGCGCCTTCAAATCCTTCCACCCATGGATATTCGCTTATTGTGATTTCTTCTTTTTCGCGAACAACTACATTATCTAAATGCAGAAAATTGTCAGAGCCTGTAAGCGGAACTGCAAAGAAAGCTATTCTGATTATGCCGCTATAATCTGACAAATCAAGAGAAATACTTTCGCCATAATTCGGTATCCTATTGTAGTATCTCTCAGCTCCTACAGCTGCATTTTCTGCCCATTCTGCCAAGATATTTTGTGTTGACCACTGGTTATTATCTGATACCAATACGACAAATCTCGCATTTCTTTGACTCAAAGCAGGTGTTCCGTTGTCGTTATAATTCGTCAAGGCTACATCAAAATTAAGCACTTTCTCGCCCGCTGTTGCATCAAGATTGATTTCCGGAGAAATTAACCAGCCATGTTGTTGATTCCATACTTCGATGTAGGCTGCATCTCCATTTGGATGACCTGATGTATTCGCATAAGCAAATGATGAGAACCAGTTTCCTGTATTGTTGGCTCCCAATACTGCATTGCCTGTTGCCGGCAATTGACCACTATGTCTTGTCCAGCCACCAGCAGGAGGCCAAGGTGTTGTAGGAGTAAACTGCTCTATAAATGGAAACTCGCTGACACTATTATCTATCGCGGTTCCTGATAAATCAAGTGTAAAGGTCTTGACATCGTCATAAATGATTGTCAGAACTCCCGATTTTACTCCGCCTGAATGTGGTGTAAATTGGACAGAGAAATTAAATGGATCACTCGTATTCTCTAAAGATATAGGGAATCCATCAGCATTTCTTCTATTCGCTCCTCTTTCAACACCTTCATTGACAGATTCAATCCTTTTCGTCAGGTCTATTTCTGCCATATTGCTTCTACCATTACTACGATTTGCAAAAGGTAGTATGATAGAAAAATGTGTATTGTCTTCGCCCCATATTTCGATACTATTGATAGTCAGAGTCCCAATACCGGTATTAGAGATTGAGAAATTTCTTGGTGCTGAAACTGCGGGGATAGTAACAGTTCCAAAATCTTGAGGAGTATTGGGGGTTATTGTAAGTATTGCATCGATAGAAGAAACTATCAGAGTTGTCATACCGAGCATTGCACCATTTTCACCAAAATAGATGATATTGGCTGATAATTCTCCTGCATGCTCAGGATGGAATTTAAACTCTATTTCGACCGTTTCCATGAAAGCAAGCGTGATATTTTCTAAATTCATCTCTGTATCATAAATCAGGTAGCCTTCATAAGGGTCTATGATCATGATTTCACTCAGATATAAACCATCAGCACCAGTATTTACGATTGTAATTGTCTGAGATGCTGAATCTGTAAACACAGGAACTTCTCCAAAATGGAATACTTCGTGGGAGACACTGAGCGTTGGTTCTGTTGATTTTATATGCAATTCGACATCATCGATAAAGATAGGAATGTTGGCTGAGCCGCCAAGACCATGTTTGAACGCAAAGCGAGAAGCATCTGTCCCTTCTAAACTTACAAAATATTTCTGATAGGTATTCGTCAAGAAGAAACTATCATGCTCTACAAAGCTATTGTGATCATCAATATCGGACAAGCTACCTACTATGATTTTCACATCGTCGACATTCGCATTTGTCCTTGCAAAGAAAGATAGATATGTCGTATCTATATTCTCAATCAATGGAGAATATGCCATTACGATACCATTATTGTCTCCTCCGTTCGCAAGTAGTCTCATCACATTTGGTGGACTGTTCGGTTCGCTGGAAACTATATCTACTACCGCTGGTATAGCTGGTGTGATGTTCATTGCATTAACTATACTACCCCAGCCAAAAGGCAATTCTTGACTTGCATCAAAATTTTCGCTATATGGCAAGCTTGTGATTGTGCCATCACTACTTTCGCCATAAAGCGGGATTGCATTGATGGTTCTGCCTGTCTCAAGTTCTGTGATGATCAAAGTTGCCATCTTTATGCCTTCAGTCTGTGGTTTAAAACCTACTGTTATTGTTATTTCTTCAAGATAATTCACTATCAAAGGTGTCGTAAGCTCTGAGTGATTTCTGATTACAAATTCATCAGCACTTTCTCCGATGATCTCTAAATTTGAGATGATCAAAGATTCCCAACCTCTGTTTTTTACTACAAAGTCTTGGTATGATGCTCCATACATCGCTACTGAACCAAAATCTTTTGCCAATGGTGTTAGCTCGAATGTCGGAGCCATTATGGGTTCGAGTTGTATACGGATATTGGGATGTGAGGCTGGAACTGTCCACGCTACCGGTAAATTGTTGTTGAGTATACCAGCAATATATGGTGAAGGATTGGTATCTGATCTAGCTATCATAGCCCTGTTTGTGCCAGGAGTTGGTGTGCCAAAAAACATTCCAGCTGAACCTGTGCTGAGCCATGCTCCTTGTTTATGAACCGCGATAACGAGATTGTGGGCATTGTCATATTCAAATGGTGTTGTCAGAACTATTTCTATCCAGCCGGCTCCCGCTGTTTCGGTTACCATGCCAGCATATACAAGCGATAGATCTGTCGTAGGAATCCAGTTTGCAACTGCTGTAGATGGGAAATCTGTCCTATCTGTATGACCCATATAGACTTCCCAGTTTCTCCAATTCAATCCAGCATTTACTCCATTCCAATGGTAATAAATCCTTGTAATCATATTAGAAATACCTATTTCACTCGCATAATAAATAGTCTGTGAATAACTATTATTATAGTATTGTTCCACTGGAGGTGTTACGAGAGTAGTTCCTGTCCCTATCTCAACCAATTTTGTTGGGTCTTCTGGTGCAAAATATATCGTGGTATTAGGGATATTGGTATTCAATGTTCCTGTCCCAGGATTTGCAGGATTATGGTTAGCGGCATCAGCACGAATCCAGATAGTTCTATTACCACCAGCAGGAGAAATACGCCACAATTGATTACTCCACCATTGAGCGGGAGGATTGTTTCTTTGAGTCATGATGATCAAGCTGTTATTACCATCGTATTCGTAGGCTGTATCAAGAGTTATATTAATGTCATTCAGACCTGCTACATTGACTGGGAGTGTCCCTTCATAAACAAGAGTAAAATGTTCAAAAGGAACCCAGTCCAATGTGCCTGTAAATACAGTTTTATCTATATTTGCCATCCAGACACGATGAATTATATCATTGGGAAGCACGCCGGTTCCACTAAATTCAAAGGTGATGTCAGTGATTGTGCCACTCTGATTTATTTCACCCGGTAAGTAAATCGACTGCGACAACCCTGTATGATAGTAGTATTGGAATGGAAATTCTGTCGAACCTGTAGTACTATTTGGATCGCCTACATAGACAGGCTCACCCGGCATTTTATTGATAACATTTGAGGGAACAGCTACTGAGACATTGTTGTCTGTATAGACCGATCTCACTACATAAATGTAATTCGTTCTATCTAAAGCTGAAACCCATGAATTATCGTAATATTCTCTATTTGTATGGTTTGTAGCTATTGCTGTCCACATACTCTCATTATTTATATTGGCTTCTAAAGTCCTATAGATATTGTAGCTTTCAAAGACGCGAGATGCATTAAAATCTAATGAATCAAAAGATAGATTCACTACTGCATCTTTGCCGATAGCGACTTGCGCCATAGCTTCGTCTCTATCATTATACTGTCTGTTTTCTACAAAATAATCTGTTCCAAGCATCTCATCCATCGTATACGAAATAGGGTTTATTGTGATACTGCGACCACTTGATGTCGTTGCTTGTCCTCTCAAGAGGAAATCACGCTGCCAAGCTGGAGTACCAACAGCTGCTGATGTTTGCCATGCTCCACCATTGTAGGCATATAGATTACCAAAATTGTTTGTCCAGCTACCTTGTGGACTCGCTGCTGCCGCATAACCTACCTGAACATCCATAAAGACTGTTATCCAAAACTCTCCCGTCGTGGGGATTGTTATTGGCTCTGTTAACACGATATCATTCCATATTTGAACATCGCTATTAGAGACAAAGACCATTGTTATATCACTTAATGGAACATTCTGAGAATATATCATTTCGCCCGGATTAAATGGTGAACCTGAGCCTCCAGTATAAGCGCGAACCTGAACCGAATTTAAGACCGTCGCTGGATCAGCGCCACTAAATGTTGAAACATTAAAAGATATTTGTGACAAAGTTTGTCCTAATACTCCCATTGATAACAGTTGAGAAGGAGTATATCTATGTCCCATTTCTATGGTGTGAGCTGCTGTTCCACCCAAACCTCCGCCAACTGTGGAAGCAGTCGAATGACTAAACCACGGATTATTCGGATCTGGGATATTCGGTGCATCCCAAGCTATGTATGCTACTGATGAGGTCAGTGATCTTGCTGTTACATTGCGAGGTGGATATGTTTGCTCTTCTAAAATTACATCTGGGATAGTTATGTTGCTTGCACCTACCACAAAAGCATTGTTTATATAAGGTAAATAACCAACTGCTCCTATCGTTAGCGTATAAGTCTGATTGCCAAAGACATTATTTATAGTAAAATAACCTTCAGCATCTGTTGTTGCCATCGGTATCTCACCATAACCTGACAACAAGACCAATGCTTGCGCATGTGGTTGATTTGTGTCTGATGCCAAGACGCGACCTGAAACTGTCACTGAGATTGAGGCGATCATTTCTATATTTTGCGTAGTCGTTGCATTTGCATTGACCACGACTCCTGTCGTCTGCCAGTCTTCATAACCAACCATAGAGGCGGTCAAATCATATATTCCTGTAGGAAGTAAAATCGAGTAAAGACCATTTTCATCTGATAAAACAGACTGACTTGTTCCTGTTATACTGATTGTTGCACCAGCAAGAGGAGCATCACCACTCGTTACCAGTCCAGCTATCATACCTGCATCTCCAAAGGTTACAGTGATATTCGGAAAACCTGCTGTTAATGCTCCAGCTGTAGGAGGAGAAGTCGGTGGATGGAATGCTGGGATTGCATCCTGACTCCAACCTATGCCTCGGTTTTCTCCCGGTGTCGCTGTCATATAGAAACCAGCTGAACTGCTCCAAGCTGTCACTGATTGGCGTTTCTTATAGACTGCGATTACTAGATTGTCTACATTGTTGTAAGCAAAAGGAACATCCAATACTATCTCCATCCAGTCAGCTGTTGTAGGATATTCTGGGATAAAGCCTTCAAAAACTAAACTCATATCACTGAAAGGAACCCAATCAGTTGTATTAGCAAAGGCTGTCTTTGAGGTATGACCGATATAGATTTCCCAATCTCTGTGTGTGTCGATATTCGTAAAGACCACTCCATTGTAATGGAAAGCTATTTTTTCTATGATTTTACCTTCACGATCTAGTTCACTTTGCAGATAGATCTGCTGCATATATGAATTGTAGTGATATAAAGCAGAAGGTAGGTAATTTTGATAAGCCGTGCCTACATTGATGACTGTTCCATCACCGATCACTACTATTGGATCTGGTGGAGGGATTTCCATTGGCTCAATAGCTATAGTTAAATTGGGAACATTACCGATTCTAAACATTGTTGCGTCTGCTAAATTGTTTACATCATATGGTACATTCCCGTCTCTACGCAAGCCAAATGTTCTATTCGATACAGCTGGAACTGTTGATACAAATGTACCATTAGGCGATGTTACATTTGATGGAGTCACTTCATTTACCGCTATGACAAGGTTCTGGATATTGTTATACATGAAAGGTGTTTCAAGAACTATCGTAAACCAACCTGTCGCAGTCGACATTGGAACTATTCCAGAAAATACTGGAGTTAGATTGTTTATTGGAACAAAACTATTCAAAGTATTCGTTTCTGGGAAACTCTGCATTGTCGTATGACCCATATATATTTCCCATTGGTTCTTGTTCACAAAACCAGTATTACCATTGTAAAAATAAGAAATCGAGTGAATTAGACCTGATGTGCCTATTTCTTCTTGATGATATATCGTCTGGATATAACTATAACCCCAGTTAGTCGCGATTGGAGCTGCTGCTGTATTCAAGTTGCCAGTTCCTATCACGATATCTATCGTTGGTAGTGGTTCTTCATAATGGAAACGAATATTCGCTCTACCATTTGTTTGAACATGTCCATGATTTATCGCTATACCTGATGTCGGTGGCGCATCATATGGTTCGGTATTTCTTCGAACTGATCTAGATCTTCTTTGCCCAGGAGTTTCACTACCATGGAATACTCCACGAGTATCATCTCCCGGATGATTTTCACCAACAGTGCCAATTACATTTACTGCCACGACCAGATTGTCTATATTGTTGTATAAAAATGCAGTATCCAGTTCTATATCTATCCAGCCTGCTTGAGCTGGTAGAGATATTTGTCCACTATAAACTGGAGTCAAGGTGCTATGCGTGATAAAGGAGACATCATTAAAAACTGCATTAAAAAGTATTAAGTCCGGAAATACGGAAACAGCTGTATGCCCGATAAATATTTCCCAATTCTTTACACTACCACCTGCTGTCCGAGGATCCCAGTAATATGAAAGTTTGCTGATATTGCCATCTATTTCTGTCAATTCAGAGGCTAAAAAGATAGTCTGTGAATAAGAATAAGTGTTTCTTGTGTCCAAAGGCAAGTCATACATCATCTCACCTTCGCCTATCTGAATAGCATTTTCAGGAAGAGGCTCAACATATACTTCTTCCACTACAACATTATTCAAGGCTACCCAGTAGTCGCCGGTTACTTCTCCATACCAAAATTCATATTTGATATAGACTTCACTGCCGGCTGGCACATTAGTCGTGATAGATCTATGTTTCCAACTGGTTTCAGCTCCAACAACATGGTTCGAACTATTTATCGTGTGGATAGGAGTAAAGCTCGCATTATTTGTGTCTGTCGTTGATATCAGAACCACTACCCTATCGTTTGCGGTAGGGAATTGATATTGACCACCCATACCATATTCCTCCACATCGTAATCAAAGTCGATTTTTAAAACACCTGATTCCACTGGTCCCAATTTAGGCGTAATAGCATATTGAGGTATTGTTTCATCTGTATAGGTTGACAAACCTGCTACTAAAGCAAAATTTGCATCGCTTGGAAGCCAACTGCGGATATAGGATTCATATTGATCCCACTCACCAGTCCAGCCAATAGTATTCAATGCATTCATACCCCAGAGGGCTGTTGTCCCAAATTGAGGGGCATAAGGAAGGGCTATTAAACCGCCACCACCTTCACCATCTGTGATTAATACATTATCGATGACCAGTTCAAAGTCATTGGAGGCTGGCTCGCCGCCCCAATGGAAATTAAAGCGGACATAGATATTGCTGCCTTCTGGAACAGTGTGAGTCACATTTATTGGTATCCAACCATCTGTCGGTGATGGAACATGAGTTGATTGATTTATTTCATAAACCGGGAAAAAACTGCCATCTTGAGTGTCAGTTGTGGAGACTGATACTAACATCCAGTCACCAGTACCAGGTACATAAGCTCCACCATAATAATCCCACCAATCATAATCAAAGGATATATTTACCTCACCTGAGGTAACGGGACCTAACTGAGGTGTAATCACATATTGATATTGTGGTGTATTACTCCACATATTGACTATCAATGACAAATCGTCGCCAGTCATCCAAGCTTCTATGTAGGTCCAGTCCTGATCCACCAGCCCTGTCCAGCCGATAGATGCTAAAGCTTCAGAACCATTGCCATAACCATTTTCAAAATCTTGAAGATACGGTAATGCTAAGCCTGATGAGCTTCCTATATTCTTTATTTCTATATTGTCTATCCTAAAATCGCGATCTCCTGAAGAAAACATGTCAAACTTTATATAGACATTGTTCCCTGCATAAGCTCCGAGTGGTATTGACAAAGGTGTATATTGAATCGTTGTCGTGTGGTTGGTGCTGTTTACCTCATAGACTGAAGTAAAACTTGACGCTTGAGTATCTGTCGTTGATACGAGAACTCCAAGCCTATCACCCGGTAACATGTTCTCTGATAGATTACTATACGATCTAATTAAATAATCAAAATCTATAACTGTCGTAGCTGTTATGGGACCCATCAATGGCGTTATGCCCCATTGATGAGATATTCCATATAAATCTACAGAGAGGACTCGTCCACCCCCTAACGCGTCGCCTTTAGGAGTGATGCCGGAATAGTCATCATCCAGTAAACCCGTCCAGGACAAAACATTTAACGCATATTGTCCACTGGTATAAAGTGGTATACTTTCAAAATTCTGAGTAAAAGGAAGTGGTCTAGGACCAACAAAATCTGCTACTCCGTAAACATTCCAGTTGCGGCTATTGGCACTGATATTAAATGCAGCATTAGCTCCCAAGATATTCCCACAATCAAGAACTGCTGGTCCAGCATCTCCTCTATATGGTCTAAATTCTGCGACATCTGTGCCGCGGTGGATGGCTTGCATACCGATCAGCATCTCATAGCCTTCTTGTATTAAAAAAGGATTGTTTAGTTCTATTTCATACCAAGTCAGCGGTGTAAACGAACCTGTCACGCCTGCTGATTGCCTGATATTTGCATTAGCAGGACCTGGCACAAAATCTTCATAATTTGGTCCATACCATACTACTACCCATATCTCAGCATTCGGAACAAATGTTCCAGTCAAAAATCCAACATGAGTTAGATTTCTGCCAACTACTCCAAATCCTGCTAATTGTTCGGATGTATACCTGTGAAGTGGCATAAAGTATCCGTTGGGATTGGTTGCGGCATTACCGCCATTCCAAGTCGGTGTCCCCGCATGTGTAAACAGGATACCGCGTGAACGATCTAAATATGGATTAAATACATCATTATCATCCACATCTGAAAGATTGTCCTCAATCGCTTCTGTAAGTATTTCTCTTTCCCCCCCAATAGGTAGCCTTACTTCTCTACTTCCATAAAGTAATGATTCTCCTACCAATGAGGTCTCTCGTACCCTATTTTCTCGCGAAACAGGGTTCCATTTCTGAGCTGTTAATAGCCCAAAAATCAGCATTAATGCAGTTATTAAGAATAACTTCTTCATACTGTCTCCTTATATTTTACATTTTTTTTATTTTTTTTATGCTGGAAAAAGATGTCTTTTTTACAATCTTCTTCATATACTTTTACTCTCTCTTTAACATCTGAAACTAAAGCACTTAGCTTATATTTATTCATCTTTTTCTCCCAAAACACACCTCTTCAGGATAGTTTGGGTTTAAGATTTTTAAAACTACTTTTTTTGTCAACAATTTTTTAAAAAAGTGATTTTTTTTTCATAAAAATAATATTATTGTCATATTTCCAACCCCCAGACCCGTCGTTGCGAGGTCCCTTACTTGAAACTCCCCCCGAAGCAATCTCCGTGTCACTATCCCCAGCCCCGTCGTTGCGAGGTCCCTTACTTGAAACTCCTCACGAAGCAATCTCCGTGTCACTACCCCCAGCCCCGTCGTTGCGAGGTCCCTCACTTGAAACTCCTCACGAAGCAATCTCCGTGTCACTATCCCCAACCCCGTAGTTGCGAGGTCCCTCACTTGAAACTCCCCCCGAAGTAATCTCCGTGTCACTACCCCCAGCCCCGTCGTTGCGAGGTCCCTTACTTGAAACTCCTCACGAAGCAATCTCCGTGTCACTATCCCCAGCCCCTTCGTTGCGAGGTCCCTTACTTGAAACTTCTCACGAAGCAATCTCCGTGTCACTATCCCCAGCCCCGTCGTTGCAAGGTAACTTCCTTGAAACTCCTCACGAAGCAATCTCCGTGTCACTATCCCCAACCCCTGTCACCTTGAACGGAGTGAAGGGTCTTAAATTCTTAATTCTTAATTCTTAATTCTTAATTCTCTCCGTGTTCTCTGTGGTTAATTCTTGAAAGCAATAGACCATTCAAGCAAGGAAACTCACAAAGCCACCCACTAAACCTAACTCCTTTGGAAAACTAATCCATTTATCATTTGTAATTTGTAAATTGTAATTTGTAATTTGTAATTTGTATTTGACATTTCCCCCCCCTTTATTTTTCTGGCACTATATATTAAAATATAGGAGACTAATTATGGACAAAAAAACTGCTTTAGTCCTTGCTCTCGCAATGATTATCTGTTCAATCATTCTTGGGAGCTTTTTTTACAGTGCCAGAAGACCTGTAAACATCATCAGAGTCGTTGGATATGCCTCTGGAGAATACGATTCAGACATTTTGAAATGGGTGCTAACGCTTTCGGCTACTGCTCCGCAAAACAATCAGATTCAAGGGATTCAATCTTTGACCAGAGACATCAGAAGGTTTCGTGAATTTTTAACTTCAAACAATTTTGATGCCGGTGAAATAGAAATCACTCCTTCTTGGAACTGGCCCAATTACAACAGAGATGGGAATATTACTAACTATGTTTATGAACAGCGAATTGCCTTTACTCTCCGTGATGTAAATCGTTTTGAAGAGATGGAGAATTTCGCTATTGATCTCGCTGACCTCGCTGCCACTGGCATTAATATCAGAAATTCTACCCTCGAATATTATCTTTCTGAACTTCCAGACCTAAAAATCGAAATCATCGGTGAAGCTACCAGAGACGCTAAAGCTAGAGCTGAAGAAGTTGCTCGAACTACGAATGCCAAACTCGGAAAATTACGCAATGGACGAGTAGGTGTTTTCCAAATCACCGAACCTCTCTCTGTTGAAGTTCAAGCTATGGGAATTTTCAATACAAATACACGCAGAAAACAAATCTCAGTCACCATGACTGGAGAGTTTGAATTGAAATAGTTTTGCTTTGATACCAACCCGTCGTTGCGAGGTTCCTTCTTGCTATACTCACGAAGCAATCTCCGTGTCACTTATATCGTCGTTGCGAGGTAACTTCCTTGAAACTCCCTACGAAGCAATCTCCGTGTTAAAAAAAATATATGACCTTGACCCATGATTACTGGATGGACATCGCCATCTCTGAAGCCCAAAAAGCTATGTTAATTGACGAAATACCCGTTGGTGCCGTCCTTGTAAAAGACAATCAACTAATCCTTAAAAACCACAATAGAACAAATCTCCTACAAAATCCACTCGCCCATGCTGAGATGCTGATTTTAAATGAAATCCAAGAAAAAGAAAAATTCTTGTTAGGGTATACTCTTTATGTCACTCTTGAACCTTGTCTTATGTGCAGTGGTGCAATTATTTTAAGCAAACTCTCAAATCTTGTCTTCGGCGCTTTCGACCCTAAAACAGGCGTATGTGGTTCGATTTACAATGTCTTGACCGACAAACATTTCAATCATCATCCGCAAATTATTGCTGGCATAAAAAAAGATGAATGTAGCATCCTTTTAAAAGATTTCTTTAAATCAAAAAGATGATTCATTTTTACCTTGTATCCCCCGGAGAATGGACAATCGTAGTGGCGTATTGCTTACGCCTTATATGGACAAGGGAAAATGGAAACTCCCGTCGTTGCGAGGTCACTCATTTTAAACTCCCCCCGAAGCAATCTCCGTGATACTATTCACCGTCGTTGCGAGGTCACTTCGGTTCGTCCTTGCTGTGGAATCGTAGTGACGTATTGCTTACGCCTTAAATGAACGCAGTGAAATGTGACAGGGGGATAGTGACACGGAGATTGCTTCGTGAGGATAGCAGGAAGGGACCTCGCAACGACGGTATATTCCATTCTTAATTCTTAATTCTCAATTCTTAATTCTTAATTCTTAATTCTAGTTGACAAATTATCTTCATTAAAAATAATTGTATTCTTATTATTATAAAAGGAGCTAACCATGAAAAACATTAATGATTATGCCCAAGATTTTGCAACAGTATGGGCAGCAATGGACAGGGTAGAAAAGCTATTTGAGGAGACAGGTAAACAAATGGCTGAATCCAGCGCAAAAGTGGATAAGCAAATCGCTGAATCCAATGTAAGAATGGACAAGCTAAATGCTGAAACACAAAAAAAAGTTGATGCAACCACTGCAAATATTGACAAATATCTCGCAGAGCTCAAAGAGGCAAGAAAAGATATCGGTGGAATAAGCAATTCTAATGGCATGTACGCTGAGAGTTATTTTTTTGAGTCATTGAAAAGGTCAAAACAATTCGGTGGCATTAACTATAACTATGTAGGACAAGATATAAATGGTAATTATCAGTTACCAAACGGAACAACGATAGACGATCAATATGATATAGTCATGCATAATGGCGATTCCGTAGCTATTATCGAAGTTAAATACAAAGTAAAAAAAGAAGATGTGATAGATTTAACGCAGAGAAAAATTGAAAATTATAAAAAAATTTTTCTACAATACGCTGATAAGAAAATCTATTTAGGTGTCGCAGGTTTTTCTTTTGATAAACTCGCAGTTAAAGAAGCCATAAAACGCGGAGTAGGGATGTTGAAATTGGTGGGAGAAAATGTGGAAATAGAGGATAAGCATTTGAGGATATATTGATAAATTATAAATCAAATTATAAATTACAATTTACAAATTATAAATAACTAGACTGGGGAATCGTAGTGGCGTATTGCTTACGCCTTAAATTGAAAATGGAAAATGGAAACTACCGTCGTTGCGAGGTCCCTTCCTGCTATACTTACGAAGCAATCTCCGTGTCACTATTCACCGTCGTTGCGAGGTCCCTTCGGTTCGTCATTGCGAGGAATCGTAGTGGCGTATTGCTTACGCCTTAAATGGAAAATGGATAATGAAAACTACCGTCGTTGCGAGGTCCCTCATTTTAAACTCCCCCCGAAGCAATCTCCGTGTCACTATTCACCGTCGTTGCGAGGTCACTTCGGTTCGTCATTGCGTGGAATCGTAGTGGCGTATTGCTTACGCCTTAAATGGAAAATGGATAATGAAAACTACCGTCGTTGCGAGGTCCCTCATTTTAAACTCCCCCGAAGCAATCTCCGTGTCACTACTCACCGTCGTTGCGAGGTCACTTCGGTTCGTCATTGCGTGGAATCGTAGTGGCGTATTGCTTACGCCTTAATTGAATGCAGTGAAATGTGACATGGGGATAGTGACACGGAGATTGCTTCGTGAGGATAGCAAGAAGGAACCTCGCAACGACGGTATATTCCATTATCCATTATCCATTATCCATTATCCATTATCCATTATCCATTATCCATTATCCATTATCCATTTTCCATTTTCCATTCAAAAAAAACCCCTTCCACAATATAATATCATGAAAGGGGGGTTGAGAGGAGGGTTTTATAGATTTGAAGAATGATGTGTTATACAATAAATAATGAGCGGGAGCGTCCCCCCGCCCATTCGGTTCGGTTTGCCTTAGAACCTCAAGCCTTTTTCGTTAAAAAAAAGCTCTCGACCACAGCAGATTTTTTTCTTTTGGGATTCCAGTGTCCGATCTCACATTAGTAGAGGCAGGGCTTGCCCAAACCAGTTCCAATAAATGTTTTTACCCTACTAATATTCATATCTTTCACTAGTCTCTTTTTTTGGGGTTTTTTTGAGTAAGTATTACTACCTATCAAAAAAACGCTTTATCCCAACAAACGCAATACCCCATAACGCATCAAATTTGTTTGAGCTATCAATGCAATATTGGTATTTCTTTGAATCATCCTGCCGGTCAAAACCGTCAATTGACTTGCCAAATCTACATCTGAAACCTTTGATTCAGCAGCTCTTTGATTTTCTGCTTCGATTTCTTTTTTGATTTGGCTATGATTGCTTTGATTAACTGATGATAGTTTGTTGTTCATAATTTCATAATATGTTGTATATTCTATTACTTTTGCTTGTCTCGGACTTGATGTCAGTCTATTAACTGTGTTCATCAAATCGCTTATTTTGGCTTCTGGCTTCATGACAATTGACATTATTTCCTCCTTCAAGAGTCTGGAGTGAGGAATGTGGAGGTCGGAATGCGTGAGGATTTTTCTCATTCCTCCTCCGAACTCTAAATGGCTTTGACAAAGACAGCAGGGGTATATTTTTTTCTCCCCCCAAAATTTATGAGTCCTTATATAAAAATCGTTTTCTTTATTCCGTAGGAATTATGGCTTGGTAGAAAATGGACATAAAAGGATATTCCTATCCTGTAGGGATAATGCCTATTCCATTTTCCCTACGGAGTCCACTCCGAAAAGTCGATTTTCATAAAATCATACCTTACGCACACCGAAGGTGTGTGACTCTTTATAGAAAAACATGCAACCAACAACATCCACCCTGAAGGGGTGGAACTCTATGTAATACAATCATTTAGTCCCACCCCTTCGGGGTGGGAGATGTGGTGGTAATCGTTTTCTATAAAGAGTCACATCTCTCCGAGATGTGCAAGGAATATCAATAATTAATT
>Ga0099364_10003991_pt1 | contig 22510 bp, 22 predicted proteins | sample TergutTh196P3_FD_73070 | JGI IMG/M metagenome (GOLD analysis project Ga0099364, IMG submission 73070) | Microcerotermes parvus P3 segment gut microbial communities from Pointe-Noire, Republic of the Congo - Th196 P3 | ecosystem: Host-associated > Arthropoda: Insects > Digestive system > Gut ...
CGGTTTTAATTAAAAAATAAGCGCAGATGGGCTGAATGCCCATTGAGCATTATTTTTTACTCGCGCCGAGCTGTGCGCGGCGATTAAAACCGTCAAAATACCGATTTAGGCGAGCTACTACTGTAGCTGCACCACTACGAGCATATCATCCCCTCCCTCATGACTAAACATCAGCTCATCTCCGTCCAACGTCGGCATGGGGGAGAGGAGAGTCCAATTTCCTTCCCCCTCTTTTTTCACCCGCAGCCTAGTACTAGTCATCGCTATTTCGTCTGGCAGCTTTTGTCTAAAGCTCAGCCCAAACTCGCTCGAGGCCTCCTTCGCCAGTTCATAGCTCAGTCTCAGCGTTTTTCTCGAGTCCTTGTCCACTCTCACCACCTTGCCCATATTATCATCCAGCCTTGTCTGCACGCCTGCCTCCCAAAGCTGCACATTAAAAGCCCCGCTGGGGACAAGCCACTGCCAGTATATATCTCCTCCGCTTCCAGAAACATTCTCCAGCGTCCATTCCCCGCTATGCATAACTCTATTTTCGCCAATCACTATCTCTTGCTGGCTATTCATCCGCCAGAAGTTCTTCTCCTCACTACTGCCCGTATCAGTCAACAATATCTGTATGCCGTCAGATACACAGTCATTGTCTCCAAACACCTTCCTGCAGTCCGGCAGTCCCAAGTTTCCTGCCCAGCCCAGCTCCTTCACCAGCTCCTGCGCATTAGCCGTTCTCAACCACACCCGTATCCTTCGCTCCTCCAACAACTTCTTTTGTGCCTCCAGCCAAGAGCCCCACTGCCTCACTTCGCTAATCCCGCTCATCTGGTTCCACCAGCTCTCCAACGACTCCTCCTGACTCAATTTTATACCTATCAATCCGTCTATTTTAACTCCCAAAGCCTCAGTCAGCATTAAATCCATTTTCCCCGCCATGATCTCAAAATCCCCCTCCAAGCCCAGCTCTCTCACTGTCAGCCTTCTCTGCCCCAACAACGTATCCAGCGGACTGCCCATCAACGGTGCCTCCTTCACCAAATCATCAATTTGTCTGGGCTCATAAAACAGCACCGTCCCCAACTTACCCTTGTTCATCTCCACCAACAAAATCTCCTCCACTAGCCCTCCCCCAGGGCGCAACTTCCCCTCCCGCTCTCCCGCCACCACCCACCACTGGCTGCCACTATCCAGCCATACCGCCTCCAGCAGCGCTGCCACCCTGTCCGCCTCCCGCAGCTGCCCCTCCTTTTTGTCTATTTCCTCCGCAATCCTCCCCCCAAATCCTCGCCCCACCACCCCCTTTCATTTATTTCCCACACCAACGTTTTTATTCCCTGCAAAATCAACGTCTGCTGCCTCAAAATCGCCCTTTTATCCTCTCCCACGACACTCACAGGCATCCCCAATAGTCTCCCGTAATTTTGCCATTGCAGCGCCTTGTTTTTATTTTCCTCATTTTGCCAACGAGCCAACAGCCGACTCTGCTCAAATAAGTTCTTATATTTCGCCCGATCCTCCTCATCAATTAGCAGGTCATAAAGCACTGTCTGCTGCTCAAACTCCTGCTGCTTTCTCTCCAAATCCGCCACTCTCCCTCTCTCCCCACCGCAGTCATTCTTGCCTATCCAGCAGTCCAAATACACTCTTTCCATCTGGCTCAAGAACTTTTCCCGTACCACTGTATAATTCCACCATAAACCCGCCGCCACCAAAATCCCCCCCGCCACCAAAAAGCTCCCCACCAACAAAAAGTTTCTCCTTTTCTTTTCCTTGGCCTTCATTTTCCTCGATAGGGGAGGGGACAGCGCCGCCTTCTCCGCTATTTGGGTCAGCTCCGTAATCTTCTGGCTATAATCATCAATTCTCTTGCGCGTTTCTCCCAGCTTTTGTTTGTCAATTTTCTGTCTTGCCCTCACCGCGCCCTGTGTCCTCACTCTGGGCATCGCCAACCGAGAAATTGTCATCTCTCTCTCCGGAACTTTAACGCCTTTTATCAAGGGCTCCGTCGCAAAAGTAGCCATAGCAGAATGTTCATCCACCTCAATTCGCCTCGCCTTCTTTGGCTTCATTTCCTCCCGAACAGAATCCACCCCCCTCCATATCTTTTCTGCCACTTCTCCCAGCCACTCATCTCTATCCATCACCTTGCTTTCTGGCTGCAGATACCTCATCATCTCCTCATCCGCCTTTTCGTCCAGCCCCCAGACATCCCATCCCCAGATCATCGCCGCCTGCGCCATATTCATTCCTAAACGCATTTTTTGCCACAATATCTTCTTTCTTTTGGCTTCGTTCTGGGCCGTCAAAACCCATTTCTCACTCCAACACCCCCCCACAACCGTCACTTTCTTCTGCCAATCCATCAACACCTTCGCGATTCTCAGCAGCCTCTCGTCATTCTCATTCGCCTCCAAAAAAATCACAATCCTGTCCACTCTCCCCCATAACTGGTTCTCTGTCAACGCCGGAATGTTTTTTGTCATGAACACTTCGCTAGCCACCATTCCCGCCTCAGTCAACGGCCTTTCTCTAATCTTACGCACCAACAGCCCGCCACCGCCATGCAATTTGCCAATCACTACCGCCTGTTTTACGCTTTGAAATACACTGGGCATGCCCCCATTTTACAACATTTTTCTATCTAATGCTGCATTCACCAACTCATCCGCCCTCACATTTTGGCTTCTTCGTACATGATTAAACTTCACCTTCAACTCACCCTCCACAATCATCTCCCAACACTGACTAGCCAAGCAGCCCAGTCTCGACTCCTTAATCTTCCACCTCTTGTTCAGCTGCTCCACCACCAACTTCGAGTCCAAATAAAAATCAACTTTCTCCTTCACTTCATTTTCCTTCAACCACTTCAAGGCCAACACCACCGCCTCATATTCCGCCTCATTATTCGTTCCCACTCCAATTGCCTTCCCCTTCTCCCAGACTACCTTCCCTTCCTCGTCATAAACAACCACTCCAATCCCTCTTTCCCCCGGATTACCTCTCGCCCCACCATCAGTAAATATTTTCACCTATTCTCTCTGCCTGATAATTAACACTCTCTCCCTCCCTTCCCCCTCCGATACGCTCTCCAGTCCCCATCCCGCAATCTCCTCATTATTGGCTATTTCATCATGTACAACAAACCTTTCTCTGCCAGAGAGATCATGCAGCTTAAACGGCCTCCCTTCGCGACTACAGCGCATCGCCATATTAAAAGCAGTCTCTCTGAGCTTTTGCTCCCTCTCTTGGCGATAGTCATTTATATTCAACGCCACTCTCTGCCCCGTCATCAGCCTCAGCAGCCTCTCCAAACCTAAAAGAGTCTCTCCTCGATAGCCAATCATCTCTCCCGAGCTCTCTGCCGCCACATTTATCTGCACTTCCCATCTCTCCTCACTCCCCATCACCTCCAGCTCCGCCCCCTCTATCTCCAGCTGTCCCAGCAGTCCCTCCAGCCATTGTTTAATATCTTCACTTGTTTGCATAAAAAGCCCTCATTCTTTATTTTTGTTCCAGATCAGCCCACCCCAGCCACTTATGGCCGCCTGCTGGAAAATACTAAAAATCGTTCCCACGATCCAATACAACACCACCCCTGCTGGTAGCGACAGCCCAATCACCAGCGTCATCACCGGCATCATAAACATCATCTGTTTCTGCATACTCGCCGCCATTTTAGCCGTATTCTCCTCCTCCTCATTAGCTTTTTTCACTATCTCGCTAGCATTTTTGCGGTTACTAACTATATCGCGCACTTGAGCCCCCTTACTAATCATTAACGACAACAAAAACTGTGTTGCCCCCGCCACCACCGGCAAAATAAACCACGGATCTTTTTCCACCAAGTTCCAAATCATGAACCCCGTATCCACCATCACTCCTTCGATGCTTTCCGTGCCCATAAACAACATAATCGCCCGATAAAACATAATCAACACAAAAATCTGCAGTATTTGAGGCAGCAGTCCAGAGAAAGGATTGATATTGTATTTCTTCATCAGCTCCATCTGCTTGGCCGCCATCGCCTCTTTATTATCTCCATACTTTTTCTTCAATTCCGCAAGCTCCGCATTCATCTTCGTCATCTTCCCCTGTCTTTCGCGAGTCAGTTTAAGAGACTTCCAAGTCAGGGCTAACATCAGTCCCCTCACCAAAATCGTAAACACAATAATGACCAACCCCAAGTTTGGCAAGATCTTATACATCCCCACCAGCAGATTAAACAACTGAGAAACTAAAAACTGCATCTAAACACCTTTTCTCTCTACCGTCAGCCTTGTCCTTCCCTTCCCCCTGCGCCTCTTTAGGACTTTTCTTCCAGAAGAACTCATCATTCTCTCCAAAAATCCATGCTTGCGCATTCTCTTGCGTTTTTTTGGCTGCCATGTTCTCTTAGGCATATTCCTTACTTTCTGTCTATCAAGAAAAGCATATTATACACTACTTTTGCTTAAAAGGCATGATTATATAACCAAAGCTCTTGTCGTCCTTCATCCTCAACATCACTGGCTTCACACTCCCATTCATCCCCATCCACACTTCCCGATCCTCCACCTTGCCCAGAAAATCACCCAAGTATCGCAGATTAAATGCCAGATCAATGTTTTTTTTGTTTTTTTTCTTCAACTCCACCTCGCCCCTATATTGACCAATCACCCCCTGAGCCATCACTTCTATCCGCTCCTCCCCAACCTTCCAGCTCACCACATTACTCCCATCCTTCACAAACACCTGCGCTTTATTTAATGTCTCTCTCATCTCCTCCCCGCTAAACCCAATCTCCTGCTCAAACTCCAACGGCACAATCTTCTGCCACGGTGGATACTTCTCCTCATCAAGCAAGCTACTCCAGTATTCCACGCTCTCGCTCCTCCAGACCAGCCAGCGCCGCTCATTCTCTCTCCACACCTTCCATTCCTTCTCCTCATAAATCTCTCCCGCCGACAAGACATTCTGCCAATCCTTCACCATCACCAGCATCACTCCGTTCTCCTTCGTCGGCTTCCATACCCCCTCCTCCTCCACCATCGCCAGCCTAAACCCGTCCGTGCCCACCATCATCACCCTCCCATCTTCTTGCTGCTGCAACAAAATCCCCATCAGCTGAGGCCTAATAATATCTGTCCCCGTCGCCCCGCTAATCAAATCCACTATTCGCTCCATCTTCTTCACCTCCCACTTCCCACAATCAATCATCTCGCCCGCCTTCACCGTCTCCCATCTTGGCCAATCTTGAGCCTGCAAGCACTTCATCCTCACCACATCCCTCCCATTCCTCAACTCCATCTCCTCTTTCTCAATCTGCACCTCAGTCAGCTCTCCGCCAAACACATTAATCGTCTCAATCAGCGTCCTTCCTTCCGCCATAAGATTTTCTCCTTCTTTCTCAAATCCTGCCACTTCCGCACTCACCCTCACCTTTAACCCGCAACTCCCATCACTGACCCAGAACAACACCTCATCTAAACTTACACTCATCAAAATATTCATCAACACCTGATTGGCGTGTTTTTTGCTCAATATCCTCCCCACGACCTTCATAGCCAAAGCCAATTCTCGCTGATTAAACTTTATCGTCCTCATACCTTTTCTTCTAATATTATATTATAAAAACTAGTAATAGCAGTAGTAGGCAAATCTATCTTTGTGAATATCAACCCTCTTTCCGTCTGCAGAGACCCCTCTCCCCCCAATGAGTTTAATGGGGCAATTCTATGAATATTCTCTGTGAATATCGCCCTCTCTTTCACCCCTCCCCCTCCCCTTTCTAACATTTCTCCATCTTTTTCCCATCTTTTCCTCTCCCAATTCACACCCCTTATCCCCATCCCGTGAATAACTCTCTGGTACCGATAGTGAACATTTTTCATCTTTAAGAGGAAACTAACTTAATTTTTAATTCTTCCACCCATCCACTCATTTCCTCATCTCCACTAGCCAGCCTTTCATTAACCCTCTTGATGCCATGCATGGCAGTAGTATGATCCTTTGTTCCAAACCATTTACCAATCTCCACATAAGTAAAATTGAGCTCCGTTTTCATTAGAAACATCGTAATGTGTCTGGGAACGACTATCTCCCTCATCCTCCTTTGCCCGCGCACCGCCGCCGGCTTCACCCCAAAATAGTCCGACACACACCGCAGAATATCAATCGGATTTTTCCTCATTAATAGCGCCTTATTGCCCAGCATCTCGCTCCTTAAAACATCATTCACCAACTCCATGGTCAGCTCTTTTTTCCCCAAATTAATTGCCAGCTGCAGCTTATTGACAATCCCGATAATCTTGCGCGCATTGTCCGCTTTGGCGGCGATTAGTTGCGCTAGGTCTGTTGTCAGGCTCAGCCCCGCCTCATTGGCCTTCAATAACACAATCGCGCTGCGCAGTTCAAAGCTCGGCTGTTGAATATCAACTTGGAGCCCCGCCTCAAATCGCGACACCAACCTCTCCTCAAGACCATATATTTCTCGCGGGTTTTTGTCCGCCGTAATAATAATTTGACAAGACTCCTTCATTAGGGCATTAAACGTATTAAAAAACTCCTCCTGAGTTTTGTCTTTGTTGGCAATAAATTGAATATCATCCACCAATAAGGCCTGTAAGGAGCGATATTTATTGCGCAGCGTGCTAGGCCTGTTTTCCCTAATGCTATTGACATAATCATTAGAAAAATCTTCGCTGGTGCAATATAAGACCTTATCCTCGGGATGGTTTTTTAGAATACTGTTGCCGATGGCATTCATCAGGTGTGTTTTTCCTGCCCCTGGCACGCCATAAATAAACAAAGGATTATAGCTAATCCCTGGGTTGCTGGCCACCGCCTGTGCCGCCGCAAAGGCCAGATTATTTGTGTCCGACACCGCAAAATTAGTAAACACATAATTAGTCTGCAGTCCCGAGCTTTTGGCCCTCGCTGTCTCCTGATTCACTTGCATGGAGGCCATATTCTCCGCCGAAAAAAGCGAATCCAATACCTCTGTCTCCTTGCGCTTCTTCTTCAAGTCCGCGCTCGCCACCTGCCCCGTCTTAAACCCTAGCTCCACTTCTAGCGCCGTCAATTCCTTAATAATCCTTTTTATCTTTTCTCCCAGTAAGCTCTCAAACTTAATTGCGTGGAAGCTCGAGGGACTCACAAAGGTTGCCACCCACACTTTCTTATTAACATTCTTCTCCAGCTTGGTTAGTTGTATCGAGGCCGTCCAAGTCTTAAAGACCATCACCGTCACCTCCTTTTTTAATCTTTTTTTCACCTCCTCCCACAAATCCTGAGCATCTATCTCCCTTTCTCCTCCCACCACTATTTTATCCTTTTCCCCTCCCATACCCTCTTTTATACACATACTTACTCCCATTTTACAAGAGGCGTATTCCCGCATAATTCCCGCATTTTCCCCGCAACACGGGTAGATGAAGCTAAATTGCCCTAAACCTTTTTCCCAATTCCTATCCCCAGCTCCGCTAACTGCTCCTCGCTCGCCTCTGTTGGCGCGCTCATCACTGCTGTCCGTCCGCTTCCCGTGGTGGGAAAAGCCACCACCTCCTTAATGCTTTTTTCCTTAGCCAACACCATCATCAGTCTGTCTAGTCCCAGCGCAATCCCGCCATGAGGCGGGGTGCCTAGCTCAAAAGCGCTCAACATCTGTCCAATGCTCTCCCTTATCTCCTCATCGCTATACCCCATGATTTTATATGTGGCCGTCAGCATCTCTGGGGTATGCGCTCGCACGCTTCCTCCGCCCACTTCATAGCCATTACATACCAAGTCATACTGCGCGGTAATAATGTTCTCAATATTTTTTCCCTCCATCAAATCCTGTTCGTATTCCTTGAGTGGCCTGCTAAAAGGATTGTGGGTAAAAGTCCAGCCGCTTTTCCCGTCCCTGATCTCTGCCGCATCTTCCTTATCCACTCTCTTAAAAAACGGAAAGTTCACCACCCAAGCGAAGGCCAATATTCCTTCTTCCTTTTCTTTTTCGCTTCGCAGATCAAACCTGTCCGCCCCATACTTTTTCATCGCTTCTTGATAGGCAATTACCGGAAACTGCTCCTTCTGCAATTTCCCGCCTACTTTCTTTATCGCCCCCTTCACCACTTCTTCCACCACCTCCATCACCTCCTCTGGTTTCTCCACATAACTCATCTCTAAGTCCACTTGTGTCAGCTCCAGCAGCCTGTCCGCCCTCAAGTCTTCATCACGAAAACATCTGGCAATCTGGAAATATCTCTCCATTCCCGCCGCCATCAACAACTGCTTATACTGCTGCGGGCTCTGCGGCAGAGCATAAAACTTACCCTTAGCCAGCCTACTAGGCACCAAAAAGTCCCTCGCCCCCTCCATCGTCGCCTGACTCAATATCGGCGTCTCAATCTCCATAAACCCTCTCTCATACAGCTCCTCGCGCACCGCCCGCACAAACTCGCTGCGCGCTCGCAGGTTCTTCGCCATCCTTTTCCGGCGCAGATCCAAATAGCGATATTTTAATCTCGTTTCCTCTCCGATCTCATAGCCTTCCGTATCCAAGCTCATCGGCAGCTCCGCCGCCTTGCTTAAAACCTCATATTCCTTCACCTCAACCTCCACTCCTCCGGTCTCAATCTCCTTATTCACCATTTTTTCTGGCCGCGCCTTAACTTCTCCCACAATTTTCACCACCGACTCCGTTGTCACCTCTCCCATCATCTTATACCCCACACATTGCACTATTCCTTCCCTGTCCCGCAGGTCAATAAAAGTAATTTTCCCGTGGTCGCGCTTCGTCTCCACAAACCCTGCCAGAATCACTGTCTCGCCAACCTTTTCCTCCAAGTTCTTTTTGGTGATGAGCGTTCTGTTTTGCATAAGGAGTATTATATCACCACCGCCACATATGCCGCTCTCTGCTGTGGCCATTTATATATCACTCCCGCCTCCGTCCCCACTTTCGTCCACTCCGGATAAAACACCGCCCATTTTTGTTCAATATTATCTGGTTTTCTATCTGGTCGCGTAATCACTAATTTCTTGCCGCTAATTTCCACCACTTCATTAAAATTAACTTTCGCAAAAGCAATCTTGCCCACACTACTCAACTTGCTAAAGCCTTCCTCATCGCTCTCTCGATAAACTGCCTTTTCCTGCCATTCCTCTGGCTCGATGGGCAAATTATAAGCCAAAGAAACATACAAAAAGTTACTCAAAGCATTTTCATCAATAATAATCTCCTCATATTCTTCATAATTCTTTTTTATGAACTCTGCCAAGTTTTTATCTTGGTCATGCCAGCTCTCCGCATAAAAAACCGGAAACCGCCAATAATAATCTGCCAGATAATATCCTATACTATAAATCCCTATTCCTACCCCCCCCACCACTGCTGCTACCAGAGGACACCACCTCCTCAAAACACTCTCATTTTTCATCTTCGCCTTTCTCCTCTCTTTTAACCACCTCCATATTGTCTGCAATCCATAAGCGCTCAACATTGCTAAGGGAAAAATCAAGAAAAATCCCCTTGTGCCATGCGGCGCTTCTCTGGTATAGGCCGCAATCACGATGTTTAATACTATCCATCCCCCAATCGCCCTCATCCAACTCGGCATTCTCCTCACCGCCACTGCCAGTCCCACCCCGATACTCAATAATTCCCATAAATAAAACATCCCCATCTCGCCCGTACCATGATTGCCGTGATCTGAGCCATTTGCAAACCAGAAACTACCTGAAAAATAATCCGCGATATGTTGCCCCCAGATATAAATTATCCTTACCCTGTCATTAAATAATACCTTGCTCCAAAACACACTCTTTTCAACTATCACCATTCTAGTCTCCAACATTTGTGCCTGCACTACCGGACTAGAACTGAGCAGTGTTCCTGTTGTTGAACTATATCCACTTCCCCAAAAAATATCTATCAAAAAAGGAACTAGTAGTAATATCGCCGGCAACCCCGCTAGATATAAATTAGTTTTTTTCCACTCAATGTTTTTTCTCCCCAGCCACATCAGCCATAAAAAGAGTAGGGGAGAGAGTAGTTTGCAGATATTGTAGGTGTAAATCGACAAAACAAAAAACACCGCTCCCAGCGCTAACCAAATAGATTTTTCCCCATTCTTTTCCTTTTTCTCAGCATTTTTCCACTTCGCCCAGCCCCATACTCCCAACATCATAAACAGCAGGGCCGGTACCACCTCAAACGCCGCCCGCGAAAAGTTCACATGCCAAGGGTTGATGGCTATTAGCAGTGCCGTTAAGAGGCCTAGGGTTGTTGCTGTTTTGGTTGGTGAGGAAATTGTTGGACTATTCTTATCGAGGGTGCTGTCGCGCACCGCGCGAGCCGAACGCTTTTGCGAAGCAAAAAAAGTGTCCCCGAGATAAGACATAGTCCCAATTTCCTTAACCAACAAATACCCCACCAACACCGTCAACACCCCACAAGCAGCACTCGGCAACCGCACTCCAATTGGCGTTGGCCCAAACACCGCAATACTCGGCACGCTTAAATAAATATACCCCGCCAGCTTATATTCCCCAAACGCTTGAAAACTAATCGGGTAGGGGACACCTCGCTCGTCTTTGCCCGTTTTCAAAATGCTATAAGCATTGTATCCCAGCGAAGTCTCGTCTTGAGATAATCCCGTCGGCACTTCGCCAAGTCTGTAAAATCGCAAAAAAATTGCTAAAAATAAAATCGCCGCCAGCCAAATTAGATGCCTATGTTTGTTCACTCCCTAATTTCTAAGTGTGCTTGCAATAGCCACTCACTGCAAAATCTCTCCACCCCCAACTCCTCAATCCTAAAGTCTTTCATCTCTTTCTTTTTCATTATATTGCTCATATCCCCTCTCCCACATACGCTGTCATTAAAAATATAATAAATCGCTCCGCTATCTCTCATGTCGGCAATTGCAATGGGATTTTTTAACCTCTCTCCATGCTCCTCCATCTGTTTTCCGCAGGCATCAGCTATCTGTGCTGTCATAATAATCACCGTATCCGATCTAATTTCGTCAAACAAACTACAGTCATCACTAAATGTAAGATTTTCCCACCGCCTTGTCTGGTAGTGTTGCCCATCATAATATCTAAGCGGTGTGGCCAGCTCTTTCGCTGTTTTCCGATTGTAAATGTCATTATAAAACAAAAAGAACCGATAATTTTGGTATGGTCTTGTCCCATCTCGACTAAAAATCAACACTGGTCGTTTTTCCTCTAACGCCAAATATTTTGCTAATAATCGACTACTCAAAAAATAATACTCGCTTTCATCCACCATCGACCGCGTGAAATAATTGTTCGCAAAAAGAATCATTCCTCCCACATAAAAAAGACCAATTACCGCGCCAACCACTATCTTTAGCCACTTTTTCTTTATCCAGCTCATTAAACCCACCATTCCTCCCGCTATCAACCCCGCCCCAATTACTATTAAAAACGGCATCTGTAGTGACACATTACTCGCTTCGGTTTTAATAATATACCCAGTTGTTGCTGCCAAAATCGCTCCAGTTATAAATATGCCGTGCTGTTTATTCTTCAATCCCCAAACCGCGCCTAGTCCCATGAATACTAGCACCACTTCAAATACATAAAATTGTCCAAAGTCACGTAGTATTACTCCACTATCATATCCGGTCAAAAATAAACTTTTTAGGTTTAATGCCTGAAAAAAATTAACCAGCAATCTATAGCCATAAACGGTCGGCATATTTATGGCGGCTTTTGTCAGCCATTTGCTCTGTATCAGGCTATTTTCTCTCATCTCTTGTGCCTGTTCTCGATATACTCCTAGGTTTAGTAGAGAAATCTCACTCGTGCGTGTTCCCGATAGGCTCAAGGCCAAAACATTTGTGATAAAAATAATTATCACCGCCACCATCCCAATACCGGCCCCAACATTTCTCTTTTTAGTTTTTTCCTGCAAAAGCAGATAAATAAAAAATAAAATTGTCAGTGCTACTAGAGGTATTTTTAACCCATGATAAGTAAAAAATCCTAGGCTGAAAAACACTAATTGTCCTAAAAGGTAATACCACTTGCCCTTTCTTATCAGTAAAATCATAAAAATGAAAGAAATAATCGAGAAAAGCAATGCTGGCGGCGCGTCAAATCCGCTCCGGTAGATACTAATCGCCCAAGGATTAACCGCCACCACTCCAGCGCTCAACAGAGCTATTGCTTCACTTTGTTTTGCCTTAATCGTTAATAGCCTTACTAAAAAATATGTTGCTCCAACTAATAAAACCCCATACATTGCCGGCATGATTTTGCTGTTTAGTAATGAGCTACCTAAAAAAGCTGTCGGTACTTGATATAGTGGCGCCCACTCCGCCATTGGCGTTGCCACTGTAAAAGGCTTAATTCTCCAAATACTCTGTTCCAGCGCCAAGTCTTTTCCTTCGTAAAACACTGATTTTGCGCTCATCACATAATCAATCTCATCTGGAGAAAGTCCTGCCGGACTAATATCTATCCGCCAAAATCGCCAAAACATTGCTAGGACCAAAATCAACCCCAGCAGAGCCCACTTCACCCATTTTTGTTTCATGCTCTGCATTATACAGTATAATATGTTGGTATGATGAAGACTCTTGCGCGCCTTAGATTTTTATTTCTCGCCCTATTGTTAATTGTTTCTTTTGCCTTGCGTTTCTGGCGAATATCGTCAGTGCCCTTAGGGTTGACCGTCGATGAGGCTAATTTCGGCTACATTGCCCATTCACTTGCCCAGACCGGCAAAGACGAACACGGTTTTTCCTACCCAATTTTATTCCAAGCTTTTGGTGAGGGCAAACTTCCCGCGCTCGCTTACATTCTCTTTCCTCTGGCCAGATTTACTGGCACCATGAACTCTTTTCTTCTTCGCTCTCCTTCTGCCCTTTTTGGCACCATCAGTATTGGCTTGTTTTATTGGTTGTGTCGCCGCTTTAATCTTCGCGTCAAGACTTCTCTCATCATGACCGCTCTTTTTTCCTTCTCTCCGGCACCGTTCTATCTTAGTCGCATTGCCTTCGAGAGCAATATTGCCCTCACTGGTTTTCTCCTTGGCTTGGTTGGCATTGCTGGCTTTTTAACTCCTTCCACTAAGCCTAAGATCCTTCTGCGTGACAGTCTTTTTCTCGCTCTTGGCTGGTCTTTGAGTTGGTATAGTTATATCGCTTATCGCCCTGTCATGATTTGTCTGCTATTAGGTTTGGTTTTTTATCTATTCATTTCTAAAAAACTTTTTTCTTCCGTCCATAAAAAATACTCACTACTTGCCTCCGGACTAATGTTTCTCTTAATTCTCCCTAGTCTCATTTTTGTCCCTCTCTCCAGCAATGGCGATCGCTTCCGTCAGACATCTTTCTTTTATGAGGAAGGCATTGCCCTCCAAGTTGTTGAAAAACGCGACTATTGTATCCGCGCCGGCCTCCCTTCTTCGTATTGTTATCTTTCTTATAACAAAGCCGTTTCTTCTATCGCAATTTTGCGCGAGCGCTTCCTCACCACTTTCGGTCTTAATTACCAAGTACTCGAGGGAGAAAGAACTCCTTTTATCCATGTCATGGGTTTTGGTCAGACTTATCTGGTAGTTTATCTATTGTTAATCCCAGGAATTATTGTTCTCTATCGTCGCTTGTTTAATCCTCAGCAAGCCGACCCTTCCTATCTCATCATCTTTGGGATTTTATTGATGGTGCTTCCGGCAATTTCCTCTGGCGACCCCCAAAAAGTGCGCCTCAGCGGACTCCTCCCCTTCATTTTCCTTCTCTCTGCCCTCGGACTACAACTCCTTCTCGAGCATCGCTCCCGCGCCAAAATGATTGCCATTAGAATTGTTCTCGCCCTACTTTTCTTCGAGGCTCTCTATATTTCTTGGCAACACTACACCGACTTTTTTGCCTATGACACCACCTTCCACGACCACGCCCACCTCTCTTTTCTGCCCAAACTCAACCATCGTCTCGCCGAGTTAGATGCCGATCATATTATCTTTAAGGTTAGTTATCCCGATCCTATTATGTTCTATGCCTACTACAACCTTCTCGACCCTGTTATCTTCCAACAACAAGAAGTTTTAGGCGAAAAGGAGCCAAGCGGATTCCAACACACCGTCGCTCTTGGCGATTATCTTCAAATCGTTGACCACAAACTCACTCTCTTCGATTTGGCTTGCGATTCTGACCTCCCAGCAGACAAAAGCATTTATGCCGTCATCGGTGATGGCGACGACCTAAAAGATTTGAGAGTCATGCTTGAACTCGAGGGAGTTGAGTTTATCAGATCGTATAATGGCACCCATATCTATCTCGCCATTGTTGATCTTCATCAATACGCAGCGCAAATATGCCAAAACTAATTACTCACCTAGATTTAATTATCATCGCTGTTTTTCTCATTCTCGGCGGAATCTTTCGCCTCGCCAATTTCGAATCTCGCCATCACTTCCTTGCCGATCAAGCCACCTCCTCCCTGCGGGCTAAGGAAATCTTTGATCATCGCGAACTCACTACCGTCGGCATTCCTGTCACCTCTCTCCACTGGCTCCAGCCCTACGCCCAACTCTATATCTCCTCCACCTCCTATTATTTCCAACTAATCCCCCTCATACTGGGCGGCTTTAACCCCCTCCACTCTAATTTTGTTATGGCTTGTCTCGGCACTCTCCTCATCATCCCCTTTTATCTTGGCGCCAAACTTCTTGTCAATCGTCGTGGCGCTGTTTTTCTCACCATCGTTTTTGCTCTCAGTCCTCTTTATGTCTATTTTTCCTCCTTCATGTGGAATCCCAACACCCTTCTCTTACTTTTTTCTCCTTTTATTTTGTTTCTCGGGCTATACCGAGCTTACCGCCGACCTATTTTTCTCGGCCTCGCCTGTGTCATTCTTGGCCTCATGGGCACCCTCCATTTTCAGTTTCTTTTTGCCGTGGCGGCCTTTGCTCTCTTTAGTCTGTTTTTTCTTATTAAGCACAAAAAATCCCCCCACCTTCTGTGGTTGATTGGCGGGTTATTTGTTGGTGTCTTTCCTCTAGTGCTTAATGAGCTAATTAAAGATTTTTACAACTTCCGCGTCCTTGGCTGGCTTTTTGCTCATCGCCATGAAATTACCGGCAGTGGCTTCGTCTGGCACTATCTTAGCAATGCCATTCTTCTCGGTCTCATTGGCCTCACCTACTTTTTCCATCGTTTTTTAAAGAATTGGCTTCTTATTTTAATTTCTTCCGCCTGTGTTATTTATGGCCTTTATGTTTCTTTTATTAGTCCTGTTGTGCGCAACGATTTCCAAATCTACCGGCAATTCCACGGACATCAAGACAACATCAAAATTGCCCAAATCATCAATTCATTTGGCCCCCAAAACTTTAATGTTTTTAATCTAGCTCATGGCGATGATGGCACCGCCGATGTTATTAAATACTATCTTTATTGGCTTTTTCCCGAGACTTACCAAAATATCAATCCAGACTATCTTGCCAACAACACTCTTTTTGTTATTGCCTTCCGCGACCATCAATTTATCGACGAAATCAACTACGAAATCAACACTTTTGTTCCCAGCAGCATTGAACAGTTTGCGATAAACGACCAAGTTGTTCTTTATCTTTGGCGAAGGTAGTATAATATTTCCTATGTCTATCCCTCTCACCATTTCTTCCCGCCTTTCTTCCGCCCTCGATTGTGTTCGCCTCTTCGCCATGATTGGAGTCGTTTTTCTCCACACCGCCTCTGGTTTTATTTTTCGTGCCGACATTGTTGAAAGTAAAATCTATTTCCCCATCGCCGTTTTTTATTCACTATCACTTACCTGTATTTCGCTTTTCTTTATGCTGAGCGGTTTTTTAACTCTCCATAAACCCATTAGCGTTAAGGCCAATCTCCACAAAACCTTTTATCGCCTCATTCTCCCCCTTCTTTCTTTCATTTTTCTTGGCGCTCTACTCGACTATTTTGGCCAACAATCACCTCAAAACTTCTTTATTGTTCTTTTTAATTATGTCTTAAATCTCATGAGCGGAAATCTCTGGTTTTTAGTTGTTCTTAGTTCTTTCTACCTTTTTCGTCCGCTATTTTCTCTAGTTCATGACAAAACTTTCTTTTGTTATCTCTTTATTGTCTGTTTTGCCTTAGGGTTTATTCTCCGCCTCACCCATCTCCATGACCCCTTCCTCTCCCAAGGTACTTTTTCCAACATTCTTTTTTGTCTTGGTTTTTACTTTTTTGGCGGCTATCAGCGCTTCTCTGAAATGAAGATTCTCGCCCCTCCCAAGATCGCCCTGCTTGTTTTTTCTTCTTTTGTCCTTATCGCGCTCAACATTTTCTTTGACCGCTATCAAATGCTTGCCACTTATTTTTCCGCTCCTCGTCCGTACATTTTTACCTTCGCTCATGATTTCTGGCTTATTATCTCTCACTCTCTGCCTCTTCTGAGTTTTTGCCTCTGGCCTTTGTTTGTGTCTCTCCTCAATATCTCCAAGATTCTCTTCCCCCTGCTTAAAAAAGTCGCCACTCTTTCCTTTGGCATTTATCTTTTTCACACTCTCGTCATCAATTCTATTTTTTATTTCACTCGCTTCGGCTACGACAATCTTTCCCTCAACATTTACCAATATGTTCCGCTTAATTTCTTCTTAGTTCTCTCTTGCGCCCTCCTGCTTTCTTGGTTGGTTAGTAAGGTTCCCTATCTAAAAAAGATCATCGGTTTGTAGCTACCTAAACTCCCTTAAGCTACTAATCAGTCCCACCCTTGGTTTTCCCACCCTACCTCGCATTAAATCCTCCATCCAAGTCACTACTCGAGGGGATCGCTATTATTTCCTCCGTCAGCTCATATTTCTCAATTATATATCCATCTGGCAGCTCCCATGTTTTAGCGGGCACTATTCCGTCTGGAATCCCCACCATCTCCCTCCGCCAATAGCTACTTTGCATTACTCCTTTCGCGTCATAGAAAGGAGCCACAATCAAGTAAGTAGCTGGCTGCTTTTGATAAACAACCGCTTCCTGCTCGGGATAGCGCCTCTTCATCACTGTCATCATTCCCTTGCTTGAATAAGCCCACACATCTGGAGTATAAATAAAATATCCAAACTTTTCTTCGCCGTCCCCATAAATCGTCTCTCCCAGTTTTTCTTGAAACGACCAATTACTAGAGACTTGCCCGATCTCTTGGCTCGCCGTTTGCGAGAAAAGAACCATGGCCATTATGCCCTGTAAAACCACAAATCCCAAAAACACTTTTATCCACCAATATTGAAGGGCAGTCGCCGCTATCGCCAGAGCAATCAGCCCCAACGCTGTCACCGGCAAATAATGCCAAATCAAAATCTCACCATTAAAAAACAACACAATCACAAAAAACCACACATAATAATTGGTCGCCGTCCAGAACACATCCGCATCCACCATTTTTAACTTCTCCGCCAATTTTCCCTTTAAGTTTTCCTTCTGCTTCAGCAGCCAAGCCATCAGCCCAATAATCGCCATCCCCATAACTCCAAAAATCCGTTTTTCAGGCTTAGCAAAAAGTGCCAGCCCGTCTACGACCAATACCTCCCACCGCTGCTCAATTCTCCTCGACCATAGTGTCTTCTCCACCTCATTTTTCCCCACATTCGTTTCCAATAAAGCCCCCAGCGCCGCCTTAATTTGGGGGAAACCATGGCGCAATTCAAAAATCACATAATTAAATAAAGGCAAAACTATCAGTCCAAACAAAGCCATATCCCTCCATTTCTTCTCCCTCACCATCTCCGGCAATAACATCCCTAGCGTAATCAAAAACATTGGTACCCCCGCCGCCTTCTCGAATTGAATGATCGCCCCCATCAAGAAAATATGTCCCACCAACCATCTCGCTCTTCCCGTACGTTTATATTGCACCAAACTCACCAGCAAAGCCGGCATTAACAAAAACGCCCCATAAGGATTAGTCATTCGATACATATAAGGCGCAATAAACAAAGCCAACAGTATTGTTGCCACCATGGCCACTTTCTGATTAGTAATTTTCTTAATTATCCAATAATCAAAAATTAAAAACCCACTCACTAAAACCACCCACCACCACCCAATCACCACTGGATTTCCCTTTCCCAATAAATACGCCGGCATATTGCTATATGCCCATAGTGGCCCATGAAAAATGCCCGGAATGCTTGTCCGCGGACCAATTAAAATCAATCCTTTTTGCGAGATTTCATCAAAAATCAAGAAATCCCGCCCCACATCTGTGAAAAACAAAATATCCCCCCGCAAAACATAAGACGCCCCCAGAGCTACCACCACAGCACAAACAATTCCCGCAACTAAAGGACGCCACCATTTTTGCCAAACTTTCATTGCCGCCATTATTTTTCCCCTCATCTAAACTCCAATCCCTTGATCAGATTTTCATCCGCCGCCACTCCTCTCTCCTCCTCATCCAAATTATATCTCTTCACCCTAAATCCATCTCCTTGATACAAATCACTCTCATATTTCCATTCCCCATCCGCCTCTCGCTCTATTCTCACCTGCGATTTCTGCCAGTAGTCCGGATTTGCGTCTGGGTTGTATGTTGCTTCATTTGGCGCTATTAACAAGTAAGTAATCTCTCTCTTTTCATAAGGATAGACTACCATGTCATACCTTTTCCCCCAATATTTCATCGCATATTTACTGCCATATCCCAACTGATCGGCCGTCCACGCAAAGTATCCAAACTCTTTTCCCTCGGCGTTTTCCATCACATCCCTTGCCATTGCCCCATAAAAAGTCCACCGCTCAATATTCTCTTTTGCATCTTGTTTCCAATAGTCCGCGCCCATTATTCCAATTCGCCCCACATTTACCACAATCATTCCCATCGCCAATATCTTTAGCGCCTTATATTTATCTATCGCCATCGCCGCCAACAAACAAATTATCGGCCACAAGTTATCATAATAATAACTTCTTATTTCTCCACGAAAGGGGATGGTAAAAATCCAAAAGCTCCCCACCATCAATAGCCCCAGCCAAATACTCGCCCTCATCACCTCCGTCTCCTCCTCTCTCTCCATCAATAATCTGCCGCTGGCCACCACCAAAATTATGCCCGCCATAGCCCCTCCTCCTCGCCAAACCTGCGAGCTAAAAGGCAATAAAGTAAATCCTCCTACTAGCGCTTGTCCCCGCAGGCGCAAATAATTAATCAGCTCAAACGCCTCGCTATTATCCCGATCTCCCTCGGCCAGATACCTCACTGCGCTTCTGGTCTGCAAAAAATCATGTCGCAGATCAAATACCACAAAAGTGCTCAAAGGAATTAACATAATTCCCAAACACCATAAATGCCTCCATAACTTATTCTTAACCATAAAATAAACCAGATATAGCCCCACCCCCAACAATACCGGTACCCCCAACGCCATCTGAAACTGCACCATCATTCCCAATAAAAATACTCCGCCCAGCAGCCATCTTGCTTTTTTGCTCGCCAAATATTCACTCAAACAATACCAGCTCGGCATAATCAGAAACATTGCCGGCGTACTCTGCAACATCCTGCCCGCCAAAAACACCGTCAGACACATCAATAGCGTCGTTGCCAAAAGCGCTATGTCCATTCCTTGCCTCTTTTTTATCAAGTAAAAACTCACTCCCAGAGAAGCCACATACATCACCATCCACCACACTCCCATCGCCGCCGGACTGCCGCCCACCATCACAAACATCGGCAGATTTAGATAATACCAAGCCGGTCCATGAAAAACTCCCGCTATTCCCCCCGACTTCGGCCCAATCAATGTCAACTTTCCAGTCTCCACCATCTCATCCATCACCAAAAAATCTCTCGCCACATCCGCATGAAACCAAATATCCCCGCGCCACAAATGCAGCGAGCCTACTCCAAGTAAAAACACCATTACTACCACTAAAAAAATCCGATAAAACTTCCTCATTTTTTCGCCTTTTTCTTTTTATAAATCACCACCCCTCCAATTATAACCAAAGTCCCTCCCGCCGCCATATAGCTTAAGCGCTGCCATAAACTCCCCGGATAGGTCAGTATAAACTTGCCATTCCCCGAAATAGTCGCCATCATTAATCCTCGCTCTCCTTCCGAGAGCTCTATAATTCCTCCTTCACCATCAACCCTCTCGAGTTTATAGCCATAATAATACAATCTTGGCAGCTCAAAAACCCCCTCCTCCTCATTATTTTCAATCTCCATCTCCAGATACGGCGGCTCATCCACCCCTATCTTTATCACCACCGCGCTGTCCGTCGCCACCCGCCCGTCTCCCCCCATCACCAACACCTCTCCTCCTCGCCCCTCGAGTAGCTCATCATAATGCGCTAAGGCCGCCATCGGCAAATGTTCGTAGTCCCAACCCTGTGCTGCTCGCGGCGCCCAACTAATATAATCAATCGAGTCAAAAGCAATTAGTTTATAAGAACCCAGATACCAAAAAGTGTGCGCCGTCCAAACCAGAGTAGTCGCCCCTAGTGCTATAGCCGTTTTTTTATACGATTTACTCCATAACACCGCCCCCGTCGCCGCCAATAAACAAAATATCGGCGTACTAAACAAATGCAGTCGATAAGGAAACTGAATCGCCAGCATAAACTTGGGTAAAATAAACCAAACCCCCGGCACCATAGAAGCGATCAAGTAGACAGCCGCTATCCCTCCCATCACATAATAAAAAACAGGAGGGCCGAGTCGTTTTTTGATTCGCCCCCACCTCCCCATCGCCACCGCCAGCCCCAGTATCATCCACCCGCCTAGTATGGTAACAGACGCTGCCGGATGAGCTTTCGTCAGCCCAAAAGTAAAAGCAATGTCCAAGGGAACAATCTTTTCTATCGCCCGCTCTCCGGTATAACCCATATTGGTCTCATCAAACACCGCGTAATCGCCCCGCCACCGCTGTTCCATCAACCCCACCAAAAATGGGCTCCCCAACAACAGACAAACCCCTCCCGCGATCAACAATGTCTTCCAAGCCTGCCAAGAACGATAAAACCGAGGCAGGCAACAAAGTATCGCTGCTCCCACCATCACCGCCGTATAAAGAATCGAAATCGTATGGCTATAAATAATCAACGTAAAACTCGGGACAAAGGCCACCAAAAACCTCTTATAATCCGCCGCATAAAAATAATAAATGCTCAATATCACTATCGGCAGCCAAATAAACGCCAAAAACTCCCCATAAGCGCTCCTCAGAAAAAAATCCGCCAAAAAATAGGGCGCGCTCATATATAAAAGCGCCGCCACAAACCCCGCGCTCAAGCGCTTCAATATCACTCTCGCCGCCAAAAACATTACCGTCCCCGCCATTCCCATACACAACCAGATAAAAATCCGGAAAGTAGCCAGCATAGACGTCATTCCCACTAAAGATAATCCCGCCGCCAATAAAGCTGGTAACACATGGGGTAGGGGAGGGTAGAACAACCGCGTCCCATAGCCAAAATTATTAAAAACAATCGGCTCAATCACCCAAGACAGTGCACTTCGATTCTCAAAACCCAACGAGGTTTGCAAAGCAAAAGTCTGCCCAAAATGAAATAAAAAATCATGTCCTACCGCCACCATCCTCGATAGTCGCGTAGAAAGAACAAAAGAGAGGACAAAAATAACCCCCACCACAGCCACCAAGATAAATCTCTTTCTCCCTCCTTTCGTCATTAGGCTATTATAACCTAAATCCGATATCCTCGGTCTGAGCCTCTGCCGCCGCCGAAGTCTCTTTTCTTGGGAGGCTCCGACACATTCACCAATAATTTCCTCTCGAAAAACTCGGTTTCGTGTAGCGCTTTAATCGCGGCCTGCGCCGCTTCGGGATCATCAAACTCCACAAAAGCGATACCTCGCGAATGATTACGATTGAACTTATCCATCACTACTTCTGCCTTGACAATATTTCCGTATTGACCGAACAACTCGATCAAGTCGTTGTCGCGCACCTTCCAAGACAAATTGCCGACAAATAATTTTGCTGGATTAGCTTCCATACAAACTTTCTTTTTACTTCCAACTTAAACACTAAATGAGAAGATATAAATTAATACTACCCCTATTATACCACATTCCCCCAAATATGTTATAATATATCCCATGAGGTCGTTTCTCATCATTCTTTGAACAAAAGAAAGGAGGGTGTCAGTTGGCCATGGCTTGCAAACTGATAACTTTCGATACGCAGGGCAGAATACTTCTGATCCAGCAATGGAAAGACGCCAAAACCGTCTTCGTGTGGTGGGATACAGAAAAAAACTACATCTGTATTTCTCGCCAACCCAAAGACGACACCATTCTCAACGAGATGAAGGTAGATGCAAAAGGCAGGGTTTTTATTCCCTCGGATTTTCGCGAAGCCGCCAAAGCCTCTCGGCTTTGTGTGGTCGCCACCATGGAACAGATCTCCCTCATTCCTCTTGTTGAGAACAAAAAGTAAGACGATGGTCAACTCCCATCGTCTTTTTTTTACTTTCCCCGCCATTTGTGGTAAATTAATATTATGTCAGAAAAGTCTTTTTTCAGCCAAGACTTTGTCAGTTCTCAAGAGGCGACAAGTAGCCTC
>Ga0099364_10003992_pt1 | contig 22492 bp, 20 predicted proteins | sample TergutTh196P3_FD_73070 | JGI IMG/M metagenome (GOLD analysis project Ga0099364, IMG submission 73070) | Microcerotermes parvus P3 segment gut microbial communities from Pointe-Noire, Republic of the Congo - Th196 P3 | ecosystem: Host-associated > Arthropoda: Insects > Digestive system > Gut ...
GGACCATTCCCACGCAAAACATGCCGGCGGTCGAAAAAGGCGTGCGTCAGGCCGTGGAGGACGGCGCGCTGGCCGGTTATCCGATCCACGACCTGCGCGTGGTCATCACCGACGGCAAGCATCACCCCGTCGATTCCAACGAAATCTCCTTCGTCACGGCGGGCCGTCACGCCCTGATCGATGCCGTACTGGCCGCGCGGCCCCAGATCCTCGAACCCATCGTCGAAGTCCAGATTCAGGTATCGGACAACAATTTCGGCAACGTCAGCGCCGAGATCTCCGGTCGTCGTGGCCGCGTCACCGGCACGGACAGCCCCACGAGCGGCTGGACGCTGATCAATGCCTCCGTGCCGATGGCCGACATGGACGGGTTCGAGGCGCGGCTGAAGTCGCTCTGCGCGGGCGAGAGCGAATTCGCCGTCTCGGCAGGCGGCTACGAGCCGGTCACGGGCGACGTGCAGGCCAAGCTGGTAAACGAGCATACCAATCGGGCGTAATAGAGAAGAAAGCATGACGCGGGGGCGGGATGTTTTTTTTCGCCTTCGCGCCATGAAGAACCAATCCGTTGTAGATCGACCCAGGCTACCCCGTGATGATGGCGTTGCCTTGCCTGCGCCTCATTCCTGTCTTGTCCAGTTCATCGTATTCCAGCTTACGCTCGCAAAATTGCTGCTGAACGCGCTTTTATGGGGAGCATCAAGGTCATCGGATGCATTGGCGACATTCGAAAACCGTAGTGCTCATAGAACTGATTTGCGTGCACGTTCAACGCATGTACGAGCAACGCTCGGACACCGGCGTTTTCCGCAACGGATTGCACTCGAATGACCGCATCTCGAAGCAAGGCCGCGCCGAGTTTGATGCCTTGAACCCGAGCGTCCACTGCGAGCCTTGCGAGTACCATTACCGGCACCGGATCAGGCATGTTGCGCCGGACGACGCCAGTAGCTTCCTGGTGCGCGATGGCTCCCGCTGCCAAAGCGTAATATCCAAGCACGCACTGGTCAGCATCCACCACAACGAATGTGCGGCTGGCTCCATTCAGATGGTTGGTCAGTGCACGTCGTTTCAGCCAATCGTCCAGCGATGGCTCGCCGCAGTCGAATCCATCAAGTAGATGCGTTGCGGCAAGCGACAGCGGAACCGAAAGCTGCATGTTCACACCTTGTCCGTGTCCCACGGAGCCTTGATAGTCATCAGGCGTTCAAGGCCGGAGTTGGCGTCTTGCGGCGCATCGAGCAGTGCAGTGAACTGCCTGAACCTACTCTCATCCAGGCTGAAAAAGACTTGATCAAGCACAATGTTTTTTGCACGCTCGCACGCAACTTCCAGCATGAAGTCAGAGCGATTCTTGCCCAGCAGACGAGCGGCATGGTCAATCAAGTCGCGCTGCTCAGGCAGCGCGCGTAAGTTGATGGAAGCGTTACGCATGGGGTTTCTCTTGGTGTATACACAACAGATACACATCGTAGCTTGATGTGTAGCTGTTGTCAACACTCGAAGGTTTGACTGTTACCACTTGTCATCCTGCGCGAAGTCGCAGGATCCATGCGTGATTATGAGGAAACGGGCTTGCACCTCACGTTCGATGAGGTCAAGGCATGGATGGATGAATGTAGCGTAACCGGGGAAATTGTGGATATGCCTGACTCCCGAATGCGGCTGGTGGCAAGACAACATCAACATAGACGCGGGGGCGAAATATTCTTTCGCCCCCGCGTCATTTACAGCGTTACAGAACTCGGCGCGTGCGAGTTGCGCCTTCTCGCTCAAGTCACTCCGGTTGCACCTGCAGACCACCGCGTCCTGTTCCCAGGCCGCCCTTGACGTTTTGCGCCTCGTAGTTGCGCACGGCTCTGATCATGTTGTTAAAAGCGTCAGTCAGCGCGGCGACAATCACCTTACCTTCGGGAGTATTGGCGTAAGCACCCAAACCAGCACCGCCCGCTCCTCCGGAACTTCTGTGAAAGATCGAGCTTACCGCGCCAAAGTCGAAATTACGGGCACTCCCCTCGGCCGCAGCCAGTTGTACGCTGGATCGGTTATCGATCAGCGTCAACAGAGTGCTGGCATCCTGGGCTTTAACGCCACCCGCCAGACCGACGGCCGTCCTCCCCAGGGAGTTGGGAATCAGACCGGAAAGGCCTGCCGCTATACCCCCGGAATTTCTGCTACTGAACGTAATCGTAGGACTCAACGAGTAGTCGGCGGACACCATCTGTCCCTTGTGGAAGTTGGAACTTTTACGCAGTTCACCGGAATCTCGCAGCGAGCGTTCCTTCATCATGCCCTTCATGGCGCGATTGCTGCGCTCGACGACCACAAAGCAATTGGACTGCTGTGCCAGCAACTTAAGCACTGGCGCGGTCGGCCCCAGCTTGTATTGCTGGTGGTAGTACACGTACCAGTCGGAACTGTAATCTTCGATGACCATCATGGTGCCAATTATCTGGTCGCACTTCTCAAGCCTGGAGTTTTCCCCTTGTGTATGGCTTCCGGCAGCCGACCCGGTTGCCTCCGTCTTTGCGCCCTGGTGACCCATCTGCATATTCGAACAACCCGCAGCTGCCAGCAGTACGGCGAGAGTCCCCGAAAACACAAGCAATTTGTTGAAAGGTAAATTCAAGATAACCTCCTGACATTATAGTTCGTATTCGCAACGCTCATCCCAACCTGCGATCTCATATACGCTTATTGCGTATCTGGTCGAGAATGTTGCGATGAACCCAGCCTGCCACTCCTCCTTATATTGTATAGTGGCATGACGTTCTCGCGCAACACCGTCGTCCCCGTAATCCTCTACAGATAACCGATCGTGGTGGGACGCAAAGCAAGCCGCGTTTCTTTCCGATTACGATACGAATTACGGAACAGGTTTTGAGTCGCCCCCGCCTGAAGGCAGGGGATTCCTCGATACGGTCTGGGGGAGCCTTCGGCTCCCTGTTACGCTTTGTCTCGCTTGTCTCCGCCATAAATGACGGAGACAAGCGAGACCCGTGTTCAACTCATTGAATCAGTTTCAGAGGAGCGGGTAAACCCTCATTTGTCATGGTCGGATCGAATGCTATCCTATCTTATGTCTTTTATAAGACATAAGTCGATTTTTATCAGATATAAAATAGCTTTACGTCTGGTGATCGGCTCCATCTGACCCAACCCGGAGGAGGGCTAGCATGACAAATGAATTTGAAATCACCGCTCTGGAACAAGAATGGGCGACCGCTCCCCGGTGGCGCTGGCAAGGCATTCGCCGTGACTACAGCGCCGCCGAAGTCGTGAAGCTGCGCGGTTCGGTGCGTATCGAGCACACGCTGGCTTCAGCAGGCGCGGAAAAGCTGTGGAAGAAACTCCACGGCGGCGCGAACAAGGGCTATGTCAACGCCTTTGGGGCCATCACCGCCGGACAGGCGATGCAGCAGGCCAAGGCGGGGCTGGAGGCCGTCTATCTTTCGGGCTGGCAGGTGGCCGCCGACGGCAATACTTCCGAGACGATGTATCCGGATCAATCGCTTTACGCCTACGATTCCGTTCCGGCGATGGTCCGACGCATCAACAATACCTTTAAACGCGCAGATGAAATCCAGCATGCGCGGGGGATTTCTTCCGGGGACAAGGATTTCGTCGATTACTTTCTGCCCATCGTCGCGGATGCCGAGGCCGGTTTCGGCGGCGTGCTGAACGCTTTCGAACTGATGAAGAACATGATCGCGGCAGGCGCAGCTGGGGTGCATTTCGAGGATCAACTGGCGGCGGTCAAAAAGTGCGGCCATATGGGGGGCAAGGTATTGGTTCCTACCCGCGAGGCGATTGAAAAACTGACCGCTGCGCGTCTGGCCGCCGACATCATGGGCGTGCCCACGCTCATTTTGGCGCGCACCGACGCGGAGGCAGCCAATCTCATCACTTCCGATTGTGACGAGAACGATCAGCCTTTTCTCACCGGCGAACGCACTCCGGAAGGTTTTTATCGTGTCAAAAACGGACTGGAGCAGGCCATTGCGCGCGGGATTGCGTATGCGCCCTATGCCGATCTGGTGTGGTGCGAAACGGCCACGCCCGACCTGGGATTTGCGCGTGAATTCGCGCAGGCGGTGCGCGCCGTCTGTCCGACCCGGCTCCTGGCCTATAACTGTTCGCCTTCCTTCAACTGGAAGAAGAACCTGGACGACACGACCATTGCCCGGTTCCAGGAAGAACTCTCCGAGCTTGGCTACAAGTACCAGTTCATCACCCTCGCGGGCATTCACCTGAACTGGTACAACACCTTTCGTTTCGCGCACGCCTACGCACGCGGCGAAGGCATGCGTCATTACGTGGAAATGGTTCAGGAGCCGGAATTCACTGCGCGCGAACAGGGTTACACCTTCGCCGCCCACCAGCAGGAAGTGGGGGCGGGCTACTTCGACGAAGTCACGACAATCATCCAGGGCGGACATTCGTCCGTCAAGGCGCTCGTCGGCTCGACCGAAGAAGCGCAGTTTCACTAGAGCGGTTTCGGGTAAATATTCCCCTCCTGTGGAGGGAGCCTGACGGGGTAATTCCCCTCTGTGGAGGGGTGGCAGGCGAAGCCTGACGGGGTGGTTGCGGTGGCAGGCATCTCCCCTGCGTTTCAGATGGGCCAACCGCCGCTACCACCCCGCCCTGCGGGCGACCCTCCACGGAGGGGAATTAAACCTGCCCCTCCACAGGAGGGGAATGTCGACACTGCTCCCCTCCCCTTCAAGGGAGGGACACTTCCCTGCCGGAGCAAAAAAAGGAAAACCATCATGAACCTCAATCTGCCTCAAGGCATCGCCATTGATGCCCCCATCCTCCCCGGCTTTGAAACCATCCTCAGTTTCGAGGCGCTGGAACTGGCCGCGAAGCTGCATCGCGCCTTCGAGCCGCGCCGCCGGGAACTGTTGAAGATGCGCATGGAGCGTCAAACCCGGATCGACGCGGGAGAGATGCCGGACTTCCTGCCGGAGACCCGGCACATCCGGGAAAGTGGCTGGAAAATCGCGCCCCTGCCCAGGGCGCTGGAATGCCGGAGAGTGGAAATCACCGGCCCGGTCGAAGCCAAGATGATTATCAACGCCCTGAATTCCGGCGCGGATTCCTACATGGCCGATTTCGAGGATTCCAACAGCCCGAAGTGGGAAAACCAGATACAGGGCCAGATCAATCTCACCCAGGCCGTCCGGCGCGAGCTTACTTACACGAACGAAGAGGGCAAGCTCTATCAGTTGAACGCAAAAACCGCCACCCTGCAAATCCGCCCGCGCGGTTGGCATCTGGACGAAAAGCATGTGCGGGTCGACGGTGAACGCATCTCAGGCGGAATATTCGACTTCGCCCTGTCGTTCTTCCACAACGCAAAGGAACAGGTCGCGCGTGGAGCCGGGCCTTTCTATTACCTGCCGAAGATGGAAAACCATCTGGAAGCGCGCCTGTGGAACGACATTTTCTGCATGGCCCAGGATCACGTCGGTCTGCCGCACGGCACGATCAAGGGCACCGTGCTGATCGAAACCATTCTGGCTACTTTCGAGATGGAAGAAATTCTCTTCGAACTGCGCGAACATTCCGCCGGACTGAACGCGGGACGATGGGACTACATTTTTTCCTGTATCAAGAAATTCCGGAAGAACAAGGCGTTCTGCCTCGCCAACCGGAGCGCGATCACGATGGAAGTGCCGTTCATGCGCGCGTATGCCCTCGCGCTGGTGCAGGCTTGCCACAAGCGCGGCGCGCCTGCCATCGGAGGCATGAGCGCGCTGATCCCCATCAAGAACGATCCGGAGGCCAACGAAAAGGCGCTGGCGGGTGTGCGTCACGACAAACGGCGCGATGCCTCCGACGGTTACGATGGCGGATGGGTGGCTCATCCGGGGTTGGTCGAGCTTGCGATGGAAGAGTTCACCGCCGTCCTCGGCGACAGGCCCAACCAGTGGGAGAAGCAGCTCACGGGCGCATTCGATCCCGGTGACTGGCTCGATTTCCGGCCAGAACAGCCGATTATCGAGGCGGGTCTACGCAACAACATCAACGTCGGCATCCACTATCTCGGTTCCTGGCTGGCGGGCAATGGGTGCGTGCCGATCCATAACCTGATGGAAGACGCCGCCACCGCCGAAATTTCCCGCTCGCAAGTCTGGCAATGGGTCACCTCCCCCAAGGGCATCCTGGAGGACGGGCGCAAGGTGACTGCGGAAATGGTGCGCGCGATGATCGACGAGGAACTTCTCAAGGTGAAGGAAACCGTCACCGCTCAGGGCGAAGACGTCTCCACCTTTGAGCAGGCGGCGAAAATCTTCGTCGACATGTCGCTGTCGCCGGAATATCCGGAGTTTCTGACGCTACCGTTATACGAGGCGATGGAGTGAGCGAGACGTAAGGGAACCTCTGCATAACGCTGCATCCACTACTTGTCATCCTGCGCGAAGTCGCAGGATCCATGCGGTGGGTGGATTGCAGCGACTTCGCTTCGCGCTGCAATGACAGGAGGGGTTGTACAGGGGACTGGCATAGCTCGTGCAGATTGGAACGCGCGAAGTTATCTACGCCTGCTCAAGCCGGCGTGTCACGGCGCTCCATCCTGTGCGCCTTTTTATATGCGTACATTCTTTCATCTGCCTGGGACAGTATCTCGCTTGCCGGCAACACATTGTCCGTCGTGACCTCGACGACGCCATAGCTCAAACTACCTCTGTACGGTGTTCCGGCTTGCGTCGTCAATTCCTCCGCGACAAGACAATCCCGCAAGGCTTCCAGGCGATCTTCCGCTGCCTTTTGATCGAAATCGGCAGCCAGAACCATGAATTCATCCCCTCCAAGTCGGCAAAGACAGGCTTCCTCGGAAAATGCTTCCAGTGATTTCGCTACATGCAGGATATAACGGTCGCCCTCTGCGTGACCGAGGACGTCGTTCACGTATTTAAGCTTGTCCATGTCGATGAAACAGACCACAAAGTGGCGATGCTGCTCGATCCATTCATTGAACAGGTTCATGCCGTAATGCCGATTGTATTTCCCGGTCAGCGCGTCCCGGTAGGCAACGCCTTCCAGTTTGTCGATCTCGGCCTTGCTGGCGGTGATGTCCGTCAGCACGGCCGCCATGGCTTCATACCCGTACCAATGCAGGGGATAGAACGTGGCCGAAAACCACTGGATCACCTCATCGTCGACCAGGGAAAACGCCCAGGACTTCTGAATATCGGTCTCCTCTTTTTGCTGGATATGACTTAGCAAAATATCATAAAGCCTGGGTTCGTGAGAGAGATTGGCCAGGAGTTTTTCGACAGGGTGGTTGATGAAAAGCCGCTCCCCTGTGTTCCGGTCGAACACGGCAATCCATTCGGACAACCGGCTGGTAATGATTTCAAACAGGTTGTTGCTGCGTTCCAGATCGCGCCGCTGCTTCTGGATGGTCTCGATCTCGCTCAGCAAGGCATCCTGCCGCTCCTCCAACTGGACGACCATCTGATTGAAGGAATCGGCAAAGTCGCCCATGAACCTGATGCGCTGCTTATAGTCGCCGTTTGCCACCTGCCGGGTCTGCCAGGTCAGATGTTTCAGGGAGGCATGGAGCGACTTCAGATTGGACGCCAGTTCGTTGTCCGGCTTTGGCAACGGGCAGGAGAGATCGCCACGGGAAAGCGCTGTGGCCAGCGCCCTGGACTCATTGAGCATTTCCACAAAGAAAACCAGCCCTTCCCCGAATTCCCGAAAGTCTTCGGGGAAGGAGGCAAAATCCAGTTGCGCGCGGTTTGGGTAGTACAAAACATCGCGCAAATAGTGGAAAAGCTCATCAGCGACCGGGTGCGAAATCTTCTCTGACACCTCTGTTCCCTGGCTGGCGCTCGCCATCTAAGATGGCGACGAAACTTAAGTGACGACGGAAGCGTGGAACCGGCAAACACGGTCTCCATTGGCCCAGCAGTCGACCTCCTTGGCGAAGTACTTCTTGCCGGTATAGGCATGCAGGATGCCCGCGATGAACCCTTCGTCATAACTGCAAACGGTCTCATTGGTCACGGGCAGGCCGCTACAGTCCAGATCCTGGCCTACCGTAAGAACGAGGGCGCCCGTTTCCGCATCGAAAGCTTCCATGCGCAAGATCCCGACTCTGAGATCCTGGAGCGTTTTTTGAAGGTTCGCAATAAAGGTATCGAAATCCACCGAGAGATCCAGAACATTTTTGGTGAATTCCTCGCCCGCCAAATGTCCGGCACGGACAAAGTAGTCGTTGGCCTTGTCAGCGCCGAAGTCCTTCGTGAGAACGTCCAGCATCGTGTACTGCATCAGCCTGTACACGAGAACCGGCATATCTTCGCCCAGATCGCCACGACCTTCCTTGATGTCCCCCAGATTCTCCCACTGAAAATTATGTAAGGAAGAATCTCTCTTGAAAATGTTCATGCCATCTCCTTTCCTACAGTGCGGGTTACGGTTACAGCTCCAGCCGCCAGGCGGAATGCGCCTTTCGTGAACTGCCCTTCAGGTATAGCAAACCAGACAATTTCTTGTTGCACAAAAAGTCATGCTGTCACACATATAGGTTTTCACCCGGCAGGAAACCCTCGCGGGCAGGCGCATGGAGGGCGAACACACGGATCCCCTCCTGCATGGATGTCGCCCGGAATGGACGAGAGAGGGCGCAACGGAGGTAAGTGGGGTCCTGGGAAGAGACCCTGTGGCAATGGCTCGAAACGCGCTGAACACGGGTCTCGCGCTTGTCTCCGCCATTTATGGCGGAGTCAAGCGAGACAAAGCGTTAACAGGGAGCCGAAGGCTCCCCAGGACCGTATCGAGGAATCCCCTGCCTTCAGGCAGGGGTGACTCAAAACCGCCTCTGGAGTTCTACTTCGAGTATGTGCGTTCCCAAATGGGAAGATCATCTGATATGCGCATCCGTATATCATACGGTTGTTTTCTCCTCCAGCGTTGGGGGGAGCGTAGCGAACCCCAATCTACACGCTGTTTGTCATCCTGCGTTCAAGCACATCACCCTGAACTTGTGAGCAGTTTTGGTTTACGTGCTTACATGTCGTGCAGGTCAGGGTGAGCTTGCAAGCCCTGACGCCGCGACTGCCCCGTCAGGCTTCGACTGCCACTCCACGAGAGTGGAATGACCCAGGCTTCACTGACCTCGACACTCATTGCGAGGACTAAGTTTGACTATTTCACAAAATTATTGTAGTTGTATTTTTGACATTCTATTGTGTTATCATGCCAATTCGCATAAATGGCGAGAATTTCGTTCGACCCGTATTCAACCTTCGCGTCGGCGGAGAACCAAACCGAAAAGGAGTTCTACGATGAAACATCTGTTTTTTCTCCCGTTTTTATTCTGCACATTGCTCGGATGCCAAACAAATCCAGCCAGGAATGGTACACCTGTTATCAAAGTCCTGAGGGTAGATAAAGTTGAGTTTTCGGAGTATTCCGTTGGTTCGTTTGAGCCGCCAAGCGCATGTGAGGGCTTTGAACTGTCTGAGGCGGATTTATCGGAATTCTTCCAAAAAGCGCGTTCCCTACCGAATGAATCTGTTGCAAGCTATAGAAAGCGGCAGCTCTCTAGATGTCAAATAAACGGGACTGCGATATTAGAAGACGGCAATGAGGTATCATTTACCATCGACCGTGCCCGAAACGCCGGTTTGACCATGAAAAATGTTAAAGCCCCGAGTCCACTAAAAGATGGATTATACCATTGCGCTGAATGCACAAGTGACAAGTTTTATCCGTCAGAATGGCAAGCCTCGTCAGACCGGCCTATCATCAAGAGTATAACCATTAGCAATAACGGTTTTTTTACGGGAGACGAAAAAGCTTACCCAAACGCTTGTGACGACTTTATTCTGACAAAGGATGATGTTCATGAATTTTTCAAAGGGGCACTTCCCATAAGTATAAGTAAATACCAATATATTCTTAGTACTCCTGGTTGCGCTGCAGGAGGTGATCTTGTGTTGGAAGATGGAAGGAAAGGGTCTTGGAGTATCGGAGGAGTCGGTGATAGTCTGGGTGTGATGGGTATTGACGGTTTTCAACTGTTTTTCTACGGCGGGAATATCAACAACCCGTTATTTTCTGATTCCTGCGATCCGGACTGCATTAGCGCAGGAGACGATAATTATTAACAGGTTGCTCAAACACGCCCTGTCACCTTCGGTTATCGAGCCACCCCGCCATAAATGGCGGGGATTCCTCGATACGCCCGAGGGGAGCCTGCGGCTCCAAATTTAACGTTTGTCCACTGGCCTCGCCATCATTGGCGAGGATTGCGTTCGACCGTGCTCAATGCTTACGGTAGCCCTGAGAACGTTCAGGCCGAAACCCGTACCGACGACGGGGCGCTTTGCCCGGCGGGAAGCCTGGTGTTGGCGTTTTCCATGTAACGCTGCACGGCTTGCTGGCTGGCAGCAGCGTCCTGCCTTTCCACGCGGTCGGCGTTTCCGACCGAACCGGCGCGCGCAACCGCCTCCTGCGTCTGCACAGGCGCAGCGGGAGCGTTGACCGGAGCCGTCGGCGGCGAAGCAGAACGCGCAGCGGCGCGGGCCTCCTCGCTGAGGTTGACTTGTACAGAGGGCTGTGCGCGTTCCGGGCGCAACGATGGTTGCTGCGCGTCCTCACGTTCCCGTTGCAGCGTACCGGCTTGGGCAACTCGGGCGTTTTGCTGCGTATTCTCCAAGCCGGCGGAGATCGTCCGTATGGCGTCCATGATCGTCTAACTCCTTTGTTTCACGCACCGGACTCGGCTGCAACCGCGCGATGTCCCCGTGCAATCAAAGTGTAGACCGTGGGCACGACAAAGAGCGTGAAAAAAGTACCCAATAACAACCCGCCGACAATCACCCAGCCAATTTGCTGGCGACTCTCCGCGCCCGCGCCGGTCGCCAGGGCCAGCGGAATCGCGCCCAACACCATCGCGCCGGTGGTCATCAGGATGGGGCGCAACCGCAGCACGGCGGCTTCGATCACGGCCTCCTGCACTCCCTTGCCCGCGCTGCGCAACTGGTTGGCAAACTCGACGATGAGAATGCCGTGCTTGGTGATGAGCCCGATCAGGGTGACGAGACCGATCTGACTGTAGACGTTGAGCGTGCCGCCGGTGAGCCACAACGCGCCCAACGCGCCCGCCATCGACAGCGGCACGGTGAGCATGATGATGAAGGGGTCGAAAAAACTCTCGAATTGCGCGGAAAGCACCAGGTAGATGAACGCGAGCGCCAGCGCAAAGGTGAGCGCAAGACTCGCGGAACTCGTCTTGAATTCGCGCGACATGCCATCGTAGTCGGTGGAATAACCGGAAGGCAGGATGCGCGCCGCCGTGGCGTCCATCCAGTCCAGCGCCTCGCCGAGCGCGAAATCCGGGGCAAGGTTCGCGGTGATGGTCACGGCGCGGCGCTGTCCGAAATGGTTGAGCTCACGCGGGCTGACGGTTTCCTGCACGGTGACGAGGTTGGAGAGCGGAATCATTTGCCCGCCCTTGCCGCGCACGAAAATATCGTGGATGTCGCGCGGGTCGACACGGTCTTCGGGGTCGATCTGAACAATGACATCGTATTGTTCGGCATCTTTCTTGTAGCGCGTCACCTGACGGCCCCCGAGCATGGTTTCCAGTGTCTGGGCGATGACGGAAACGGAGACGCCGAGATCGGCAGCCTTGTCCCGGTCGACCGATACGGCCAGTTCCGGCTTTGTAAGCTGGAGATCGGTATCGGGCGAGATGAATTTCTCTGAACTGTCCACCTCGGACCGATGCGCTTTCATGGCTTCCAACATCTCTTCAGTGAAGCGGTTGAGCTCCTCCCACGATCCGGACGAGGCGATGACGAAGCTCACGGGACGGGTGCGCGGGCTCTGCCCGAACGCGGCGGGCAATATCGGGAATGCGTTGATCCCGGCAATGGCCCGCAGGCGCGGCTGCATTTCGGCGGAAATTTCCTGGGTCTTGCGGTTGCGTTTCGACCAATCGACAAAGCTCACAAAACTGCGTCCCTGCGAGACGGTAGGCGAGCCGGTCATGACCTGATAGCCTTCGACATCGTCGGTGGTGGCGAAGATGTTTCCGATTTCTTCGGAGTAGCGTGTCATGTTGTCGATGGTGGCCCCTTCCGGCCCCCGGAATTGCACCATGATCCGGCCACGATCCTCGATCGGCGATAGCTCGGATTTGAGTTGTCCAAGCAGCAGCGCGCACAGCCCCGCAAGCACCGCAAAGGCCGTCAACACCACCCAACGCATGCCCAGCATCGTCACGAGCATATGGCGATAGCCGGTGCCGATCCAGATCAGAAAACGTTCGATGGCGTTATAGATCGCGCCGTGTTTGCTCTCGTGACGCAGCAGACGCGAGCACATCATCGGCGAGAGGGTGAGCGCGACGAACCCGGAAACGAGCACCGCGCCAGCGAGCGTGAGCGCAAATTCGCCGAAAAGTCTGCCGGTTCGTCCCGTCATGAACGCCACGGGCGCGTAGACGGCAGCCAGCGTAATGGTCATCGCGATGATGGCGAAACCGATTTCCCGCGCGCCCTTGAGCGCAGCCTCCATCGGGGGCATGCCCTCTTCGATGTGACGATAGATGTTCTCCAGCATGACAATGGCGTCATCCACCACCAGCCCGATGGCCAGCACGAGCGCAAGCAGAGTCAGGGTGTTGACCGAGAAGCCGAAGACGAGCATCAGCGCAAAGGCTCCTATCAGTGACACCGGAATCGTCACCAGCGGAATCAGCATCGCGCGCCAGTTGCGCAGGAAAAACAGGCAGACGGCAGCGACCAGCAGCACGGCCTCCCAGATGGTGGTGAACACGGCCTCGATGGAACGTTCGATGAAAATCGTCGAATCGTTGGTAACGGTCATCTTCATGCCTTGCGGCAGTTCTTCTTCCAGTTCGGGCAGCATTTTGACCAACGCGCGCTTGAGATCGAGCGGATTGGCGGTGGACTGTTTGATGAGACCGATGGAGATTGCGGGACGCCCCATGAAACGCACGGTGCTGCGTTCATTGACGGCGGCCACTTCCACCCTGCCCACGTCGCGAATACGCACCGGGTAGCCGCCAGGGGTGGCGGGTTCGCGCACGATGACCGCTTCAAACTGCGCAGGCTCGGCCAGATCGGTTTGCGCCACGACCTCGAATTCACGTTCGCGGCTCTCGATCCGGCCCGCCGGCAGTTCGATGTTCTGACGCGCAATGGCTTCCACCACGTCCTGCGGGGCCAGTTTATAGGCCGCGAGGCGGGCGCGGTCGAGCCAGATGCGCATCGAGTAGCGGCGCTCGCCGAACACCCGCGCGTCCGCCGCGCCCGGCAGGGTTTGCAGCCGGGGCTTGATGATGCGGTTGGCAAAGTCGGTCATCTCCAGCGGGTCGTGCCGGTCGGACGAGAAAGCGACCCAGATGATCGGATTGGCATCGGCTTCGACCTTGGCAATCACCGGCTCGTCGATGTCGTCGGGCAACCGCTGCCGCACCCTGGAGACGCGGTCGCGCACATCGGAGGCGGCGCTGTCCGCGTCGCGTTCGATCCGAAAGCGCACCGTGATCTGGCTGTTCTCGGAACGGCTGATCGAAGAGAGCACATCCACGCCCTCGATCCCGGCCAGCGAATCTTCCAGCGGTTTGGTAACCCGCGATTCGATGATTTCGGCGCTGGCTCCGGTGTAGGTGGTACTGACGGTGACGACGGGCTCGTCGATATTGGGGTACTCGCGCACCGTCAGTCTCGAAAACGCCATCAGACCGACGAGCAGCACCACCAGCGAGAGCACGGTGGCAAACACGGGCCTTCGGATACAAAGCGAGGAAAGATCCATCGGCCTGTCGTCCCTCGTTCAGTCCTTGACGACCGCCTCGGACTCAGGCTTTGCGGTATCTACCCTCGTTGCCGCCACTGGCATGCCCTCACGCAGCTTAAACTGCCCGGCGACCACCACCAGGTCGCCGGGCGCGAGTCCCTCGACGATTTCGACTTCCGCCGCACGGCGTAGGCCGGTCTTGACCCCCACCTGATACGCCTTGCCGTCCCTGACCTGGAACACTTTTTGTGTCTGACCCGGCATGGGAATCAACGCGGCTTCGGGAACCAGCACCACGTTGTCGCGCTGCTCGACGATCAGCCGCACGCGGGCAAATACGCCCGGTCGCAGTCGCCCCTCGTCATTGGCGAGTCGGGCGCGCAACAGCACCGCCCGCCCGTCGGCATCCACGAGGGGGTCGATGGCTTCCACTTCCGCCGGGAAAGTCTCGTTTGGGGCCACGTCGCACGTCACATCCAGTTTCTGTCCCGGCCTCAGTCGGGCAAGGTAAAGCTCGGGGAGCCGGAAATCGAGTTTGAGGACGGCGATATCCTCGATATTGATGAGCGCGTCGCCGTCCCGAACGTAATCGCCGACATCGACCTTGCGAATGCCGACGATGCCGTCGAAAGGCGCACGGATGCGGGTGCGTTCGAGCCGCGCCTGGGCGAGTGCGACATTGGCGCGCGCCACTTCGAGACGGGAGACGGCCTCATCGCGGGCGCTTCCGCTCACGAACTGGCGCGCAAACAAATCCTCGACCCGGTTTGCGTTGGCCTCGGCCAGCGAGAGTTCCGCCCGCGCCTGACGCGCCTCGGCGGACTGCACGGCGGCGTCCAGTTCCACTAGCACGTCGGCCTTCTTCACGGCCACACCGTCCCGGAAACGGATCGCCGCCACCCGCCCGGCCACTTCCGGGCGCAGGATGACCGAGCCGTTGGAAACCAGGGTCCCCACCGCCGAGACGTCGACGACGACCTCCCGCACCACCACTTCCGCCACTTCCACCTGCGCCGCCTGTTGCGCGGGGCGGGAAGATTCCGCCCCCGCCCCTGCCCTCGCCCCGCCTGCTGGCGGGGACGCCGGGGAGGCGTGATTGGCGCGCCAGGCAACCGTCCCCAGCCCGGCAAAACCGGCCAGACACAAGAGCATGATCAGCGGACGACGTAAAGAACGTATGCGGGTATCCATCAGCCTTCAGCCTTTTCCTCCGTCTTTTCCGGTTTTCCCACTTTTTCCGGTTTTATCTTGTTTTTATGTCCTTCATGTTCTTCGTCCGATTTCCGAACCGCCTTTCCAGGCAACAACGCCATTTCCAGTCTGTCGCACACCGTTTCCAGCACTTTTACGCGCGCAAACTGCTTGTTGTTGGCTTCCACCAGCGTCCAGGGAATCAGCCCGGTACTGGTGCGTTCCACCATATCGCAGACGGCCTGATGGTATGCGTCCCATTTTTCGCGGTTACGCCAGTCTTCTTCTGTGATCTTGTAACGCTTGAACGACGTCGCCTCGCGTTCCTTGAAACGTTCCAACTGCTCGTCTGCGGAGATTTGCAGCCAGAACTTGAGGATGATCGCGCCATCATCCATGAGCTCGTGTTCAAAATCATTGATCTCGGCGTAAGCGCGCAGCCAGTCGGCCTCCGTGCAAAACCCTTCCACCCGCTCCACCAGTACCCGCCCATACCAGGAACGGTCGAAGATCGCGACGCGCCCTTTCTTGGGCACATGCCGCCAGAAGCGCCACAGGTAGGGCTGCGCCAGCTCTTCCTGGGTGGGCGCGGCGATGGGCATGATCTGGTACTGGCGGGCGTCGAGCGCGGCCACCAGCCGCCGGATGTTGCCGCCCTTGCCGGAGGCGTCCTGCCCCTCGAAGACGAGAATCAGCGAATGCTTCTGGAACTCCGGCAAACGAGCAAGTTCGGACAGTCGTCCCTGCGCCTTCGCATAGCGCAGTTGGTAGGTTTCCCGTTCCAGACTCTGGTTGAGATCGAGCGCCGTGAGCACGTCCAGCCCGTTCGTCCGGGGAGAGAGCGGCGGCGCAACCGGATATTCACGCTCCTTTTTGTCCGCGAGCCGTTTCTGCAACGCATCCAGCACCAGTTTGCCGACCGTGAGCGAGCGATAAAAATCGTTCGCGCTCTCCACCACGATCCACGGCGCCCACGGGGTATTGGTCAGGCGCAACAGGTGGGAGGCCACTTCCTGGAGCTTGTCGTAAGTCTTGAGGCTATCCCAACTCTCCCTGGTCACACGCCAGGCGGTACGGGGGTCTTTTTCCAGCGCCTTGAAGCGTTTCTTCTGCCCCTCCTTGGTGAGATGGAGCCAGAACTTCAGGATCAACGCCCCTTCGTTTGCCAGCATCGCCTCGAAGCGGTTGATCTGGTCGATGCGCTGATCGAAAAACGCTTCGCCGATTTCTCCGATGATGCGCCGATGAATGGGCCTGGAATACCAGGAGCCGGTATAGATGCCGATTCGCCCTTTCGGCGGCAATCCTTGCCAGAAACGCCACATGAAGGGATGCGCAAGCTCTTCCTCGGTCGGCGCGGAGAACGCGCGGGCGGAGAGATAGCGTGGATCCATCCAACTGTAGAGATCGTTGATCGTCTCCCCTTTGCCCGCGCCGTCTCCGCCGCTGATGAGCACGATCACCTGAAACTTTCCTTTCTCCCGCAGTTCGAATTGCGTCTCCAACAAGGCTTCCCGCAGCTTGCGCACTTCCGAGCGGAAAGTTTTCTTGTCGATCGCATGACCGAGTTCTGCGGATTCAAACATGGTATTTCCCTTTAGCGAAGCTGACCGATCAAATGTATGAAAGCAATTTATCAGTATATCAAAAGCACTTTGGCAACCCGGCAAGACATTGCCGATGCGTTACAAATCGTTACAAATTGCGCAATGACCTGGGCAATTCATGATTCGGATAACGTTTGCGAAACTCGGTCAGGCTTTCGCGCGCCTCCTTGATTTTTCCGTCGCGGCGCAGTTTTTCGATCTCTTCCAGCCAGGCTTGCGGGTTCTGCCGTTTCGCCTCCAGTTCCTGCGCAGCAGGCGTGCTGCTTGTGGCTTGCACTCTTTGAATGTCGGCCGCCTGGGATTGCATGGGCGCTGCCCGAGCGATCTCAGCCACGGGCGCGGGTCGATCTGCCTCAGCCGCTCGTTCTTCCATCATGGCGGCGGAGGGTGCGGAAACCTGGGCCGCTCTTTGGGGGACAGCCTCTACCGCCGCAGGTTGGACAGGTTCCGGCGCGGCAGCGGCAGGCTCCGGCGCTGCCGGTAAACTCTCGGCTTGCGCAATGACCAACGGTTCAGAAAACTGATCTGAACTTTCTCGCACGGGCGCATCCGCCTCCGCAGCAAATTGGATCGGTTCCGGCGCGGCAGCGTCAACATCGGGTTCCGGCGCAGTCAGCAAACTCTCGGCTTGCGCGATGGCAGAATGTCTGGCTCGGGTATCGGATGACGAATCCGGTTCAGCCCTCCCGGCAACCTTTTCATCGAAATGCGGGGCGGGTTTGGACAGTCTCCGGGGGGCTTGCCTCTGAACGATTGCTTTGTCTTCCCGGTTCTCGGGCCTTACCGCAGGCGCGAGAGATTCGCGTTCCTCTCTGGCGTCCATCTGCGCCTGGGCTGGCGGCGAAACCTGCGAAGGCTGTCGTCGTTCCAGCATCGGCTGCGACATCTGCGGCGCCTGCGCGAGCACATGCGGCGGCTGTTCGGATTCCTGCGACGCAAACAACACCACGATGAGCACGCCGACCAGGAACGAGGCCGCCATCGTCAACGGCATCCGCCAACGGACGAAACGCGACGGTTGCCGCACGGCCTGCGGTCTGGAGGCAACCGCACGATGCGCCGCTGCCAGGATGGCCGCATCGAGCGCCGGAGACGGTTCCCTGTCGTCCTCGTACTCCGTGGCATCTCGATAGGCTTGCGACAGATCGCGCAAATCATCCATCATGCTGAAATCGTCGGAATGCGCGCTCATGCGACGACCTCCTGCAAACCTGCACGTAATCTGGCGGTTGCATAGCGCAAACGGCTCTTGACCGTCTCGAAACTGACGCCGGTGGTTTCGGCAATTTCCCCCAGCGACAGCCCTCCCTCTTCGACCAGCAAAAACACCTCACGCTGTGCAGAGGGCAAACCCTCCAGCAAGCGTAGCAGGCATTCGCCCTGTTGCCGCGACAATACGCGCACATGCGGCTCATCGACGCGACTGGCAGGCAAACCGGCGATCACATCCAGTCCCTCCTCTGGATCATTGTCGACCCGGATCGGTTCGCTGGAACGACGGCGGAAATGATCGATCATACGATTGTGCGCAAGCGTGTACAGGTAGGTGCGAAAGCGCGCGGCAACCGTGTAACGCTCGCGGCTTTTGATCAGGTTCATCCACACCTCCTGAAAAATCTCCTCGGCCTGTGTCCGCTCCTTGCATTGACGTTGAATGAAGCGGAACAGAGAACCGCGATGACGCGCATAAAGCCGATCGAATGCCGCCGCTTCGCCGGCGGCGTAACGCAGCATCAACTCCTCATCGCTGGGATCGGCGCTGCCGGGGTCCTCGACCGTTACGTTCATGCCCCACAGTATAGCCAACCCTCCGTAAAAGATGATCGGCGCGCTGAAAGCCATTCGCCTGTCTTGCGCCGATCGACCGATGCAATCCAATATCAACGCGGTGGATCGGGCACGAAACCGGCTTGCGGATCTCCGGGGAACGCCTGACTACATCCGGCATGCCTCATCGTGCCCCTGCACCGCATCCCGTAATGGGCCGGAATCACCCCACGCGCCACAAGATTGGCGTAACTATCGTAATGAATGCTCAATACTTCCGTCGGCCTTCTGGTCGCCCGCACGAATTCCTCGAAATGAACCGGGGAATTCTCGATGCGTCCATGTCCGGTGCCAAGACGCTCGCGTTGCTGCGGTTGGGCGATCGATTCCGCCTGGCGCATGCTCGGCGACGCTTGCTGCTGCCTTGCCCTTGCCTGATCCGCACCAGATTCCGGCGCAGCCGGTTGCGGTGAATACAGCGCGTCGGGCTTCGATTCATAGACATGAGCGCGTGGCGCGACGGCAACGTATTTGCGCTGAAACAGCGCCACACCGATCACCCCGACATTGCCGGGACGCCCGGTACGACCCGCATAGGAATTCGACAGCGAAGTAAAATAGAAAGCCGCCACCTGCTCCTGGCTCTTGCGCCAGCCGAGAATGCTATAGCTTTCTCCGCCCCTGAATATGTAACCGTCCTGTTGGCTCGATGCTGTCTGCCCGGTGAGCACGTTGACGCCATCGACCGAAATCACGGCCAGCAAATCACCCGATACCTGATTGGCAAGCCAAATCTCGTATTCATTGCCCGGATTGCCCACCACGTAAGCCTTGCCCCGATGCCAATAAACGGGCAAGCGATGGCCCTCCGTGCGATCATAGATGCGCAACTCGGCCAGTCTGCCGGGCAGCGCATCGTTTGCGCCCGCCGCCAGAGCCTGATGGCCGACAACGGGCAGGCTCAACATCAAGCCAAGAATCAAACCTTTAAGACGATTGAGTTTCATGTCGTTTCTCCATGGATCAGGCATCGGTCAGACTTGAACGCGATGCCGTTGATTGACTTCAACCTACAGAACATGAAACGTTTCATTCTTCAAAAAGGGTTTGAGCGGTTTATTCCCTCCTGTGCAGCGGTGGCAGGCGAAGCCTGACGGGGTGGTCGCGGCGTAGGGGCGCGATTTATCGCGCCCAATGAGCACTGTAGGTTAGGGTGAGCGCAGCGAACCCCAAAGTATGCGCGTTCCAAAATGGGAAGATCATCTGATATGCGCATCCGTATATCATACGGTTATTCTCCCCTCCATCGTTGGGGTTCGCTGTGAAGGAAAAAACGGGAAAAACGCGCCTTACGGCGTAACCGTTTCGCTTATTGGACGTTTGGATGGGACACAAATTGCACTCCGTAACGTTACGCAGTACAATGAAACCATGATTACAGGATTTCGGCACAAAGGACTTGAAGCCTTCTACAGGACTGGCACGAGCCAAGGCATACAGCCCGCCCATGCAGCAAAGCTGAGTCGCATTCTCGACGTACTGAACGCCGCGAAAGGCCCGGAAGGCGTCAACCTCCCTTCATTTCGCCTGCATCCTCTCAAGGGCGAACTGAAAGGCCACTGGTCAGTTTGGGTGAATGGCAATTGGCGTGTCACGTTCGTCTTTGTCGGCATCAATGTCGAGTTGGTCGATTATCAGGACTACCACTGAAAAGGAGCGCATCATGACGATGAATAAACCCACTCATCCCGGCGAAGTGTTGCGAGAGGATGTCATTGCAGAGTTAGGCTTGACCGTAAAGGAAGTCGCTGAACGGTTGGGCATGTCTCGGACAGCCTTGTCCCGCGTTTTGAATTGTCGGGCAGCGGTAAGCCCCGATCTGGCCTTGCGGCTGGAACAGGCTGGTGTTGGCACCGCCGATACGTGGCTTACCTTGCAGCTTAACTACGATCTGGCGCTGGCTCGCCAGCACCCACAGCCCGCAGTCCGCGCCATTGGCCCCGTTCTTGCCCACGCATGAACCACCGGCGCATAGAAGACAATGATGGAGCCGACGATCGACGCGCCACTACTGAATAGCATCATCATTGCCAGGACGATACGCGAAGAGGCCGCCGCAGTGGTCGGGTCGCCCTCCATCGCCAGCGAAGGAACTGCCTCACCAAAAATATCCCGCAAAATGTGCACGGTACTGTCCGCGCATTGGTCGATGGACCAGCGCAAAACCTGACGGGGTGGCGCGAAGCGCCGGGGCAATTCCCCTCCTGTGGAGGGGTGGCAGGCGAAGCCTGACGGGATGGTCGCGGCGTTGGGGTTTGCAAGCGCATTCCGGCCTGTGCGAACTGAAGCACGCCAACAAAAAACCTTGTTGCTCAACCAGTCATTATCAAGGAAAATACTTCGCCCAAAAAAACGGGGGAGGTTCACGGTCGTTCCGCTACGTTTTTTATGTATTGATGTCAAAAATTGATCGGATGAGGTTCATGTGTCGGAACAAATAAGGATCGGTGCGTTACGCGAGACCATGCCCGGCGAGCGGCGCATCACGATGACGCCGGACGTTGCCAAACGCTACCAGGCGTTGGGCGCGCAATTGCTGCTGGAAAAGGGGCTGGGAACCACTACGTTTCTGGCCGACGACGCTTTCCCGCTGGAGCATTTTGCCGCGTCTGGGCGCGAGGTTCTGGAACAGTCCGACATCGTGCTGAAGGTTCAGACGCCAAGCGCCGATGAATTGGCGGCAATGAAGGAAGGTTCCGTACTGATCGGTCTGTTGCAGCCCTACGCCGACGCCGAGCGGATCAGGGTGTTGCAGTCGAAGAACATCACGGCCTTTGCGATGGAACTCCTGCCCCGAATCACGCGGGCGCAAGGCATGGATATTCTTTCCTCGCAGGGCACGATTGCCGGTTATCAGTGCGTGCTGATTGCGGCGGATCACTGCCCGAAATTCTTTCCGATGCTCACGTATGCGGCCGGAACGATCCGTCCGACGCGCGTGCTGGTCATCGGCGCAGGCGTTGCGGGATTGCAGGCCATTGCGACGGCCCGACGGCTGGGCGCGATCGTCGAGGCTTATGATGTTCGCCCGGAGACGCGCGAACAAATCGAATCGTTGGGCGCGCGGTTTGTCGATACCGACGTCTCGGCGGTCGGCGCGGGCGGCTATGCGCGTGAATTGACCGATGACGAAAAGCGCCAGCAAGCCGAAAGACTGGGACGCGCCGTGGCGCAATGCGATGTGCTGATCGCCACTGCGGCGATTCCGGGCAAACGCGCGCCGCAAATCATCGACGCGGACATGGTTGCCGCCATGAAACCGGGCACGGTCGTCGTCGATATGGCTGCCGAGACGGGAGGCAACGTCGCGGGAACCATCGCAGGCGACAAAGTGCGCACGACGAATCAGGTTCTCATCATCGGCCCGACCCACATCGCCAGCCGCATGCCGGTGCATGCCTCGGAGATGATCGCAAAAAATCTGTTCAATTTCATTTCCCCTTTCATCAGGGAAGGGACATTGGCTCTCGACTGGGAGGACGAAGTGCTCGCCGGAGCCTGTCTGACCCATGCCGGAGAAATCCGGCATGCCGCCGTGAGACAGGTTCTCAACCTGTAACCGTCGCAGGGATATACAAGGATCATGGAAGGTTTTGTTGCTGTCTATATCTTCATGCTGGCCGCCTTTACCGGCTATGAGGTCATTGCGCGTGTGCCGGTCATCCTGCACACCCCCCTGATGTCTGGCTCCAACTTCATACACGGCGTCGTGCTCGTCGGCGCGATGGTGGCGTTGGGACAGGCCGAAACGCCGCTCGAACAGGCTATTGGTTTTGTCGCCGTTCTGCTCGGCGCGGCCAATGCCGCAGGCGGCTACGTGGTGACCGAACGCATGCTGGCCATGTTCAAGAATGAGAAGAAAGGGAACTGAGCCATGCAGGAAATCAAATGGCTGATCGACGCGAGCTACTTTCTTGCCGCCGTGCTCTTCATCCTGGGGCTGAAAAAGATGAGTTCGCCGGTCTCTGCGCGCAGGGGCATCGTCTGGGCCGGGATGGGCATGATCCTGGCAACGGCGGTCACTTTTCTGACCCCCGGCGAATCGACGACGTTCATGCCGACGGGCAACATCGTCCTGA
>Ga0099364_10003993_pt1 | contig 22491 bp, 20 predicted proteins | sample TergutTh196P3_FD_73070 | JGI IMG/M metagenome (GOLD analysis project Ga0099364, IMG submission 73070) | Microcerotermes parvus P3 segment gut microbial communities from Pointe-Noire, Republic of the Congo - Th196 P3 | ecosystem: Host-associated > Arthropoda: Insects > Digestive system > Gut ...
ATTTGGAACTTGAAAAACTTGAAGACAAGGGAATGCACGAAATACTTAAAACACAGAAGATTGACGCCAACAATAATTTTGCGCGTTTTATCCGCAACAATTACGAAGGCTGGTTCGGCAAACAAAGCGCCCGCAGACCGCTGATGTCGCCGAATGTGCTGCGGCAGGAAGTATTCCCCTTACTTAAGGACAACAAAACAGCGTTGATCCTGATCGACAATCTGCGGTTAGATCAGTGGCATGCCATTGCGCCCATCATCGGACAGTATTACAAACCCGATAAGGAATCGCTCTATTGCGCTATCCTGCCAACCGTTACACAATATGCCCGTAATGCCATGTTTTCCGGATTGATGCCATTAGACATCAGTAAATTACATCCGGAATTTTGGTTGGACGAGAACGAGGAAGACGACAGCCATAACCTGCACGAACAGGAATTATTGCGTAAACAGCTGAACCGTCTGGGAATGAATTATTCCATGTCGTATGAAAAAATAAGCAACGAAAAACAGGGCAAACGAGTTGCCGAAAATCTGCACGATTATCTGAATTGCGACTTGTCGGTATTCGTATATAACTTCATTGATTCTCTCTCTCACGCGCGCACTAATGTGGATGTAATCCGCGACTTGGCAGGCTCCGAATCGGGTTATCGTTCCATCACCCACTCGTGGATTGAACATTCGTCTATGCTCGACATTATCAAGAAATTAGCCGAAGAAAAAGTAAAATTGGTGATCACTACCGATCACGGCTCCATCAACGTGTCGAATCCTGTAAAAGTGCTTGGCGACCGCGACAGTTCGTCGAACTTGCGCTACAAACAGGGCAAACTGCTCAATTACGAATCGAAGAATATTTTTGAAGTACGCGACCCGCACTGCATACGGCTACCGAAACTTAATGTCAGTACAAGTTATATCTTCGCTACCAATTACGATTATATGATCTATCCCAAGAACTATAATCATTACGTGAATTTTTACCGTAATACCTTCCAACACGGAGGTATCTCACTCGAAGAAATGATGGCGCCTGTTATATCGCTCAGCCCAATTGGGACTTAGGATGTCCATCGTCAGAGCCGATTAGTTCAGCGGCGGCTTCCACTTCCGTTTATGAAGGACACAAACCTAAAACCGCCAGTTAGCGACTGGCGGTTTAAAGATTTTAGCGAATCTACCTTGTTAAGTCGAAGCAAAACAGCAAATCGTGATCCCTTGTATAAAGTTTGCCATTTGCAATGACCGGATGTGTCCAAACCATATTATGTGTTGTTGATATATTTGTCCGTTCAGGGATTTCCATTCTGCCAAACTCCCTCCAACCGTCAGATGAAGCAGCAATCACTGTGAGTAAGCCAGTCTGTTCATTAAGCAGGAGCAGCCTGTCGTTGACTGCCAATACTGCGCCTTTCAAGACATCCACGATCCTTTCTCTCCAAACGATCTCGCCGGTCTCAAAATTTTGACATACAAAACCCATTCCGTCCGTAAAGCCATAAATATGACCGTTCAGCAGCACAACTCCGCCATGAGGGTTAACCATGTTTCTGTTGGCATAAACAATTTCGGCATTGAATGTATCACCTTCACGAGTAATCCTGATAAGGTTGCAACCTATATTAGACCCTGCTACGACATAAACAGTATTGTCATGGTAAATAGGCGTGGGGATGATTGGCATTGGTCCCCTGTAAGTTGAGACTTTCCATAACAACTTACCGTCTTTTGCCGATACGCCCGCTACACCATTTGCTGATTGCTGGATATACTGCCGTACTCCATTGACTTCAGCAATGATTGGCGAGGAGTATGCCGCTTCATCAGTCCATTCTACGGATCTCCAGACAACTGTGCCGTTATTTTTGTCAAGCGCCGCCATTGTTCCATGGCTGCCTCCGGGAGAGCAGATGATATGATTGCCGTCCACTAAAGGCGACTCGCTGTAACCCCAAATTCTCTGAAGACTACCTTCAAAATCAGTTTTGAAATCTTTCTGCCAAATCATCTTGCCATCACCAGCCGAAAGACAGTGTATTTGACCGCCGCCACGAATCAAATACAGTTTGTCGTTATCAACAGTAATTGAACCGCGGGGGCCATTCCCATGCCCATCTTCCTGAACGTATTCCGCGCCAAGATTTTGTTTCCATTTCAAATTGCCGGTTCTTGTGTCTACTGCAAATGCAAAATCGCTACCTTCTGCAGAACCTTGCCCATAGAGGGTAGTTCCAACAATAGCGGGTGCGGAATATCCTTCGCCAGCTTGTCTGAATACCCACAACAAAGGCGGCTTTTTTTCATTCCAATCCAAATTGATACTTGTCGCCTTCACTTTACCATCACGGTCAGTACCACGCCATTGTTCCCAATCCTGCGCCTTTGAACTCATCGTGCTGCTTATTATTGCAACTGCAATAAAGCCTAATAATCTATTCTTGTTTGTCATCTTTTTTTACTTTTATAAATTTACCATTACATTTTAACATAGTCCACGAATTACACGAATTTACGCTAATTTGAATTTCGTGTAAATTCGTGTAAATTCGTGGACAAAAACACTTATCTCATTCGGCGGAATTGTTCACTTCCGGGACGAACTTGACGGTCGATGCGGGGAAGTTGTCGGGGCGTATTTCGGAAATTCCCTCGGTTGGCGCCGCGGGCATCGTAGATGGTACGCTGCTCGTCGGTAAGCAAACTTCTGATTTTTTGCCGATTGGCGGCTTGGCTTTTCATTTCCTGCGCCTGAACTGCTGCAATCTCGTCAATCAACTTGTTGATTTCAGTCATATTCGGCTTGTCGGCTGTTTGCAGAACTTCCAATTTTGCGCGCTTTTCCCTCAACAGGTTGCGCGTTTGGGTACGTTCTTTTAACTGTTCTGCTTGAATTTTCTGCAAGTCTGCACGCTGCTGTTCGTTCAGACTCGATGAATTCATTGGAGGATTCATCGGAGACCTCAGTTGAGGCGTCTCTCTGGGGCTTCTGCCTGAATAAGGCTGATCCCTCTGTGTTTGAGCGTTTACTGTAAAGCTCGTTACTACTGCTATGGCAATTGCCATCAAAAAACTTGTCTTCATGATCTAAAAAATTAAATTAAATTCAACTAAAAAAAATAAAATTTCCGTGTACACTGATTTATTATATATGACACGATAAAACGGTAAAGGTTTAAAAAAGATTATACCATTTCAAAAAAAATCATATTTTTGTACGTTATTTTTTTAATCTAAACTCACACGTAAAAAGATGAAACGAAGGGATTTTATAAAGGATATAGGCTTCATGGGAGGTTTGATTACCGCTTTCCCGTGGTTGTATTCGTGTACAAGAGAAGCAAAAAACGAGATCAAGGGCGAACGGGCTCGTTTAGGTATCATTGGTACAGGTTCGCGCGGACAGTACCACATCCATCATCTGATCAACAACCCGTCGGTTGTTCCGATTGTGGAAATTGTGGCGTTGTGCGACAATCATGCACCGAATCTGCAAATTGCTGCGGATTTGTGTCCCAAAGCCAAAACATTTGCCGATTATCGCGATCTGCTGGCATTACCCGAAGTAGATGGTGTGATCATTGCAACCCCGCTTGATCAACATGCGCACATCACCATTGATGCGCTGAAAGCGGGCATACATACATTTTGCGAAAAATCACTGGCTTTGACGCTTGACGACTGTTTGGAGATGTACAATGTATACAAGGAGTCGGGAAAAGCAATGTATATTGGGCAACAAAGGTTGTACGACCCCAAATACCTCAAGGCGATTGATATGATCCATTCGGGAATCATCGGTGATGTTACCGGGATTCGCTGTTATTGGTTCCGTAATAACGACTGGCGTCGTCAGTTACCTGATCCTTCGCTTGAGCGCAAAGTCAATTGGCGGCTCTATAAAGAATCATCGGGCGGCTTAATGACCGAATTGGCTGCCCATCAGTTACAGGTGGGTAACTGGGTGATGAAAATGATTCCCGATACGATAATGGGTGTGGGTAATATTGTCTTTTGGAAAGATGGACGCGAAGTGTACGACAACGTAAACCTCATTTACCGCTATCCGAACGGGGTAAACATGACCTATGAATCGCTTATCTCCAACAAATTCAACGGTTTGGAAGAACAGATTCTCGGCAACAAGGGCACCATGGAATTAGAAAAGGGAAAATATTATTTTGAGGATAATGTTCAACCCGCTTCCGGTATCCTCCAATTGATCAACGATGTGGAACACGGTATTTTTGATCAGATAACGCCTGCCGGTCAGAGTTGGGTTCCCGAAATCGCTGCTATATACAAAGGTACTCCCGTACTGGATAAAGTATCATCTACCTCCGGCGCGTCAATGATTGGAGCGGACAACGACGGATCGGTAGAGTTGGTTGAAGCATTCTGTCATTCGGTGATTACCGGAAAACTCCCTCTAAACCTTGTAGAAGAAGCATACTACTCGTCGGTGCTCTCCATACTGGGGATACAGGCTATGGAAGAACAACGGATTATTAAATATCCCGACGAGTACAAAATTCCTTACCTTAATTTTGCATGATCATGAAAGACAAGTTATTTACTGTAAAACGGCAAAAAAGAGAATTCGTCTATATGGCGGCTTGTTTGCTTCTGGCTGTTTGTGTTAACATATTTTCCATCATATTCTATAAAACCGAGTGGAATGAGATTTATACTCAATGGTTTTATGTGCTTATGCTGGCAATTGCTTTTCATTATGCAACCATATTGATTCGGTTGATATTTGTTAGACGGAACAAAAGTTCCGATTCTGCCGCCTGATATTGCGTTACTGTTTTTGATTTTTCGCAATCATGCCTTATTCCAATTATTATCGAAAATCAGGATTGTTTCACGGCTCTGCTATGAACATCATGGGAACGAGGTTGGATGTGGTGATGATGGGCGATGAACCGCGCTTGTCGGAAGTTTGGAGGCAAATAATGACCGAAACGGAGCGTCTTCACCGGATGCTCAACCGTTTTGATACTGCAAGCGAAATATCATTCATCAACAGCGAGGCAGCCGTTCGTCCGGTGGAATTGAAAGACGAACTGTGGGGTATTCTGTTTGACATTCAACAGTATCATCAACTTACGCTGGGGTATTTTGATCCAAGTTTGCGCGATTTTAACCAAGTGATTTTGAACGCAAACAGCAGATCGGTAAAGTTTGCCGAAAAAAACATATCGCTTGATCTTGGCGGATATGCCAAAGGGTATGCTCTGGAACGTATCAAAGAAATCATGTTGCAGGCAGGCGTTGCACAGGCTTTGGTCAACTTTGGCAACAGTTCGATATTGGCTGTTGGCTCGCATCCTCACGGACAATATTGGGGAGTTGGGGTCGAAAATCCATTCCAACCCGGACAACAACTAAAAACCTACGAACTGTACAATCAATCCATGTCTACTTCCGGAAACTCCCCAAAACATACGGAACATATCATCAATCCCCGTTTGGGGAAATTTTCATCCGAACGGAAATTTGTTACGGTGGTGTCAACTCATGCGGTTGAAGCCGAGGCGTTAACCACTGCGCTAATGGTTGCCGACAATGATTCAGTCGCCTCCATTAAAAAAGCATGTGGCAATGTGGTGGTTGATATTTGGGAAGGGTTGTAACGCATCACGAACAACAACTTTAGGCTATCATTTCTCGCAGCAGGTTCAACGCCGCAGTACTTGTACGTTGTATGTTGCTTTCGCGGTTGTTGCCGTACCGCAGCAGCCTTGCTTCAGTTTGCGAAGACGAGGCTACCGCTATCCACATGGTACCTACAGGTTTTTCGGGCGTACCTCCCGTAGGACCTGCAATACCGGATGTTGCTATACCATAATCCGTTTTCATCAGTTTTCGCACATTGGCAGCCATTTGCGTTACTACCTGTTCGCTCACTGCGCCGTATTGTTGCAAGTCGTTTGGATGCACCTGCAAAATTTTCTCTTTGATTTCGTTGGCATACGCCACCACCGATCCCTTGAAAAAAGCGGAACTGCCGGAATGGGACGTCAGCATATGAGCCATGTAGCCGCCGGTACAACTTTCGGCAAGGGCAAGAGTTTGACCTTTTTCAACGAACATTCGGGCAATTATTTCCTCAATTGTCTCGTCTTTTTCGCTTACGATATGATTGTCCAGAAGCGTCCTGAGTTTTACGAGTTCTTTTTCTAATTGCGATTCAAGAACTTGTTTGTCAGCGCCGGATGTTGACAGGCGCAAACGAATCATTCCGCTGCCCGGCAAATAGGCGAGAGCGATATTTTCCGGCAAGTTATCTTCCCATTCATCGAGATGTATAGCCAGCGCCGATTCGGGGAAGCCCGTCACCAGCAATGTGCGGTGCAGGATGATGTCGGTAACAAATCTTTGTTGCAGACGCGGCAAAACTTCGTCCTCCATCATGGTTTTCATCTCGAATGGCACGCCGGGCATGGCAATGTATACCAGTCCGTCTTTTTCGAACCACATGCCGGGCGCTGTGCCGGCGCTGTTGGGAATAACTGTGCATCGCGACGGGACTTCCGCCTGCTTGATGTTCAACGCGTTCATGGATATGCCCCGCGCAGCCATCATTGCCTCAATACGCCGAACTGTTTCGGCATGAAACACCAATTGGTCTTCTGTGTATTCGGCAAAGACCTCTTTGGTAATATCGTCTTTGGTAGGTCCCAGCCCGCCGGTAGTAAGCACTAGCGATACGCGCCGCGATGCTTCTTCCAATGCGGTAAGGATATGTCGGCGGTCGTCAGACACGGATGTAATCTGAAAAACGCTGATGCCGATCCTGTCCAATTCGCGGGCAATAAACGCCGAATTGGTATCAACTACCTGTCCTATCAACAGTTCGTCGCCGATGGTGATGATTTCTGCTGTTATCATTTCTTATCTGACTACAATCACATAATAATTCTTTTTCCCTTTCTGCACCAGCATGTATTTGCCGTTGATGAGCATAGCGCTGTTTACGCGCATATTTAAGTCGGAAATTTTTTCTTTGTTGATGCTCAATCCCCCGCCTTCCACCATTCGGCGCGCTTCGCCTTTTGATGGGAAAACCGAGCTTTGCACGCTCAAAAAATCAAGCAGCGGTAAACCGGCTTCAAGCGCGGAACGTTCGATAACAAATTGCGATACGCCTTCAAAAACGCTCATAAACGTATCTTCGTCCAACGCGGCTAATGATTCGGCTGTGCCTTGCCCGAACAGCATCTGCGAGGCTTCTTCGGCGGTCTGTACGTCGGCGGCAGAATGTACCATAGCGGTTACTTCCTTAGCGAGCGTTTTTTGCAGGATACGCAGATGGGGGTCATTTTGCTGCTGCGCCGTAAGATGCTCTATTTCTTCCTTCGTTAAACCGGTAAAAATTTTGATATATTTTTCGGCGTCGGCGTCGCTCACGTTCAACCAAAACTGGTAGAACTTGTAGGGCGATGTACGTTTGGGGTCAAGCCATACGTTGCCTGCTTCCGTTTTGCCGAACTTTCCGCCGTCGGCTTTGGTGATCAGGGGGCATGTCAATGCAAACGCTTCGCCGCCGGCAACGCGACGTATCAGTTCGGAGCCGGTGGTGATGTTGCCCCACTGATCGGAGCCGCCCATTTGCAAACGACAGTTTTTTGTGCGGTAGAGATGCAGAAAATCATAACCCTGCACCAGTTGGTACGTAAATTCGGTGAACGACATGCCTTCGCTATCGCCTGTCAGACGCTTCTTTACAGAATCTTTGCTCATCATGTAATTCACGGTGATGTGCTTGCCGACGTCGCGAATAAAATCGAGGAAGGTGAAGTCCTTCATCCAGTCGTAATTGTTCACCATTTCGGCGGCATTGGGCATTTTTGAATCGAAATCGAGAAAACGGGACAATTGCTGTTGGATACACGCTTGGTTGTGCCGTAATTCTTCTTCACTCATCAAATTGCGTTCCTGCGATTTCATCGATGGGTCGCCAATCATACCTGTTGCTCCGCCAACTAGCGACAGCGGTTTGTGTCCGCAACGCTGAAAATGTTGCAACATCATCACGCTCACCAAATGCCCGATGTGTAGCGAATCGGCTGTAGGGTCAATGCCCACGTAAGCCGCAGTCATTTCCTTCTGCAACAAGTCTTCGGTACCGGGCATGACGTCGTGAATCATGCCGCGCCATCGTAATTCTTCAACAAAATTCATGACTTCACTCTTTCGGAATATTCGCGGGTGCGGGTATCTACCTTGATTCTTTCGCCCTGTTCGATAAACAGAGGTACGCCAATGACGGCGCCTGTTTCGAGCGTTGCCTGTTTCAACGACGAGGTTGAAGCGGTATCTCCGCGCATACCCGGCTCGGTGTAAGTGATTTCCAACTCCACGAAAGGCGGAAGATCGCAGGTCAACACGCGCTCTTCATCGGCGAGGAACATCATTTCCACATATTGTCCTTCTTTCATCAGGTCGGGACTTTCCACCAGGTCGGACTGAAGAGAAATCTGCTCGAAAGTTTCGTTGTGCATGAAATGATAGCCCAGATCATCATTGTAAAGAAATTGATACGGGCGACGCTCAACGCGTATTTCTGTTACTCTTTCGCCGGCATTGAAGGTATTTTCCAGGATGCGACCATTTTCGAGGTTGCGAAGTTTGGTCTTGACAAAAGCGCCGCCTTTCCCCGGCTTCACATGCTGAAACCAAACGATGGAACAGGGTTTGTCGTTGTATGAGATGCACATCCCATTTCTAAAATCTGCTGTTGTAGCCATTTATTTATCGTACTATATTTACAAAATGAAAAACGGCGCAAAAATAAAAAAAAGCGGGGAAAGTCCCCGCTTTTTTTTAAACCATTCATCATTTTTTAAAACAATTCTTTCAAAAAATGCGTCCCCATTATCAACCAATCCAGAACTCGCTGTATCTGGCCATGGGCTGTTGCATGTCATTCCGGCTCATTGCCGGCTTTTTGAACTGCGCTTCATTTCTTCCGATTCTGGCGCTCTCTTCCAAGTTGGTTATCCTTGAAATTCTATCATGCTTTGTATATCCATTCATGAACTGAGTGGAATACTTTCCTTTTGTATTAGCGATCCTTTGTGGCACACTCTCCCTGATAAAGTAATCACCTGCTTTCATATCACACCATTTTAAGGATTTAACAATTTGATTATTATTTACAATATTCTGTTACGTAAACTAAATCAAAAGGTTTCAATTTTTTGCAGAAAAGACGAAATTTTTTCCACGAATTACAGTAATTTCCACGAATATTTTTTTAATACGCTTGATTACATGCTTTTAGGCATTAAATTTCGGTCGCCGTATGCGTCGTCCACCCGTCCGGAGCCGGGCCAAAATTTGTTTTCGCGAATCCAGTCCAACGGATATGCCGCTCTTTCTCTCAAGTAGGGATATGTCCATTCGTTGGCTGCAACCGTTTGTTCGGTATGTGGCGCGTTTTTCAATATATTGTTGGCAGCATCTGCCGCGCCGGATGTAACTTCCTGTATTTCGGCATGTATGGCAGCCATGGTTTCCACAAAACGGTCGAGTTCCTGTAATGATTCGCTTTCAGTGGGTTCTACCATCAATGTGTTGACTACGGGAAATGACAAAGTAGGCGCATGGAATCCGTAATCCATCAATCGTTTGGCGATGTCGGCGGCAACAATGCCTGTATTTTTGAATCCGGCGCATGACAGTATCAATTCGTGCGCCACCATTCCGTTTGGGTTGGTGAACAGCGTTTCAAAATATGGACGAAGTTTTGCCGAAAGATAATTGGCATTGAGAATTGCCATGCGGGTGGCTTGCGTCAGTCCATCGCCGCCCATCATGGTGATGTAGGCGTGCGAAATGGCAAGCACGCTGGCGCTTCCCCAGGGAGCGGCGCCAATAGCCGACACATATTTTTCGCTTTCAGTACGTATTACAGGGTGATTGGGCAAATAGGGCGTCAGATGTTTTGCCACGCAGATAGGACCCATACCCGGTCCGCCGCCGCCATGCGGTATGGCAAATGTTTTGTGGAGGTTGAGGTGACAGACGTCCGCGCCAATAAAAGCGGGACAGGTAAGTCCTACCTGCGCGTTCATGTTGGCGCCATCCATGTATACCTGTCCGCCGCAGCGATGAATGATTGCCGTTATGTCCTTCACTTTGTCTTCAAACACGCCGTGCGTTGAGGGGTAAGTGATCATCAGCGCAGCAAGTTTGTCGCTGTTGGCTTCAGCCAGCTCTTCTAATTTTGTGATGTTGATGTTGCCCTGTTCGTCGCAGGGGACAATAATGATGTTCATACCTGCCATAGCGGCGCTGGCAGGGTTGGTGCCGTGCGCCGACGAGGGTATCAACACTGTATTGCGATGCCCCTGTCCGTTTGCGGCAAGGAAAGCGCGAATCGCCATCAGTCCGGCATACTCGCCCGCCGCGCCCGAATTGGGCTGAAACGAAACGGCGTCAAAACCCGTAATCACTGCCAATTGATGCGACAATTCCTCCAACATTTCATGGTAGCCCGCCGCCTGTTCGATGGGTACGAACGGGTGGATGTTGCCGAACTCGGGCCAACTGAGCGCAAACATCGCAGTAGCGGCTGTCAGTTTCATGGTGCATGAGCCGAGCGGAATCATCGAATGGGTCAAAGAAATATCCTTGCGTTCTAATTTTTTGATGTAACGCATCATTTCCGTTTCAGAACGGTAACTGTTGAAGACTGTTTGTTGGAGATATGGGTCGGTGCGGATGAAATTTGACAGGTCTTTTGGATATGGTTGGGGTTCTGCTGCGGGGTGTTTGCGAAATTCTGCGGGGTGTTTACACAATTCTGCGGGGTGTTTGCGAAATTCTGCGGGGTGTTTGCAAAACACCCCTACGATATTCTGTACATCGGATTCGGTGACGGTTTCGTCTAAACTGACGCCGATAAAACCGTCTGCGTAACGGAAATTGATTTTCGCTTCTTCGGCTGTTTGTCTGATCGCATCGGCGTGCTCCTTAGATATTTGTATGGTGATCGTATCAAAAAACCGTTCGTTGACAATTGTGAAACCCAACTGAACCAATTGATTTGCCAATTCTGCCGTTAGCATGTTTATTTTTGTAGCAATACTGCGAATTCCTTCCGGTCCGTGATACACGGCATACATTCCTGCCATGGTCGCCAGTAGCGCTTGCGCGGTACAGATGTTTGAGGTAGCCCTTTCGCGTTTGATGTGCTGTTCGCGTGTTTGCAACGCCATGCGCAGTGCGCGTTTGCCTTGCGCATCAATGCTCGCGCCGATAATCCTGCCGGGCATGTATCGTTTAAACTCGTCGCGGGTAGCAAAATAAGCGGCATGTGGTCCGCCGTAGCCCATGGGTATGCCAAAACGTTGCGACGAACCCACCACCACATCGGCGCCCCATTGACCGGGAGGCAGCAGTATGGCAAGGCTCATCAGATCGGCAACTACTGCAAGTCGGGCGCCAGCGTCGTGCAGGGTGTCTGCGAAAAGACGGTAGTCGCTAACTTCTCCGTCGGCATCGGGATATTGAACCAAAGCTCCGAAGAAGGTGGCGTCAGGCGTAAAAGTTTGATATTGACCTTTTATGATGGTGATGCCGAGCGGTTCGGCACGGGTGAGTATCACATCCAGCGTTTGCGGAAAGACCTTTTCATCCACAAAAAAGCGTTTGACTCCAGCTTTAACAGCCTCTCGCGAGCGGACGTTGTACAACATGATCATGGCTTCGGCGGCGGCAGAGGCTTCATCTAACATTGAAGCGTTGGCAATTTCCATTGCGGTAAGCTCGGCTACCAAAGTTTGGAAGTTCAGCAACGCTTCGAGCCTGCCCTGCGATATTTCCGCCTGATAGGGCGTATAGGAAGTATACCACGATGGGTTTTCGAGTATGTTCCGCAGGATGACCGACGGCGTTAAAACTCCATAATACCCCATACCGATATAACTTCGATATATGCTGTTTTTAGCGGCAATCGCGCGCAATTTGCTTAAATACGCGGCTTCGCTGATTCCGGCAGGCAGTTGCAACGGCTCCGGCATAAGGATGTCGTCCGGAAGCGCCTTACGGATGAGTTCCTCCATTGATGAAACGCCTGTAGCAGACAGCATTTGCGCCATTTCCTGTTGACGAGGTCCTATGTGACGGGATGAAAAAAGAGTATTCATATTTGAAAGTTTTAGAAAATGCAAAGATAGTTGAAAAGATTGAAAGATTTGATGAAAAAACAAGACTAAATCAGTTCGCCAATCAATTGTATCAAAAAAAATTCAAAAAAATTTGTTGAATCCATTTTTTATATCGACCTTTGCGCTCCGAAAATTGAAAACGTTTTATATATAAATAGCATCATGTCACAAGTTTGTCAGATAACAGGGAAGAGCGTCATGGGAGGACACAATGTGTCGCACTCCAAACGGCGTACCAAAAGAAAATATTATCCCAACCTGTTTGTCAAGAAATTTTATATTCCCGAAGAGGATAGCTGGGTTACGCTGAAAGTATCGGCAGCCGGATTGAGGAATATCAACAAGAACGGAATAACGGCTTCGTTGAACGAGGCAATAGTAAAGGGATTCATTTAATAATATCAGGAAAAGATGGCAAAGAAGGGAAAAGGTAAGGACGTTCGTATTCAAGTGATTATGGAATGTACGGAACATAAGGAAAGTGGACTTCCGGGAACGTCGCGGTACGTCACTACCAAAAACAAGAAGAATACCACCGAGCGATTGGAACGCAGGAAGTATAACCCCATATTGAAAAGAGTAACGGTTCACAAAGAAATTAAATAACAGGAGGATAAGTCATGGCAAAAAAAGCGGTTGCCACGTTGAGGCAAAAAGGAGCCGTCAAAGGGATGGCTAAAGTGATCAAAATGGTAAGATCGGAAAAAACCGGCGCTTACACTTTCGTTGAAGACATCGTAGCTGTTGAGGATACAAAAGATTTTTTTGGATCGAATTAACTTATTAACAGCAATTTAAAACCCAATCAACATCCGGAATATCTTTCCGGGGTTTTTATTCCATTTTTCCAATGCCTCCTGTGCTTTTTCAGGAGGGTATAGTCCGCTGATCAGCGTTTCTTTTGGGAAAGTTCCCTTTTTTATGTATTCCATCACAGCGCGAAAATCTTCGGGCATGGCGTTGCGCGAACCGCGGACGTCCAATTCTTTTTGCACAAAAAGCCTTGTTTCAAAAGCGATTTCGTTTTTGGCATAACCGATGCAAACCACCCGTCCGGTGAACGCCGCTTCGCTGACGGCTAACAAATAAGTGGCAGGCGTTCCGGCAGCTTCAATCACTACATCGACGCCATTATCGTTGGTAAATTTTTGCAAGCGTTCGTGTACGTTTTCAGTTTGGGAGTTGATGGCGAGCGTAGCCCCCAGCTGTTTCGCCAGCGCCAATTTATCGTCGTCAACATCCACGGCAACGACGCGCGCTCCACGCAAAGCAGAACGTACAACAGCGCCAATGCCAATCATTCCGCATCCCAAGACCATCACCGTATCGAGGTCGCTTACCTTGCCGCGCTCAACCGCGTGAAAACCAACGCTCATCGGTTCTACCAGACAGAAATCCATTGTTGCGACGTCTGCATCGGCGATGATTTTATTCCACGGCGCTGTCATGTATTCGCGCATGGCTCCGTCGCGCTGTACGCCAAGCGTTTGGTTGAAGCGGCAGGCGTTGGGGCGTCCGTTACGACATGACGTGCAATTGCCGCACGCCGTATATGGATTGATGGTGCATGACATTCCTGAAATAAGATGCGCAGGTACTTTTTCACCCACAGCTTCAATCATTCCTCCTATTTCATGACCGGGAATGACCGGCGTCTTTGCCAACGCATTTTTACCCAACCATGTGTTCAAGTCCGAACCGCAAAATCCGACGTATTCGATTTTTACCAGAACTTCGTCCGGTTTTACGTCAGGTCGAGGGAGGTCAGTCAAAATGATTTCTCCGGGGCGTATGATTTGAAGCGCTTTCATTGATTCATTTATTTTATTTTATTAATTTTCAGGATTTCAATATTAAAATATTGGAAATGGCATAAAGAGGATAAATTTCAATTTTATCAAAAAAACCAAAATTTTCTAATGATGTTCGGATTCCTAGTGTACTGTTCTTCTCTTCCATGAAAATATGCAGACTTTGCATGCTGCCTCGCGTACCTGATTTCACTTCAATTGGGAGGATTGTTTCGCCACTTTGCACAACGAAATCCACTTGTGCGGCGCTTTTCTTTTGCTCGCGATGCCAGCAATAGAGTTGAGCCGGTTTGTAATGCGATGCGTTTTTTAACAATTCCATACCGACAAATAATTCCGCCAAAGCGCCTTTGTTAATGATTTTAAAATCTTCGGTAAGAAACAGTTGCGAAGCATCTAATCCAAGTATTTGCTGAAACAATCCTGTGTCGAGCAATAACATTCGACGATATTTTGCGTTCATTTCAGCGCCAAGCGGGATACCATTTGCAGAAGAGTGTGTAACAGGATAAACCAAGCCTGCCATGATCAACAATTCTAAAGCTTGTTTTACCTGCACGGCGCTCCCCCCTATAGTTGCTTTTTCATACACAAATTTACCTTCGGACTGATGCGCTACGGATTCAAAGACTTCGCGAATACGACTGTCGGGAATTCGTTTTCGGTATTTTGAAAAATCATTTTGAAAGGTGACCAGTAAATCGTTTAAAACAAGCTGACTATGCAACAAATTGCTTGAATTTACGTATTCGGCAACAGCTTCGGGCATTCCGCCAATGATCAAAAACAACTTCAACCGCTTTATCAGCTGTTTGTGGATTGGTTCCGGCAAAGGTTTTCTAGGACTTGCTTTCCTGTACGCATCCACAAGAATTCCATCGCCCATAGCATTCAAAAATTCATCAAACGCCATGGGATACATGAAAATCGAACGAATCCGTCCTACGCCAAAAGAGGCTATTTCACCAAAAGCAAACTCCAAAAGCGAACCGGCTGCGATCAGGTGAATTTCAGGAAATTTCTCATAAAAATACCGCAATTTGGACAAGGCAGACAAACAAGCCTGTATTTCGTCAAAAAAAAGTAAAGTTTCACCAGCCACAACAGGCGTCCGGTAATAAAGCGACAATTGTTCGCAAATCTCTTGCGGTGAATAATTCTCTTCAAAATAACGATGCACATGCTTATCATCATCGAAATTCACTTCAACAAAATATTTGAACGACTGAGCCAAATGCCTGACTGCAGATGATTTGCCCACTTGCCTTGCCCCGCGAAGCAACAGTGTTTTACGTCGTTTTTCCTTGCTCCATTCTGCCAGAACTACGTCTATTTTCCGCTTAAAATAAGTTGTTTTGATTTCCATTTACCATTAACTGTTAAAAATTCGGGGCAAAGATATGAAAAAAAACAAGAAAATTCGGGGCAATAACATGACAAAAAACAAGAAAATTCGGGGCAATAACATGACAAAAATATTTTTGTGCCGTTTACTCCGACATGTTTTTGATGTACGGCAAGTCAACAAGCTCCTTGAAACGATAAAATTTTCGGGCATTTTCACCAAGGAACAGTTCTTTCTCGTTTTCTGTCAACAGTTTCGATTTGAGCGCGAAATCGTATGACATCCTGTACGTGATGGCGGTGATGGTGCGCGGATAGTCCGATCCCCACATCAGTTTTTCCATGCCCACTAAAGAAGCCGCTTCCTTAATCGCCCATACCGCCCCTGTGAATGGATAAAATTCGTCGTTGAACAACCATGTGATGCCGCCCGATTCGATCATTACATTGGGGTGGCGCGCCAGCTTGATTTGTTCCTGCCATCCCGGGCGGGTCGCCATCCCAAAATGACCTATGGCGATGCGCAAATGGGGACATTCGGCAATGATTTCTTCCATTTCGGCTACCTGCACGTCGCCGGCGGCAAGGTCAACAGATAAAAGTACGTCGTTTTGCTCCATCAGACGGAACATCCGTATCATTTCGTCGCTCGTGAGCATGACGCGCTGACGGGGCATGATCAACCGTTCCGCCGGTATCTTGATGGCTGCAAAACCCTGTTGTATCAATTCTTCAGCATGTTGCAGGAATCCTGCTTGGCGGGCGTCTACCATGCCGCAACACAGGAAACGATTGGGATACCGCTGCTGTACTTCCCAAAGATAATCGTTTTGCAGTCCGTCGATATACTCCTGCGTAACAACAGCAGCCGAGACCTGCGCATAATCCATGTTGGAGAGAAAAATTTCGGCGGTATTGCGCCCGTCGATGATAAAAGGCGGCATCATCTGACGTATTTCGCCCATAAATAACGACTTGCCTCCTTCGAGCGTTTGAATTTTCAAGCCGTTGACCTCCGTATCCTGACGTAACCATAAATGAGAATGAGCATCAATAATTTTCATGTTTCTTGAATGGTTGTTTTAATTGATTCTGCTCACAAAGTAAATCATTTTTTGTTGAAAACAGAAAAATATCTACATTTACGCGATTTTTTTAATGAGATGATCGTCAACAAATTTTTACCCGAACACTGTTATACCAAAGTAAATACGAAAAAGACGCGTATTTGCCTGCATCACACAGTGTCTTCGCCCTTATCTATTGACGGCGATGTAGCCGCCTTCGCCTCGCAACGCAATATTGCCACTCATTTTATCATTGGCGGCGATGGTACCGTATTTCAGATGATTCCTGAAAATTTCTGGGCGCATCATTTAGGTCTCAAACTTGCAATCAATACGCAACTCAATAAAGAAACAATTGGTATTGAAATAGATGCATGGGGACAACTCAAAAAGAGCGGCGATAAATATTTGACTGCATACGGAACTGCGTTGGATTCAAAATTTCCAGTTGAAACGCTTGACGAACCATTCAGAGGATCATTGTACTATCAGGAATATTCAGACGAGCAGATAGCTGCGCTCTACCTGCTTTTGAAGCAACTTTCGGACGAACATCAGATTCCATTGGAAGGCTTGAACAAAACATTGAATTTTGACTTAGTCCATGATTTCGATAAACCCGGACTGTACTCACATTCAAATTTTCGAATTGACAAGTCGGATGTTTATCCTGCCAAAAAATTAATCGCCATGTTGAACAATTTGTAAGATGAATAGGAATTTTTTTTTGTACGTATGCGTTATGGTTATGATGGGATGTAGCGCGAAAGAACAGGTGGATCTGTTGGTATATCATGCGCAGGTTTATACCGTTGATGAACATTTTTCAAAGGTGGAAGCCTTTGCAGTGAAGAACGGTCGCTTTGTGGCAACAGGCAGTACCGAGCAGATACGCGCGCGGTACGTATCCGACATCGAGTTGGATATGCAGGGCGCGCCGGTTTATCCCGGTTTTCACGACGCACACTGTCATTTCATCTCTTTAGGCAAAAATTTATCTTTTGTCAATTTAAGAGACGCCGGTTCATACGACGAGGCGTTAGACCGTGTGGCAGCCCATTATGCCGCTTATCCTTCCGAATGGATTGTAGGAGTGGGCTGGAACCAAAATTTATGGCAAAATCCTGTCTTTCCCACCAACAAGGAACTCAACCTGCTGTATCCCAATACGCCTGTGGTTCTCAAGCGTATAGACGGTCACGCTTTAATTGCAAACGAGGAAGCCATACGGCGAATAGGGCTGAAAACAGACGATACAGGCATTCTTCCCGGAGAAGCGGAAATACAAAACGGACGTTTTACCGGAATATTTTTGGAAAACACAGCCGAACGTTTTATGAACGCTATTCCGGAGCCGTCTACGGAAGAATTAATCGGGCTAATTGATCGTGCGGCTGCGCTATGCTACCAGAACGGGCTTAGTTCGGTCAGCGACGCCGGCTTGTCCCTCTCGTCCATTCAACTGTTAGACACGCTGCACCGGAACGGACGCCTGAAATTAAGAATAGACGCATGGATGGAGCCATCGGAAGCCAATTTTGAGCGTTTTAAGCAGCCCTACCGCACGGACAGACTCACGGTCAGCTGCATCAAACTCTACATGGACGGCGCATTAGGTTCTCGCGGTGCGTGGATGATGACGCCCTACGACGACGATCCGTCCAACTCAGGTATCCGCGTGATTTCCGACGAGCAGTTCCTGAATTATTGCCAACGGGCATACGACGCCGGATTGCAGGTGGCTACCCACTGCATAGGCGATGCCGCCAACCGCTATACATTAAACTATTATGCGCATTTTTTAAAAGGAGAAAATGATTTGCGTTGGCGCATTGAACATGCGCAAATTGTTGCTCCCGAAGATTTTGAAAAATTTAAAAATTATTCCATCGTTCCATCCGTGCAACCTACACATGCCACTTCCGACATGTTTTGGGCAACGGAAAGGGTAGGCGACAGATTACAAGGTGGTTACGCTTACCGCGATTTGCAAAACCAATTGGGATGGCTACCCTTTGGCACTGATTTCCCTGTGGAAGAAGTCAATCCCATCCACACGTTTTTTGCGGCGGTATGCCGGAAAAATTCCGACTTTTTACCCGAAGACGGATTTCAGATGGAGAATGCCGTCACGCGCGAAGACGCATTGCGCGCCATGACCATCTGGGCAGCCAAAGCCTCCTTTGACGAAGAACAGAAAGGTTCCATTGAAAAAGGAAAATGGGCTGATTTTGTGGTCTTGGACAAAGATATAATGACGGCTGAAGAACGGGCTATTCCGCAAACAAAGGTGGTTGATTTATATATTGGCGGCGAGAAAATGAGGTTTTAACGGCGCAACCCTCGACGCAGTTAAATACACCGGGAAAAAAAATTGCATACGCCGGGATTTGGTCGCGTATCAATAAATCTTTCGAGAAAATCTGCAAGTATGCCTTGCCTTTTTCCGTTGCCTCTTCAACTTTTGCGCCTTCCTGAAAAATAACCGTTCGGCTCGGATTATCGAACGCTATTCGCGTATCGCCTTTAACAAAACCGAAACCGTCATTGAAATCGTAAAAAGCAAAAGGGAAAATCGGCGTTGCCAGAATATCCTTACTAAAGCGATAATTACTGTTTGCTAATCCTAATTGATTCAGTATCGTGAGCGGGATATCCGTTTGGCTGGCAACAGTTGAAATTACCGTATCCCTTTTTGCCAGCGCTCCTCCTATCCAGAGCATTGGCACGCGAAATCTTTCGGGATGATAATTCGGCAGGTTTCCGGGGTGGCGCGAACCATGGTCGGAGGTAATCACTAACAGGGTTTTTTTCCACCAATCGGCTTCACGGGCTGCTTCGATAAAGTCTCCCAACGCCTTGTCGGAGTAGTACGCCGAGTTGAGAAACAGACTTTCTGCGTCGGCGCCATGAACCGCCGTTGGCATGGGAACCTCGAAAGGCTCGTGGCTGCTGAGCCCCACAAAGACTTTAAAAAAGGGATATTGTGCGGCGTTACATTCATCCAGCAATTTTTCCATTACGATGTGGTCATGCACGCCCCATTTGCTTCCGCGATAGGTTTCCGGCGGAAAATCTTCGCGCGTGATCAGTTTGTCGTAGCCGGCATTCCCAAAATACGAAGCAAAATTGGAGTACAGTATGTCGTAGCCATACACAAATCCGGTATGGTATCCTGCTTGTTTCAAGTCTTTGTTGATATATGGCAAATTGCGTGTTTTTTCGGCAAAATTGATGACTTTTGCAAGCGGATGCGCCGGATAACCGTTTAATATACCGAGTACGCCCTTATCGGTGCGGTCGCTGTTGGAATAGATACTGGAAAAAAGAATCCCTTCGCTGCAAAGACGGTTCAGACGAGGGGTTATATCAGGCAAACCGCCCAAAGGTTCAATCATGCGGTTGGTGAAACTTTCGAGAACAATGACCACAATATTGGGACGGTTTTCTATGAGCAGCATCTCTGTTTCGTTTGCTGCGGGATGACAGAGCGCAAATAATTCTTCAGCCCGGTCATCATCCATAAATTGGTATACGGCAACGTCAGTTGTATTCAAAAGCGATTTGCCGGCGTTCCATAATACGTTAATTGCCGCATGGTTGGCAAAGATGTTGTTGGGATGAAAATATACGAAACCGACATTCATCGGCGCTACGCCCAAACTTCCGCGAACCGGCAAAATCATCAGCGCCCCTGCAAAAAGAAATACAGGTATGCCTTTCCATTGGGCTGGATGGGATTTTTCGAGCATTGGGCGCAATAGTTTCACGTAGCACAGCCAAAAGCCGCACAAGAACAACGCAAACACCGCTATCTGTACCATGAGCGCTTTCATGCTTGCCGAGCCTAACGCTTCTTTGGGGGTCTTGAGGTAAGACAATGGCGTGCTGTCTAAGCGAAATCCCCAATGCCGGTACAGTTCCATATCGGAAACCACCAAAAGAGCCGATACGCCAACTACCATCATGGTAAAAACGGACATGGCTTTGGCAGCAGTTTTCCCGCTGGAAAACGCCGTAGCAGCAAGAATGAGCGCTGATACGAACGTTATATATCCGCTCATTGACGCATCCATGCGCGTTCCATACAGAAAAGCGGAAAACCATTCGCCGCCGGAGAGCGAAAAAGACAACGGATAATTATAAAGCAAAAAGGTGAAGCGCGCCATCCAAAAAAACAACACCCAATACAGAAAATATGCGGCATAAAATACAATACGTCTTTTCATTTTGAATCGAATAAATCAAGATATTTTTCGCCGCAAAATTAAAAAAAATACTTACCTTTGCCAACTTAAAAAATATCGGATGGATGTAAACAAATTAATCCTCGGCGACAATTTAGCAGTTCTCAAAAGCATCGAGAGCGACACGATAGACCTTATCTATCTCGACCCGCCGTTTTTCAGCAATCGGACGTATGAAGTGATCTGGGGCGACGATGGCGAAAAACGCAGTTTTGAAGACCGTTTTGCAGGCGGCATTGACCATTATATCAATTGGTTGAAAAACCGTGTTCGGCAAATGCACCGAATATTGAAACCGACCGGCAGTATTTTTTTACATTGCGATTGGCACGCTGACGCATATATCAGGGTCGATATTTTGGATAAGGTATTTGGACCGGGTAACTATAGAAACAGTATTACTTGGCAAAGAACAAATGCCCATAATGATGCACGGAAAAAAATGCCTAATTTAACTGATACCATTTTCTATTATACAAAATCTGATACTTTCACATACAACGTAATATTTTGTGATTTAGACAAAAAATACGTACAGGATTTTTATAGAAACCAAGACGAAAAAGGATTTTTTATGTCGGGAGACTTAACAGGTCCAAAAACATCTAAAGGAGAATCAGGAATGGAATGGAGAGGGTACAATCCTACAAAAATTGGAAGAAGTTGGGCAGTTCCAAATATTATTGTGGAAGAATTAGTCGGAAATAAAAAGATGAAACAGATGACTGTTCTTGAAAAATTGGAACTTCTATATCAAAATCAGTTCATTGTTTTTACCAATAATGGTACGCCAAGGGTTAAGCGATATATTGACAAGTCAAAAGGAACAGTCATTGGCGATATTTGGACAGACATCAAAAACGTTCAATCACAATCCAAAGAACGTATCGGTTATCCGACCCAAAAACCGGAAGTGCTTTTACAAAGAATCATCGAATGTGCCACCAACGAGGGCGATATTGTTCTTGACCCATTTGTAGGCGGCGGAACAACTGTTGCTGTTGCCGACAAATTAAACCGAAAATGGATTGGAATAGACCAATCGGTGATGGCAATAAAGGTTACTGATTTGCGACTGAAAAAAAGACAAAATGAACTTTTTGTAAAACCATACGAAGTAATTTTGCCTGTATTTGACTTTGAAAAACTGAAAAACCAAGACGGAAAAGACTTTGAGATATGGATTGTAGAAAAATTTGGCGGTATTCCAAATACGAAAGGCGGGAAAGACTACGGCATTGATGGGCACACGGATTATGGTACGCCAATTCAGGTCAAAAAGTGGAAAAAAGCGATTGGTCGCGACACGCTTGATAATTTTCTTACGGCAATTGCGCGAGATAACAAATATTTATTTGAACAAAACAAAAAAGAAGGACAAATTTGCGGATTTATCATCGGTTTTGAGTTCTCAAAAGATTTGATAAATGAAGTTGCCCGACTAAAAAACAAAGAAAATACCCTGATTGAACTCAAATACATCAAAGATATTATTCCGTATGACAAGCCTCCAAAAGTTACGCTGACAGCCGAAGAATTAGAAAATCTCAAATACAGGTTCGAGGCAAAAGCGGAAAGTGAAACAGGAATTGATTTTTATTCATGGGATTTATCACACAACGATCAGGAATTCAAGGCAGATATTGTCATGGACAAAAAAGGCGTTCAGGAAAAGAAATTTAAGGAAGGCGAGCATCATATTGCCGTTCAGGCAGTAGATAAAAAAGGATTGAGCGGAAGCGACAGGTTAAAAATTAATGTGGGCGGAAAAACAGAACAGGAATAAAATCTTTTCATCGACGTACAAAAAAAGTATTTTCTTGGGGTGCATTTCAAAT
>Ga0099364_10003994_pt1 | contig 22489 bp, 20 predicted proteins | sample TergutTh196P3_FD_73070 | JGI IMG/M metagenome (GOLD analysis project Ga0099364, IMG submission 73070) | Microcerotermes parvus P3 segment gut microbial communities from Pointe-Noire, Republic of the Congo - Th196 P3 | ecosystem: Host-associated > Arthropoda: Insects > Digestive system > Gut ...
TGGAATCACCACCCAAATGTTACTGGGTAGTTTTGGGTGGTGATTCCAGCTTTTTCTCTTATGACGACTCTGGTAATTTCTGTGCCTGAACTTAAATCATTATTAAAGGGATTAACACAGGCGGCACATAAAAAGGCAGTAAGAAATAAAAATAAAATTAAAGCTGCTTTTTGATAATTGTTCATATGCTTACCTCAAAGGCACAAAGGCCCAGGTGGGGTCGTTAGGTGCATCTCTAGTATAATTGATATTACTTCTAATAAAGTTATATACGTCAAGATCCCCGTTTAAATGTGATACTACCGCACTTGCACCCATTGCTATATAGGCATAGGAATATGGATAATTCTGGCTACTAAAATATGTGTACGGATTGGCATTGTTGGTATAGTCTTTTATATCCGCAGCATATCGCGCCCAATTGGCATCTGTATAGAAAGAGTTATTTCTATCAGATAATGGCATACGGTATGCGACTCCGGCGTATTCGGGAAGTTTAAGAAACCTATTAACGGTGAAGCTTCCTCCCCAATCACGCAAAGTAACAGCATCGTTTAAATCGGAATGTTTTCGCACCATATCTGCCAATATAAGAACCATAAAATCATGCTGCCAGGGAGAGGTAAGATAACCGTCTAGCCAACCTGCAGGCCGGCCACCTCCTGCATAACTGGGCCAAATAAAAGCATGCAGACCATGACCTACTCCTGCAGGATCATTTCTCCATATAAACCATTCCAGGTTATTTATAATTTTTTGTCTAAAGTAGTTTTTTTCAGGGTCAGTGTTAGGTGCTATTGCCGCTGCATCGGATATGGTCCTAAGGCCCCAGGCGCAGGCTCTTAGGTCCCCTTCTACAAGACCAAAACTGTAGTCATAATTTGTCCCGTTGAATCTAAGGCCACTTCGATGATACAAAGCAAAAAACACATTATACCCTGCCCAGTAATAAAGCTCATCTAAAAACCACTTTTCCCCTGTTATTAAATATGGAACATAAGCCAATGAAGGCTGGTGCGCCCTGTCCGGGTGCCAGTTGGTACTTGTAGGACCTATAGCTCTTGGTCCGTTATAGTTAATCCAGTTAAAGTTAGGCCTGTCATCTATGGATACAGTGCGTCCATGGAAACTCAATGCTGTATCATCTTCCCTAAAATGTATGGGAACGGATCCGGACATTTCTCCATTTCCCAGCATAATTTCCCGCATACGGTTATCCATGCTTAGTAGATACATGGCAGTCCATTTAGGTAATACACCTATATCCGGCCGGCCGGCCACTTCCGGCATATTCCTGTGTATGGTTCCGTTTCCCATAATATCATTGTTGGAATTACGCCAGGCATTGTAGAAGGAATTGATGGCACTTTCGTTTATCCTAAGCTTAGTATCGTAGGGCAGTATCATCCCCGTGGAGATCATATAGGGAAGATCAAAGCGTATCTCAACTTCCGGCGGTTCTTCTCCCAGCCAGAATACCCTCCGCCACCTGGAAGAATGGTTATGCTGGAAGTTATCTTTACTGTAAACCTCAACAGGGTTTTCATTTCCCTGATTAATAGTCAGGGCATAATTTACATTACCGCGGGTGCTATGATTTATGTTTTCTATGGTGTGGGATATTCGGATATAGGGCGTCTCGCCTCCGGCCAAGTCACTTCCACTGGAAGCGGGATAGAACCTCACTTCCCAGAGAGCATTTAATTGACCATTACTGCCGGGTAGTTCCTGTTTAACTATGATCTCTGTGCAGACATCTCCCCGGAGCCAATAGTCGAGCTGTTCGGTTTGTGAAATAGCTTCCCGGAGATCTGCAGTAAGATCGCCTCCATAACCTGAGCCGCTCAAACCTGTAAGATTTATAATTGCCCCGATATCAGTTTCCAGGATTGCTGCCTTGTCCATGCCCTGCCCATTACTGCCGGAGCTTCTTACAAGGGACAAAGTAACATCGGCAAAAGCCGTTACTTGTGGAATGAGCACAGAGATAACTGCATGCCTTACAGAGCCGTCCGGGTAGGTGGATTTTACATCAAACTGGCTTGCAAGGCTTGTGCCTCCGGAATTAACGCCCACAGAGCGGCCGGCAGGGACATCTCCCCTTCTAAAGACATGCCCGAATGTTAAGGGATAGTTTTCAGTGGTGATTCCTGCCTTTTCCCTGATTACAACCCTGGTGATTTCTGAGCCAGATGAAAAGTTATTATCGTAGGGGCTTACACAGGCAGCAAGAATCAACAAGCCTGCTGTAAGGAATAGAATTAATACCGGTTTAAATCTTTTTTTCATAAAATAACCGGGTATTACCGCAGAGGCACAAAGGCCCAGGTGGGGTCGTTCGGTGCATCTTTATCATAACTGACATTATTTCTTAAAAAGTTATATACACCCAAGCCTCCATTCAGGTGTGATACTACCGCACTTGCACCCATTGCAATATAGGCATAGGAATATGCATAATTCTGGCTTCTGAAATAAGTCTCCGGATTGGCATTGTTGGTATAGTCTATTATATCAGCGGCATACCGTTCCCAGCTGGCATCTTTATAGAAAGTGTTTGATCTATCAGACAATGGCATACGGTATGCAACGCCGGCATATTGGGGAAGCCTGATAAATCTGTTTACTGTGAAGCTTCCTCCCCAATCACGCAGGGTAACTGCATCGTTTAAATCGGGAAGCTTACGCACCATATCTGCCAATACCAGAACCATAAAATCATGCTGCCAGGGAGAGGTAAGATAACCGTCCGGCCAGCCTGCAGGCCGGCCGCCTCCGGCATAACTGGGCCAAATAAAAGAATGAAGACCATGCCCCGCTCCGGCAGGATCATTTCTCCATAAAAACCATTCCAGGTTATTGATTATCTTTTGTCTAAAGTAATCTTTCTCAGGGTCAGTATTAGGTGCTATTGTCGCCGCCTCTGATATGGTTCTCAAGGCCCAGGCACAGGCCCTAAGATCCCCTTCTACCAGGCCAAAGCTCCCATCATAATTCGTCCCGTTAAATCCACGGCCATTGCGGTGGTAGCCGGCAAAGAACACATTGTAACCTGCCCAATAGTACAGCTCATCCAGGAACCACTTCTCGCCTGTGATTAAATAGGGAATATAAGCCAATGAAGGCTGGTGAGCCCTATCAGGGTGCCAGTCAGTAGTTGTAGAGCCAATGGCTGGCACATTTGCATTTATCCAGTTAAAGTTAGGCCGGTCATCTATGGAAACAGTACGTCCATAAAAATTTAATCCTGAATTATCTTCCCGGTAATGGATGGGAACAGATCCGGACATCTCCCCATTACCCAGCATAATTTCCCGCATGCGGTTATCCATGCTTAAGAGGTACATGGCAGTCCATTTAGGGAGCATGCCTATATCTCCCCGTCCTCCTACACCCGGCATGTACCTATATATACTTCCATTTCCCATTATATCCCTGTTGGAATTCCGCCAGGCAGTATAATTGGAAGCGATGGCACTTTCATTTATTTCCAGTGAAGTATCGTATGGAAGGATCATCCCGGTGGAAATCATGTAGGGGAGGTCAAAGCGTATCTCCACTTCCGGGGGTTCTTCTCCCAGCCAGAAGACCCTCCGCCACCTGGAGGCTTGGTTATGCTGAAAGTTATCTTTCTCGTATACCTGGCCGGGGTTTGCATTCCCCTGATAAATAGATAGTGCGTAATCTACATTTCCCCGGGAATTAATATTAATATTTTCTATAGTGTGGGATATCCGGATATAGGTGGTATCACCTCCGGTCGAGTCACTTCCAGCCGAGTCACTTCCACTGGAAGCGGGATAGAAGCGAACTTCCCAGAGGGCGTTTAAGCTGGGATTAAGATCCTGGCGTACAAGAATCTCTGTGCATATATCCCCCCGGAGCCAATACTCTAATTGTTCAGTCTGTGAAATTGCTTCCCGGAGATCGGCTGTCAGATCGCCTCCGTTACCTGAGCCGCTTAAACCTGTAAGATTTAATATTGCCCCGATATCAGTTTCCAAAATTGCAGCCTTATTCATCCCCTGCCCGTTACTGCCGGAGCTTCTTACCAGGGATAAAGTCACATCGGCAAAAGCTGTCACCTGTGGAATGAGGAGAGAGATTACAGCATGCCTTACCGAGCCGTCGGGATAGGTAGACTTAATATCTGCCTGACTTTCCAGGCTAGTGCCGCCGGAATTAATTCCAATGGAATAGCCGGCAGGGACATCTCCCCTTCTAAAAACATGACCGAATGTAAGAGGATAATTGTAGGTAGTTTCCCCTGCCTTTTCCCTGATTACAACCCTGGTGATCTCCATGGAAGACCAGTTATTGTTCCCATTAAAAAAAATCTCGCAGGAAGTGCAAAAAAGGATCAGAAGTGTAAAGAGGATAATTGGTACAGGTTTAAATAATTTTTCCATAAAGCCTCCAGTGAGGACTACTATATAATGATAATGGAAGGAGTACTTTTTTACAAGACTCAGCTTCCGCCTTGTCTCTGCGAGCATTCTGTCCCTTCTCTTCGAACCTTCGGTCGGGCTCTTCTCAGTCTCTGCGAGCATTCTTTCTCTTCTCAGTCCAAGCGCTTGGACATGAAATTAATTATAATTATTTTAATATTTCTATAGTATTTCTCCAATATGTGTGATATAATGAATTATGAGGAACTTAATCAACATAGATAATTTTTCACGGGATTATATAAATTCCAGTAACCTCAGAAAACTGGATCGGGGTATAAGGGAAACTATCAGGGGTATCCAAATTTCAGCTCTGGCTGTAGGCTGTGTTTTGCTTAAAATGCAGGAAGATGGATCATACCTGGATTTAAACTTTACATCCTTCACAGCCTACCTGGATGACATTATAGATGGTACTAAATTTAAACGCAGTACAATTTATAATTGGATTAAGATAGGAAGAATTTATATAAGTCATAAAGATGATCTAAAGGCTATAGGCTATGACTTCAAGGAAGGAACAACAAAACTACTGTACCTGGAAGATGCATTATCAAACGGTGATAAAAATGAGGTTTTGCAAAATTTTAAAGATATGCCGCTAAGGGAATTTATGGCTTATGCAAAAGAAAACAAGGAGAAAAAGGAACCGGAGGATTTTCCATTTTGGGAACTTACAGGCAGTATCTTTATGAATGAAGGAAAGAGAGCAGTAATACTTAACACAGAACTTGAAGAGTATTCCTATAACATGCTGATGGGATTAAATACTGCCGGGTTTAAAGCTCTGGAAAACAGCCAAAGTATATTGGTAGTCTATCTTAAAAATATGAGAGAATTAAACCGCTTTAAAAAAATCGCAAGGATAGCAAGGGCAGAAATGAGGGAAGAGATGAGGAAGGAGAGGCTGGAGAAAAAAAAGAAAAGGGGCGGAAGGAAAAAATAAAGAGGGAGAAGGAACAGCTTAAGCTGTTTGACAGATCAACCCAAGATGAATATCATATTATGAGGAGAATGATATGGGGCTAATTTATGAGGAAATTACATTAAAGGAAAAACTCGTCGGTGTTCATGGAGATGAAATAATACATACCTTAGCGAATTTATTATAGGGGAATAAAATCTATGAAAACTAAATTGCAAAAAAGCCTGACATATTTATTTTTCAGATCAATTCTGATCATGGCAGCTCTGCTATTAACAGGCTGTTTCAGCCCCTGGGCTGATGATCAGGCTGTAATAACTTTGAATTTCAGAGAGAGAGGAATAGGCCGTTCCATCCTTTATCAGGATGAAATGAATGAACTTGAACATATAATAGAACTAATAGGACCCGAAGGCCCACTGCAAAAAATCAATGTTCCGGAGGGAACTGCTTCCGTTAGAATACCTGTTGAAACCGGATTGTGGGAAATAAATGTGGAAGCACTAAATGAGGGTTTTCTCTTTGCAGAGGGGTCGGCGGTTGAAGAAATTAAACCGGGTGTAAACCAGATCAGTATAACGATGAACCCCATTGATTTTATAAGGGTATCGAGCTCTGCTGATTTGGAAAAAATCGGCAATGATCCAGCATGGCCTCTGGGCGGAAATTACAGGATGGATCGTGATATAGACATAAGCGATATTAACTGGATACCCATTGGCACAACAGGCGATCCCTTCACCGGCAGCTTTGACGGCAGGGGTTATACCATAAGCGGTCTTACGATTACAGACGGAGGAGCTGACAGCAGTCTTTTTGGTGTAATCTCCAACACTGGCATGGTGCGGAATCTCTGCCTAACCGAAGTTAATATTTCCGGTACACCAGGATCGAGCAACCTTGGCGGCATAGCCGGAACCAACCATGGAACAATAGAATACTGCAGTGTCTACGGCTCAGAAATAATAGGGCTTTCTGCCATAGGCGGCCTTGTGGGATATAATGACGGCACAGTGAGAAACAGCTATGCAAATATACAGGTTACATCTTACTCCATCAATGCCGGTGGACTTGTGGGTTTTAATGATTATGGCGGTGATTTAACAGAGAATTATGCCTCTGGTGATGTTATAGCATTTGGCAATAATGCAGGCGGCCTCGTGGGCTTAAACCGTCATCTTATATATAACAGTTTTGCATCCGGCAATGTCACCGGCGGTAATGATGTTGGCGGCCTCGCAGGATCTACAAATGCTCCCATAAATACTTCTTATGCTCTGGGTAATGTTTCAGGCAATGATAATGTCGGCGGCCTTGTAGGATGGACTAATTCGCTGCCGCAGTCGATTACCAGAAATGCAGCTCTGAACAATACAATAATTGCAAAAGGAGCAAATGCAGGACGGGTACTTGGAAACGATTCTCCCAATTCACTTGAAAATAATTTTGCACGGAGCAACATGGCTGTGTTTATTAATAATGACAGTGGGAAAACAATATCAAAAGGTCTCAACACAATAGACGGCGAGGATATGATTCTGCCAATTACTGCTGAAGGCTGGTACTCATTGGGTACTAATTCGACATTAAACTGGGGCTTTAGCGAAGAAGATGTTTGGAGATGGGATTCCGCCCTGGGAAGGCCAGTCCTGCGACACGTGGGTCCCGGAGCTGACAGAGCTCCTATCGGCATGTAATGGAGTTAATTTTAATTGCGGAAGATAATCATAGCCGGCAGCACTAAGATAGTTATCGATTATAACGATATTATTAATCTCTTTCTTCATACCCTGAATGTCTATGGCTTACTGGGGAATCATGGTCTGGATTATCCCCTGCGTGAAGATGAAGCTGTAAAGAAATCTATTGATCCAAAAATCCTGGAAGACGTTAAGGAAGGCGACTCTTATTTTTCTTACGGGAGCTTATCTATATACGAAGAGGGTATGAATCATATAATCAATAACAAAATCTGGGAAAACCTTATTGACAATAGCAATATCCGCATGGGGGTTAATCAGAAAAATTTTGGTATGGCTTTTGAAAAATGCTGGAATGAGTTTTATAAGGATTATTGGCAGAGCAGTTTAACAGAAAAAGAAAAGCTATTCACAGAATGTGTAAACTCTTTTGATTTTAAGGAAGCCGCAGAAAAAATGCGTTTAGCTTCCCACAGGGAATTTCCGGATAATTTTTTCATTTTCCCTGCAGAGGCTCTGGGTCATTCTGCTTTATTATTTGGCAATAATATCGTTATGGGGAATCTGGAAATAGGTTACGATATGGGTTTTGTCCACGAGGGTTTACACCTATTGTTAGGCGAAGAATGGGCAAAGGATCCGGTGATAGCCGGTATCATGGAGAAAACAGACTTCAGGGATGAAGTGTATGGTTCATGGAAGGCCAAGTATGAGCAGGCTCTGGTTGTAGGACTTGACTGCTGCATTAGGCGAAAGGACGATCTTTACGCAGAAAAGTATCACGAAGGCTGCGGTATAGGAGACCTATACACCCGGAGTTACCCTTTAATCAGGAACTATTATATAAATGGCTGCAGGGGAAGCATAGAAGATCTGATGAGGGAGCTAATCCTGGAGAGTGAAGGAGTCTGATTATTAGAAGTGTATAATAATAATTGCTGGAAAAGAGAGGGAATTTTTGAAACCATACACATTCACTGCCATAATACAAAAAGCCCCGGACATGGATGCGGCATACATCGAAATATGTGAAAGGGACTAGCTTTTTTCTGGAGATCTATTCTCACAGAGCGCACACTCACCTGTTGGAAAAACCTATTGTCATCCCAAGTACATTGGTACCTGGAATTGTGTAGGGTTCCTCCCTTCCATGCCTTAAAACAATTAATTCGACATCTCTGCCGTCCATTGACCTCACATTTATGGTGACAACTTCTGTCGGCATTACAGAAAAAAAGTATTCATCGCCTGAGGACATAATTCTGGTTTCATTTTTTGTGATACTTCCTTCCCTAACGAGAGGGGTGTCATCAAATTGAATTACATGAGATTCCTGAAACATACTCCAGGAATGCAGGTTTTCATTGACCCTCCCGTCGATTCTCACTATGGCATTGCCTGATTGGATTTTTATTCCTGCTCTGGCAGATAATGAGGGAGCGGCAGTTCTGGAATATAAACAGGAAGATAACATTACCAGCGAAAGTAAAAATAAAGCAATGGTTCTCATCTTTTTATCCTTGTAAAAAAAATGCTATTAAGCTTCTATATAAATTACAGAAGGATATTTCGAAAGAATTTTATCAGAACTGAGTAACGAACATTTCTCTTTTGTGGCCTGAGCCAAAAGGATGTGATCAAAGGGATCTTTATGCCAGGCAGGTATATTTAAAACTGATAAGGCATGCTGGCTGTTTATGGGAAGTTCTGTGTACCCATTTTCCAATAATCCATTATATAAGGCATCCGGATCTACCTGGAAATCAGGGCGGTTTAACTTACTTTTAATCACCACTTCCCAAATACTGGCTGTACTAAAAAACAGCAGGTTTTCTTCATTGGTAAAATAATGAAGAGCTTTTTTGGGAAGGGTGTCCGCGGCTGCCCATAATAATAAATGAGTATCAATCAAGAGTTTCATTTAATTTTAAGCCTCAAAAGAATCAGCAATTTCATCCTGTCCCATTTTGTCAAAATCTTTGGGAACTTTAATTTGCCCTTTTAAAAAACCAACCCTTTGAGGAAGAGGAGTTTGATCTTTCCAGGGTATGACCTGAACCATTGGCTTTCCTGCCTTGGCAATAATAAAGGATTCACCCTGAGCAGCTTTTTCAACCAGGGCTGAGAGGTGGGTTTTAGCATTATGGATATTATACTGCTGCATATAATAAACTTAGTCTATAAACTTAGTTTAGTCAACAGCAGGTCGAAGGCATGACCATAAACAAGCATAAAACATCTGTTATAAATCGTATTTTTTCATTATACTTTAATAATGCAGGAATTTCACATAAAATTAACCGGATTCGAGGATCATTGTACCGCGAAATCCGCATTTAATGCTTCACAGATGACGGCACTCAGGGAATTCCACATAAGGCAGGAAGTCAGAGAAGAGCACGGCATTGAGGGGAGTTTATTTTCGCTCACTGGCAATGTGGTGCTTACCGATATGCGGCAGGTGAGGGAGCTTACGCAGAAGCTGAACGAAGGGGTGGATGCGGCAAAGAACCCTGAGCGATTTGTGCAGGCTGGGCAGCTCAATGCCATGGGTCTAATCGACGAAATCCTTCACTATATAGTTGCCATTTACCGCCAGCAGGTTCAGCCGGATGTTTTTAGTTCGGCAATGTCGCGGCTGGAAGCGAATCTGGGAAGCGGAAAGACTGCTTCGCTTCTGGAGAATTTTTGTAACCGCTTCCCGCCCAGGGATGTATATAACGGAACAGACAGCATTCCTGCATATCTATCAAAAAGCGATGAGGGGGAGAGCCATAAAAACCTTTCCCTGGAAGAGCTGCTCCTTCTGGCAATGGCAAACCTTAACCCGGCTTTCAGGCAGTTCCTCTTTCTCTTTGACGATTCTGACCTTGCAAAGGAAACGGTCTACCCTGTTGCCATTGACGAATTAAAGGCGCACCTTTCCGCCCTGCCAACCTTTGGCCCGGATGGCATGAACCTCTGGGACACGCTCAGGGCACCGGCTCTGGCTTCACCTGACAGTCTTCTGGGGCAGCTGGAGTTTATGCGGAAACGCTGGGGGCTCCTCTTAAGCAGATATATGAGCCGGCTCCTTACAGGCTTTGATATTATAAGCGAGGAAGAAAAGCCTTCCTTCTTTGGACCCGGCCCCAGCCAGGTGTTGGACTTTTCTGCCTTTGAAAACGAGTACGAGCGCTTCACTCCGGATCAGGAATGGATGCCCCGGACTGTGCTCATGGCAAAGAGCGTCCTGGTCTGGCTCTTTCAATTGTCCCAAAAATACGGAAGGGAAATTAACACCCTCGATCAAATCCCCGATGAGGAATTGGACATCCTCGCCCGCCGGGGCTTTACGGGGCTCTGGCTGATCGGGCTTTGGGAAAGGAGCCAGGCAAGCAAGACCATCAAGCAGTGGACGGGCAATCCGGAAGCGGCAGCCTCCGCCTACAGCCTCTACGATTACGATATTGCAGGAGAACTTGGCGGCTGGGGAAGTTTGATAAACTTACGGGAGCGCTGCATGAGGCGGGGCATCAGGCTGGGCTCTGACATGGTGCCGAACCATACCGGCCTGGACAGCCGCTGGATGATCGAGCACCCGGAACGCTTTCTACAGCTCCCCTACCCTCCCTTCCCCACATATACATACAACTGCGAAAACCTTTCAGGTGTGGGAGATGTGACTGTCCAGATAGAAGACCATTACTTCCAGAGGAGCGATGCGGCTGTGGTCTTTAAACGCATAGACAATAATTCAGGCCATGTCCGGTATATATACCACGGCAATGACGGCACTTCCATGCCCTGGAACGACACTGCGCAGATAGACTTCCTTAACCCGGAAGCGCGCGAGGCCGTTATACGCACGATAGTGGGTGTCTGCCAGCAGTTTCCCATAGTCCGCTTTGATGCGGCAATGACCCTTGCCAAGCGGCATATACAGCGGCTCTGGTATCCGGCACCGGGGCATGGGGGAGCCATTGCAAGCCGCGCCGAACATGCAATCAGCACGGAGGAGTTTAACCGCCGCATCCCCGAGGAGTTCTGGCGCGAGGTGGTAGACCGCTGTGCAGCTGAGGCTCCGCATACCCTGCTTTTGGCGGAGGCCTTCTGGATGATGGAAGGTTACTTCGTCCGCACCCTGGGAATGCACAGGGTTTACAATTCGGCTTTTATGAACATGCTTAAAAACGAGGAGAACGAAAAATACAGGGCAACTATAAAGAACACCCTGGAATTTGATCCTGAGGTACTAAAACGCTTTGTCAACTTCATGAACAACCCCGACGAAGAAACGGCAGTTGCCCAGTTCGGCAAGGGGGATAAATACTTCGGCATTTCCACCCTCCTTGTTACTATGCCCGGGCTGCCCATGTTTGGTCATGGTCAGATTGAAGGCTTTGAAGAAAAGTACGGCATGGAGTACCGCCGCTCCTACAAAAACGAAGAGCCGGACGGTTACCTCGTAGACCGCCACGAGAGGGAGATCTTCCCCCTCATGAAGAAGCGGCACCTCTTTTCCGGCAGCGAGGAATTCTGCCTCTACGATTTCCATGGGGAAGGCGGCGGTGTAAACGATAATGTCTTTGCCTATTCCAATGGAGCGGGCGGGGAAAAGACCCTTGTCTTCTATAATAATAGTTACGACAGCACAGCCGGGCGGATCAGGTACGGGGCAGTTGCCATTCCGCAAAAGGACGGAACCCATAGGCAGGACTCCCTCTGCCAGGCTCTGGGGCTGCACGGGGAAGACCGCTATTTCATGATCTTTAACGAACAGCGTTCGGGTTTATGGTATATCAGATCTTCCAAGGAAATTGCGGAGCAGGGTTTATTCGCCGCCCTAAATGGCTACGAGGCTCAGGTCTTCCTGGATATTCAGGAGAGGGAAGATATTGCGGGAGCAAGATCCGGCACCTGGGACAGCCGCTGGGCAGGGCTCAACTATGAATTAAAAGGAAGGGGAGTTAGGAACCTGGATGAGGAGCTTCTGGAGATGGCCCTGGGCGAACTTTATGCTCCTGTACGGAATATACTTTCGAAGGAGAATGCAGAAAAACTCATCGGTTATTTTGCCAAACCTGATACCGGCAAGGGCAGCACGAAAGACAGCCCTGATATGTTTAATATGGAAGATTTTATTGAATCATTTAAGGAGCCGATGACTGCCTTTGTAACAGCGGCAAAAAAATACCTGGACGGGGCAGACGGGAAATATATTGCATATCCGGATGCTGAGGAAAGAGACTCAGAAGCAGGTAACTTAAAAGCAGACTCTGCATGGGAAAAATTTAGTTCTTCCATATCAGAACTCTTAAAAATAAAAGAGAATGCAAATAGCAAATTCGGCAAGGAACTAAACAAAAAAATAGCAGAAAAGCCGCTTCTCCCGTTTATTGCACTGGGATATGAGCTAATCTGCCTTTTAAATGACAGTTCGCTTGTGAAACACTGGGAAATAGACAGGATTGTGAGGGGTTCCTGGGTAAATGCAGGACTGCCGTTTAACGAGGCAGAGAGAGCCAGTGATATCGCACTTGCACTGCTTTCCCGGCAGAAGCCGTTGTCTGCTTCAGCAGACAGGGCAGCAGCAGGCAAGACTGCGGCAGACAAGGCTGCAGCGGTAAACTATACTGCGGAAGCTTATGCGGCGGCGATAATCCTTGAAAACTACAATCTGGATGACTTCAGGAAAATTCTGGGGGTGAACCGCTTTAACGATGTAACCTGGTTCAATAAAGAAGCTTTTGATGAAGCTGTCTTCCTCATTCCCTTCCTGCTTTCGGCAAGCGGCAGTTATGATGAAAAACTCCTTGGTATAATATGGGAAGCGGCAGATCTATTCCGCCGGGCAGAAGAAACATCGGGTTACAGGTTCGATAAACTTATGGACACCCTCTCTGTCAACGGCAGCAAAAAGGCATGATGTTAAGGAAAAGAAGATGTACATGGAAAGGATCTTATCCTCCCTTTCCGGCGGGGGATATACAGTAAAATTTTTTGGCTATAGTGCCATTGATAAATATATGGGGATTTCCCCCCTGCCCTTTACCTGGGTCGAAACAAATGCCGACCTTTCTGTTTTAGCCCGACATTGTGAAAACCTGGAATTTCCCGGAGTAGATATTGCCGACGGAGCTGTCTATACCAATGATGAAGCCTGCTACTTTTTCTGCCGGGATCAGGGGAGCGGTAATACACAGGCCGAACAGTCCAATTCCCTGCTCTCATTCAGACAGGATCATGGCACAGGTTTTTTCCGTGACTGCCTGGGAATATATCCTGAATTGCGCGAACTCAGGGACAGACGGAGTCATTATACAGACCAGGATGTTTTAAGTCCGAAAACATTTCCAATAGAGGTTAATCAGGAAGGTACAGGATTTTACAAAACAATAATGGACGCTGCCCTTCTTTTATCAAGGTATGGATATAAAACTCAGGGCCTGGACCTTATCCTGGAAAATTGTGAAGAGGATAATATCCCCGAGAAAGAGGCACAGAGAAATTTCCTTGTCTGCATTTTACTTTCTCCCAGGCCGGACTGGGGTTTGGAACTCGTAAAAAAATACGGCTTACTGGAAGCAATGTGGCCGGAACTTTCCGCCTATGATGATGTTGATCATGCAAAGGAGTTTCACCCCGAGGGCAATGTCTGGAAGCATACCCTGGAAACATTCAGGCACAGGAAGGCCGCTGCCGGAGGTGCCTTCGATCTCCGGCTCTCACTTGCGCTCCTGCTTCATGATGCAGGGAAGCCCATTTCCGATGCGCACAGCGGGAAGCGCTTTGACGGTCATGCTGAAATTGGGGCGAGAGCGGCAGGGAGGTTTTTGGAGAGCCTGGAATTTCCGCGGCAGTTGATCCAGGAGATCCAGTACCTGGTAAAAAACCATATGCTGCCCGCGGCATTAAAACGGCTGCCTGTAACAAAGACAGCCGAGATTATGGCTTCCCCCCTCTTCCCTACTCTGATGGAATTATACCGCTGTGATGAGTCCTCGTCTTTTAAAGGCCTCGATTCTTATTACGAAAATTCCGCAGCGTATAAGACCTATCTTAAAAATGCCAGAAACCCCTACCGCTCCCTGGACGGGAAAAAGATTGGGAAGAAGGAAATCTACCAGGGGAAAAGACCTACATAAATTCCTTGGACGCTGCATTAATTGAAGACGACCTCATGGTGATCTTCTTAATGGGCATCTTGTCTTTTAATAGTGCATGGAAAAGCTCACAGAGATTTTCCACTGTGGAAACTTTTTTCGTAACCACAATTCTGTACTCAGGATAAGACCAGGCAAGGGGATTATCGATCTTCTTTAAAGGCACACAGTGTTCGGGATCGTTGGTGATTCCGTGCTTTTTGTAAACATCAAGAACTGCATCCAAAAGCGGGTCGCCCTCCTGAAACAGGGTTGCATGATGAAAGTGATCGATTACTTCCCAGGCTTTTTTAAAACCGTCCTTGCAGGCATGGGCAAAGCCGGTAACGGGGTCTACAACATCTTCCAGCTCTATTGTCAAAAGCCCGGAATGTCCATGGAGGTGTTTTGCCTCTCTCTTCCAATTCATGAAGCGGTGTGCATACTGGAAATCCAGATTTACAATTGACGTATACTTGTCTGACATATAATGTCCTCCTGATTTATATATACGCTAATTGTATCATGGGCGGAAGCTAATTATTCCAGAAAAAAGGTATTAATTTTTGAAAAGAGGTCTATGTTTATGGCATTGAGCCTGGCTCTGTCCAGCTGTATCGCCTCCGCCCAGGCATTGAGATCACTGTCGGTAGGGACCGTAATGCCTTGCTCATAACGGTACCTCTCAAGACCGGCATTGACTTCTTCCCGGTAATGATAGGCATCCTGTGACCAGAATATATTCATATGACCGCCGTTCCAGTAGTCCGAAAGGTAAACTGCTTCTGCCTCGTGGTTTGTAATTTCGTCCCAAAAATTTGTAATGGCCCCTGTATCTGCAGGCACCACATCATCTTCTGTTCCCTGTATCAACATTACAGGGATTTCTGCTGTATTAATGCCCCGGACTGCGCTGTTGGTCATTCCCTCTCTAAAGTCAGTCATTTTATTGAAAAAGACAAAGGGTTTTAGTATGGAATAAAATCCTCCCACCATATTCCTGCCGAATATATCTATCATGTCTCCGGCTCTGTTCATTCCAGCAAAGCTCACAACCTTTCTAACACTGCTGCTTTCTTCATGGTTTAAGACCGCTGTTACTGCATAACCGCCCTGGCTGTGCCCCAGGAGCATTACTGGGAGTTCACCCAATTCCTCATCCCGGCTTAAATATGTTAAGAGGGCACGCAGATCGTCCACAGCCTGGGTGAGGCTTACACGGCTCTCTCCGCCGCTGCTTTCAACACCGGTTCCGTTATATACGATCACCCGCCAGCCCTGATTTACAAAGTACTGAACGGTGGAATAATAGGAATCCATGTCCCCGCCAAAGCCATGCACTATAACCAAAAGCGGCTCCTCCGTGACTTCCTCAAAAGCACTTGTATAAATGGCTCCCCTTAACTGATTGTTTCCCGAGTAAAAAGAAAAATTTCTTCTTTGCAATTCTTGACTTATATCTTCATAACGAAGGGAAGATGAAAAATTACCCTGCCTGTCCACACGGGCAAAAAACCTTTTCATTACGATATTTGTGCCAATGAACCCCCCGGCAATATATATGACAATTAAAGACAATAAAGATATGATTATTATTTTCATTTGGTTTCAGACTCCTTTAATAAATTATAGCTCAGTATACCTTGACATGAGAGCATACATTTTAAATAATTTATAGATGACCATAGAAGATAATTTAATCATATATTTGGAAGATCTGTCCATGCTTGCCCTTTCAGATGAAGAGAAAATCAAGATAAAAGATGAATTAAGCAGTATTTTTACAGAAACTTCAAAAATACTGGAACTAAATACAGACGGCTTTAACGAATGTATAAACCCAATAAATGCAAAAAATGTATTCAGGGATGACATCGCAGTTCCTTTTAAAGACAGGGATCTGATCCTTAAAAATGCAGCGCGAAAAACCGACGAAATGTTCATTGCTCCAAAGACGGTGGACTAGGATGATAGTATATATTTCCAATAATATTTCTGTAATGGGAACTGAAACAAATTGCTCGTCAAAAATGCTCTCTGGCTATGTCCCTGTTTTTAATGCAACTGCAGCGGAAAGGCTTATAAACGCCGGAATCACCATTGACAAAAAACTTGCGCTTAACGAGTTTAATATGGGGCATAGCGAACTTGCAATATCATTGCAGGCAGCTCTTAAAGAAAGCTCAGAAAAGGGCGATAAATTCCTGGCTCTTGCCTCTGACACAGGGGGCGAGGCCAGAATGGCTGCGAGCGGGCTTGGCTTAACGCTTATTAAACCCACATACGGCTCTGTTTCGCGTTACGGTTTAATCGAAAACGCAACATCGCTCGATCAGATCTGCACCATAGCGCAAAACACAGATGACTGTGCCGGTCTTCTTTCTGTAATTTCCGGGAAGGACAATAAAGACGGAACCTGTGTATTGGAAGAACCCTTTAACTTCAGCCAGGCTTCCGGAGATTATTTAAAAGGCAAGAAAATTGGCATGGTAAAAAATCATGGAACAGGGTTTTCCGCAGAAAAAACAACAGCATTAACCGATACAGCAGGACTTTTTACAGAAGCCGGTGTGTCTGTCAAAGAATTTGAAATGCCGCATCTGGATTATACGTTTCCTGTATACTATATAATAGCCTGTGCAGAGGCTTCATCTAACCTTTCCAAGTATGACGGCTTAAAATTCGGACACAGAAGCGAAAAAGCTGACAACTTAATTGATACATACAAGCTCTCAAGAAGCGAAGGTTTTGGCTGGGAAGTTAAAAAAAGAATTTTATTCGGCTCTCTTGTCCTGTCCCGTGATTACTACGATAAATATTACAGAAAAGCCCTGCAGGGACGAAGCCTTATAATAGACAGCTATAAAAAACTTTTTAAAGATTATGATATGATACTTGCCCCCGTTACAGAGAGCATTAATGTTTCTGTAAACCTTGCAGGACTTCCATCCATTGCAATACCTTCGCCTAACACATTTCAATTAATCGGCCCTGCTTTCTCGGAGAGGGATCTTGTTACAGCTGGAAGGCTGTATGAAAAATTAGCAGGAAAAAAATCATGAAATGGGAAACTGTAATCGGTCTTGAAGTGCACGCAGAACTCTCTACAAAGACAAAGATCTTCTGCAGCTGCAGCACTGCCTACGGTGCAGAACCCAATACTAATGTCTGCCCCGGCTGTGCAGGGATGCCCGGAACCATGCCGGTGTTAAACAAAAACGTTGTTGAATATGCACTCCGACTGGGGATTGCGCTTAACTGCGATATAGCCGGTGAATGCAGGTTTGACAGGAAAAATTATTATTATCCCGACCTTCCTAAAGCATATCAGGTGTCGCAATTATACGCTCCCATCTGTAAAAATGGATTTCTTGAAATAGATATCCCTGATGCCAATGGAACAGGCAAAAAGAAAATTAACCTGCACCAGATACATATGGAAGAAGACGCAGGTAAACTGGTACACAGCCCTAACGAAACATATATGGATTTTAACCGCGGCGGAACTCCTCTTTTGGAAATAGTTTCCAAACCTGACTTTAGAAATGCAGATGAGGTTATTGCTTACCTGGAAAAATTGAGAGAAACCCTGCTGTACCTGGAAATTTGCGACTGTAAAATGGAAGAGGGATCATTCAGGGCAGATGTAAACCTTTCCGTGCGCCCCTTTGGCGGCGAACTCGGTGTGCGCACAGAAATGAAAAATATCAACTCATTTAAAGCCATTAAAGCAGCAATTGAATACGAAGAAAACCGCCACATTGATGTACTGGAAGAGGGAGGGAGACTGGTTCAGGAAACGCGCCGCTGGGATGATGAGAAAGGCGGATCCTTTGCCATGCGTACAAAGGAAAACGCACAGGACTACCGTTACTTCCCCGACCCGGACCTCCTGCCTGTAATGATAGACGAAGAATGGCTTAATAGGGTAAAAACTACCCTGCCGGAACTTGCTCATCAGAAAAGAGAGCGTTATGCGGAGGATTATGGAATTTCCGAAGCAGAAGCAGCGGTACTTACAAGCCATAAAAAAATAGCAGATCTGTTTGAGAATATCATTAATAATTCCGTAGAAACACAGAATGCCAGGTTTGCACTGGAAGCAGCACACCTTATAACAGGTGAAATTCTCCGTCTTATGAACAATACCAATACGCTGCCCGAGGATCTTTCAGTAGATGCAGGGAAACTGTCAGTATTAATCACAATGGTCCTTACAGGAAAGATAAACCGCAGTACCTATAAGGAAACAGCGGAGGCAGTATACCTCCACAATGCTGACCCTGAAAAATACATAGAAGAAAAAGGCCTTATGATGCTTGATGACAGCGATGAAGTAAAAAAAGCTGTAGAAGAAATGATGAATGAAAACCAGGATTCTGTGTCAGATTACAGAAGCGGCAAGGAAAAGGTCTTCGGTTTTTTAATGGGACAGGTTATGAAAAAACTGGGCGGCAGGGGAAATCCTGAAACTGTTAAAAAATTATTGGAGTCCATGCTTAAAAATGGAAATTAAGCATTACAATAAATTATATCAAAACCAAACAGAAAAAATTCACGAACTATACAATAAGAGTTTTGAACTGTTAAAAATACCAAAGGAAAAATTCGTAAACCGTCTTATAAATATCAATAATAAACATTTCTTTTTACTGGCAGAGAAAAATAACAAAATTCAGGGCTTTTTAATCGCAATTAATAATAGCATTGCCCTTATTATCACTGACGAAAAATACAGGAACAGGGGAATTGGATCAAGTCTGCTTACTGAAGCAGAAAAGCTAATTAAAAAAAATTACAGCGAGCTTGATCTAGGTTCAGCAGAACTTTGCCTCTGCGGTGTCCCCATGGACACAAAGTCTGATTATCATTCATGGTTTATTAACAGGGGTTATGAGCACGACTGGAATCCCATTGATATGTTAATGGATCTTGATGCCTTTGAATACAGTGAAAAAAATCACCCCTGTACATTGGTAGGAACAATATTTAAAAAACTTGAAAGTGAAGAAGAGAAAAAATCCTGTTATAAAGGTGCAGACTCTGTAATTAAAGGCTGGGGAGAGTTCTACAAGGGAGAAAATACTGATGCAATAATTGCGGTGAAAGACAATATAGTATTGGGAGGAATCCTTGTATCATCTTCACTTCTTTTCAGCGAAAGTTTTAAAAACACAGGAAGCATAAATGCATTATGGACCCTGGAAAAATACAGAAAACATGGAATAGGTATGAATCTATACCAAAGATCCCTAAACGAAGTAAAAAAAAGAGGCTTAAAATACTGCCACCTTTACTATACCTATAGACCGCTTGACCAATATTACGGAAAAACAGGTGCAAAAATATGTTTAGAATACTGGAGAGGGACAAAGAAATTTTAAACCAGGCAGAAACAAAATGAATAAACCTTTATATTATAAATACGGCAAAAAAGAAATTGAATGGCTAAGTTCACGCGACAAGGCAATGGGAAAATTAATGGAACGCATGGGGAAAATAAAACGTGAAGTAAACCCAGACCTTTTTTCTGCCCTTGTTAATTCCATAATAGGGCAGCAAATTTCTTCCAAGGCTCATGCTTCTGTCTGGATAAAAATGCAAGAGCGCTTTACACCCTTAACACCGCAAAAAATTAATTCTGCGCCAAAAGAAGAAATACAGAGCTGCGGAACCTCAATGAGAAAAGCCGAATATATAAAGGGCATAGCCAGGGCTGTGCTTGAAAAAGAACTTGATCTTGAAGGTTTAAAGAAACTAAGCGGCGAAGAGATCATAGAAAAACTTATCTGCCTAAAGGGAATAGGTAAATGGACTATAGAGATGCTCATGATCTTCTCCATGCAGAGGAAAGACATATTAAGCTTTGGAGACCTCGGAATAATCCGCGGAATGAAAATTTTATACAAAAAAGATGAAATCACAGCAGATTTTTTTGAAAAATGCAAAAAGCGTTATTCGCCATACGCTTCCGTCGCCAGTCTTTATTTATGGGCAATATCTAGTGAGTAAAATATTTATCTTTCTTTTGATTTTATTTGTTTCTTCATGTGATCCTGGTCTCCCAGATATATCAAACCAGGATGCAGAGTCATGGACACCGGTGTCACCTAGCTTCCATGTAAAAACAAACGGCTCACCCAAGGGAGATGGTTCCATTAATTCACCCTGGGATCTTGCAACCGCCCTGACTCATTCAAGCATAAAACCAGGAGATACAATCTATATTCATGATGGAACTTATACCGGCTTCTACCAATCCAGACTTTACGGTACAGTAGACAGCCCAATAATAATACGCCCCTGGCATAATGATACAGTTATAATTGACGGCGCAGCTTTTTTACAGGGTGTTATGGCTGTTTTGGATTTTGGCGGGCAGTATACCCATTTAATCGGTATAAAAATTACCAACTCTGCTTCAGATCACTTTGAACATGTTGATACAAATGACGGAGTATATTTTATTGGACCGGGAAATAAACTCTTAAACTGCATAATCAGCGGAAACTCCGGAAATGGCATAGGTTTTTGGAGTACTGCCATAAATGCAGAAGTTTCGGGTTGTATCATTTACAATAACGGCGCCATAGGTCCCAACCGCGGCCACGGCCATGGCCTTTATGTACAGCAGGGTACTGAGGGGAATAAAATTATACGTAACAATATTATTTTTAGTTCATTTGGTAAGGGCATCCAGGTTTATGGAACAGGTGTCCCTGTTCATAATACAATCATTGAGGACAATATTTTTTTTAATGCAGCACTTGCAGCAGGAGTACATGAACAAAATATATACATAGGAAGCGTAAATTATACAGCCAATAATCATATAGTAAGGAACAATGTCTTTTATGCCTCGCCGGGATTCCCAGGGACACCGGCTTCAATTAAATTCGGCGATGCCTTTACATATAACGGCGAGGCATCTTTTACAGGCAACTACAGCGTTGACAGTTTCTTGCACATAACAAGACGATGGGACAGGATGACAGCCCGCAATAATACCTATATTGCCAGAACCGGAGAAGAACGCATAGTAGTGGGTCATGATGTTTATGACTATGTCACAGTAAAAGATTATGATTGGAATATATACCACCGCGGAAGAATCGGAGAAAACAATGCAAGCGGTTTTCAGGCAATCACTTTACAGGCGATCCAGGAATATAACGGGCAGGAACTAAACAGTATTTATCACGATGACTTACCCAAGCAGACGGCTGTTTTTCTAAAGCCTGCAGGCGAAAACAGGTGGCATGCTGCGGTTTTTAACTGGGCTGATGCACAGTCTGTAAACGCTGCAGTACCTGGTTTAAAAGCAGGAGACAGTTACGCTTTGTTCTATGTATCTGCTCTAAACTCAGGAGCGGTAACTACAGGAATATACAACGGCTCTTCTGTCACCATTCCGCTTAACCCGTCAAGCATGCCGGCGCTAGATATACCCCATGGAATGGAATCCTATACAGCACGCTTTGCAGGGACTCTGCCTTTTTTCGGAGCCTTCCTGATAGTAAGAGTGCTTTAATACTTAAAAGGAATAACCTTGATTAATTCCATTATCATTTCGTATTGAGCCATTCCGAAGTCGCGGAGAGATTCCGGATGTATGGTAATTGACTGTGCTGCGAAGAGTCTTGCGCTTAAAAAGAGCATGGAAACTCCCCTCACATTAAACTCTTCAAACCTTCCCAGTTCAATTCCGGTTTCAAAAAACTTCTTTAGGAAGGCAAGTGAATGATCTATCATTCCGGTATATTTTTGTATTGCCTTAGTGTCGGTATACATGCGGGAAAAGAGCACGGTCATGGCATTTATCAAATGCCCTTCCAGTTCCGGCGGGAATTGATCGTTTGGCACATTAACAATTTCTTCCTTGGTGCCCTTGATAAGCAGCTCTCTGTACTGTTCTTCGTTGAGTCTTGTACTGTCATGATATTTCAGGAAGAAATCATAACAGGCTTCTACAATTTCTTCCTTGTTTGTGAAATGGTTATATATTGATGCAGCCTTAATCCCCACAGCATTGGCAATATCACGCATGGACACATTTTCTACTCCGCTCTTAGCAAACAAAGCCAGAGCTTCAAAAAAAATCTGATCCTTTGTACTTACCCTATCCTCCACCTGCACCCTCTTTTAATATGCGTATCAGACTAGTTTATCTGTTTTGGGAAATTTGTCAAGCCAAGCATAAAAAATACAATACCAAAACATAAAAAGTGATTAACATAGTTTAAAGATTCTGCTATACTCCAAAACAGCTTTACCATAGGAGTTATACATGAA